>Ga0182024_10000722_pt1 | contig 85879 bp, 82 predicted proteins | sample P32metaG_FD_120480 | JGI IMG/M metagenome (GOLD analysis project Ga0182024, IMG submission 120480) | Permafrost microbial communities from Stordalen Mire, Sweden - P3-2 metaG (Illumina Assembly) | ecosystem: Environmental > Terrestrial > Soil > Wetlands > Permafrost | place: Sweden: Stordalen... | reverse complement strand
GGAAAAAAGGCCGGTGTTTGGATCGTAGAGCTCCGCCGTCGCAGTGATCGCGGGGCCGCCGCCGGTGAACCCGCCGGCCACTAGCACCTGCCCGCTTGAGAGGAGTGTCGCCGTCGCGGCGCCGCGCGCTACAGTCATGCTGCCGGTAAGCGTAAAGGTTCCCTGAGCTGGGTCGAAGAGTTCCGCGGTAATGTCTGGGAATCCGCCACCAATAAGCACTTCACCAGTGGCTAGAAGGACGGCGTAGTGTGTGTAGCGGGGGACGGCCATGGCGTGAAGGGTGGGTGTAAACGTTCCAGCGGCGGGATCGTACGTCTCGGCGCTGTTCAATGGATCGGCGCCGGCGCTCGAGACTTGGATGCCCCCAGCCACCAAAACGCGGCCATCGGGAAGCGGCGTCGCGGTATGACCTTCGCGTGGGGTGGAGAGAGAGCCGGTGCTGGTGAACGCGCCAGAAGCGGGATCGTAGATCTCGGCAACCGCGCTGCTCGCCGCCCCGGCATCGAGTCCGCCCGCAATCAAGACGCGGCCATCGTTCAGGAGGGTCGCGCTGTGGTAGCTGTGGGGAGCGACAGTCGCCGTGGCAGCGATAAAGCGTCCCGTAGTTGGATCGAAGAGCTCCGCGTTCGAAGGCGCATACGTTCCTCCGACGATCAAAACCTGGCCGCTCTTCAGCAGCGTCGCGGTGAGGCCTTGGCCGTGCAGGAACTGCATCGTGCCGGCGTAAGCGAATCTTCCGGCAGCCGGATCGTACATCTCAGCCGCGCTCGTTACATAGCCGGCGACCAGGACCTTACCGTTGGGCAGCAGCACCGCAGCGTGATCGCGCCGGGCGGAGGCCATGGAACCAGTCGGGCTCCACGTGGAGCCCGCGAGTGCGGAAGTAACAAAGATAAAGCAAATGAGACAGGGCTTGAGTGGCCTGGGCATGCTCGGAGAGCTCAGCGGGTGAGATCGATGCCGAACTTCTTCAGCTCTTCCGCGTAGTAGCGGCGGTGCAGCAGATCCCACTCCTCGGTGCCTTCCGGGATCTCTTTCTTCTGCGAATGGATTTTGGTGCGCGCCGCGCGCTCGGCTTTCTCTTCCACTCCCAGCAGTTCGGTCATCGAATGCACCACCTCGAGCCGCACGTCGTTGGGATCTTTCTTGAGGCGAAATTCGCGCGATTTGCGGAAGGCGGCCACCATCTTGTGGGAAATATCGTTGATCTTGTCGCGCGAGAGCTTCATGTTGTCGCCGGTATCGCGGCCCGACGCCCGAATCACCTTGCGTTGCGAAATCAGGGTATTCTTGATCCGGCGGAACATCTCCTGATAGCTGACGCCTTCACGGCGCATGTAGTCGCTATACTGGCTGAGCAGATCGCGCACCTCATCGTTGAGCCGATCCTCCACCTGCAATTCCTCTTCGATCAGATGGCCGATCATCTCGGCGGCCGATTCGTTGCTACTCGTCTCGATGATCTGCGGCGTCATCCGCGCCACCAGTTGCCGCGACAGATAGCTGATGAATTCTCTACTCAGAAGCATGCAATTTTACGAAGCGCGATCGACTCCGCCGCCCCCGTGACAATTCCCCAATTTTCGCACATTCAGTTAGGCTTTTCGCCCCGATGATGTTCGAGAAACCCTGAGTCAATCGGCTTGCGCCCTCGGAATCCCTCGTGCACGCCGTGCCAGAATCGGATTCCGGCCTCACCCAACTTCCAGCAAAGGTACACTTCCTCTCCCTGGAACAGGGTCGGAAAATCAATGAGTCCGATATCCAGATCCTTCACCAGACAACCGAACTCGTGAACCTTGTCGACGGCTTGTTTGAGAGCGAGAGCGACTTCCTCCCGGCCGTTCTTTTGCTCCATCGCGCGGCCGCGATCCATCCGCACACCTCCCATCGCGGCCATACGCTGGACATAACTCTGCCACTCCGATTCCAATCGTTCATACTCCGCCTTCAGACAAATTACGCGGCGAATCGCCGACTCTACGTCGGGAAGAACCTTTTCGGCTTGTTCTAAAGTGAAGAACCTCGGCATCGTCCCAGGATTAGACAGGGGAGGCAAAAGACACGGTAACTCAACCGATTATAGCAGCGTCACAAGTCCATGACCAGGAATGGGAAAAGGCGCGGTTCGCGATAATGGGATGGTGAAGTTGCTTCGGGTATTTAGTTTGATGGCCGCGCTGTCGGCCTGGGCTGCGTTTGGGCAATCCATCAACAGCGGCACAGTGTCGGGCCAGGTGACCGATCCCTCTGGCGCGCTCATCGCGGGCGCCAAGGTGCGGCTCGCCAACGCCGTGACCGGGTTTGAGCAGACGGCTGTTACCGACACCAGCGGCAACTTTCGATTCAACAGCGTTCCGGTGAACAACTATCGCCTGGAGATAACCGCGGCGGGCTTTAACGCGGTTCAGCAGAACGTAGAAGTGCGCAACTCAGTGCCTGTGGTGGCGAATATCGCGCTCAGCATCGCCAGCGAGGCGAGCACGGTTACAGTGCAGGCCTCCGCGGCGGCCGTCGAAACGGACACAGCGGCGCATCAGGACGTGGATTCAAGCGCGTTCTCGAAGCTCCCGGTATTTAGTCCCGGCGCAGGCTTGAGTGACGCAATCACCTACAGTACCGGCGCGGTGGCGGCCGACGCCAATGGGTTCTTTCATCCGCTTGGCGATCACGCGCAGACCACCTTCGTGATCGACGGCCAGCCGGTGAGCGATCAGCAGAGCAAGCTTTTTTCGACTCAGATTCCGCTGAACGCTTTGCAAGGCATGGAACTGATTACCGGATCGCCCGACGCTCAGTACGGCGACAAGACCAGCTTGGTGGTGAATGCGACCACGCGGTCCGGATTGGGAGCCACCAAAGCATTCGGCAGCTTCGATTCCAGTTGGGGATCGTTTGGCACCTATTCGGGCAGCGCCACCCTGGGATTTGGAACTCCCACCCTGGGAAACTTCCTGGCGCTCAATGTGAGCCGTTCCGGCCGCTTCCTGGATACGCCGGAATTCCTGCCGATCCACGACATCGGGAACAACGGGAGCATCTTCGACCGGATCGACTGGCAGCCTGGCCCGCAGGACATCTTCCATCTGGATCTGTTCACCGCGCGGAATTGGTTTCAGGTGCCCAACAGCTACGATCAATTGACGCAGGATCAGAGGCAGCGCTTGATGAGCTGGAGTGTCGCGCCCGGCTATCAACATACCTTCAACGCCCACACCTTGCTGACGGTAAATCCGTTCGTGCGCCGCGACCAGCTCAACTACTATCCCAGCCGCGATCCGTTCGACGATACGCCGGTGACCGCCTCGCAAAATCGAGTTCTGATGAATTATGGGGTCAAGGCCGATCTGTCGTTCACTCACGGACACCACGACATCAAGATCGGGACTCAGATCCAGCAAACCCGGTTGCTTGAGAATTTTCAGTTCGCCGTCACCGATCCAACCTATAACCCGGTTTGTTTGGATAGCGCGGGAAATCCTCTGCTCTTGCCGGGCGTTACCAATCCCGACGACTGTTCGGCTTCCAATCCCAGTTATGTGCCGAATCCGAACCTGCTGCCGGGAATCGTCCCTTATGACCTGACAAGGGGCGGTTCTCCCTTCAATTTTCACGCCACTCACAACATCAACGAGTACGCGTTCTATTTTCAGGACACTATTACGCTGGGCCACCTGACGGTCAATGCCGGGTTTCGCGACGATCAATACAACGGTTTGACCTCGGCGAACGGAGTCCAGCCGCGTTTGGGACTCTCTTATCTATTGCCCACCAATACGGTGTTGCGAGCCTCGTACGCGCGCACGTTTGAAACGCCATTTAACGAGAACCTGCTTCTATCGAGCGCCGCAGGATCCGGCGGTTTGGCAGCAAACCTGTTCGGATCGGCATACACGCCCATCCGGCCCGGAAACCGGAACGATTTCGATACCGGACTGCAGCAAGGCATAGGCAAGTGGCTGATCGTCGACGCGGATTACTTCTGGAAATATACCCACAACGCGTACGATTTCGCCGTCCTGTTCAATACGCCCATCACGTTTCCGATTGCATGGAACAACTCTAAAGTGGACGGCGTGTCCGCGCGGGTGAGCACGATTAACTTGCATGGTTTTCAGGCCTATATGACGCTGGGACACAGTCGCGCGCGCTATTTCCCTCCAGAAACCGGCGGCTTGATTGCGCTGGGCGGCATCCCGACCGGTGTTTTCAGGATCGACCACGATCAAGCCTATCAGCAGAATGCGAACGCGCGCTATCAGCGTCACAAGAACGAGGAGTGGATCGATTTCACCTGGCGCTTTGATAGCGGACTGGTAGTCAGCGGCGTGCCCGACGTGGCGAGCGCTTTGACTCTGACACCCTCCGAGCAAGTGGACATCGGACTGGCGTGCGGGGGCGTTCCGGCCACTCTTGCAGCACCGCTCCGAACCTGCAGCGGCGTGGGGACATCGACGTTGTTGACGCTTCCTCAGACCGGGACCGAGAATGACGACCACAATCCGGATCGGGTGAAACCGCACAGTCTCTTCGATCTCGGGGTCGGCACCGATAACTTGTTCCACAAAGAAAGCGGACCGCGCTGGACGCTCCGATTCACAGTGGAAAACGCCAGCAACAAAGTGGCGCTCTACAATTTTCTGTCCACTTTCAGCGGCACGCATTTCATTGAGCCGCGGAGCTATCAGGCTACCGCCGGGTACGTATTCTGAGTGGCGCATGCATTCGTGCGCGCCGCGTCTGGAGACCGGGCGTTCACACGAGTGTGAACGCGGCACGCACGAGTGCGTGCGCCACGATTCGTTAAGGTTGATACTCCAGGACGAGCATGGTAATGTCGTCCTCCTGCTCGGAAGCTTCGCTAAAATCTTCCACCGCCTCCACCAGCTTGGCGTGCAGATCGGCGCAGCCCAGCCCGGCATGGGCACAAAGAAATTCCTTCAATGCTTTCTTGTCGAAAAACTCGCCGTCCGAATTGGCCGCTTCGGATAGCCCGTCGCTGAATAATACGAGTTTGTCGCCCGGTTGCAGTTGGATGGTCTTCACTTCGTACGTGGCAATATCCATCATGCCGATCGGCAGACCGGTACTATCGAGCAATTGCAACTCTCCACCGGCGCGCACCAGGATCGGCTTGGGATGGCCGGCGTTGGACCAACGCAGCTCCCCGCCGCGGTCGATCGTACAGTACACCACGGTGGCGTATTTCTCGCCGCGCGCGCGTTCGATCAAGAAGCGGTTTACCCGCGACATCACGTCGCCGATTTGCAGCGCTCCTTCGGACGCGAAAACGAAAGCGCCCTGCAGCAGCGCGGCCAGCAGCGCGGCACTGACGCCTTTGCCCGACACATCGGCGATGACGCACGCGTACATGTCGGGGCTCACCCGGCGCACGTCGAAATAGTCGCCCCCCACCTGGCGCGAGGCGATACTCGATCCGACGGCGCGAAACCAGCCTTCGGTCGGCAGCTCGCTCGGCAGCAAACCGGTTTGGATGGTCCGGGCGATGTTCAACTCTTCTTCCATGTGCTGCTTGGCGCGCTCTTCTTCGAGCAGCCGAGCATTCTCGAGAATAGTGGAGGCTTCGAGCGCCAGCGTTTGGAGAATTTCGCGATTTCCGGATGAAAGATCGGCCGCAGTCTCGCGCGAATCCATGTAGAGCACGCCCACGGTGTTATTGAGCGAAGTGGCCACGGTCTCCTGCATCGATCCGGTTCGCACTTGAATCAGCGGCACGCAAACCACGCTGCGCAGCTCCAGGTCCGCAACGGACATTTCGGGGCGGAATCCGTCGGCGCCGAGCGGATCGAAGGTCATCGAAAGCAGATCGCGCCGGGTGCGAAGCGATCGATTGATCAACGACCTGGGAACGCCCAAGTCCGACGTGTCGAGCGGCGCGCCGCGCCGGTCGCGTGCGATCCTCACTTCCAGTTGATCGTCCTTGCCCAGCAGCAGAAATCCGCGCTCGGCGCCCGTCACCGAGAGCGCTGCATCCACCACGGCGGCGAGTACATCGCTGGTGGACAACGAGCTCTGCAGCGCGCGGGCCACTTCGACCAGCGACCGGAGCTTGGAGAGATTGTTGGCGCCCGCTCCGGCCGGGGCCGCCATCTGCCCCAGGACGCGGTTCAGATCGTCTTCCTTCAGGGTGAACGCCAGCCGGTAGGAATCCGGGAACCCAAAATCGATGCGGTCGCCGTCCTTCAGGGTGTGGCGTTTCACGCGCTGGCCGTTCACATAGACGCCGTGGCGGCTGTCGAGGTCTTCGACCACATACTCGCCCTTGTCCGCCGAAATGCGAGCGTGACTGCGCGAGATGCGGTTGTCCCGCAGCACCAGATTGTTTTCGCCTTGCCTGCCGATCAGGAACGGCACCGGATCGATGGCCACGCGGCTGCGATTCCCGGATGGATTGGTGACGGCCAAGGCAGGCGCCCGGACAATGGCTGCGGGTAGCCCACCCGTCGCCTCAGGCGACCCATCGGGCAGCGACATCAGCGGCTCCGGGCCATCATCGGCTCCGGGGATGTTGCGATCGGGCGGTGGATGGAGCCGGCTCGGGCACGGCCGCCTCGGTCAATTCCTTCGCGCGCAGAACCTGGCAGTGGGAACAGTACCCGCCAACCTCCGTCCGCGACAGGACGATCTCAAACCCAAAATGAGTCTCGATTTGTTCGCGCATCTTCTTCAGCAGGTCGCCAAAGAACTCTTCGATCTTGCCGCAGCGCAGGCAAATTACGTGGGCATGTTCCTGTTTCAGCCGTGTCTCGTAGTAGTGCTGATCGCCATCGTGGTGCATCAGGTCTAACTCGTCCACCAAGCCGCCTGCCTTGAGGAGCTTTAGCGTCCGGTAAACGGTGACGCGGTTCAGCTTCGGATCTTTTTCACGCGCGAGAGTAAACAGACGTTCGGCATCCAGATGCTGGCCGGACTGGTCGATCAGGTCGAGCAGAATCTTCCGCTGGCGTGTGAGCCGTACGCCTTGTTGTTTCAACGAATCTCTAATGCCGGAAACTTCCATGAACGAAAGCCTGACGACCCTATTGAAGGGTACCAAAGTGACGGGTACGAAATTTTAGCTTGGCCGGGTTCAGTTCGCCAGCTTTGAGGCGCGATTGATACTGCGGATAACCAAGCGCCGGGGATCAAGGAGGTGCTGCGGCTTAAAGTGTCGCGCGGACCACCTGCAACCGGGATCGAATTCAATGCCCAGGAAATATCCGATCTCGCGGTACACACAGTACCGAACTTTGCCCAGAAGCTCGCCTTTGGGGTAGCTGATGCGAAGGTCGGTCTGCAAGGGGACGGGCTGGTCGAACTGGAGACAAGCTCCGGAAAGCGAGATGTCTTCCAGATTGGCCACCCCTTTGCGAATGCGCCCGGACTTGTCCTTCCACTGGACATCCACCATATCCGCACACAACATCCGGGGCTCTATGCGCCTGTCGAACATACACTTCTTATCGGCGCGCGAAAGGGGAATGATTATGAGGGGTATGCCACCAAAATCGCCCTAACCCGCCGTAAGGCCCTAATTGCAAGGTCTGTACCGACAGAGTACCATGTCTCCTTCTAGAAGTACTAGGATTCTCGTTCAAATTTTGCACACTCGCGATCGTTCTGTCACTGACCGGTCTGTGACACGGACGGTGTCTAGTTCCCCGCGCTCTTTGTCTTGACCGTTGGGAGGCGCGATAGTAGACTGAGGCCATTCATCCTGAGGCAATTCATCCCAGTGGGATCTCCTTTCAGTCCTCATTCTCCGCAGGCGCAGGCCATGTCGGCGGTTTTTTCACTCGTGCTGGCGATCGCCGCCGTGATTTTTCTGGTGGTCGCGGCGGGAGTGATCTACAGCGCGGTGCGTTACCGGTCGCGCGGCGTTGCCATCGCGGAGCCCAGGCAGATCTTCGGATCGCGGAACCTGGAAATTCTATGGACCGTGGTTCCACTGTTGATCGTGACGGGGCTTTTCATCGTTACCGTCCGCGCCATGGTCGTCATTGACGCGCCTCAGGAAACTGGCCGGCCGTCCGACCTGGTGATCACCGGCCATCAGTGGTGGTGGGAGGCGCGTTATCCCAACGGCGTAGTCGTACCTTGGGACATTCACATTCCCACATCGCGGCGGCTGCGCGTGCGCATTGAATCCGCGGATGTGATCCATGATTTCTGGGTTCCCGAGCTGGCGCGAAAGATGGACGCGGTCCCCGGGCGTTGGAGTTACATTTGGCTGGAAGCGGACGCGCCCGGGACCTATGCCGGCACTTGTTCGGAATTTTGCGGCGCCGAACATGCGTGGATGCGCTTTCGCGTGATCGCAGAGCCGGAGCCCGGCTTTGAGGCGTGGCTGAAGCGCCAGGCGCAACCGGCGCTGGAGCCTCAAGGCATCGCCGCCGAAGGCGCACGGCTGTTTCAAACGAAAAAATGCGCGGACTGCCACGCGGTCGCGGGAACCGGTCCGAGTTCTGGAAAGGGTCCGAGCTTGGCGCACCTGGCCAGCCGCGAGTTCCTAGGGAGCGGAATTTCGCGCAACACCCCCCAGAGCCTGGCGCTATGGCTGACCAATCCGCAAGCGGCGAAACCGGGCAATCGGATGCCGGATACGCCCCTATCCGCGGATGAGACGCGAGCGCTGCTGGCTTACCTGGAGAGTCTGCCATGACCGGCCTGGGCGCGTGGCTGTGCGCCATCGATCACAAGCGCGTCGGCATCCTCTACATGCTCTCCGCGCTGCTGTTCTTCCTGGCCGGCGGAATGGAAGCGATGGTGATGCGGGCGCAACTGGCTGCGCCGAATCTCAAGCTGATCGCACCGGAAACCTACAACCAGATGTTCACTATGCATGGCACCACCATGATCTTTTTGGTCGCGATGCCGGTGCTCACCGGCTTTGGTGTGTACCTTATTCCGCTCATGATTGGCGCCAACGAAATGGCGCTGCCTCGGCTGTGCGCCCTGAGCTTTTGGCTGCAACTGATGGGGGGCGTGCTGCTGTATTTTAGTTTCGCCACCGGAGCCGCCCCGGACGCGGGCTGGTTCAGCTATGCTCCGCTGAGCGAGAAAGCTTTTTCGCCGGGCGCCGGCCTGGATTACTGGGCGTTGGCGTTACTGATGATCGCGGGCGGCTCCGTGGGATCGGCCATCAACCTCATCGTGACCATAGCAACCGAGCGCGCTCCGGGCATGAGCATGCGCCTTGTTCCGCTGTTTGTCTGGATGACGCTGGTGACGTCCGTCATGATCGTTTTCGCGCTGCCCGCGCTGGCGGCGTCTCTGGTGATGCTGCTGAGCGACCGGCTACTGCATGCGCGCTTCTTCGACGCGGCGCAAGGCGGGGCTCCCCTGCTGTGGCAGCATTACTTCTGGATCTTCGGGCATCCCGAGGTCTACATTGTGGTGCTTCCCGCGTTCGGCATGATCTCCGAGATCATTCCCGTGTTTTCGCGCAAGCCGATCTTTGGGTATCCGTTCATGGCCACCTCCACGGTGGCGATCGCGTTCTTGAGCTACGGCGTGTGGGTCCACCACATGTTCGCTGTCGCTCTGGGCCGCAATTTTCTGGCGGTGTTCGCCGCCGCCAGCATGTTGATCGCGGTGCCCACCGGCATGAAGATCTTCAGTTGGGTGGCGACCATGTGGGGCGGAGCGATTCGATTTACTACCGCCATGCTGTTCGCCGTCGCGTTTCTTTTGGAGTTCACCGTGGGCGGGCTGAGCGGTGTCGCGTTCGCCACGGTGCCGGTGGACTGGCAGATGACGGACACCTACTTCGTGGTCGCGCACATTCACTATGTGCTCTTCGGCGGCACGGTATTCGCACTGCTGGCGGGCGTTCACTACTGGTTTCCCAAGATGAGCGGACGAATGCTGGACGAGAAACTGGGCCGCTGGAGCTTCTGGCTGATCGTCCTGGGGTTCAACACGGCGTTCTTCGTACAGCATTTCCTGGGACTGCTGGGGATGACGCGCCGCGTCTACACCTATCCGGATCTACCGTGGTTCGGTGCGCTGAACCTCATTTCTACTATTGGAGCGGCCATTCTTGTATTCGGCATTCTGCTGTTCTGCGCGAACGTCGCCATGAGCCTCTTCTTCGGCGCTGTGGCGGGCGACGATCCCTGGAACGCCTGGACGCTCGAGTGGGCCGCGGCGTCGCCGCCCTTGCTGCAAAATTTCGCCGAGATTCCCGAAGTGCGCAGCCGCCGGCCGCTGTGGGATCGCAAGCATCCCGAAGCGCCGGATTGGGGCGTAGCGTAGTGCGGCGCGCGCAATTGGGCATGGCGATGTTCCTGATCGCGGAAACCGTGTTCTTCTTCCTGCTGATCCTGGCCTTCGTGTACTTTCGCGGAACGGCCAAACTGAGCCTGGAGGCTGGAGGGATCGACACGGCCCTGCTGCTGGCCAGCAGTCTCAGCATGTGGCGCGCCGCTTCTTCCGGCACGGGCGGTTCTCGTCCATGGCTGGCGGTCACTCTATTGCTGGGCGCTGCGTTCTTGATTGGACAGGGCATCCAATATCTACATTTAATCCGGGACGGTGTGACCCTCAGCCAAGGCGCCTTCGGAACCACGTTCTTCACATTGACCGGAATGCATGGGCTGCACGTCTTGGCCGGACTGATCGCGCTCGCGATCGCGCCCGCCCCGGCGCTGCGAAGCATGGCGCTCTATTGGTATTTCTTCACTGCCGTCTGGCTGGCGATCTTTCTGGTAGCTTACGTCTGGAGCGCCGCATGAACACATTCTTTGGGCCAAACTGGGACTTGGAACCCTCGGTTGTCGCCGGTTGCGCGGCGCTGGCTCTAGGCTACATCGCGGTGGCTCGTAAGCGAGGCCTAAGCCGCATGCCGTATTTCCTGGCTGGCGTTGTGCTGCTTCTTCTCGATCTGATTTCGCCCATCGACACGCTTGCGGATCGGTATTTGTTCAGCGCACATATCGTCCAGCATTTTCTGCTCGCGCTGGTAATCCCGCCGCTCCTGCTTCTCGGTACGCCGGTTTTCAAGCTTGGCGCCCTCAATAAATTGGAACGCGCTGTCGGCCAGCCGCCGGTCTCCTGGTTGCTCGGCGTGGGCACGATGCTCGCCTGGCACATTCCGGCGCTCTTCAATGCGGCGCTGGCGAACGACGGCCTGCACATCTTCCAGCACCTCAGTTTCCTCGTCACGGGCGTGATTTTCTGGTGGCCGATTCTTGGGCCGCTCGAAGACCGCCGTCTGCCGGCGCTCGGGGCGGTGGCTTATTTGTTCAGCGCGTGCGTGTGTTGCAGCTTGCTGGGCGCGTTCTTGACGCTCGGCCCCAGCGGCCTCTACCCCGCGTATATCGGCTACGGGGGACTTGATGCCAGGAGCGATCAGCAACTGGGCGGCATGTTGATGTGGGTTCCAGGCTGCTTCGTCTATCTGTCGGGAATCCTCTCGACAGTTTTGCGATGGTATGGCGCGGAGCGCACAGCATGACCAGACCGACGAGTTATGCGCCGATCGTGCTGGCCGCCGGAGTGATGCTGACGCTCTGGGGCGCGGCATCCAGTTGGATTGTATCCGCCGCCGGTCTGATCGTAGTTGGCGTCGGCGCGGCCCGCTGGAGAAAAGAAGCTCAACATGAAAAGTGATAGTCCCTGGCTACATCGCTATGCCATCTTCGTAGCAGTCGGTGCGCTCATCGCGATCGCGGCCGGCGCCATCGTCACAAGCTTGGAGCGCCCCATCGCTACCAACGCTGCGGTCTCAATCAATCCGGCCTTTGAGTTCTGGCACTCCATCGCCGGAAGCGTGGCCGTGGTTCTTGTTCTCGGCCTCGCGATCGGATTTAGGGCCCAATTCGGCTGGATCGCTCTGGTGGCCGGTTTGGTCGACGCCGTTTTGGGAGCCCGGGCCATCACGAACGCGCTGCCACAGCTCTCTGGCATTCTCCACGCGCTGCTCGCCCAGGTCTTTTTCGGATGCATTGTCGCTATCGCCGTCATCACGTCGGCAAGTTGGAAGCGCGGCCCCGAACCAATCGAGGACACCTGGCACCCGTCCATGCGATCGCTGTCTTTCGCCGTCCCAGCGATCATCCTGCTTCAAACCACCCTCGGCGCGTCCTATCGCTATCGAGCCCTGGGCGTCATCTGGCACATCCTGAACGCCATGATTGTCCTGCTTCTCATCCTGGTTGTGGCCGTTTTCCTGATCCGGCAATTTCCTCAACATCCGACGCTACGTCCGGTGGCGGTAACCCTGGCCGTAATCACGTCGATTCAAGTGATGCTCGGCTTCACCACGTTCATGATGCTGATCCTGTTCCCGGAGACCAGCCTCGCGGTGGTGATTACCAGCGTCCTGCACGTCACCACCGGAGCCCTTACTTTTGGCGCCGGCCTCGCGCTAGCCATGCTGATCCGCTATAACGTCCGCGGCCAAAGGTCACTCACCGGTCAGTGACCGCCAGTGACTCCACCGGGACTGGATTTTTCGCGAAGCTTTGATACACTTGTGACCATGCCAAACGGTACATACCGATCCCAGTGCTGATCACGAACCCTCTAAATTCCTCCGCGTACGTCTTTCCCACTCTTGAGTGCTTCCACATCGTGGGATTTGCGCTCTCGATAGGCACCATCGCCATCGTGGATTTTTCAATGCTCGGCGTCGGCATGCGCCGGCAGACTCCAGCGCAGCTCGCCAAGGACACCTGGCTTTGGACCTTGGCCGGGCTGGTGCTGATGTTCTTCTCCGGCCTGCTGCTGTTCTCGTCGGATCCCGACATGTACTATCTCAACTGGCCGTTCCTGATCAAGATGGTTCTCTTCGTGTCGGCGGTAATTTTTCACTATACGGTCCATCGCAAGGCGGTGGCCTCCGATACTCAGCCGCCGAATGGAAAGCTGGTGGCGTATGTGTCGCTGGCGTTATGGGCCGGGGTGATTTTCGGCGGAATCTTCATCGGCTTCGTCTATCCTGGTTTGAGCATAGGCCGGGGCTAGCATAGGTGAACATGCTTCTGTCGTTCGCGCAATGGATACAGGCGACTGGGTTTTTCACGGCACTGCGCGGATCGGCGTACGTCTATCCGATCGTCATGGCCCTGCATATGCTGGGTATCGCTTTCTTCGGGGGCATGGTGCTGATGACGGATATGCGGCTCCTGGGGTGGGGCATGCGGAAGCGATCGATTTCGGACGTGGTGGGCCAGTTCCGTGTGGCGAAGCGCTGGGGTTTGCTGCTGATCGTCACCTGCGGGATCCTGATGGCGGGGTCCAAAGCTGAAGAATATTATTACAATGCATTCTTTCGGACGAAATTGATTCTGCTGGCGGCGGTGGTGGTGTTCGAGCTGGTGTTTTACCGCAGCGTCTACGCCAATCCGGCGGCCCTGGATCGGACGCCAGGCACACCCGGGAGCGCGAAAATAGCGGCGGCTCTTTCACTCCTGCTGTGGACCTCCATCGCCTGCTGCGGGCGCGGCATCGGCTACATCGAGCCGCCGCTCGACAAGATCCATGCCCAGTTGCACTTGGTGAAAGAAGCCGCGTTGACCGCTCTCAATGCGCCAAAGGGACAGGAAGGGAGAGATCGCTGATGTTGCTGATCCAGACAAATGCCATAGCGGACGCGCTGAATAGCTCCGAGTGGGTTTTCCCGATCGCCGAATGTTTTCACATCGCGGCGTTCGCGTGGTCTATCGGAATGATCGCTCTGGTAGACTTCCGCCTGCTCGGCCTCGGACTGAAGCGGGAATCGGCCTCGGAAATCGCCAGGGCCACCGCGCCTTGGACTCTGCTGGGACTGGCAGTGGTTCTACTTTCGGGCCCGGTGCTGTTCCTGTCCGATACGCGGATGTACCTTCACAATCCGTCTTTCCGATTCAAGATGGGCGCGCTGTTGATCGCGATTATCTTTAACTACACTATTCATCGCAAGGTCGCCTTGTCGGACAGTTCATCGGCCGGCGTCAAGGCGCTGGTGGGCGTTGTTTCACTTGTTTTATGGGTCAGCGTCGTGTTCGGCGGACTGTTTATCGCATTCGCCTGAGGAAAATCGGGAGGCTATGGTGATTTTTTCTTTTTTCCACTGGGTTCAAAGCACGGATTTCATGACCTTCATCCGGGAGTCCGGTTTGACGTATCCCATCATCATGAGCACGCACCTGGCTTGCATCGCCGTCTTCGGAGGAATGATTGTGATCACCGATCTGCGGCTGCTCGGCGCGGCTTTGACGAACCGGCCCATTGCGGACGTCGTCAACGGATTGCGCTGGTGGAAGCGGCTCGGCTTCGTCATCATGGCGTCGATGGGGATTATGCTGGCTGGATCTAAGGCCACCGACTACTACCCGAATCCGTATTTCTGGACCAAGATGTCCCTGTTGTTCCTGATCTTGATCCACGCGCTGATTTTTCGGCCGCTAGTCTATAACCACCCCGAGAAGCTAGACGCCTCACCCCTGATTCCCACGCGCGCCAAAGTCGCCGGTGCGCTCTCGCTGATCTTGTGGACGGGCGTGGTTTGCGCCGGACGGCTGATCGGTTACTACGAGCCGCCCAGTCAAAAGGGACACGTGGTTGCCGTCAGCAACGACGGTAAATAACGATCCTCAATTCTTCTTTGTCAGACTTGCCGTCTCCACGTGCTTGGGATTGCCCCAGGCGATGAACGTGTCGCCGCCGTTGTGAAACAGCTTCGGGTATCCCAGCGCCATCCGGCCGCCTTTGGCGACTTCGACCACCGGGCCGGCCACACCTGCCGCAGTCACACGCCGTACCAGCACTCGCGCGCCTTCCGGGCTCTGCTCGAGCCAGGAAACGATCGCGCCGCCATCTTCGTCCAGAGCCATCGCCGTATAGCCAAACGCGTGGCCGACGCTGAGGGTCACCGGCTTGCTGAAGCTGGAGCCGGCGTCGGATGAAAACGCCATCAGCTCGCGCGGCATATCCTGTGCGCCTGTAAACCAAGCCACCGCCACGTGATCGCCTTGGGCGGCTACGGCCGCGGCATTGGTGGGGCAGGCATTGATTTCCCAGTTATCGGCGCTCACAATCTTGGGCGTGGACCAGTGCCCGTTCTCCAGCCGCGTGACTGCGATATCGCGGATGTCTTGCTTGGAGTGGGCGCGAAAAGCCACCAGCAATCCCTTGGAAGTTTTCGCCACCGCGGTGGGGCAGCAGCCGCACACGTCGCCGTCGATCGTCTCTTCCCGGATTTCCTTGCCCGTGGCGTTGACGATGGTGCGCTTCAAAGCCACCGGCGCGTCCTCACCCTTGAGCGCCTCCAGCCAGAATATCGACGCTCCGCCGTCCGGGTTTGCGATCATCGAAGCCAACCCATGCTGGACCGGGCTGCGGTCGTGATGCGCCTCCAGCGGCATGCTCCAATGCGCACCATCGGTGGACGAAGAGACGTACACATACTCGGCATCGCTGTCGCCACCCGGCGATTCCACCCAGTGAGCAAACCAATGTCCGCCCGGCAACGCGATCACCTCCGGCATCTCGGCCGGATGATGAAAGAAGTGGCGATGGGCGGCTATGGTTGTAGCAGGCGACCAAGAGCCACCGTGCCGGACCGCGTATCGCAGCGCAAAGGCGCCGCCTGGCGACGGCTCAATCCAACTGAACACCGCTCCGCCGTCGGGCGCGACGGACCAATTCGGTTGCAGGCTGCCAGGCCCGGCTGGATTCGCGAGCGGGGTGGAGGAAAAAGTCTGGCTGAATGCCGGAAGCGCCAACAGGGCGCCTAGCAACGCCGGCAAGGCGTTTCGAACGATAGACTGGATCTTCACGAGAGTTACTCCTCTTCTAGGAGAACACGATTTGGTTGCGATCTTCAATCTGAAGGTGATACGATTCCCGATTCCATGAGAAAATCTCTGCTGCTTCTCGCGATCGCGATCGTTCCGGCGCTCGGGCAGCCGTACCGCGCTCCCCGCGGCCCCAATGGCCAACCCGATCTGCAAGGCATCTGGCAGGCGCAGACCACGGCGTCTTACGACCTGCAGGCGCATGCCGCTAGTTTGGGAATGCCAGCGGGCATGGGAGTGGTGGTTGGCGGCGAGATCCCCTACACGGCGGAAGCGGCCGCCAAGAAACAGCGGAATTTCCAGAATCGAGCTACCGCCAATCCGAACAACAAGTGCTTTTTGCCCGGCGTGCCCCGCGCCAACTATATGCCCTTTCCGTTTCAGATTTTTCAAACGGCGAAGGATGTCGCGATTCTATATGAATTTGTCCATGCTTACCGGCTGATCCCGTTGGACGGAAGCAAGCATCCCGAGGACGTGGATTTCTGGATGGGCGATTCGCGCGGCCATTGGGAGGGCGACACCCTGGTGGTGGATGTCGGCAACAATAACGATCAAACCTGGTTGGACGCCTCCGGCGACTTCCATAGCGAGGCGTTGCACATCGTAGAGCGCTACACACGCACCGGCCCCGACACCATCGCCTACGAAGCTACTATCGAGGACCCCAAGGTATTCACCAGGCCTTGGAAGATTAGCCTGCCGTTGTACCGCCTTCCGGAGAAGAATCTCCAACTGATGGAGTACGATTGTTATGCGTACGAGGAACCAAGCAAATGAAAACGATTCTCCTCGGATTGCTCTTATCTTTAGCGGCACTGGCGCAACCGCCGGCGGCGCCCACTGTAAAAGCCGGACCGATGCCGCGCGGCGCCGATGGGAAGCCCGATTTTCAGGGCCTCTGGGAGGTTCGGCCGCCCGGTGGAAATGCGGCTTACGACGTGGAGGACCACCTCAAACAAGTCTACGGAATCCCACCCGGCAAAGGCGTGATCGTCGATCCCAAGGATGGCAAAATTCCCTATCTGCCCGAAGCCGCGCAACGCAAGCAGGACCTGGTGGCGCACCATATGTTCGAGGACCCGGAGGCGCACTGCTTTCTCTCCGGCATCCCGCGCCAGGTCTACGCGCCGTTTGGATTCCAGATTTTACAGCCGGCAAATTACGTCTTGTTCCTGTTCGAGAATTTCCACGCCTACCGCGTAATTCCCACCGATGGCCGCCCGCATTTACCCGCCGACATCAAAACGTTTGATGGCGACTCGCGCGGCCGCTGGGAGGGCGACACGCTGGTGGTGGACGTGACCAATCAGAACGATAAGACCTGGTTCGATATGGCGGGCAATTTTCACAGCGACGCCATCCATGTTGTAGAGCGCTACACCCCCGCCGACGCGAATACGATCGGTTACGAAGCCACCATCGAAGATCCCAAGACCTTTACGCGGCCCTGGAAGATCGCATTCCCGATCACGCGAATCACCCGGCCCGGATACGAAATCATGGAGCTGGCTTGCGTGGAGGGTGAGCGCGACCTGAAACATTACACCGAGGGCGAAGGCGGCGGCAACAAGAAGTAAGTGAACCGTCGCCGAAACGCGCGCGCTCTCGACGGCGTCGGCATTGTTATGAAGACCTGCGCATTGGCGATGCTTCTGGCGGGCGGCGTAATCTTCCTTCACGCGGAGCAATTCCCGAAGGTAGAAGGCGAGAACCTGCTGGGCCAAAAGATCGCGCTGCCGGATGCGGCGGCGGGCCATCCGGCGGCGGTGGTCATCGGATTTACCCACAGCTCGCAAAATCAGACCAAAGCATGGGCCGCGCGCTTGCAACATGAGCTGCCCACTTATTCCATCGCGGTGTTAGAGGACGCCCCGCGGATGGTGCGCGGCATGGCCGTGCATGGGATGAAGGGAGGCGTTCCTGAGGACCAGCGCGATCGTTTCGTCGTGATCTACCACAATGAAAAAGAGCTAAAGCAGGCCGCTGGATTCGATCGTCCGGACGATGCTTATGTGCTGCTTCTGGATAAAGACGGCGGGATCCAACGGCGTTTCCACGGAGCTGTGACCGATGCCGCGGTTGAGGAACTGAAGTCGATCAGATGAGCGCGATATCAAAAGCTACTACGATTCGGTCTTCCAGGGCGCCTGACCGGCCAGCGCTGTGTAGAAGCCCCAGATCGCCAGCGCAGCGACGGCCGCAAGAGCGAGGGTCGTGTTGGTGAAATACCAGGCTGACGGGTTCAGCGTCACCGGAATGTTCAAGGCCAAGTCGGCTGTAAAGAGAGTGATCGCCAGCGCCACCAATCCGAAGCGCAATGCACCGGCGGCGAGCGCCGTGTACAGGATGGCTTGCATGGGCCATTCCACCGCTGGATAGTTAGAGGACACCGACTTCAGGGCGGCGAACAACAGGACAAAACCCGCCGCTGCCAGCCAGGATTTCCGTAGTGACACGCGAAGAAGAAAAAGAATCAGGAATAGGAGCAGTGTGGAAGTAATGGAGCCGGGGACGTGCAGTAGGGAAGCGCCCAAGGCGAGCCTGAAGCTTCCCAGATAGTCGGTGTTCACAAGAGATGGCGCCGCGCCGAGCTGAGCTTCCAGATGGTAACGGAGGCCATAGAGATCGCAAAAGAGAACGCCGACAACCGCGCCGTAGAGAACGTCGCGGCCGACTAGCGGATCTCGCCAACGGCCGGCGAGGACACGAGTCCAGGAGATAATGGCCTGCGGCCAGTAACGGCGCACGTAAGGTTCGATCGCGAGATAGAGCACCCAGACAGCGCCGCCCCAGAGGAGCGCGGTGCTGATGGCTAAAAACATGAGATAAACGAAATTTCCGGCGGATGAGAAATGGGTTTCGAACACCCACAACGTCATGTGGAGGGAAAAGATGAGAACGGCGAGCCGCATCGCGCCGGGGCGGTCGCCTTTGCCGCGAACGAAGTTCCAGCGCGCCAGGAACATTGCGGCGACGAGCGGCAGCAGAATCGCAATGACTATCAAAATTCGAGTGGCGAGTTCGCTGGCGCCTCCCGCGGCGTTCGATGGCATGCGGGCCGAACGATTCCACGGTCCGGTTAACGAAAAGTAGACCGGGCGGCCGTGCCAAGCGCCAGCTTCCACGTGCAGCGGTCGGCTCTTGTATCCGGGCCACTCGCCGCTCCACGCTTGCCGCACATCGGAAGCCGCTAGCGGCGCCCACACTGGAGTGGCCGGCCGGAGTGTCGACTGGTCTAAACCGGCCGCGGCGAAGAGCGCACTCCAATCCGGCGGCGGCATTTGACTGGGCGGATCTTCTTTCTCCGGCGGAAGCGCTTCGAAGTAGGTGAGCCGGCCCTGTGGATCGAGCTGGACGTCGATCATGCCCGACATGGTGGGCTTGGGATCGTTCTCCTCTATGGCCCCTGGAACGAACATCTGATCCTGCAGGCCGAACGCCAGCATGGGATCGGGGCTTTGGCGATACCAGAACTTGAGCGGCGAAGGACGGCTGCGCGCGATCTCGTCCCACAACGGAAGCGGTTTGTCGGCCTTTTCCACCGCGTTCAAAAAATCCTGATTGAAATCGAAGGCATAAGCCGAGTCACCCGGCGGCGCGGTGTAGCCGAGGCGTTGGATCAACTCACGCGCCTTGTCGGCGAGCACTTCAGGAGGTTTGGCCAACTGCGCCTTCTCGATCATGCTGGAAGTGGCGGACAGGAACGCGAAGGCCGCAAGACCCAGAAGCGCGGCGGCCAGAGTGGGAACCGCAATTTTCCACGGCAGCGCCGCGGTGCTGCCAGAAGCGGCCACCACTTGGGGCGAAGGTGTTTCGCCGGCGGCGAGTGCGGCGGCTAATGGATCGCCACCAGGAAGACGGGCGGCCACGGCCAGAGCGGAGGATGGACGATTGGAAGGTTCGGAATCGAGGCAGCGAAGAATGGCGCTCTCGACCGCGGGGTCGAGCTCTTTCACCAGCGACGACGGGCTCACCGGAGTAGTCTCGGTGTGCAGGCGCACCAGTTCAGCCAGCGAGGCGGCTTCGAAGGCGCGTTTGCCGGTAAACACTTCATACAGCACCAAGCCCAGTGAATAGATGTCGCTCTGCACCGTGACTTCTTTGCCGGCCAATTGCTCGGGCGCCATGTAGGCCGGCGTGCCGTTGCGAATCTCTTCGCCTGGGATTTCGTTGGCCAGCGCGGCTAGGCCGAAATCGGTGACAACCACGTGGCCCCGGCCGTTGAGCATGACATTGGCGGGCTTCAGATCGCGATGCAGAACGCCCTTGGCATGCGCCGCGGCTAGGCCCGCGCACAACTGGCGCGCGATTTCGATGGCTTTGTCCGACGGCAGTCGGCCGATGCGGCGCAACAGCGATCCCAGGTCTTCGCCATCCACGTACTCCATCGAAAGGTAAGGCTGGCCGTCCACTTCGCCGAGATCGTAAACGCGGCAGACGTTAACGTGCGAAACTTGGCGCGCGATGCGGACTTCGTTATAGAATCGCGCCAGGGCGGCCGGATTGCTCGCGGCCACCTCCGGCAGGAACTTGAGCGCGACCTCCTGGCCGAGCGTGAGATCGTGAGCGCGATAGACCTCGCCCATCCCACCGCGGCCCAGCAGAGCGACGATGCGGTAACGGCCGGCTAGCAACGCGCCAGGGAGGAAGCGGCCTTCGGCCAGCGATCCTGAAGAAGAAGAGAGAGAAGCGTGCGAAGGAGTGCGGGCCGGCGCCGGGGTGCGAGGCGGAGAAGTTGAAGAAGGCGTCGCGACAGTTTGCGTCACCAGCGCCGCGCCGCCATTGAGCGCGGAGCCGCAGGACAGGCAGAAGCGGCTGGACTCCGGGACATCTTTCGCGCACGTACGGCAAGTCACTGCGATTCCTTTTAGGTTAGCCGTTCAATCGTCGTGATGGTTGATCGCTTCCTGGTCGGCGACCGCTTTGTCGCGCGCGACTTTGACGTTCGCCTTGCGCGCTGAATTGATGTTGCTCTGCCGGATGCTGGCGGAATCGACGCTGAACATCGAAATCAGTTGTTCTAAATGGCGGCCTTGGCAGCCGGGGCAGGCGGGTTCCGATTTCAGAACAAGCGCTTCGAATTGCTGGCCGCAATCGAGGCATTTAAAGTCGTAGAGGGGCACGGGGATCTCCTCACCTATTATGCTAATCTCTAGCTCTTTATGGCCACCACTGAATTCACGGCGCGCCGCGCGGCGTTCCGAAAGCTCCACGAAAGCGGATGTTTTGCCATTCCCAACCCCTGGGATGTGGGGACGGCGCGGTATCTGCGGCATCTGGGATTCATGGCGCTCGCGACCACCAGCGCCGGTTACGCGTTTTCACGTGGATGGCCGGACGCGGAGGCGCCGGTGGACGCAATGCTGAAGCACATCGCTGAGATTGTCGGTTCCGTGGACCTGCCGGTGAATGCCGATTTTGAATCGGGCTACGCGCCTGAGCCGGAGGGCGTCTCAGCGAATGTTCGCCGGTGCGTGGAGACCGGCGTCGCGGGACTTTCCATTGAAGATGCGACGGGCGATCGCGCGAAGCCGTTGTTCGATCTCCCGGTCGCGTTAGAGCGAATGAAGGCTGCACGCGCGGCGATCGATGCCACTAGCGCGGATGTGCTTCTCACAGGACGGGCGGAATGTTTTCTGGTGGGGCATCCGGAGCCGTTGAACGAAGCGATCCGGCGGCTGCAGGCCTATGCGGAAGCGGGTGCGGACGTGCTCTACGCGCCGGGAGTTCGGGAGCGTTCGGCTATTCAAGCGATCGTTTCGGCGGTGAGTCCCAAGCCGGTAAACGTCCTGATGAGTGCGAATACCGGCCTCAAAGTTTCGGATCTGGCGGAGATGGGCGTGCGTCGGATCAGCGTGGGCAGCTCGCTCGCGCGGGCGGCCTGGGGCGGTTTCATCCGGGCGGCGAAGACGATCGCGGAGGACGGAAGTTTCGCGGGCTTCGAAGGTTCCGCTCCGTTCGCGGACCTGAATGGTTTCTTTCGAGAAGATTTGAAGAACCGCTAATACAACTCGTGGTGGGGCGGACGCCCGCGTCCGCGCCGGCCCCCCGGTCCGGCTGCGCCATCATGCGAGAAAGAGAGGCCGACGCGGGCGTCGGCCGCGGACGGGGGCGTCCGCCCCACGTGAACTACGGAAGCGCTAGCGACGTGCGCGCCAACGGCGGCCCAGCGCGGGAATGATCGCCCCTCCAATATTGGCGAGATTGGCGTCGGGGAATGGCGCGCGTTCCTTGCGCGGATTCATCGATCGAACCAGCGCACCGGTGAAGCGCCCGAATGCCCTCAGCCTGTCGCGCAACGAGAACCGAAGCTGTCGGCCGTTGGCGCGAACCACGAGCACGGTGACGTCGTCCTCCGAAAGATTCTCGGGATAGCGCGTCTCGATTTCCGCGAGCAGAGTCTCGATCATCTTTTCCGGAGGGACGTCGCCCAGCAGTCGTGTGATTCGAAGCAGGCCGTCCTCACCGAGCATTTCACCATCGGAGTCGCGCGATTCGATGAGGGCGTCGGTATAACTCAGCAGGCAGTCGCCTGGTTCGAGTTCGACATCGAACTGTTCGTACACGGCGGCGTCGAAAAGACCGATCGGGATGTTGCTGGGCGCGGTCTGCGACCCGGGCCCCTGAACGCCAAGAAAATCCCACTGGCGTTGTGCAGCGCGAAACAGCATCGGCCGCGGATGGCCGGCGTTGCAGACCGTGAGCCGGCGGCTGGGCTCGAAGAACGTGGTGACGATGGCGGTGGCGAAGGCGCCCGTACGCGGTAGCACGGCGAACTGCTGGTTGAGCAGGCGAACGAATTCAGTCTGATCCAGCCGATTCACGAAACGCCGCATCAGTGTGCGCAAGTCGGCGGCGGTATTTGCGACCGTGTGGCCGTGGCCCGCGACGTCGGCGAGCAACAAGCGGCTGATGCGCCCGGTGGCGCAACTGGACGCGTAGTAAATGTCCCCGCCCGCGTGGGCCTTGCCGAAGGGCTTGCTATAAACCCAGGCGTCCAGGCCGCCGAATTCCACGCCGCGCGACGTGAGCTGGCTGCCGCCCCATACTTCCATGCACTGCATGTGTTGCGCTGGTTGGTCGGGCACTCCACATCCATTTTATGCGCCAACGCAGCGGAGTATGCTGGAAGGCGCAACGGCTATGAACAACGACAACTCGAGCGGAATAACACGGCGTGATCTGGGGACCCTGGCGGCGATCGCGATTGCTACTGTCCCGAAGAAGTCGCTGGCGCAAGCGGCGCCCAACGGTATTCCGGGCCCGGGTCTCGAAATTGCGGATTGGAGTTATCACTGGGTCGGCGTAGAACACGCCACACTGGCTCGTGGAACGATGTGCAACGGGATGCAGGTGTACGTGGAGCATTGGATCCCGCGCGAAGTCCGCCATCCTTATCCGGTGGTGCTGATCCACGGCGGGTATGGCCAAGGCTCGGACTGGATCAGCACGCCCGACGGTCGCCGCGGCTGGGCCACGCTGCTTCTGGAGCAAGGTTACAAGGTGTATGTGCTCGATCGTCCTGGACAAGGCCGCAATCCCTATCATCCGTGGGTGCACGGCTACTTTGACAAGGAAGCGCCGACGTTGGAAGGCGTCGCGAAAAACATTCGAGGAACCGCCGCCCACACGCAGTGGCCGGGGAGCGCCGATGCCAACGATCCCGCGATCGCGCAGTTGGTGGCGGCGATGGGTCAACCGATGGGCAACAATCCCCTGACGCAAGACGTATGGCGATCGCGCGGGGCGAAGCTTCTCGACGAGGTCGGCCCGGCGATTCTGATGACGTACGGCGACGGCGTGGTGTTTGCATGGGTGACGGCGCAGGAGCGCGCGAATCTGGTGAAAGGCATTGTGGCCGTGGAGCAGCCGGCGATGTCGTTGCGCGGGCAGACGCAGCTCGCCAAGCTCGCCGGCATCCCAATCGCAATTGTGACCGCCGAGGCGTCGGATGCGAATGCGAGCGACCCCGCCATCGCCGCATCGCTTCGTCAAGCCGGCTGCACCGTGGAGCACATCCGATTGGCCGAGCAGAACGTGCATGGCAATGGGCCTCTGGTGATGATGGAGAAAAATAATCGCGAGGCGCTGGCGCCGATTTTGCGTTGGCTGGACACCTCGGTAACAAAAGATACGCCCGCTGCCGTTCCGAGCGGCCTAGATCCCGATCGCAATCGCGAGAGCACCGCCTTGAAACTTGCCGATCAAGGCTGCTCTTGGGTGGGCGTGCAACGCAAGCAGATGACTTACGGCACAATCGCGATGGGACAAATGTACGTGCAGTACATGATTCCGGCGGAGAAGCGCTATCCGTATCCGGTGATCATGGTGCACGGAGGCGGCGGCCAAGGCTGCCACATGATGGGCATCGGAGGTCGGCCGGGCTGGGTGCACTATTTCGTGCAGGCCGGCTACAGCGTGTATTGGTTGGATCGGCCGAGCTATGGCCGGTCCCCCTATCATCCGGACGCGCTGGGGCCGAGCCATTTGCCGAATGTTCCGCCGTATGAGCCGCTGGTGCAGACCCCGGTGGTGTTCAACACCGCGCAATGGCCGGGGCCGGGAGGCATGCACGATCCGCTGATCGATCAGTTCATGGCGAACGAATCGGGCAACGTGATGGACGAAGCCTTCCATAGCGATCTGGTGTGGCGTGGCGGCGTCGAGTTAGTGGATCGGATCGGCCCGTGCATCTTGCTGACGCACGCCTTCGGAGGATTCTTCGGCTGGGGCGTGGCGGATCGCCGGCCGAATCTTGTGAAGGGGATTTTCTGCATGGAGATCAACGGCAATCCGTTCGCCGCGCAACTCCGTTGGGGATTGACCGCAAGCCCCATGACTTACGATCCTCCCGTAGCAGATCCATCGCAGTTTCAACTGGTGGATCACGCTTTGCCGCCCGATTCTCCGCGTCCGATTGTCGCGACTTACAAGCTGCAGGCCGAACCGGCGCATAAGTGGAAAAATTTGCGCGGCATTCCGATTGGATGGTTGACCACCGAATTCGGCGGGGGAGGATCGCCAATCTCCAATGTGGAGTTCTTGAAGCAAGTGGGATGTTCCGCGGAGATGGTGCGGCTTCGCGACTACGGTATCGTCGGCAACGGCAACTTGATGCTGTTGGAAAAGAATAACCACGAGGTGTTCGGCGTGGTGCGGGATTGGCTGGACCGGAAAGTCGCGCCGCCGAAGGGTATATAATCCCTCCGATGCCTTCGAGAAGCGTTCTTGTGATTCCGCTGCTGCTGGCGATGCTTTCGCCTTTATCAGCCCAGTGGCTGAAGCTGCCGGATAAAGGCATTCCAAGAACCAAGGACGGCAAGCCGGATCTAACGGCTCCCGCGCCCCACAAAGCGAACGGCAAACCGGACCTGTCGGGAATTTGGATCGTGCCGGGACCGAAGTATTTGCAGAACCTGGCGGCCGATCTGAAGCCTGGGGATGTTCCGATGCAGCCTTGGGCTGCGGCGCTTACCAAGGAGCGCATGACCGGCGCGCACGCCTCCGAGGAGTCCGATGCGAACTGTTTGCCACAAGGCGTACCCAAGATCAATGTGACACCGGTGCCGTTCAAGATTGTTCAAAATCCGGACGAGGTGATCATTCTTTACGAGGCGTTCGGCATCTATCGCCAGATCTTCATGGATGGGCGCGAGCTTCCGAAAGATCCGAACCCCTCGTGGATGGGTTACTCGATCGGTAAGTGGGATGGCGACGTGCTGGTGGTCGAGACGGCGGGCTTCAACGGAAAGACTTGGCTGGATCAGGCCGGCCACCCGGCCACCGAAGCCTTGCACGTCACCGAGCGTTTCCGGCGTCCGGACTTCGGCCACTTGAACATCGAGGTTACTATCGACGATCCCAAGGCTTACACCAAGCCTTGGACCGTAACAGAAGGCATGCAGTTACTGGCGGACACCGACTTACTCGAATTTGTGTGTACGGAGAACAACCGGGATCTTCCGCACTTAGTAAATAAGTAACTGCGCTCAGCGCGCCGAGCAGGGAGTGGGATTCCAGCCAGAGCCATCGGGAAGTTTGCGGAAATTAGTATTCAGCAAAATGGACTGCGTCAGATACTGTGGGTCTTCGATGATGGTGGTGAGAAGAATGGACTGCCAGCCGTTGGGCTCCGTCGTGACGTCGAAATATTCGGTCAAAACGGCATTAGCGCCGTAGGGCACGCCGTTCTTGCGCAGATAACCGGGCCGCATCCGTGTGGTGACCACCTTCAAACTGCCCCCGTGAATCGGTCCTGGTACGTGCGGCGGAATTTTAGTGCGCACGAATTCCCACTGAGCGGTGGAAGAACCTTGCCATTGTGGATCGCCAGTCTCCGGCTTGGAGCCGTGAAAGTGGAACAGGCGAGTTTGTGTTCCAGCATCGGTATCGATGCGAAGCGTGTTGTCGTCCTGCCAAGAGATATGCAGATGGGTTGGCGCGCGCATCAGGCCAGCGGCGCCATAGGCTTTGCATTGCTCGCCGCTCACTTCGTCCTTCGCCGGATCCCAGGCGTTGGCTAGCTTCTTGCCTTCGGGGTTCAGCGGGATGCCGGGGAAATCGCCCTTTTTCGGAGTGACCATGCGCCAGCGCCAGTCCTGTGTGACGATGACGGTCCAGTAGCCGGTAAGGTCGATGGGCGCTTCTTCGCGTGCGGTCTTTTGCGAGGCCGGCTTGGTCGCGGGCGCTGCTTCTTCCTCTTGCGCGTGCAGGCACGCGGCTGTGATGATTGCGGCGAGGACAAGTGATCGGGTCATCTTCTACTTTTTCGGACTCAGACTGCGACATACGGCTTCCACGAAAGCGGTGTTCGAACCATAGCGCGGATCGTAGTCTTCGGTGGGTCGCGCGGCTTTCACTTGATCCAGCGTCATCCCACGCTTCAGCATGTCGGCGATGAGATCGCGAATGATGGTGACCATATCGCGATACTCCACAACATCGGCTTCGTCGCAAATACGGCCATGACCGGGAATGACGAGCGTCCCGCCTTCTTGCAAGGCGGCCGGAACGGTGAGATCGATAATGCGATTCAGCGAGTCAATAACGCCCTGGATGCTGCCGCCGCGATCGAGATCGATGACCGGGTAGCTGGTGGTGACGAAAATGTCTCCGGTGCTGATGACGTCCGAGCCGCGAAAGAAGACCAGGCTGTCGCCATCGGTGTGCGCCGCGGGCTGATGCAGCAGGACAACGGGCTCATCGTTGAAGTACAGATCTTTCTGCTTGCCGCTGTAGACATCGGTGGGCAGGGCGGCGAACGCGGCGGCCGGTTGGTTGCCATCCGGCGCGCTCATGCGGTCCAGCACACGCTGGTGGGCTATGATCGCAGCCCCTTTGTCGAGGCCTCGTATATCGTCGGCGACGTCGCCGCCCGTAATGGTATTGCCCGCCTTGCCGAAAGCCTCGTTGCCTCCGGTGTGGTCGGGATCGACGTGTGTGTTCAGGATATAGTGGATCGGCTTGTCGGTGAACTTGCGGATGGCGGCGATGGCTTGATCGCTCATTAGCGCGAGGCCGGTATCGACCAGCAGAACGCCGTCTTTGCCCATCTGCAGTGTGATATTGCCGCCGTCGCCCGCGAGCATGTAGACGTTCTTTTGCACTGGCAGTATCTCGATGCCGGTTGTGGTTTCGCCCGCCGAGCCAAGCGGCTTCGGACCCGGAGGGATCGCGTAGCCCGGGTACATTGTCTCGGCGCCGCCCATGGCAGTTACCGCGGACAGTCCGTATTTCTTGGGAAATTCATCAATGTCTTTATTAGTGCCGGGAAGGTGATGCGGAACTGCTCCCTCGGGCCGGACCACTTCTTCCACCGGCTCGCACGGAAACGGCTCCAGTTGTTGCTGAGGGTCGAGGTAATAGCCCGAGGTTCTAAGCAGCGGCTCCGTCAGATAAACGGGGTCGTCGATGTAAGTGAGCAGCGTGAGATAGTCGCCGTGGCGCGCGAAATGTTCCGTCACCGTGGCCTCGTCGCTGCGTGGAACGCCATTGCGGCGAATGTAGTTCCACTTCAGATGCGTGGTGGTGACGGTGAGGACGTTGCCATTCCATTGTCCGGTGGAAAAACCTTGCCAGGTGTGGCGCGCGTATTTTGACGGATGCGGGCGGCCATCCATCCAAATGCTGCGCTCGACGCCCCATGCATAGCTGCGAATGCGAATCGCGACCACCTTCTCGGTGACGGGATCTTCGTCGGTCCAGATGCGCATGGGAAAACCCGCGCGGCTGAACAGATAGTCGGCGCCGTGCGGAATGCACTGGCGTTCGGGAATGGTTTGCGTGGACGCTTCCCAACTGTTGGCCTTCAGGCGCGCGGCGTTATTAATCGGTAGGCCGAGATAATCGCCGCGTTCGGGCCCGGGGAGGCGTTCCAGATAATCCCACGTATAGCGGCTGCCCCATTCGCCCGAGAGATCCACCTGCGCGAACGCCGGCGAACACGCGAGAGCGATGAATGATCCGATAAGGAAGCGCATGTTCAAATCAGCTTATCGTACGCTGCTACTGGGCTGTACTGCGGCCCCAAAGGCGAGTGGAAGCGATGTCGGCGCCCTGGCGCAGCGCTTTGAGCTTTAACCAGACCACCGGTTCAATCACATACTCACGATTGGTGAATGTTCCGAAGCCACAGTCGGCGCTGGCGATGACGCGCTCACGGTCGCCCACAACGGCCACCGCTTCTTCCAGACGCCGCGCGACCACTTCGGGATGTTCGACGATGTTGCTGTTGCTCTCCACCACACCGGGCAACAGCAGCATCTGATCGGGCAATTTGTGGCGGCGCAGCGCTTCCAATTCGTGCTGGTGGCGTGGATTGCCAAACTCGATGCTGAGGGCGCCGACTTTGGCCTGATAGAGCACGGGCAAGATGAGATCGAGAGAGACATCGTAGAGATGCGGACCGTTCCAATTTCCCCAGCAGCAGTGCAGACGCACACGGTCGCGCGGGATGCCCTCGATGGCTTGATTGAGCGCCGAGACGTGCATTTCCGCGGCTTTTACGAAGTCCCGGTCGGGAAGGTCGCGGTAAAACATGGAACGGTCCATGGCGAGATCCGGCGCGTCGATCTGCAACAGCAGGCCCGAGCGGTGGATGGCGAGATACTCATTGCGCATCTCGCGCGCCAGTGCTGTCAAGTAGGATTGCTGCGAATCGTAGAACGCGTTCAGCATCGTGGTGGATATGATGCCGGGTGAGGGAGCGGTCATGAAGGACTCGGCGAAAGCTCCTGAATCCTGAGCGGCACGCTGGAAGCGATCGATCTCCAGCGTGATCGCGGACGAGTCCAGATAGTGCAGCTCGGCCTGCGCTTCGGGGGCGTTCTGCATGCGGCTGCGCTTGGGAAAACGGCGCGTGAGGTCTTCAACCAGGGCAGGGAACTCCTCGAAGTCGCGGCCGCGGCGGCGTTTCGATTCCCCGCCGAAACCGGACATGCGGCGCGGCACGTAGGTTTGGAAACCGACGCGCTGCTGTTCGCCATCGTTCCCGATATCGATGCCGGCTTCGGCCTGCTTGGCGATCGCGTGGCGTACGGCGAGGTCCATCTCATCGGCGAGTTGCCGCTCGCTAAGAGGCTTTCCCTCCTCGCGGTCAATCAGCATTTCGGAAAGCGCTTCGCTGCGCGGAAGGCTACCGACGTGGGTAGCGAGGATACGGTCGCGGCTGAGGATCATGTGATGTTCTTATCATGCCATTCCTCTTGACAGGCTTTGCGACTTATGCTAATTTTTACGCAGGTTGCTAAATAATGCGCATAGCGAAGAAAGCCGCGGCCAAGACCGATCCCGACTTAAGCCGGCGTGAGCGCCAGATCATGGATGTTCTGTTTGCACGCGGGCGTGCGACGGGGCAGGAGATCCAGGAAGGTCTGCCCGACCAGCCGAATTATTCATCGGTACGCACCATCCTGCGTGTGCTGGAGCGCAAGGGTTACGTGCGTCATGTGGAAGAAGGGCTTCGCTATGTGTACCAACCGACGGTGGCGCGGGAAACCGCCAGCCGATCGGCCTTGCAACGCATCATCCGGACATTTTTCGATGGATCGGCGAAGGAGGCGGTGGCGGCGCTGCTGGATCCGGCGGCGTTCGATTTGACAGAAGAGGAGTTGCGGGAGTTGGGCCGCATTGTTGAACGAGCGAAGAAGGAAAGGAAATAGCCATGTTGGAATCGTATCTGATTTCTGCTGCGATCAAATCCACAGTTCTCCTGGCCGCCGGCCTGTTGTGCCTGCGGCTCCTGCGGGGACGGGATGCGGCCGTAAGGCACCTGGTTTGCGTTGCGGCGCTTGTCAGCGCGGCGGCAACGCCCTTGTTAGCTCTTTGGCCACCGCAATGGAGCTTTCTCATTTCCGTTCCCGCTGGGCCGCCGGCAGGATCCGGCGGAAGCGATCTGGGAAACAACCCTTGGACTTGGCCGATGACGCTTGCATCCGTCTGGGCATTTGGCGCTTTCGTGATGGTGGTGCGAGCAGTGGGCGGATGGGTAGTATTATGGGGGGCTGGCCGCCGATCGACTTATTTCGAATGTCAAGATGGCGCCGAAGTTCGGATGAGTGAACTGACCACGCCGCTTACATGTGGCGTTGTGCGGCCTCTCATTCTTCTGCCTCGAACTGCGCGCGACTGGGATGACGCGCGAATGCGAGCCGTGCTGTTACACGAATCGGCGCACGTGCGCAGACGCGATTGCCTGGCGAAGCACGTAGCGCAAGCAGCGCGGGCTTTGGTCTGGTGGAATCCGCTGGCATGGATTCTAGCGGCGCGCCTGGGTCGCGAACAGGAACTGGCCTGCGACGACGCGGTGTTATCCGCGGGCGTTTCGGCCGATGCCTACGCAAATGTGCTCCTGGATGTGGCGCGGGAGTGTTCCAGTTCGCTGCTGCTCGGCTGCGCGATGGCCGGCTCGTTCCGGCTGCGCGAACGGCTCATGCATTTGTTTGAGTGGCGAAAAGAAGCGGCTCCCACGCGGCGGCGCACTGCCATAGCGATTCCTCTGCTTCTTGTTTTGGTGACCGGCGTCTCGTGCGCCGAGAAGATCTATAGCATTGGACCGGGGATTGTGCCACCTAGGGTGGAGCAGAAGCAGGAACCGGTGTATCCGCCAAAAGAGCGAAATGCAAAGATCGAAGGGTCCGTGGGGCTTTCACTTGTAGTTGGAACGGATCAGCGGGCACACGACATCAGGGTGATCAAATCTGCAACTCCTGCATTCGACGCCAGTGCTGTAACGGCTGTTCGGACGTGGTGCTTCGAACCAGGCACGAAAAACGGCAAACCCGTACCGGTTCGCGCGAGAATCGATGTCAACTTCCGCTTAAGATAGCGATGCGCTGGTGAGCGCCTCGGCCACATCCTTGAGAAACGCCGCGGCTTGCGCGCCATCCACCACGCGATGATCGCTCGATAAGGTCATCGTCAGTATCGGGCGGATGCCGATCAGCCCGTTCACCGCTACAACGCGGTCGACGATCCGGCCGACAGCCAGCACGGCAGCTTGTGGCGGCGTGATGATCGCACTGAAAGCATCCACGCCGAACATCCCGAGATTGCTGATGGTGAACGTTCCGCCGGTGACATCGGGCGGATGAAGGCGCCCCCCGCGAGCTCGTTCGGCCAAGTCTTGGCGCTTCGCGCTGATCGCGGCGAGCGTTGCGGTATCCGCGTTCGGAATCACCGCGCCTACCACGCCATCCTTCACGGCAATTGCGATGCTGACGTTCACGTTGGGGTTGAGCTGGATGGCGCTGCCGGTCCAACTGGCGTTCATCTTGGGATGTTTCACCAGCGCGCGTGCGACCAGCGCGACGAGAAGATCGGTATGAGTAATCGCCTTGCCATACTTTTCGCGCGCGGCGATCATGCCGCTGGCATCGATCTCACGGACCAGGAAGAAATGCGGCGCCGTGGTCCAGCTTTGCGTGGTGCGCTCGGCCATCAGGCGGCCAATGGCGCTAAGCGCGACGGGGCCTGCCGCGACGGGCGCTGGTGTTGCCTTCGCGGCTGCCTCCACATCCTCGCCGCTAATAATCCCGCCAGGACCAGTTCCGGCCACCTTACTCAGATCCACGCCCAGTTCTTTCGCCATGCGGCGCGCTTTGGGCGAGACTTTCACTTCGACGTTTTCTTGACGAGCGACGGGCGCAGCAATCGGCGAAGAGGTCGGCGTCCCGCCGGTTCCGGTCATAGTTCGCGCGGCGGGACCGGTACTGGCAGCTTCTACCGGCGGTTTCTCCCCTGGCGCGACAATCCACGCGATGGTCTTCCCCACTTGCACTACATCGCCGGGGCCTGCCGTCACGCCGGCCAGCACGCCGTCAGCCGCCGCTTCCAGTTCCAGCACCACTTTGTCGGTTTCGATTTCCGCGAGTGGCTCGCCCTTGGCGATCGAGTCGCCTTCTTTCTTAAGCCACGAGATGATTTTGCCGGTTTCCTGCGCCATCTCGAGCGCCGGCATGACGATGCTGATGGCCATCTAGCGGGAGACCACCTGTTCAATTCGCGCGCTGGCTTCCACCATTTCGACGATGCGCTGGCTGGGTTCGGGATCGTGCTCGCGCGTGGTTGGCAACGGACCATCCACAGTGAAGTAATGGGCGCCCGCGACCAAAAGCTTTTCAGCCGGGAATCGCGTGATCACCTCGTGACCTGTTTCCGTGACGACGATCTCTTCTTCGATGCGCGCGGCGCTCCAGCCGTCTTTGGACGGCCAGAAGGTCTCGAGAGCGAACACCATGCCCGGCTTCAGCTCGTAAGAATGTTCCAGCGACACCAGTCGGCTGATCACCGGCTTTTCCCAGATCGCGAGACCAATTCCATGGCCGAACTGCAGCGCGAACGCCGCTTCTTCATTAGGGAAGCCGAACTCCTGCGCCTTCGGCCACACCGAGGCGATCTCGGCGGTAGTGCGTCCGGGGCGAATCAGCGAGATCGCGGCGTCCAGATAATCGCGGCAGCGCGAATAGGCGTCGATCAAAGTGTGCGGAGCGTAGCCGATACTGAAGCAGCGGTAGTAGCAAGTGCGGTAACCCATGTACGAATGCAAAATGTCGTAGTACACGGGATCGCCGGGGCGCAGCACGCGATCGGAAAAGACGTGCGGATGCGGATTGCAGCGCTCACCGGAGATGGCGTTCACGCCTTCCACGTATTCGGATCCGAGGTCGTACAGGATCTTGTTCACCAAGCCCACGGCCTGGTTCTCGCTCATTCCCGGCTTCATCGCGCAGTAAAGATCGTGATACGCGGCATCCACCATCATGGCGGAATGATTGAGCAGCGAGATCTCATCCTGCGTTTTGATCACGCGCGCATCCGACATGAGTTGCTGGCCATCGACGACGTTAATGCCTTCTTTCTGCAAGGCGAATAAGATGGGCGGCTCCACTACGTCGATCCCGAGTGGTTCGTTGAGCAGGCCGCGCATCTCGAGTTCGAGCTTGATCTTCTTGGCGACGTTTTCGGCACGTCCCATTTCGGGCGACATCGCGCCGCGCAACAAAGAAATGCCGGGACGCGACCTCTCACCCAGCCATGGACAATTGAGCTGGTGGTGTTTCGCGGCAGAGCCAAAGTCCCACAGGATCGGCTCGTCGTTTTGCGGCAGCAGCGTAAAGCGGCTGATCTTGTCCTGCGCCCACGTGCCGATGTGCGTCGCCGTGATGTAGCGCACGTTGTTCATGTCGAAGCACAGCAGCGCGCCGAGTTCGGATTTAGCGAGCAGATCCTTGATGCGCGCCAGGCGCTCCTTGCGCAAGCGATCCATGTCGATGCGCTGCTCCCAATCCACTGCCATGCTGCCGTAAGTTTTCAGTGCCACTTTATGCCTCCCGATTCGTAGTCTGTAGATTTGCGGCCAGTTCCACGGGCTTTCCATGCGACGTATGCCGGTATGCGTCGGCCCAGGCGTCCTTACGATCAAGCAGCGCCGCCCGGTCCGTCAAACCCTTGGCGGTCACTAAGTGTTCCAAGGCCGCCAACCAATGTTCGTAATAGCCTGAGCCGTCTGCGGTTTTTAACTCATCCGCGAGCGCGGCAGACCATTCTTTCCACGTGAAATACCCCTGTTCCGATAACTTTACTGTGATAACGAAGGCCTGCGCTTGCCAGGGCTCGGCGAACACCGGACCTTCCGCATCGCGCGGCAGGCGATCGATCTGGAAGCTGGAATCAGGCTGGTTCAAGATAATCGTCCCAAAGATCGATATAGACCGCGTCGCGCGGCGAGGCTTGCTCACCCCAAAGCTGGCGCGCCGTGAATCGAACCGAATAAACGTGCTGCGGATTCTCGCCCAGCGAATGAGCAATCGTGTCTGGGAAAACATAGACGCCGTGATCCCGATCCACAGTTCCCTGTTTATCGCGGGCGTAGCGCGGCAGGCGCGTGTGTCCGGTTGGATTGATGTTGCGCGTGCGGACCGGCTGCCCGGTCTGGAAACGCGGAGCAAGCACCGTGTCGCGAGTAGCGAGCACTCCGCTGCGGAGCATGGCGGGCACCTGGGCGGCTGTCAGCGGCGGAGTGGCCTTGCGCGAGCCAGCCGCAGGTTCGCCGCTCTCCACTTCAGCGCGAGTAACCAAGCCGCTTTGCACCAACCGCTCCGTGACAGCGGTCAGCCATTTTTCGTAATAGCTCATGCGCAGATATTCGGCCGCCGGGATGAGTTCGATTTGATAACGGAAAGCGTCGAGGCTCCACTTGCGCCAAGCGGCCGCCGCGAGGACGAGCGCCAAGGTCTTGCCTTCCCAAGGCGCGTGAAACACGGGCTCGTTGCGCTCGTATTGGACCGGGCCCAGGCCGTGCATCCCGCCCATGTCATGCACGCCGTTCACGCGCTTGCTCCCATTGATGGCGCCGCCACCTTTGCAACGCCTATCATGGCGTCGCGCGTGACCAGCTCGGCTAGCTCGGTTTCGTCCAGGCCCTCACTGCCGGCCGGACGCTCCGGCAGCACCAGATAGCGGATCTCGGCCGTGCTGTCCCACACGCGTATTTCCGTTTCGTCCGCCAGCTCCAGCCCGAACTCGCGCAACACTCCGCGCGGATCGATGACGGCGCGCGAACGATACGGCGACGACTTGTACCAGACCGGCGGCAGCCCCAGAACCGACCAGGGATAACAGGAGCATAACGTGCAAACGATGAGATTATGCACCTCGGGCGTGTTCTCGACCACCACCATGTGCTCGCCTTGCGCCCCACCGTAGCCCAGCTCTGCAATCGCGGACGTGGCGTCCTGCATCAACCGCCGCTTGTAGGATGAATCCACCCAGGCTCGCGCCACCACGCGCGCGCCGTTGCGCGGACCAACCTCGCGTTCATATTTGTCGATCAGCGCATCCAGCGCCTTCGGATCCACGAGCCCCTTTTCCGTCAGCAGCGATTCGAGCGCTTTCACGCGCAACGCGGGGTCGGACGGTACTACTTGATGGTCATGATCGTGATCATGGCCGTGTGGGGGTGCACCCATTTTCAGGCCCTAACCAGCTCCGCACATGGCGCGCGCCGCGTCCGCTACGGTCTTCTCGGTGGGAACGGTGACATCTTCGAGCGGCGGCGAGAATGGGATGGGAACGTGCATTGCGCCCATGCGCTTCACCGGCGCTTCCAGATCGAAGAATGCGTTCTCCTGGATCACCGACGCGATCTCGGCCGTGACGCCGTAGCGCCCGTAGCCTTCGTCGACCACGATCACGCGAGAGGTCTTTTTCGCGGACTCGACGAGCGTTTTTTCATCCAACGGCCAGAGCGTCCGCGGGTCCACCACTTCGGCGCTGATGCCGTCCTCCTCCAGCAGGCTGGCCGCGCCCAAAGCCACTTGCACCATGCTGCTGGTGGCGATGATCGTGATGTCGCTGCCTTCGCGCTTGATGTCGGCGACGCCGAGCGGAATCGTGTAATCTTCTTCCGGCACCGGACCCTTCAGCCTGTACATCATCTTGTCTTCGAAAAACACCACCGGGTTGTCGTCGCGAATGGCCGATTTCAACAGGCCCTTAGCGTCGTAGGGTGTCGAAGGCATCACCACCTTCAGCCCGGGAATGTGACAAAACCACGCATGCAGCGATTGCGAATGCTGCGCCGCCGAGCGGCGCGTGGCGCCCAGCGTGGTTCGCATCACCAGGGGCGCTTTCCATTTGCCTCCGGACATGTAATGGATCTTGGCGGCTTGATTTACCATCTGGTCCATGGTCAGCCCGATGAAGTCGCCGAACATGATGTCGATCACCGGGCGCATGCCGGTCATCGCGGCGCCCACGGCGATGCCGGTGAAGCCTGCTTCCGAAATTGGCGTGTCGAGCACCCGCTTGGGGCCGAACTCTTCCACCAAACCCGTGAGCACTTTGAACGGATGGCCCGCTTCGGCGATATCTTCGCCCAGAATAAACACGCGGGGATCGCGGCGCATTTCTTCGGCGAGCGCCTCCCGAATGGCTTGCGCAAGCGTCAGTTCACGTACGGCGGTTGCTGTCTCAGGCATAGACGTCTTGATCCACCTTGTCGACACTGGGATAAGGGGCGGCCAGAGCGAACTGCACCGCGCTATCGATCTCGGCCTTCACTTCATCATGAATCTGGTCGAGAGCCGCGCGATCGGCCATGCCTTGCGATGTCAACCAATCGCCCATGATCCGAAGTGGATCGCGATCCGTTTTCCACTCTTGTTCTTCTTTTTTCGAACGATAATATTCGCGGCTGACATCACCCACATGGTGTCCATGGTAGCGGTACGTATTCACCAGCAGCAGCGACGGACCTTCGCCGGCGCGGGCGCGTTCCACCAGCTTCTTCGCCGAGGCGAAGACCGCGCGCACGTCCTGGCCATCCACCTGTTCTGAATGCACTCCGAACGCCGGGCCGCGCGCGAGAATATCGCCGGCCGTGGTTTCCGAAAAGTGCGTGTACTCGTTGTACATATTGTTTTCGCAAACGTAGATCACCGGCAGCTTCCAGAGCGCCGCCATGTTCATCACTTCGTAGAGCACGCCTTGGCCCAGCGCGCCCTCGCCGAAGAAGCACACCGCTACCTGCCCGGTGCCCAGACGCTGCGCCGTAAATGCCGCGCCCGTGGCGATGCCGGTGCTTCCGCCCACGATGGCGTTCGCTCCCAGGTTGCCGGTAGCCGGGTCGGCGATGTGCATCGAGCCGCCCTTGCCTTTGCAATAGCCGATTTCTTTGCCGAGCAGTTCGGCGAACATCAGATCCACCGCTGCGCCTTTGGCCAGGCAATGGCCATGTCCGCGATGCGTACTGGTGATGTAATCGTCCGGCCGCAGCGCCTCGCAGACGCCCACGGCGACGGCTTCCTCACCTATATAAAGATGAGCCAGGCCGGGCATCAGCGCGCGGGTGTAGAGATCGTTGACTTGCTCTTCGAACAGGCGGATCATCGTCATGCGCCGGTACATGTGCAGATGCAGTTCGGCGCCGGTTCGCGCATCCGGCCTAGCGGGGTTGACGAGGGTGCTCATTTTGGAACTCCAGACATTCTTGCCAGTACCTCAAATACTACTGCGAAATCCTGCTCCACGTAACCCATGGCGCGGGCGGCGGTGAGGAATTCGTTCGCGGTGGAGGTGGTGGGCAAGGGAACGTCGGCCTTACGGCCTAGCTCCAATGCGAGCAGCATATCCTTCTGCATCATGTTTACGTTGAACCACGCCTCCTCAGGCATTTTAAGCACAAACGGACCGCGATACTGCACCATGGGCGATGCGATGGCGCTGTGCGTCAGGACGTCGACGGCTGTTTCGCGCTGGATGCCGCTCTTTTCGGCCAGCAGAACGGCTTCGGAGAACGCGAGCATTTGAACCGCGAGATTGAGGTTGGTGGCGATCTTCATCACCAGCGCCAAGCCGTTTTCGCCAACGTGCGTGACTTTGGGACCCAGATCGAGCAGCACCGCTTTCGCGCGCTCGAAGGTTTCGGCGTGCCCACCAACCATCACCGAAAGCTTCCCTTGTTCGAGCGTGATCACGCTTCCCGAGACCGGCGCATCCAGCATGTCCGCGCCTTTTTCTCTGACGCGAGCGGCCAGCGCCTTGCTGATCTCCGGGCTGACGGTGCTCATCTCGATCCAGATTTTGCCTTTGCCGAGGCCGGCGATGATCCCATTGGGGCCGTCGGCAATTTCCTGCAGGGCGGCGGAATTCGTCACCATGGAAAGCGTGAAGTCGGCCGCTGCGGCGACCGCGCGGGGCGAATCGGCCCATTTCATTCCTCGATCGATGAGCCACTGGGCCTTGGCCCGCGTGCGATTGTAACCGGTAACCGTGTGTCCTTTGTCCAGCAGCCGGTTCACCATGCGGCTGCCCATGACGCCCAAACCGACAAAACCTAAATTGGCCATTCCCCTCAGTTTACGAGGTACAGAATGATTTTGTATTGCCGGATTTGGGTAGCCATGAACAGATTCGTGTCCCGCCGAACACCGCAGTTGCCGGAAGGACACACTCAGCGCGCCGCAATCAGTTGGGATTGCGGCCTAAAACAGTTGGCTAACTATTTGCAAGATGCATTGCATGGCAGCTCCGGCAATTCGCGTAGTTCTCTTGGCTGGAATCCTGAACGCAGTCCTTTTCGGGCAGGATGTAGTTCCTCGCATGCTCACGCGGCCCTTGCCTTCACCGCAGGAGATCGCGAATCTTGAATCGAGGGTACTGCAGACTCCGGAGGACATGGACGCCCGCATCGAGCTGCTGCAGTTGTATCTCGACACCGCGCCGCCGTCGCTCAGCGTCGATTCCGGCCGCCGATCCGTCCGGCTGCAACACATCCTTTATCTGGTGGATCATCATCCGGAAGCCGCGGTGAGCGCCTCCCAGGTGGCATACGTCTATCGGAGCAGCGGCCCTTACGCGAATGCGGCGGATCATGAGGACGTGCGCGATCGGTGGCTCGCGGCGGTGCAGGGGTATGCAGGAAACATCGCAGTCACGATGAACGCAGTGAAGTTCCTGGAGAGAGAAGACCCGGAGGATGCCGAACAGGTGCTGCTGCGCGCCATGGATGCCGATCCGCAGAACCGGGAGATCGCGGCGAACCTGGGATTCCTGTATGCGAAGGAGATTTTGGGACGTGATCTCGCAGCGCGTGCTACCGCCGAGCTGGAACAAAGCTCCAACGCGATCGTTCTGGCCGCGGCTGGAACCGCTCTGCCCAACCTGGCCGTCCGCGCCAGCGCTGGCCGCGTCGTCGACGAGAAAATCTTCGATCTTGCGAACGAGCTATCCGATCGAGCCAGGAAGCTCGCCCCAGACGATCCAGATATTCAAGGTCCGATGCCGGTGATCACGTATTTCGCAGCCGCACAGGAAGCGTCGGGAGCCGCCGTGCCGTCCAATGCCCCTAGCCGGATCAAAGTCGGGGAAAACGTTCAGGCCTATAACTTGATCCGCAAGACGCAACCGCAGCGCCCAGCGGATACGCAGGTTGCCGGCGAAGTGAGGTTAACCGCAATCATCGGCCGCGATGGAACCATTCAAAACCTTCAACTGATTAGTGGGCCTCCGCAACTCGTGGATGCCGCATTGCAGGCGGTCGAGACTTGGCTGTATAAGCCGACGCTCCTGAACGGCTCACCAGTCGAAGTTGTCACCACGATCACGGTAACGTTCCCGCCGAATTAGCCACGCGCCAACGCAGCCAGCACCCGCTTCGGCGTCAACGGAAACTCCATCATTCGGACGCCGGTGGCATCGAAGAAAGCATTGGCGATCGCGCCTGCTGCCGCTGCCATCACTTCTTCCCCCGCGCCTGTGGAGCGCTCGTTCAATCGCTGCACCACCACCGGTGTCACCTGCGGACATTCTTCGAAGCGCAGAATTGGATAGCTGGCCCAGTCCAGACTAGTGACGTTGGTTTTTGTGAACGTCACTTCCTCGTGGAACATGCGGCTGGCGGTCTGCACCAACTGCCCGCCGATCTGGCTCTCGACGTTGCCGGGATTGACCACCAGACCAGCGTCCACCACGCCATACAGATGCTTGGCAACCACCTTGCCTGTGTCTTTGTCGATCTCGATTTCAGCGACGGCCGCGCCGTAGGACGCCAGATGCGTACCCATTCCGATGCCGCGCCCAGTCACGGTCTTGCTCTTCGATAGATTCGAAGCCGCCGGCCGCGCGGTCCAATTCGCCGCCTTCGCAGCAGCGTCCAAAACGCCCAGCCAACGATCGTTCTTTATATTACGTCGCCGAAACTCATATGGATCGAGCTTCAATAGAAACGCCAATTGATCGATGGCCTGCTCGGAGGTGAATGAAAACGAAAGATCCAGCGGTGAGCGAAGCCACGCGCCTTTCAGGTATCCGAGCCCCGGCACGTGATGATTCACCAGGCGCATATGCGGGATGTCGTACATTCCGCCGCAACACAGTGGGTTCACTTGCATCGCGGGATTGGGCTGCCACTCAGCGGCGGGTTTCCCGAGCGCGAGCTGCTCCGACGTTTCCACGTTGCTCCAATGATGTTGCCAGCCGTCATACTCGTAGCCAACGATCTTTCCGTCGGCATTGGCGGCGGCGCGAACCTCGCCCACGTGCGCGGGACCGTAGTTGTCCCAACCATGCTCGTCCCAACGCATGAACTGGAGGCGCACCGGCTTGCCGGCTAATCGCGAGAGCAGGCTGGCGGCCTGCGCCACGTCGTCGTAACAACTGTGGCCGTAGGTGCCCGATCCCTCGTAATATTGCACGCGGACTTTGTCCACCGGCAATTCCAAAATACGCGCCAGCGTGCCGCGCGTGCCATAGACATCCTGCGTGGAGCACATCACCAGCGCCGAATCCGCCGTCACGTCCGCCAGGGCGCAGTTGGGTCCGAAAGGAGCGTGCGCCTGGTAGGGAGCGCGGCAGTTGTAGGCCACTTTGTGTGGAGCGGCTCCGATGGCATCCGCCGCGTTGCCGCGCTCCACCACGATCCGGTCGTCGGTCTTGGCCGCGCGCATGGCTTGATACATGCCGTCGCTGCCCGTTAGCGTGGGCGAAGAGTCCCACGTCACTTTCAATTGCCGCGCCGCGCGAACGGCGTTCCATTCATTCTCGGCGACCACGCCGACGAAATCCCCGCGTCGCAAAACGCGTGCGCCCGGAATGTTACCGATGGACGTCTCGTCCAGCGCGATCACTTTCGCACCGGCGCCGTAAGCGCCCTGACCGCGCGGGCGAACCACGCGGCCGTGCAGCATGCCGGGCACGCGGACGTGCTGCATGTACACGTATTTGCCGCTCACTTTGTCGGGCAGATCATTGCGGGGAACCGGCGTGCCGACGATCTTAAAGGAGGCGGAGGATTTCACTGGAGCGGAGCCGGTGAACGCCAGATGGAACGGTTTGTCGCCGACCAGCTCGCCGTACCTAACCGAACCACCCGCCGCCGAAACAACTCCCTTGGAAACCGTAAGGCCATCGATCGGCGCATCCAGCTTCTTCGACGCCATCTGCAGCAAGGCTTGCCGCGCCTCGGCCGCTGCGGTGCGAACCTGCGGGCCGCCTCTTTGGATGGACGCGCTCGAATACGTCCCGCCTTGATTGGGTGTGATGTTGGTGTCGAGCCGGACGGTCTTGAGCTGGCTCATATCCATATCGAGCTCTTCGGCGGCTACCTGAAGCAGCGCGGTGGAATTGCCTTGTCCCAGTTCGGCGAAGCCAATGTAAACGGTGGCGGTGTTGTCGGCGTGAATGGCCAGCCATGTATCCACCTGTTTGGGATCCGGCGGACCAGCCACGGCCCCACGGACCACGGGCCCTGGTTGTCCAAGCAGGGCATCGCGCAACTGAAAGCCAACGACGAGCGATCCGCCCGCTTTGAGAAAATCGCGGCGTAACGTCATGCCTTCACCTCGGACATCGCGCGCGACGCTCGCTGCACAGCCTGAATGATGCGCGGATATGTCCCGCAGCGGCACAAGTGGCCGTTCATCGCCGTACGGATTTGCGCTTCCGACGGGTGGGGATTTTTCTCCAGCAGCTCAGAAGCTTTCACGATCATCCCGTTATAGCAGTAGCCGCATTGCACGGCCTGCTCGTCGAGCATGGCCTGTTGCACGGGATGCAGCTCGGGAATTTGCGCCAGCTTCTTCTGCGCCGCGTACCAGGTAGGCAGGCCTTCGAGCGTCGTTACGGACTTCCCTTGGACCGCGGAAACCGGCGTGACGCACGATCGGGTCTCGACGCCATTGACCAGCACCGAGCATGAGCCGCACTGCGCCAGTCCGCAACCGAAACGTGGACCTTGCAAGAGTAACTCGTTGGCAAGGACGTACAACAGCGGCGTATCGGGTGCGGCCGAAACGGTCCAGGACCGCTCGTTCACCCTAATCTTCAGTTCGCTGGCCATTCGCACACAGGTTATCAGGTTCTAAATCACTCTTTCTTCCGATGCCCGCAGCCACCCAGGGAGCGCATGCTGGAAGCATGGCAACCGATCTTGTAAACCTCTCCAATACATTGGCTGAAACAGTGGAGCGCGCCTCCGCGAGTGTTGTCGCTGTCCACGCCCGCCGCGGCGTCGGATCGAGCGGCATCGCCTGGCGCGACAACCTGATCCTGACCTCCAGCGAAGGTGTTCGCGCCGAGGAGGGCATCCAAGTTGTGCTCCCCGACGGCCGCGTAACCACCGCTCGATTGCGTGGACGCGATTCCGGCACCGACCTCGCCGTTCTTGAAACAGACGCCAGCGGACTTCGGCCGCTGGACTTCGCAGACGATGGTGCGCTTAAGGCCGGCCAACTTGCCCTTGCGGTGGGGCGCACGGCCAACACTGGACCGATCGCCTCCTTCGGAATCGTCAGCGGCGTTTCCGGAGAATGGAAAACCTGGCGCGGCGGAAAGCTCGATCGGTTTGTTCGCCTGGATATCTCTGCCTATCCGACGCTCTCGGGCGGCGCAGCTTTGAACGCGGACGGCAATCTGATTGGCCTGGTCTCCACGGGACTGTCGCGCAGTTCCGTCTTTGCCGTTACGCGCAGCACCATCGATCGAATCGCGGGAAAATTGAGTCAGGAAGGCTACGTCAGCCGCGGCTTTCTGGGAGTGGTGCTTCAGCCGGTGGCGTTGCCTGCCCAGACGAAGGAGATGGTCGGACAGGATACCGGAATCATGCTGCTTGGGATCGAACCGGAAGGACCGGCTGCCGCGGGAGCATTGATCTTGGGAGACGTGCTAGTGGCTGGCGATGGACACTCGCTCGCGCAGCCCGAAGCGCTGGCGGAGCTTTTGGAACGAACGCCCGCCGGCCAAATTGTCAAATTTAAGGTGCTACGGGCGGGCGTATTGCAAGACCTGGACGTACGCATCGGAGAGCGGCCGAGGCGCGGGAGGTAAGCGTGCGCGACGGATTTGGAGAAGTTGTCGAAAAGCTGCGCCGATCCACGGTTCAAGTGATGGCCGGCCGCCACAGCGGAGGGTCTGGTGTGGTCTGGTCGTCCAGCGGCCAGATCGTGACCAACGCGCACGTCGTGGAAGGCACCGCCACAGCCGAAGTGGAGCTTTGGGACGGTGGGCGATTTGCGGCCCGGATTGGGAAGAGAGACCGGCGGCGCGATCTCGCGCTGCTTGAACTGGATGCTTCGGGATTACCAGCGGCCGCATCTGGCGATTCGAACGCGCTCCGCGTAGGCGAGCTGGTGATCGCGGTCGGCAATCCTATGGGCTTTATCGGGGCGGCCAGCACCGGGGTGGTTCACCGGATCGAGTATCGCTCATGGGTGGTCAGCCGGCTTCGATTGGCCCCAGGAAACTCCGGCGGCCCGCTGGCGAACGCTCGCGGCGATGTGGTTGGGATCAACACCATGATTGCCGGCGGATTGGCCTTCGCAATTCCGTCCAAATCGGTGGCGCAATTTCTGAGAGCCCCACTCGACGACAGCGGATTGGGCGTCGTGGTCCGGCCAATCCTGGTCCGGCCAATTCTGGCAGGGCTCATCGTGCTGGAAGTGATTCCGCACTCGGCTGCCGATCGCGCCTCCCTGCTGCAGGGCGATATTCTGGTGGGCGCGTTCGGGAAGCGGTTCCAATCGATCGAAGACCTTGGCAGCGCGATTCACACCAGCCGCGGGGGCATTCTCGAACTTCAATTCCTCCGCGGCGCGAACGCGAACGTCCGCACGGTAGCGGCTCAAATGGCGGCTGTTTCAGTGAGAGCGGCGTGATTCGTGTCTTGGTGGCATCGCGATCCAGCGAGTTGGAGCATGCCATTCGATCCAGCCCATCCGTAGAATTTGTTGGCCGGGTCGATCCATCCCATCTGCTCTCCTCGGAACTCTCGGGCGACGTGTTGCTCATCGAAGTGGAAGACCCGAGCGAACACGATTGGCGCGCCCTGGCCGAGCTGCCGATTCCTATCCTACTGCTGATGGACTCGCCAAGCCCTGGGCTAGCCACATCGGCTTTGCGCGCGGGAATTCGAGGAGCGATCCCGTCAGACGTAACTCCGCAGGAGATCGAAAGCGCGGTCCATGCGGTAAACGCGGGCCTGGTGGTGACTACGCCAATTTTCCTCGCTGAGCTTTTGCCCGAACCTCAGATATTCGCGGACGAGCTTGCCGAACCCCTCAGCAACCGCGAACTGGAGGTCCTGGATCTTCTGGCTGAAGGACTCAGCAATAAGTTAATCGCGCACCGGCTGAACATCTCGGAACACACCGTTAAGACGCACGTTGCATCCATCTTTGCGAAACTTGGCGCCTCCAGCCGGACCGAGGCGGTGTCTCAAGCCATTCGCCGAGGGTTGGTAATGCTGTAGACCGGCGCTCTCACGGTGAGTGCAGGCAACCGTTGCCCATCGCGAGAGTCCAATCATCGGGAGTTTTAGATGAGACGAAACATATTGATTTCTGCGGCTTTTGTCGCTAGCGCCGCTTTACTCTTCGCCGCAGACGTGAAGACCGACTATAGTCACTCCGTCGATTTCGGCCAATACCATACCTATTCGTGGCTAAAAGTCGACGCTGGCAATCCCCTTTGGGTCGACCGCATCAAGCGCGATGTGGATGCGGAGCTGACCGGCAAGGGTTGGAGCAAAGTAGATTCCGGCGGCGAGGCCGCGGTTTCCGCATTTGGGGCCACGCACAACCAGCAAACTCTTCAGACGTTTTACGACGGATTCGGCGGCGGTTGGTTCTGGGGCGGTTTTGGCGGTCCCGATCTTTCCACCACGACGACGGTGAATACGCCGGTAGGCACGCTAGTGGTCGATATTTTCGACGCCCATACCAAGAAGCTAATTTGGCGTGGCACTTCCGATAAGACTCTCTCGGAAAAGCCGACTAAGAACGAGAAGAAACTCGAAGATTCCATTCAATCCATGTTCAAGCATTTCCCGCCGCCGCCCAAGAGCTAGCTCGGTGGATTCCCCGGGGTGGCGAAGGAAACAATTCGGCCGCGCAGCCGTCGATGTAGCGAAAGGTGGTGTCACTGAACTTATGGCCGAAACTCAAAAATGTGCCCATCCCGCCTGCAATTGCGTCGCGCCCAGCGATCGCAAGTTTTGCAGCCAATACTGTCACGATGCCAGTGGAACGGTGGAGCTATCTTGCAACTGCGGCCACCCCGGCTGCGCGGAAGGACTTGCCCATCAGGGATAAAGCATGCCCGAGTCCGCCGATCAAAATAGCTTCCACTCCATCCTTGAGCTTCTAGATCGCTTTCTTAGTAAGCCGCTGCCGGAAAAGTGGGGCAAGTGGAAGCTCGACCGGGACAGGAGAGCTATCTATTACGACGGGCCCCACGACTACTGGTTCTCGCTAGGACAAATGAATAACTCGGCGGAAGTGCTGGACTGGATCGTGCAGCTTCACGAGGAGAAGTGGGCCACACCGGAGGACATCGGGAACCTGGTGGCGGCTCTCGACGACATTTTCGATCTTCAGAATAATATCTGTGGCTGCGGGATTGAACATCGCTTTAACGCCAAGGAGCATGTCGCCAAGCTCTTCCCGCCCACCGATGCCCCGCAGGTCAACTAGCCTTGGCTGGTTTGGCTCCCACGTAAGATTTCACGATTCGAAGAACGGCAATTCCAAAGGACGTGGTTTTGTCAGCCTGGCGACGTTGCGTTCGCCGGAGCCTTTCTGTACTTTCGACAGGCTGCCGGCCAATTGCCCAGGTGTTGGCGGGACCGAGCGCGGCCAGTTGCTGGACCATATGACCGGTGCCATGCCAGGTGCGGAAATCTTTTTCGGTAAAGCTCTCTTGCCTAACTTCCCGCAAGTATTCGTTGACATCGGACCAATCCACCTTTACGTGTTCACCCGTGTCCAACTGGTACTGAAATAGCTCCTGTCCGGGTAGATCCTGGCGCCGTTTTACGATTCTCGCGAGCCGCGATCCCACAGTGTGATGTCATGTTCCTGATGGCTTTTGCCTCGGAAGTGGGACCGAAGGCTTTGTTCGCCTGTTCGCGTATTTTCGGAAGCGCTGCCCCGAAGGCGAGAATTCGTCCGAACTTCGTCTCGTCGCGGACTTCCCGATAGCGCGCTTGATAGCGGTATTGCTTCCGGCCTCTGGCGTCGCGGCCAACGGCTTGAATGTGGCCGTTCGCGCTGGGGCAAATCCAGACGTTTTCCCAGGCTGGCGGGATCGCCAGCGAATGGACTCGCTGCAACGTGGCGGCGCTTTCGCAGAATGCCCGGCCCTTCGCCCGTCACGTAGCGGAGATTGGCTGCCTTCGCGGACGCCAGAGCATCGGCACGGACCAAGGGCATGTGCATTCCGCACGTGGGAAACCAGGAAGACACGGAGTGTTTCGCCAACACCGCCGCTCCGCAGAACGGGTCAGGTGCGGGTCGACTTTGGTAGTATCATGAGCACTTGTCAGACGGTGCGTGGCCCGAATGAGCACGCCGTTCCGAAGACGGAGGAGTGAATTGCCCACAGCGACCAGCAGGCTTCCGCACGTATTTGAAAAACGGGAGCAAGAGATTTCGGACCAGTGGATCGAAAAGCAGCAGGCGACCGGCCGAAAGCTCACTGCGGCCGAGCGCGAGCAAGCCAATCGGCAGTCCCGTGAGTTCTTGCGTTCGCTCAAGACTGCCTTGAAACAAAACAGCAGCGGGGATGTTTCGGGACCGGATTGGGCCGGTGTTCGCGAGTTCCTGGTCGATCTGTCGTCCCGTAGGGCGAAGGATGGCTATACGCCCAGAGAGACAGCTTCATTCGTTTTCTCGCTCAAGCAGCCGCTCTTTTCAGCCCTGAAGAATGAGTTCGGCTCGGACGCCAAGGCCGTGGCCGATGAAGTGTGGTTTGCCACGCTTCTCCTGGACGAACTCGGGCTGTTGACAACGGACGCATTCCAGAAGTCGCGCGAAGATGTGATCCTGCGCCAGCAGAAAGAGTTGCTGGAGCTTTCCACCCCCGTGGTTCGGCTGTGGGAGAACATCCTGGCACTGCCGCTTATCGGAACGCTGGACAGTGCGCGCACGCAGGTAGTCATGCAAAATCTGTTGGAAGCGATAGTTCAAACGCGGTCGGATTACGCCATCATCGACATCACCGGGGTCCCGGTCGTAGACACCCTGGTAGCCCAGCACTTGCTGAAGACCGTAGCGGCTGCGCGCTTGATGGGCGCGGATTGCCTGATCAGCGGCATCCGTCCGCAGATTGCACAAACCATCATTCATCTGGGCGTCGATCTTTCGGAAGTCACCACCAAGGCCACGCTGGCGGACGCATTCGAAGTGGCCTTACGGCGCAGCGGTCATAAAGTGGTTCGCCAGGACGCGGCGCCCGTTAGTGCGGCGAGGTAACGGTGGATCGGATACCGATTCTCAAGATGGGCGACTTTTTGCTCGTCACCATTCAAGTGGACATGCATGACCGGCTTGCGCTCTCTTTGCAGGACGATCTCACCGGACAGATCGTCAAACATCGGGCTCACGGCGTGTTAATCGACATTTCAGCGCTCGAAATCGTCGATTCCTTCATCGGGCGGATGCTCGCCAGCATCGCATCCATGGCGCATCTCCTGGATGCGCAGACGGTAGTGGTGGGAATGCAGCCCGCGGTGGCGATCACACTGGTGGAATTGGGGCTTCCGATGAAGGGAATCCGCACTGCGCTGGATGTCGAAAAAGGCATGACGGCGCTACGCGGCGCGATTCTGGAAGCAGGGCAAGATGGCGATACGGGTCGTATCCGCTGAATCGATGGAAATTCGGAGCTCGGACGCCGTCGTCCTGGTGCGCCAGGCGGTGCGCAAGAAATCCATTAGCTTGGGGCTGGGGCTGGTGGATCAAACCAAGGTGGTCACCGCCTCGAGCGAACTGGCGCGCAACACGCTCGATTACGGAGGCGGTGGCACGGCCCATTTGGAACTCGTAGAAAACGGGACACGTTCGGGTCTGCGAATCACTTTTGAGGACCAAGGGCCGGGCATTCCGGACGTTGATTTGGCGCTTACCGATGGCTACACCACCGGAAACGGCATGGGCCTGGGATTGAGCGGAGCGAAGCGGCTTTCCAACGAATTCGAGATATGGTCGAAACCGGGCGAAGGGACCAGAGTCTCCATTCTAAGGTGGAAGTAGTGTCAACAGCGGTCCGTATTGCAGTCCAAGAAAGCAGCATGACCGCCGAGGCCCGCCGGACTGCTCGCGAGATGGCGCTGGACCTGGGGATGGACGAGAGCGGGGCCGAACATGTCGCCATTGTCGCCACCGAGGCTTGCACCAACCTGCTCAAACACGCCGGCGGGGGACAGGTTCTTTTGCAGACCGGCACCGAAGGCTCCGAGGCCGTGCCATTGCTGGAATTGCTGGCAGTGGATCAAGGCCCTGGTATGAGCAACCTGGATAACTGCCTGAGAGATGGCTACAGCACGGCATCTAGCCCTGGGGAAGGGCTGGGCGCTATTCAGCGGATGTCAAAACAATCCGATTTTTATACGCTTCCCGGAAAAGGCACGGTGGTTCTGGCCCGTTGGTGGGCCCTCCCCAACGGCTCGAAGCCTGCAAGCGCCATTCGGTTGGGCGGTTTGAACGTCTCTATGCCCGGGGAGGAAGTATGCGGCGACTCCTGGGGCTTCGCGCGGAATGACCAGGATCTGATGATTCTCGTGGCCGACGGCTTGGGCCACGGCTTGGAAGCGAGGCTGGCGTCCGCCGAAGCGGTCCGGCAGTTATACGAGAATCCGGAACTCCCACCCAAGGCTTTGTTGACACGGATTCATCAAGCGTTGCGCAGTACGCGAGGCGCGGCCGTTGCAATCGCTTATATTGATTCCGTGCGCGGCAAACTGACGTTCGCCGGAGTGGGCAATATTTCGGCGCGCATCTATGCCGGCTCCGAGGGCCGGCAGAACCTGGTTTCCCTCAACGGCACCGCCGGCCATCAATGCGACCGAATTCAGGACTTTAGTTATGCCTGGCCCGAAGACGGGCTGTTGGTTCTTCATTCTGACGGCCTGTCGACTGGTACTGGATTGGAATCCTACCCCGGTCTTGCGGCGCGCGATCCCGCGCTCATCGCAGGCGTGCTCTACCGGGATTTCTGCCGGGGCCGGGATGACGCTACCGTTATAATTGCAAAGGCGGCATAAATGCCCGGGACCATTCTCACCCTTGCAATCGCCAACGAGCGAGATACCGTAGCCGCGCGGCAGAGAGCTCGACAAATAGCCCGGCTGCTGGGTTTCGAACACCAGGATCAGACGCGTATATCCACCGCCGTTTCTGAAATCGCTCGCAACGCGTTCAATTACGCCGGCGGCGGCCGGGTGGAATATTCGATCGAAGGGTGTACGTCGCCGCAACTGTTCATTGTCCAGATTCGGGACTCCGGGCCTGGAGTGCGCGATTTGGAAAACATCCTGGAAGGCCGCTACAAATCGGCGACCGGAATGGGCATGGGTATCCTGGGGGCCCGGCGCCTGATGGATCAATTCCAGATCGAGTCCGCGCCCGGCAAAGGGACAACGATTTGGCTGAAGAAGCTTCTTCCCAGCCGGACGCGGGTCTGGAACGGGCAAGACTTGGCCGGCATCGTGGCGTCGCTGGCCCGCGAGGGTCCGCAAGACGCATTTCAGGAACTGCAACATCAAAATCAGGAGTTGCTCAACGCGCTGGAGGAGATTCGCACCCGGCAGATCGAGCTCACTACGCTGAATCGCGAACTCGAAGACACCAATCGCGGTGTCGTGGCGCTGTACGCCGAACTGGATGAGAAAGCCGATCACCTGCGCCGCGCCGATGAGCTGAAATCGCGATTTTTGTCTAATATGAGCCACGAGTTCCGCTCGCCTCTTAATTCCATTCTGGCGCTCAGCGGCCTGCTGCTGAATCGTTCGGACGGGGCGCTGTCGGCCGAGCAGGAGTTGCAGGCCGAGTATATTCGCAAGGCCGCCCGCGATTTGCTCGACCTGGTGAACGATTTGCTGGATCTGGCCAAGGTGGAAGCCGGGAAAGTGGAAGCCAAGCCACTCGAGTTTCGCGTAGCGGATTTGTTCGCCGCCCTGCGCGGCATGCTGCGCCCGCTGTTCCTGAATCAGGCCGTCGATCTGGTATTCGAAGATGTCGACCACATCCCGGCGATGTTTTCCGACGGAGGGAAAATCTCGCAGATCCTCCGTAATTTCATCTCCAACGCATTGAAGTTCACCGAGCAGGGAGAGGTTCGGGTGTCGGCGCGCCTTTCGGAGAACAACGATGTTGTCTTTTCGGTGGCCGACACCGGCATCGGCATCGCACCGGAAGACCAGCAGCGCATTTTTCAGGATTTCGCGCAGGTGGATAACCCGATTCAGAGGAGAGTTAATGGCACCGGTTTGGGGCTGCCGCTATCGCAGAAACTGGCTATATTGCTGGGCGGTGACGTGCGAGTGCAGAGCAAACCGGGCGCCGGGTCCACTTTCATCGTTCAGATCCCGGTGCGATATGAACAGCGAGTCGAGATCGGCCTTCAGTCTGAATCGGCAATAGCAACGGTTGCGGCCGATCCGGCCAGCTTGCCGGTTCTGGTGCTGGAAGACAAGGCCGAAATGATGATGATGTACCGGAGCTACTTGAAGAACTCCGGGTTCCATCTCATTCCCGCCTCCACGGTTCGAGAAGCGCAGGAAATCCTGGAGGAGATTCGCCCCAGAGTCATTATTCTGGATGTGGTCCTTCGAGCCGAGGACTCCTGGCGCCTGTTGGCGGAAATCAAAACGAACCCCCACACCCGCGACGTCCCCGTCATGATCGCCAGCACCATCGAGGACCAAGCGAAAGCTTTTCATCTGGGCGCGGACGATTACCTTCTCAAGCCCGTCGAGCGAGCTTCGTTGCTCGAAAGGCTCAGCGCCATGACGGGCGCCAAGCGCATTCTTATCATCGACGACGACGAGCGTGACCGCTATTTGTTAAAGCAGCATTTTCGCGAATCCGATCTTATGGTCCGGGAGGCTTCCGACGGCATAGAGGGAATTCGCGAGGCCGCCCAACAAAGGCCGAACGCCATAATCCTGGATCTAACAATGCCCGGAATGAGCGGATTTGAGGTGCTGGATGCCTTGAAAACCAGCGCCGCCACCAAAGACATCCCGGTGGTGATTTGCACTTCCCGCGTCCTCACCGAGCAGGAACGGCTACAATTGGAGGGCAAGACGGTCGCTATCCTGAGTAAAGAAGGCCACGGGCGCCGGGAAATCGCCGAGGTGATTCGCCGCGCCGTAGGCCCGGTGCGTCTGCCTGCTGCTGCAATTTAGGAGGCCTTCCATGGATTCGCCAACAACGTCCCTACTGAATGTGGACGACTATCCGCCGGGCCTGTACGCGCGCACGAGAGTTTTGCGGCAAGCCGGCTTCGACGTCATGGAGGCAACCACCGGCAACCAGACGCTAAAACTGGCCTTCGAACATAAGCCGGCCATAGTTCTTTTAGACGTCAATCTTCCCGATATGCACGGCTTCGAGGTCTGCCGGCGCATGCGGACGAACCCAGCGCTCGCCGCTACCACGATTCTGCATATCTCGGCATCCAGTATCCAGGATCAGCAGCAGGTGAACGGCTTGAACACCGGCGCGGACGGCTATTTGATTGAGCCCGTGGATCCGGCGGTTCTGGTAGCCACCATCAAAGCCTACCTGCGGGTGCGTCAGGCGGAGACCGCCTTGCGCCGTTCCAACGAAGATCTGGAGCGCTTTGCCTATCGCGTCACTCATGAACTAAACGAACCCTTGCGTACCATCACGATGCATGGGCAACTGTTGGAGAATCGGCTTGCGGGAACGCTCGATCCGGACGCTTTGAAGTCGTTTCAATTCATGCAAGATGGCGTACGCAGAATGCGCGCGTTCATTGACGATTTGTTGCGTTACTCTCAGTCCACGCATGCCGGCAGCGATATCCGACCGTTGGATCTGGAGAGGGTCTTCACCGGCGCCATTGGTTCCCTGGGCGCGGCCATTGAGGAAAGTGGTGCGACGATTACGCACGATCCGCTTCCCGTGCTGGTCACCGATTCAAGAATTGAGCACGTGCTGCAGAATCTGCTTAGCAATGCGATCAAGTATTGCCGCAAGGGCGTGTCCCCGCAGATTCATGTTTCGGCCAAAGTGGAGCGCAATGCCTGGGTGTTCTCGGTCGGCGATAACGGCATCGGGATTGAGCCGCAATACCAGGAAGCTATTTTCCAGGTCTTCCACCGCTTGCATGGCAAAGATGTTCCCGGCACTGGCGTCGGGCTCGCATTGGCTCAGAAGATCGTCGAGACCAATGCTGGAAAAATGTGGGTTGAATCGAAGCCAGGCGTGGGATCGACCTTCTACTTTACGATTCCGCAGGCAGACGGAAACGCCGCGGCGAACCACGCATCGCTCTAGTTGCAGCGGCAGCTTTCCGAATTCGTCGTGATGCACCTCTGCCCAATTGTTGGATTCGGGAAGTTTCAGGCCCCAGCCATGCGGGATGCTGCACCGTGCCGGCACCGAACTTTCTGGCCGGGGGCCCCAATGTGCGATACGTTACTTCTGGAGCGGCAGCCTTCGCGGCGGTCCACTTTTGCTTCATCGCGTCGGTGAGAGGCCAAGCGGAAGAAATTTGTATCGAAGCAACCAGGCCCTCAAGTGCGTCACACCGTGAGAGGGCAACAACCTGGCTGAGAGCAACCCCAGCACAACTTCCATTGCGGATTGGTGTCCCGACTGTAATCCTTGGCTGATTGCTCTCGCGGTCATTCTTCCTACCTTCATGGAAGTGCTGGATACCTCCATTGCGGCGGTGATTCTACCTCACATCGCCGGCAGCCTTTCGGCCACCACCGACGAGGCCACCTGGGTACTCACCAGCTATCTGGTGGCGAACGCGGTGATCCTGCCCGCCAGTAGTTGGTTTGCGCTGCGGTTTGGGCGGCGGAATTTCCTGCTGTTTTGTATCTCGCTCTTCACTTTGGCGTCGTTCTTTTGCGGTGCGGCTCAAAGCCTGGGGATGATCCTATTCGCTCGCGCGATCCAAGGAGCGGGAGGGGGGGCGCTACAACCCTTATCGCAGTCCATCCTGCTCGAGAGCTTTCCTCGTGAAAAACGCGGCCAGGCGATGGCGGCGTTCGCACTGGGAGTGGTAGTGGCGCCGGTGCTCGGGCCGACGCTGGGGGGCTGGCTGACGGATCAGTACTCGTGGCGCTGGGCCTTCTACATCAACATTCCCATCGGCGTGGTGGCTAGTTTCCTAATCATGCGCTTCGTCAAAGACCCTCCTTACATTCAGAACGCCAAGCCCGGCAAGATGGACGGTATCGGTTTAGGCTTGCTCGCGGTCTGGATTGGGACCTTGCAAGTGATCCTCGACAAGGGGCAGGAAGTGGACTGGTTTGGCGTAACGTGGATTCGCTGGGCGGCGGCGGTTCTGGCGATCGCTCTGGTGGCGTTCCTCATCCGCGAACTGGTGGTCAAGAATCCAATTGTGAACCTGAAGATCTTTAAGGACCGCAATTTTGCGGTCGGTTGTATTCTGATCGGCGCGTTTGGAGCCGTCATCTATGGGCTGGTGACGCTGCTGCCGCTGTTCTATCAGACGCTGTTGAACTACACTGCCTCCGCCGCGGGGCTGGCTGTTAGCCCGCGCGGAATCGGAGCCATTCTGGTCATGCCGATCATTGGCGTCCTGACCGCTAAGATGGATAACCGTTACCTGGTCGCGTCGGGATTTGCACTCTTCGGATGGTGCGCCTGGTGGGCCTCCAACCTCACGCTGGATATCGCTCAATGGTCGCTGTTATGGCCCATCGTCTTGAGCGGAACCGCGATGGGATTGATCTTTGTGCCGCTATCCACCACGGCCGTAGGCACGCTAACGAACGAGCAAATAGGCAACGCCAGCGGGCTGTACAATTTCTTGCGAAACATCGGCGGAAGCATCGGTATTTCCTTGGTGGACACTTTGCTCTCGCGTCGTCAGCAGGTGCACCGGAACGAGTTGAGCCGGTATATTACGCCCAATGGCGTGGCTCAGCAAACCATGCTTCGGCTTCAGGCGTACATGTCGCTCCATACCGGGCCGAGGCTTGCGAAACTGCGGGCCTACGCCATTATCCAAAATGGCTTGGATCAGCAATCCGTACTGTACGCCTACGTGGACGACTTGCGGTACATGGTGTTGGTGTGCGCGCTGTGCCTGCCAATTGTGTTCCTGTTGCGTCCGGTAAAGGCCAAACCCGGAGCTGCTCCGGCCGCGGACTGATGCTTGGCAGGAACCGGCGCGTGGGCCATTCAGTTGTTCGAGTTGAGCCAGACCTTCGGCTCAACCGACATTCCAATTCTCAGGCGATGCTGAGGATCTTCGCCCGGTTTAAGCCGGATCCTTACCGGCAATCGCTGTACCACTTTGACGTAGTTGCCAGTCGCATTCTCGGGCGGAAGCAGGCTCGTCACCGCTCCGGTCGCCCCCGGCATGCTTTCCAGGTAGCCGTGAAATGTCTGGCCGAAGGCGTCCGCCTTCACGTCCACCGACTGGCCGGGGTGCATCCGGCGGAGCTGGGTCTCTTTGAAGTTTGCGGTGATCCAAATATCGTCAATCTGGCTAATGTCCAGCATGTCCTCGTCCGCCTGAAGACTCTGGCCGACCTCGACGGTCTTATTTACTACCACTCCACTCACCGGCGCCACGATCTTGGCATAGGAAAGATTCAGCCCGGCCTGCTCCACCATTGCTTTGGCCGAGACGATACTAGCCTGGCGCGTCGCCACCGTAGCTTGCCGGGACGCAGCTTGCCGGGGAGCATTCTCTTGTGTCCCCTGGAGTCGAGTTGAGGCTTGCGATAGTTGTGCGCGGCGCTCATCCAACTCCCGCAGCGAGACCTGGACGGCTGCCCGGGCCGCGTCCACCGTTGCTGCCCGGCTCTCAGCCGTTGCTCGAACGGCATCAAACTGTTGCTTCGAGATTTCTTCTTTGGCCGCCAGAGGCTGGAAGCGCTCGACATCCCTTTGCGCCTTGGCGTTCTGCGCTTCCGTATTCCGCAAGTCGGCGATTTTGGCTTCGTATTCCTGTTCAGCCGCGGATACGGCCTTTTCCGCTACTACGATATCGGCCTGTCCCTCGGAGATAGTGGTCTGATTGGTGGTTACAATGATCGGAACGTTTGGACTTTCGGCGTGTAACTGCGCCACCGCCTCCGCGTAAGCTGCGTTCGCTTGTTGCAGAGCCACCTTATAGTCACGGGGATCGAGATCCACGATAACTTGCCCGGCCTTAACGTACTGGTTGTCCTCGACGTAAACGCCTACCACGGTTCCCCTGATTCTTGAACTGATCATGTTCAAGTGTCCATCCACTTGGGCGTCGTCAGTTGATTCATACGAGGACAGATAAGCCAACAGCAGAACGCTACCGGCGATCAGCAGAACCAGCGCGATCGCTCCAAGCAGCACGCGGCCGGGATTCCGTTTGACATAGCGGCGCGCTCGCTGCGCGAAAGGTTTCTTGGGCTTCGGGGGTTGTTCCTGGGCTTTTTGGCTGGAGCCGCCCTCTTGTCCGGGCTTGTTCTCGGATAGGTTCTCTCCGGAATCCCCGCTCTTCTTCCGCTGCTCTTTCAGGCGCTCCTGCTCGACCTCCAGACGGCCAACCTTCTCATTTAGCTCACGAACCGTTGTTTCATCGGACATAGGATTCTTAGGACGCGGCCCACCACATCTGTCTAACCAGACTTCCTACGGAATATGACGACGAGAAGCGCACTCGGTTTCCCATCAAATGACTGATGCAGGAGTCAAGGGCGCGCTTTTAGGCGCCAAAATCAGAGCGGCGAGGAGGCTATAGCGACAGCCGGTAGTATCGCCGCCGGCACGAACGGCAACGGAACGGATGCAGCCGGAAGAACCCTAATAAGGAGTCAAGGCCTCTCTTGCGCCTGGAACGATGGGCACACTTCCAGTGGCATTTCGGGCACGCAATTTGCTGCTCGACGGAAGGCACAACCAGCCGGTTTACCCTATGCACGGTTCTCTTGAGCGCGATCAAGGCGTCCCTGAATTGGGGGCGCCCGAAGTTCGTGGGGATAAATGCGTAACGCCGTAAAGAATTGCCCATCATAGCTTTCGTTTGGGCGTTCCTATGAAGAGCTGGCGCTCCCACAGTGGCCGCTGGAATTCGGACCCACGAGCAGGCAAAAGGTTTCATGTCGCGACTAGGTGTTCGTGAGAAGTGTAAGCTCCCATGCACAAGTCTCTGTGCCGCAAATCTAGGGCAATCTTATGATGTTTTCGCCGTAGACTTCCAGGAGCGACCAAACATTGGTGATGCGGAACAGGTCGCGGACACGCGGGCTCAAGTTGATCAAGATGAGCGTGCAGCCGGAGGCCTTGGCCGAAACATACAGGCCGACGATGGTTCCCAGGCCCATGCTGTCCATTTTCGTCAGGTCGGTCAAGTCGAGGACAATTTTCTTGGACTGCGGGATTAGCCGCTTCACCTCGTCGCGGAGAACACCAGTCAGGCCGGCCGTCAGTTGGCCGGTACACTGCACAATGGTGGCGTCGCCCTCGATGTAGGTGCGAAGGCTCAAGGGAGGAGCCGCAGCATCGGCTGGTCCTGCTGACATGGTGAACTCCTTTGGCGAACTATTGTATCCGAGATGAGCGGGACGCGCCGACTTACCTTACTGGCGCGGCGATCACCTCGTAAGGCCGCATCATTTCGTTGTCCTCGTGCTCCAATACGTGGCAGTGCCAGACGTAGCGGCCGACGTAGCCCTCAAAGCGCACGATAATTCGGGTCACCATCCTCGGATCCGCGCGGACTGTGTCTTTCCACCCGGCTTCCTCGGGCGCGGGTGGAGTGAGGGGCCCGGTGTATCGTATTTCCCCCGTGTTCTGGTAGAAGAACGGCTCAAAACGGCGGCGATCGAGAATCTGAAATCGCACCAAGTGCAGGTGGATAGGATGCGAGTCGTCCGTAGTATTGATGAAGCTCCAGATCTCGACGCTATCGAGAACGGGATTCTCGGTGACCGGCATATGCCAGGGCGTATTGTTCAGCAGCATGGACATGGATTCGCCCTTCATAGTCTCCTTTTCGATCAACGCCAATGGACGCGTTTTGACCGCAGCGGTCTCCGGAGTTTTCGGCACAGGTCGCAGTGAAGCAGGTAACGAACTGGTGTCCGCGGACTTCTGTTGCCCGACGCGGAATTGCATGACCTGGAAAGAATCGTTGTTCAACACGATGTGCTCGCCCGCTCGTCCCGTGAAATCTATAACAAGATCGGCGCGTTCGCCGGGAGCAAGAAGCGAACGCTCCAACAAAACCGGCGCCGGCAGTAGCCCCTGATCCGTGCCGATCTGATGAAACCTCTGCTCGTTCGAGAGCGACAAATGCAGAAAGCGACCGTTGGACGCATTCAGAACGCGAAAGCGATACTTGCGCGGTTCGACATCCAGAAATGGAAAAGCTTTTCCATTAACCACCATCACGTCGCCGAATACTTCAGGAACCCAGGGCCGGGCGGGATCGCCGGACACCGGATAATCGAGCTGGCCGTCCTGTTTCAGCAGACGATCGTAAATTACCAGGGGGATCTCGAAGGCGCCTTTGGGAAGATTGAGCCCATCTTCGAAATCGTCGCGAATCAGAAAGAGCCCGAACATGCCTGCGTAGATGTTGAGGCGATTGATGCCCATGGTGTGGTCGTGATACCAGAGAGCGGCGGCTTCCTGCCCGTTGGGATAGAAGTAAGTCCGCGACTTACCTGGAACGTACCAATCCTCCGGATATCCGTCGCTCTCGGGCGGAGCCTTGGCGCCGTGGATATGGACCACACCCCGAACTTCGGGCGTATCTATCCCCGCGCCGTGCAGGCTGTGGTCGATGGGCAGGAAATGTTGACCCGGCAGTTCGTTGGGCCATTCAACGAGGAGCGGTTGGCCGCTGCGAGTCTCAAACGTCGGACCTGGTGATGAGGAGCCGTAGCACCACAAGCGGGTGGCCGGCAGATCGCGATGCAGTTTGCACTCAACCTGCCGCATGGGAATACGGAAATAGGGAACCTTAACGGAACGATTGCCGGGCGGGGCGCGCAAACCAACAGGCTTGGCAATCTCCGGGATAGGCAGAGGATCGGCAAATTTGGTGAGCGAGTTCGGGTTTAAAGCGGGAGCGGCGGACACTCTGCGGCCGGCGAGGGCCGTCAGGTAGGTTGCATGGCGAAAGAAGGTCCGGCGGGTCATTATCAAAAGTTTAACCGCGCGCCGGGACTATGCCGGCGCGCGGGGCTTCGAGCGAACTGCGAACTGCTGTTCTAGCGTGTGTCGCCAGTGGGATTCACCGAGCGAAAATGCTTGGCCGCTTTGGGCGAAGCGCTCTGCGCCGGATTTACGGGCTGGCCGCTGCCTTCCGAGAGGATAAACGGCGCGGCGTTCGGGGCGGAGTCAAAGTCGAACATGTTGTCCAGGGGGCCCGCGATCGCGTCGAAGGATCCCTGAATTCGCTGCCCGTTGAGCCAGTTGTCTTCCACGAAACGAAGGATGGAACTTTGATCGGTGATGCTGTGGTCGACGAAATTCTGTCTGGCGTACGGCGAGATCACCATCATCGGAAGCCGTGGGCCATATCCGCAGCGGCCCTGCGCGTGTTTAGTGCCGGAGGCGACGCCGGGAAGAGCTTGGTCGCCGCTTCCGCACGTGCCGTTTCCAGTGATCATGTCGGCGCTGGTTGTGGACTGATTGACCAGCGGCGGCATCTGATGGTCGTACCAGCCGTCGGAATCGTCGTAGTTGATCACCACGGCCGTGGACGACCAAGTGGGCAGGTTCTGGAGATAATTGATCACGCCCACCACGAACTGCTGTTCGTCGATGGGATCGGAGTAACCGGCGTGTCCATCCTGAAATCCCGGGGCCTTCAGGAAACTAACCGCCGGGAAGTTGTTGGAGTTCACCGCGGCGTAGAAATCGTTGATGTCATATTGATGGTTGGCGGCGTCGCCCACGTGACCGATCGTGGCCACCGACGTGGGGCGCACGTGAGTCAAATTCTGCGTGGATTTGTAGTATTGGAACGGCTGATGGTGGGGAATATAGTCGGCTTTCTTCGCGCCGACGATCAACGACATGGTGTTGCGCGAGCAACCGGTGGTTCCGTTCGGATTCGTGGCGGTGAGGTCGAAGCCGCCTTCGAAGAATCCCCAGGTTACGCCGGCCGTGTTCAGAAGATCGCCGATATTCGTTCCGCTCATGCTGAATGTCTCGCCGGTGGTGGTGGAACACACGTCGCCGGCCGGATCGGCGTCGCTAATGTCGGTTAGACCGCCCGATCCATCTTCGATGAGCGAGCCTGTCCCATTCGTATTGTTGATTGCGCCGTTAAGCTGGCCTGAAACCAGATTGAGTGCGCCGTCGGTGGACGGGCCGAAGTTAGTGCCGTACGAGTTGTCGCTCATGGCGTAATGCTGGGCATAATTCCAGAGAGCCGTCACCGTGTTGCCGTCGAAGTAGCCCATCACCAGGCCGGTGGTGGAACCTTGCGCGATGCTGCTCGGAGGCGGGCCTGCAGTTCCCGTGGCCATCGGGAACAGATCCACTAACCCGCTGTGATACGCGATCTGTTCAGCGGTGTAGTCGTGATCCTGGTCGGCGGTGGAAGCCTGCGATCGATCCAGACGGAATGGGGCGCTTGCTCCGGAGCCATTGGCCGAATTAGATAACGTCGCGCTGCCGCTGAGAATCGCGGGACTAAAGCCATTGACGCTGGGCGTACTTGGGTAGGCGTAGAACGCCGGTTCGCCTTCCGGGTTCATCGCGAACGGATACGTGCCGAAGTAATGGTCGAACGATACGTTTTCCTGGAAGATCACTACCAGGTGTTGAATCGGCGTGGCCGCGCCGGCGGCGGGTGCCGGTGTTTGAGCGCGGGCCGCTCCCAGACCGATTAGAGTCCCGGCAATCAAAACCTCGCCGAGGAATGTCGACAGACGTCTTCTCATAGTTTTCCTTTCCAGTCTTACTGCGTGAGGTCTTCCTCGATCTACTTTGAGGTTGAACGCCTGAGTATACGCGGGCTGTGTGTACGTTGGATGAGTGCTTGGTGAAGAATTGATTAGAGGATGGTTTCAAATCGGTTGATGGGCGGCGTTGCCGCGAAACAGACCCGAAGCAACGCCGGCTGTGATGTGGACTAACGCCCCCTACTTGTGGCCGTGCTCGCTGGCATGATGCTTGCTTGCCTCTTCGGCATGATACGTGGCGTGAACCTGATGGCCTTGCGCCACGTGCGCGTGATGGCCGGCTTCCTGGTGATCGCCGGTGGCGTGATGCTCCGCGGCCGCTTGGTGATGCTTAGCGGCATGCTCGTGGTGTTCGGCGGCTTTGCGGTGATGTTCCGCGGCTTGTTGTGACATGGTCTGCCTCCGGGTGGGATCATATCGAGCACGGATTTCAGCCGCATGACGGTCGGGTAAACAATCGCTTCCGGCCCCAGTCAGCCGCGGGCAACACGGACAAACACCGGCAACACCTTGCGCTGGCTGCTGGACTCGCGATATCCTGCCGGTCGGAGGTTCTCTCCATGAAGACTTCATTTCTCGTCCTCGGACTGGTCCTCGGCGCTTTGCCTATGCTGGCCCATCATTCTTTTGCCGCCGAGTATGACGACACCAAACCTGTGAAGTTCTCGGGCGTGGTCACAAAAGTGGAGTGGATGAATCCGCACATCTGGTTCTATGTCGACGAGAAAACCGCGGATGGTACGATGACCCATTGGGCGATTTCCGGCGGTGCGCCTGGCCAGTTGATGCGGCGCGGCATCACGAAAGACGTGATCCAGCCCGGGATGACGATCGTCGTCGACGGTTTTCGCGCCAAAGACGGTTCCGACAATGCCAATGGAACTAAGGTGACGTTCCCGGATGGGCGGCAGGTGTTCACCAACAGCCAGGAGCCCGATTCCAAGAAGAATTGAACGCGGGAAACATCCATCATGAAAACGACATCTGCCGATTGGATCTGGCGCCGCGTTGCTTTCGGAGCGCTGCTGGCCGGGCTGGTTCTATCGCCTGCGCGTCTGCAGCCGCAAAGCGCCAAGGCTTCGGGCGCGAAGGGAATGCCTCGTACTGCCGACGGCAAGCCGGATTTCAGCGGTGTGTACGAGTGGCCCAAATCGGACGGCGGCGATCGCTGCAAGTGTTCAGCCACCGTCTTCGATCACAAGAAATTCGCTCCGTTCAAGCCTGGAGGCATGCCTTTCTTTGAACCTCCCACGGGCGATCCGCGCCACGACGAGCCCCGTGAGTTTTGCATGCCGGCCGGTTTTCCATCGGGCATGCTGTCGGCCAATGCCGTGCAGTTCGTGCAGAACAAGAACTACCTGGTGATCGTGCACGAGTTCCAGCGTATGACGCGCATTATTCCGCTGGACGGCCGTCCCCATCGCCAGGGGATCGAGGCGACCTATTTGGGAGATCCGGTGGGACATTGGGAAGGCGACACACTGGTGATTGAGAGCACCAATTTCAAGCGCTGGGGCTTGGACGACTACTACTACACGGACAAAAACCAATACCGCATGCATAGCGACGCCTTGCGCACCGTGGAGCACATCCGCTGGCTGGACGACAAGACGCTCTCCTACCAGCTCACGATCGACGATCCGAAAGTGTTCACCGCGCCGTGGACGCAGGATTTCACCATGGCTTTGCATCCGGATTGGGATGCGGCCGGGTTGTACGAATACGTCTGCGAAGAGAACAACCGCTGTCCGGGCGGTAAATGCAAATCCGAATAACAAGGAGCAACCAATATCAATGAAGACCCGTAAGCTGGGAGGGTCGGATCTCCAAGTCTCTCCCATTTGCCTGGGCGGCAACGTCTTTGGCTGGACCGCGGATGAACCTGCATCGTTCTCTATTCTGGATGCGTTTGTGGGCGCGGGGTTCAATTTTGTTGATACCGCCGATGTGTACTCTCGCTGGGCGCCAGGGCACAAGGGCGGCGAATCGGAGACCGTGCTCGGCAATTGGTTCAAGCGCAGTGGCAACCGGAAGAAAGTAATCCTGGCCACCAAAGTCGGCATCGAACTCGGGCCCGACAAAAAAGGGCTTTCGAAAGCCTACATTCTGCGCGAAGTGGAAGACTCGTTGCAGCGCTTGCAGACGGATTACATCGACCTGTACCAGTCCCACATCGATGACGCGGCCGTGCCTCTGGAAGAAACACTCGAGGCGTACGATCAATTAATCAAGCAAGGCAAGGTGCGGGCGATTGGCGCGTCGAACTATAGCGCGGAGCGGTTGGCCGAGTCGCTCAAAGTCGCCAAACAAAACGGGCTGCCGCGCTACCAGTGCCTTCAGCCGCACTACAACCTTTACGAGCGCGCCGGCTATGAGAAGGAACTGGAAGGTCTGTGCTTGAACGAAGGCATTGGCGTTATTCCGTACTTCGCGCTGGCCAGTGGATTTCTGACGGGGAAGTACCGGACGGAGAGCGACCTCGCCAAGGGACCGCGCGGGCAGATGGTGAAGAAATATTTGGAGCCGCGCGGGTTCCGGATTTTAGCCGCACTGGATGAAGTCGCAGCCAAGCTCCATTCCACGCCGGGGAAGGTTGCGATTGCGTGGCTGATCGCGCGGCCGAGCATCACGGCTCCCATTGCGAGCGCGACTAGTGTCGAGCAGTTGAAGGAACTGGTGGACGCGGCGAATCTTCAATTGGATCCGGCTTCCATCGAAACCTTGAACGAAGCCAGCGCCTACTAACCCCGTGAACGCCCCTGAACTGCGTTTTGCATTTGAGATTGAAGCAGCGGTTGCCGTGCCGCTCGATTTCGGCCAGACGCAGGCCGGCCATCGGCGCATAGTTCCGATTGCGGGGGGCAGCGTCTCCGGACCGAGGTTGCAAGGGCGCATCTTGCCCGTTGGCGCGGATTGGCAGATACTGCGTCCCGACGGCGTGGCGGATTTGGATGCGCGCTATACCATCCAGACCGGCGACGGTGCGCTGATCTACGTGGTAAATCGCGGCTTGCGTCACGGGCCGCCCGAGGTTCTGCGGCGATTGAACCAAGGCGAGCGCGTCGACCCTGCGTCCTATTACTTCCGCAGCGTGGCGAGTTTCGAGACCAGCGCGCCGGAGCACGCCTGGCTAACTCGCGCGGTCTTGGTGGGTGTCGGCGAGCGATATCCGGACAAGGTTGTCATCCGTTTCTGGGAACTCCTGTGACGCGCGTTGCGCTTGTCACCGGCGCCGGCAGCGGCATCGGCCGCGCGGTGAGTCTCGCTTTGCACTCAGCCGGATACTCGGTGGTGTTGGCCGGACGACGAGCTTCGGAACTGGAGCGAACTTCCATGATGAGCGCGCGTGGCGACGCGCCGATGCTGGTGGCGCCCACCGATATCACGCAGCCGGACGCAGTGGCCGCGTTGTTCCATCGAGTGAAGGAGACGTTTGGACGTTTGGATGTGCTGTTTAACAACGCCGGATCGAGTGCCCCGGCTGTCCCGATGGAGGATCTCACGTTCGAACAGTGGAGTGCGGTGGTGGCCGTCAATCTGACCGGTGCGTTTTTGTGCGCGCAGCACGCGATCCGCCTCATGAAATCGCAAGAGCCGCGCGGTGGACGCATCATTAATAACGGATCCATTTCGGCGCACGCACCGCGGCCGAATTCGGCGCCCTACACAGCCACCAAGCACGCCATCACGGGGTTGACCAAGAGCATTTCGCTCGACGGCCGGAAGTACGACATCGCCTGCGGGCAGATCGATATCGGTAACGCGGCCACTGACATGACCGAGCGAATGACCGAGGGCGTGGCGCAGGCCGATGGCACCAAAGCGCCCGAGCCGCGCATGGACGTAAAGCTGGTGGCCGACGCTGTCCTTTATATGGCGAACCTGCCGCTGGAGGCGAACGTGCAGTTCATGACGGTGATGGCGACGAAGATGCCGTTTGTGGGGCGGGGTTGATCAGCGCTATGCGCTAAGGAAATCCCGGCGTGGTTGAAAATACGTCGACCCCCGCGCACGCCCAGCCTTCTTCTCCGCGCTTGGGACCCCCGTGATCCGAACTTTCACGTAGACAAGGGTATCTAACGGACCTGGTGTGCATCTTGCCTGAGAGGTCTCCAGCACTCGGCACGTTGTACCCCGGGGGACCGAAAAGCTAGGTCGGGCTGCCATGGCATCAAGAAACAGGCGCATGGTCGGAGCATACCGTTCGGGGTGCGACTTTCTATCATTTACGCCTCGCACGCGCTCATCTCCCTGCTGTGATCCGTGGAGCCGGCGAAGCTCAGGGGCATCGTTTCTTTCCTGTGTTGATATTAGACGCCCGACATCAGAACTGTCTGAGACGATGCGAACATCGCGCGTCAAATTACTGGTAACCCAGACTTGACTCGAACTGCACCCAGTGAGCAGGAGCATGAGCGCGAAGCTATTTGCGAGCCTTGGAACTCTGATCGCCGACGGCACGGCCATCATCATCTCACGTCAGAGCTAGCGTGTAGATTTTCGCTAAAGCCGAAGTTAATGATATGTCAGTATTGCGCTGGGCGGCCGCCATTCCGCGTTCCAGTACGCCTGAACCAGAGGCGCGTTTTCGCCCAAAAACTCAACCGAATCTGAGAGATCAGAAACTTGACAGCGCCGTTCGCCGCCTGTCATACTGCCTTTGCAATGAGCGCACAAGTGGTCACGGGTACAGCTACGTCTGTGTCGGACGCAGCATGGAAAGCGATTGAAGGCGGCTACGATTTGCAGGTTCACGTGGCGCCGGACGTCATCGAGCGGCGCATCGATGACATCGATCTGGCGCACGAATTTTTGAAGCGCGGCCTCAAGGGATTCGTTCTCAAGTCACACTATTTCCCGACCGCCGAGCGGGCCAAGGTGGTCACGAAAGCTGTGCCCGGCATACAAGCTTTCGGCGCCATCACGCTCAATCACAGCGTCGGTGGATTGAACCCGGTTGCGGTTGAGCTATCCGGCCGCTCCGGCGCGAAGATGGTCTGGATGCCGACCGTGGATGCCGCCAACGAAACTGCCGGCCGCGTGGATGGCCCCAGCACCAAGCTGCCGTTCTGGGCCAAGATCCAGCGCGAGCTGGCTGCCACCGGAATTGCCCCTCCTCCGTTGACGGTGCTGGATGACAAAGGCAACTTGAACGAGGCCGCTCGCCGCTGCATGGAAATAATCGGCCATCACAATATGATCATGGCCACCGGGCATCTGGGACGCAAAGAGATTTTCGCTCTGGTGCGCGGCGCCCGCGAAATGAAGCTGAAGCGCGTGCTGGTTACGCACGCCGAGTTTCCCTCGCAGAGTTTGACAGCCGACGAGCAGACTGAACTGGCGAACGAAGGCGCATTGATCGAACATTGCTTCACCACCATGCACACCGGCAAAGCGCCCTGGGACGAAGTGATGGTGAGTATCAAGAAAGCGGGGCCGGAGCACTGCGTTCTTTCCACCGATCTAGGCCAGACCATCAATCCGCCGGTGTCCGACGGATTTGCGATGTTCGCGCAGACCCTGATGGACGGTGGATTCTCGGCCACTGATATCAAGCGCATGGCGGTGACGAATCCGGCCGCGCTCGTGAACTGAAGGGTTCGATCTCCTATGGATTCAAAAAAAAGCGTTCTGGTAGTGAGCGCCCATGCGGCCGATTTTGTGTGGCGCGCGGGTGGAGCAATCGCGTTATACGCGCAGAAGGGCTATCGCGTACGGATTCTTTGCTTGTCGTTCGGCGAGCGCGGTGAATCCGAGCGATTGTGGAAGCAAGAGGGCATGACGGTGGAGTGCGTGAAGGTGGAGCGGCAGAAGGAGTCCGAGCGAGCTGCGGGCATCTTAGGCGCCGAGATCCGTTTCTTCGACTCCGGCGACTATCCCATTAAAGCCTCCGAAGAAACCATTCACGAAATGGTTGTGGAGTACCGCAAGCTACAGCCCGAAGTAGTCCTGACGCATTCCTACGAAGATCCCTACAACCCCGATCACCCTTACGCCAACATGCTCACTCTGCAAACGCGCGTCTATGCGCAGGCCGCGGGTTATCCGGCGGAAGGCAAGCAGCTCGGCGCGCCTCCGGTCTTCATCTTTGAACCGCATCAGCCCGAACAGTGCGAATTCAAGCCGCAGGTGCTGCTCGACATCACTCCGGTTTACGAGATTAAAGAAAAAGCCATGGAGTCGATGGAGGCGCAGGAGCATCTCTGGAATTACTATCGCGACTTGGCCAAGCGGCGCGGAACGCAGGCCGTGCGCAACTCCGGGAAAAAGGGAATCAAGTACGCTGAGGCCTATCAGCGCGTGTATCCGCAGGTGGCCAGCGAATTCTCCTGAGAGACAAAGATGCCCTACAAAATTGTCCGCCGCATCCCGCGTCCCGACGCCCAGGCTGTGAAGCTGCTCGGTGAGCTAGGCGTAGCCACGATCCACGAAGCGCAGGGCCGCACCGGCGCGATGTTGCCGTACATGCGGCCGATTTACCCGTCGGCGAGGGTCGCGGGTCCGGCCGTCACGGTATCGTGCCACCCCGGCGACAATCTGATGATCCACGCGGCCGTCGAGGTCTGCAAACCCGGCGACGTTTTGGTGGTGGTGACAACTTCGGAATCTACCGACGGCATGTTCGGCGACTTGCTCGGCACTTCCTGCCAGGCGCACGGCGTCACCGGATTGATCATCGACGCCGGCGTTCGCGATACCACCGAGCTCACCGAAATGAAATTTCCGGTGTGGGCCAAGGCAATTTCCCCGCAAGGTACAGTGAAGGCGAGCCCCGGTTCGGTAAACGTTCCGGTGGTTTGCGCCGGCATGCTGGTGAATCCGGGCGACGTCATCGTAGGCGATGCCGATGGTGTCGTTGTCGTCCCGCGTGCGACGGCCGCTGAAGTGGCCAAAGCGGCCGAACAGCGCATCGCCAAAGAAGTGAAAACCCGCGAGCGCCTTGCCAAGGGCGAACTGGGTGTCGAGTTTTATGGTCTCCGCGCCAAGCTGAAGGAACTCGGAGTTGAGTACGTAGAGGAACTCGTCGAAGAGCCTTCCGCAAATGGCCGGAGTGTTGTAAGGGGGTAACACAATGGGAGAAATCGTATTTGCCGCGGCGACGGTTCATGCGCCGCAGCTATTCACTTATCCGCCGAGCGAGGACAAAGCGCAACTGGACGCCGACATCGCCGCGATGCGCGAGCTTGGCAAGAATCTGGATGAAATCAAGCCCGACGCGGTGATGGTGATCGGCAGCGACCATCTGGAAACATTTTTCCTTTCCGCCGTACCCACCTTCGCCATCGTCGGAGGCGAGAAATCGAAGGCCGCGTTCGCCCGCAAGAGCTACGCGCTGCCGATACATCCCTTTACCGAAGAGATCCTGAACGATTTGGTCGCCGACGGCTTCGATTTGACGTACTCGCAGGATGCCGAACTGGGCCATGCATTCGCCGCCGTCTATGAGTGGGTGATCGAGGGCCGGTCGGTGCCGGTGATTCCAGTTTTCGTGAATACCTACCTGCCTCCTCTGCCTACAGCCCGCCGTTGCGCCCAACTGGGGGCGGCTATCCGCGACGCCATCCTGAAATCACCCTATAGGGTCGCGATTGTCGCCAGCGGCGGCATGTCGCACTATCCGGGCGCCTGGAAGTATCCGCAACCTGCGTTTGATTTCGATTGGTGGGCCATCGCGCATATGGAGCGCGGTAACAACAACGCGCTGCTGGAACTCAGCAATGAGCAATTGGACGAAGTGGGCAACACCGAAATGTTGCCCTGGATGATCCTGTTCGGCGCCATCGGCCAGCAGCCCGGCGAGTTGATCACTTATCAGCCCACCTGGCATCATGGCCATGCTGTGATGCGCTTCATTCCCAACAAAAAGGGCATCCCCACCACGCCCGAACCCACGCCCAAGTTCGCCTTCGGCAGCGCGGAGGGCTATCAGTTCTACCGGCATCCCGACCCATCCGTGTATCCACTGAACAAGCTGCTGTACGACCTGCGCTTCAGCCAGCCGCTCCGCCGCCGGTTATTCGAGAACACGCCCTTGTTGGCCTCCGAGTACGGGCTCACTCCGGAGCAGGCCGTGGTGCTCGAGACCATGAAGGACGAAACTATCGACGCCGTGCGATCGCTCAAGCCGCATCCTTTGGTGGACGCTGGCGCGCATCCGCTCGGCATGTGGATGTCGATCATTACCGTTCAAGCCGAGCAGCGCCGCATGCGCGCCGAACAAGCGCAAGCAACGGCAATCAAGTAGGAGTTTTCCATGGCGACCGCGATAGCTCCCTCGGCCACAGCCACCGCCACGACGCGTGTGAAGTGGCTGCCTCTGCTGCTCGCGATCGCCATCGGCCTCGGCCTCTACTTCATGCCCGCGCAGCACGGGCTGACACGCGCCGGGCAGACCGCACTCGCCATCACAGCATTTACGATCGTGCTGTGGGCTTTCGGCGTGATGAACAACGGCGTGGCGTCCGTTCTGATGATGGCGCTTTTGATCCCCGCCGGCGCAAAACCGGCACTTGCACTCAGCGGCTTTTCGAGCGGATCGTGGTGGATTCTGCTGGCGGTGCTCTACTACGGGTTTGCGATGCAGAAGACCGGACTGGCCGCGCGTACTTCGTACTACATTTTGTCGTTGTTTCCGGCGTCGTATTCCGGGATACTCGCCGCGTTCTTCGTCATCGGCACGGTGCTCTCGCTCGGCATTCCGTCCATGACCGTGCGCACCGCCATCATGGTTCCCATCGCCTGGGCGCTCGTGAAGTCGCTCGATTTGAAGCCGCGCAGCAAGGGTTCGGCGTTGATCATGCTGACCACCGTCGAGATGGCAGTGGTGCCTGGCCTCGGACTGCTGTACGGTTCTCTCGATGGCCCGGTCGTCGCGTCGGTATTCGAGTTAAAGCATCTTCCCCTCAGCTATCTGGCTTACGCACGCGTGCTGTATCTGCCGGTGCTGGTGCTGTGCGCCCTCATCCTCTTCGGCAATCAATGGGTGCTGAAACCCGAAAAGGCGCTGGACACCTCGGCCGCATTCGTGCGCAACAAGTTGCGCGAACTGGGATCGTTCAAACGCGATGAAATGATCACGGCGTTTATCGTGATCTGCTCCATCGTGTTTTGGTCCACCGACCGTTGGCATCACTTGCCGAGCTTCTTCATCGGCATGGTCGGCCTATCGGTCTTTGCGTTGGCGGGTATCGTCGGAAATGCGGACATTGCCGGCGGCATTTCCTGGACTTTGCTGCTGTTCATGGGCGGCATTTTTAGCCTGCAAAACGTGCTCACCGAATACAGAATCACCGATTGGCTGGCCGGCTACTTCGTGCCCGTCGCGCAGCATCTGACGTTCAGCCCAGTGGTTTTACTGCTGGCGGTTGGGATCGCAACTCTTGCGGTGCGCTTCCTCGATCCCAGCGGCTTCATCGCCATCGTCGTCCTCTTCGTTCCCATTGTCGATACCACCAGCCTGGCCGGCATTCCGCCGCTGGTACTGACCGCCGCGCTGCTGATACCGTCCGTGCCGTTCTGGGCCACTTATCAAAACATTTGGGTCGCGATGGGCGAGGGCATCACCGAGGGCATGGCGTTCAGCGGCGCTGAACGCGTCCGCTTGGCCAATCTGTACGCCCTCATATCCCTGCTGACGGTAGCCGCGTCCACCGTCTATTGGAAGCTGATCGGAGCCTTGTGATTAGGATGGGTGCGCTCTGATGAGGATTGGATTTGTCGGTTTTGGCGAAGCTGCCTATCATATCGCGAAGGGACTTCGGCAACCGGGTATCTCTTCGGTTACCGCTTTCGATATCAACGTCACCGATAAGGTCCGGCAGCGCGCCCAAGAAGCGAGCACGCGTCTCGTAGCAACGAACCAGGAGCTCGCGCAATCCTGCGACATCGTCATGTCGGCGGTCACAGCGGACCAGGCATTGAACGCCGCCGATCAGAACGCGCCGTATTTGACGGCCGGTCATCTTTACGCGGACCTGAATTCCGTCTCGCCCGGCGCGAAGCAATCCATCGCCCGAGTCGTCGAAGCCTCCGGCGCCCGCTTCGCCGAAATCGCGATGATGGCGCCCGTTCCGCCATACGGCCACAAAGTGCCGATGCTCGCGGGCGGCGCCGGTGCACCGGAATTTGTCGAAAGGCTGGCGCCGTTTGGAATCTCGGCCGAAATCGTCTCGCGCGAAGTGGGCACGGCCGCCGCCACGAAAATGTTCCGCAGCATTATCGTCAAAGGCATGGAAGCGCTGATTACGGAATGCGTGCTCGGAGCCACTCGCTACAACGCCGACGAACGCGTCTTCGCATCGCTCGCTGAAAGCTTCCCCGGCATCGATTGGAAGCAGCTCGCCGACTATATGGTTGGCCGCGTGGTGGTGCACGGCGAACGCCGCGCCCGCGAGATGGAAGAAGTGGCGGCCACGCTGCGTGAGATCGACATTGAACCCATCATGGCCGAAGCCATCGTGCGGCGGATGGACTGGAGTGTCGAGGCAGGCTTGAAACAGCTTTTTGGGGGCGAAGCACCCAAGAGTTATCGCGACGTGGTGGACGCCGCCGTCAAGAAGCCGGTTGGAGCAGACTGAAGCTGCCCCGATTCTTTCCAATCGTCGCTGTTTTGTCCGCCGGCGCGAGTCTCTGTCCGGCCGTCGATCTGAAACCGCAAACCATCCAGGCTTTCGACCGCTACATCGAGAGTACGGACGCAAGAATGCAGCCACGCTGGAGCGGCGAGCATTTCCTCTGGTTTGACGATTCGCCGGACATCCGGCTCAGCCTGCTTGCCGGCGCTGTAGTGGTGCAGCCCTTCCAAGGCAACGGTATTGTGACGCTCCCGGGCGGTCTCATTCAAGATTGGATCGGAGCCGTCTTCGTCCCCAAGACCACGCTCCAAGAGACGCTGAGAATTGTTCAGGACTATCCGCAACATGCCGAGATCTACAAACCCGATGTCGCCCAGGTCAAAGTTCTATCTCATAGCGGCAGCGATTACGCGATCCGAACGCGTGTGGTCAAATCGAAGTTCTTCATCTCCGACGTGGTCGATATCGACAACCAGATTCACTTCGTTCCGCTCGATTCCAAGCGAGTCTACAGCCGCTCCGCCAGCCAGCGGGTAGTCGAAATTAGCAACGCGGGCAAGCCGAATGAGCGCGAACTGCCCGTTGGCCGCGATCGCGGGCTGGTGTGGCGCGTCAACGGGTATTGGTTTTTCGAGGAGAGCGACGGCGGCGTCTTCATCACCTGCGAATCCATCACGCTCACCCGCGACATTCCTTTCTTGCTAGCCAAGGTGCTTAGCCCTATCGTGCATGAGCTTCCAGCCGAAGCATTGAAGAACAGCTTGGAAGAGACGCGAAGAGCGATCGTGAACCAGCCGAAGCTGGTGGCTCCCTGAAGGATCACCGCAAGGTGGGGCGGTCCCCCCGGCTGCTCGGCGCAGTGACCGCGCCGGACGCCCTCGTCCGCCGGACTTGGCATTCTTATGGAGTTGAGCAGGCCCGAGCAGGGGCTCGGGCCGCAGGCGAGGGCGCCCGCCCCACATCGAGACACTAGGCTTCGGCTGGTGAAGCCTCGGCGCTACGTTCGGCGGCGCTGGGAAGCTCAATGATGAATTGTTTGCGCGAGTAGGTTTTCCCTTGCGTCTTGCGCGCGCGGAAGTAGGGCTCCAGACGCTCGATCGCTCGCTGCATGCTTGTGATCACATGGTCGCGCATGGCTGCCGCCGACGCATCGCGGTCCATTCCCACCAGAACTTCCATCAGGTCCTGATGGCGGCTGGACGGTGTTCCGCTAAACGACCTTCCCACGCACAGCCACGTCGACGATAGCGCGCGCGTTCTTTCGATGGCGTCGCACAGCGCCGGGCAGCGCGTGCATTCCGAAATGCGGCGGTGCAGTTTCTCGTGGAGATTCAGGTAGTAGAAGCGATTGGTTTCCGGCTGCGCGCGCATGGCGTCCACGCGAACTCCCAGCTTCAACAGTTCAGACCGTTCCTCGGCCGTGGCCATCTCCGTGAACAGCCGCGCCGCCTCCACCTCCAGCGCTTCCCGCACCAGATAGTGCCCTCGCACATCTTCGCGGCTGGGAATGCGCACCCGAGTTCCGGCGCGAGGCCGGCTTTCGAGCAGGCCTTCGAATTCTAACCGAAGAAACGCTTCAGAAACGGGCAGGAAACTCATGCCCAGCTCGGCCGCTATTTTGCGACGGGAAATCACTTGGCCGATAGCTACTTCGCCTCGGAGAATTCGCTCGCGAATGATAACGTAGGCTTCACCCGCGAGGTCTGAGGCCCCGGAAGAGCGGTCTTTCATAAGTCCCCAATATTCAAGTCCGCAGGATGTAAATCTTACTTATGCTATCACAGGGTGGCCGCGTCAAGTACACTGGGCGGGTGGCTCGGACTGCATCCGCGCCCCCTTTTCATGAAAAACAATCGCAGCCGCGAATGGTTTCAAGCCCCGGAATATTATGGTTTCGGGAGGCGCGCCTGGCTCCGCTCGGAAGGCTTTCCCGCCGATGTGTTCGACGGGAAGCCGGTGGTTGGCATCTGCAATTCCTGGAGCGAACTCAACAATTGTAATGCCCACTTGCGCGACGTCGCCGTGGCGGTGAAGCGCGGCGTATGGGCGGCCGGCGGCGTACCGCTTGAGTTCCCCACCATCTCGCTGGGCGAAATGTTCATGCGCCCCACCACGATGATGTATCGCAACCTCATGGCGATGGACGTGGAAGAATCTATCCGCGCCAATCCCCTGGATGCCGTAGTGCTGTTATGCGGCTGCGACAAGACCACGCCCGCCCAATTAATGGGAGCGGCCAGCGCCGACATTCCCGCCATCGTTGTGCCGGGCGGTCCCATGCTGGCGGGTGAGTGGCGGGGGCAACGGCTTGGCTCCGGCACGGACGGCAAGAAGCTGTTCGATCAGTACCGCACCGGTCGCCTAAGCGAAGAGGAGTGGTGCGAGATCGAAGGCTGCATCGCGCGCACCGCCGGTCACTGCACTGTCATGGGCACGGCGTCCACCATGACCAGCTTGGCCGAAGCGTTGGGTATGACGTTGCCGGGCAGCGCCAACATCCCGGCGCCCGATTCGCGGCGGATGGCCATGGCCGAGTTGAGCGGCAGAGCTGTGGTCGAGATGATCGAGCCGGGGCTGAAGCCCTCGCGTATCCTGACGCGCGCCGCTTTCGAGAATGCGATTACTGTTTTGATGGCGCTCGGCGGATCCACCAACGCCGTGATTCATCTTATTGCGATCGCCGGCCGTGTCGGCATCCGGCTCACACTGGAAGATTTCGATCGCGCCTCGCGGCGCACCGCCTGCATCGTCAACGTCAAGCCGTCGGGCGAGTATCTGATGGAGGATTTGTTTCACGCGGGCGGCGTTCCCGCCGTCATGAACCGGATCCAGGATTTGCTCCATGGCGATTGCGAGACGGTCAACGGCAAGACCATAGCGGAGAACATCAGCGGCGCGCATCCGCTGAACGACACCGTGATTCGTCCCCGCGATAGAGCGTTATCGCCCGAAGGCGGCATCGCAGTCTTGCACGGCAATCTCGCGCCCAACGGCGCCGTGATCAAGCAGACCACCGCGTCGCGGCATCTGATGCAACATCGCGGGCGTGCGTTCGTTTTTGAAACGCGCGACCAGATGCTCGCGCAAATCGACCGCGACGATCTGCCGGTAGATCGCGACACTGTGCTCGTGATGCGCAATTGCGGACCGAAGGGCGCGCCGGGTTTTCCAGAATGGGGCCATATTCCGATGCCGCGCAAGCTGCTGAACGAGGGCGTCACCGACATGGTTCGGATTTCCGACGCCCGTATGAGTGGCACTTCGTATGGCACCGTGGTGCTGCACGTGGCGCCCGAGTCGGCGATCGGCGGCCCGCTCGCGCTGGTCGAGACCGGGGACGAGATCCTGCTGGATGTTTCCAACCGCAAGCTCGAGTTACTGGTCGCACCGGAAGAACTGAACCGTCGCGCGAGCCGTTTCACGCCGCCGCCCCGCCATTATGATCGCGGATACGGCCGTTTGTTTCTAGACCATGTCACGCAAGCCGACCTCGGTTGCGATTTCGACTTCCTAATGCCCGAGTACCGGTAAGTTATTGGCCGTAAGGTTTCGTGGCGACGATCGTCGACTTATTTTCGGTGACGTGATACTTGCTGGCTTTATGATGCTTCTTGCTATCGACACGAACGGACGGCGATTGTGAGGCCAAGGCTCGACGCTGAGATTCCGTTATATGCTGCGATGGCGTCGCCGACTCCTGGGCCATTAACAACCCACTCATCAGTAATAGTCCAACTGTTAGTGTTTTCATTTTGCTCCTCCGCCTTTACGGCAGCAATTTCCAGGCCAAGCCGGAAGTTGAACGTAATCAATCCCCTGCCGATGGCTCCTGCGATTGCGAATGACCAAACTCGGGGAAAACTGAGCGCGTGACTTTTTTGTAACAGCTCTACGCCCAAGCGTTACAGGGTCCATTCCCGAAGGGGCGGGATCGATGTAAGCTGATAGAGCCGCGTCAATTCGCGGTAGCCCTTATCCGGATGCCCAATATGAAATCTATGGTCCATGCAATCGTGGCGGCGCTCATTTTCGCCGCAGTCCCAGCCACACTCTTGGCGCAGTGGGCGCCTTATCCTACACCTGGAGTTCCCAAGCTCGCCGATGGGAAACCGAACATGGAAGGGCCCACACCCCGCACCGCCGACGGCAAACCGGATTTCTCCGGCATCTGGCAATTCGAAGGAAACCGCAGGCCCCGCACACAAGGCGCCCCGGGTGTGATCGCCGGGTCGAGAGCTGGCCCCGCTTCCGCTGGAGCTCCGGCCACTGGCGCAACGGCGACAACTACGCCCCCCCCTGCCTCGGGTCCGCCACCGGCGGGAGGGGTCGGCCTGGGTCCGCGCCCACCCGGCGTCAGCGAATTTTTCGACATTGGCTCGACTGTCCCGGGTGGTCTGCCGTTCACGCCGTGGGCGGCGGCGCTGCGGAAAGAACGCAAGGACGACAACAACAAAGACAATCCCGACGCCCACTGTCTGCCCCTGGGCCTCACGCAGTTACACATGCATCCACAGCCGAGGAAAATCATCCAGACGCCCGGATTGATCGTGATCTTGTACGAAGCCCAGGGCGGTGTCCGGCAGATTTTCATGGATGGCCGCCCGCTACCGAAAGATCCCGAACCATGGTGGTACGGTTACTCGATTGGCCATTGGGACGGCGACACTCTGGTGGTGGAGACCACTGGCTTTCGCGACGACGTATGGCTGGACGTGGAGGGCAGTCCGCTGACCAGCACTGGAAAAATGACGGAGCGATTCCGGCGCGTCAACTTCGGGCATCTCGAAATGGAGATCACCGTGGAAGATCCGAAAGCTTACACCCATCCCTGGACCGTCAAGATGAAGCAGCGCCTCCTGCTCGATACGGATTTGATCGAGTTCATCTGCAACGAAAACGAAAAATCCGACGCTCATCTGGTGGGCAAATAAACTTGAGCGGCAGTATGGACGATGAACAGCGCAAATCAGTCGCGATCGAATATCTGAAGGCGCTGGACGGCGGTGGCGTCACATCCTCCGGCGGATCGATCTTCGATCTATTCGCGCCCAGCGCCCAGGTTTACTTTCCCAAGTGGGGCGTGGCGAAGGGCCGGGAGCAGATCGAAAAGCTCTTCGGGGACGTGGGCAGTAAGCTCAAATCGATCGCTCACCACTATTCCGGCTTAAACTGGATATTTTCGGGTGGTGACACCATTGTTTGCGAAGGCAGCAGTCACGGCGAGCATGTGGACGGGCCGTGGCGCGCCGGGGATCCCGATTGGGGCGCGGGCCGCTGGTGCGACGTGTTCGAGATCCGCGACGGGCTGATTCAGCGCTGCTTCATTTACCTGGATCCCGATTACGCGGGCCAAGATACCGAACGCTATCCGTGGATCAAGAAGTAGCGGCGCTCGGAAGAGCTACGCGCTGGCAATGATCTCATCGATCTTCTTAATCTTGCCATCGGCGAAAGTGAACCATTGGACGCCGCGTACGCTGTAGGCCTTACCGTTCGATTGGAAGATTCCTTTTTCTCTTAACAGCACAGCGATGCGGTCGCCTTCCGAGATCATGCCCTCTATCTCGGGCTTCTGCTCACCCACTTGTGCGAAGTTTCTGCGGGTGGCGGCAATCACTTCCTTGCGGCCTCGCCATGATCCGTCCAGTGCGCCAAATCCACGAATGTTCAGTTCAACGTCTTCGGCGATCCGCTCGCCGAAAGCCTCGAAATCCCCCTGGATGATGGCGTCGAAGGCCGCATGAAGAACGGAAAGCCTGGTGTCCTTTACCGCGGCGCTGCCGGTGGTTTCAAGGAATCGATCTGAATATTCGCGGTCCAGTGGCACGGTGTAATATATTCTATCAACGCTCAGCCGCTCTGGATCAAATCCAGCAACTGTTGCTCCGCAATTATTTTGATGCCCAGTTTTTGCGCTTTGTCTAGCTTGGAACCGGCGTCGGAACCCGCCACCACATAATCCGTCTTCTTGCTGACCGTGCCGGTCACTTTGCCGCCGGCCGCCTCGATCCGATTCTTGGCTTCGTCGCGGCTCAGGTTTGGCAGCGTTCCGGTAAGCACGAAAGTCAATCCGTGAAGTGGTCCGGCCTTCGGACGAGTCATCCGATACTCGAACTGGAGTCCCGCGCCTCGTAGGCGTTCAATCAACTCTTGATTGGCCGGCTCCCGCAAAAATTGAAATACGCTCTCGGCGACTTTGGGACCCACCTCCTCGGCCTGCTGCAATTCTTCCAGGCTAGCTTTCGCAATGGCATCCATGCTGCCGAAAGCTTCGGCCAGAAATACCGCCGTCCGCTCGCCCACGAAGCGGATGCCCAGCGCGGTAAGGACCCGGGGGAGAGGATTCTTCTTAGAATTGTCGATGTTGCGGATGATATTCCCAGCGGACTTTTTGCCCATGCGCTCCAGCGTCAGCAGTTTGTCCAGCGTGAGATCGTAAATGTCGGCGACGCTTTTTACCATGCCGCGATCGACAAGCTGATCCACCAGCGCGTCGCCCACGCCATCGATGTTCATGACGCCACGCGATGCGAAGTGCAGAATGGATTCCTTCAGGCGCGCAGAACAATTTGTGTTGATGCAGCGGCGCGCAGCTTCGCCTTCTTCGCGGACCACAGTGCCTCCGCAGACGGGACAGTGCGTGGGCATAAGAAATTTCCTGCGCTGAGAGCCCTGGGAATAGACGCGCACCACCTTCGGGATTACATCGCCGCTGCGCTCGATCACCACGTCGTCGCCGGCCTGGAGGTTCAATCGTTCGATTTCGTCCTCGTTGTGCAGGGTGGCGCGCGATACCGTGACGCCACTCACTTCCACCGGCTTCAGACGCGCTACCGGAGTCAACGCGCCGGTGCGGCCCACCTGCACCTCGATGCTCTCCACGGTGGTGACGGCTTGGCGGGCGGGATATTTGTAGGCGATGGCCCAGCGCGGCGCCTTGGCGGTGAACCCTAGCCGCTGCTGCTGCGGGACCGAGTCCACTTTCACCACCACGCCATCGATCTCGTAGGGCAGTTCGTCGCGGTGCGCGTCCCAATGCGCGCAAAATTCCAGCACTTCCTGGATGCTCGCGCAGAGCTTGCGATGAGGATTCACTTTGAAGCCCATGTTCCGCAGTTCTTCCAAGGATTCCCAGTGGCTCTCTACGGCGAAACGCCCGCCGGCCAGTAGAAAATACGTGTAGTAATCCAGGCGGCGCGACGCAGTGATCTGCGGTTCCAGGACACGCAGCGATCCCGCGGCCGCGTTGCGCGGGTTGGCGAAGCGGGAGAGGCCGCGTTCGTCGCGCTCGGCATTCAACCGCTCAAAAGCCTGCCGGTTCAGCACAGTTTCGCCGCGTACTTCGAATTCGGCGAATTTGCCTTTGGTGCGTAGCGGCAGCGAGCGGATGGTGCGCGCGTTTTCGGTGACCTCCTCGCCCACCAACCCGTCGCCGCGCGTCACCGCCTGAACGAATTGGTGGTCCCGGTAATGCGCGGCCATGGATAGCCCGTCCATCTTGAGCTCCGTCACGTAGCGGTACGGCGCGCCCCCCAGTAGTTCGCCGACACGGCGATCGAACGCCACCAGTTCAGCTTCGTTTAGCGCATTATCCAGGCTTAACATCGGGGAGCTGTGCGGCGCCTTGACGAAACCTTCGCGGGGCTTGCCGCCGACGCGCATGGTTGGGGAGTCGGGAGTCGCCAGCTCGGGGTGCAGCGTTTCCAGCTCCTGGAGCCGCCGAATCAGGGCGTCATATTCCGCGTCTGAGATTTCCGGAGTGTCCAGTACGTAGTAAAGATGTTCGTGACGGCGCAGCTCCTCGCGCAGCGCATCCACTTCCCGCGCGGGATCTTTCATCGGACCCGAACTGCCAGCTTTCATTGCCCCGGATCTGTGATCCGCTGTGGAAGGGAGCCGCTCACAGAGCACCCTGGTCTTTTAGCAGTTGTTTCAGCACGCCCCCGAGCTTTAAAAACTCTTCGTAGCTTGGCGGCTTTCGGAAATACCCGGCGTCATATTCGGCTGCCCGGCTTCGATCGCCGGGCGAATCCGAAGAACTGACAATGACCACGGGAACCGCCTTGCATTTCTCGCTGGCGCGAAGCCGCCGGAGGACCTCGAATCCATCCACTTTGGGAAGATTCAAATCGAGCAGCAGGAAGTGCGGGCAAGGAGCGTCCGGATCGCTCTCGGCTCTGACGATAAACTCGATCGCCTGTTGGCCGTCCGGCGCAACGTGGACATCCAGGGGAAGGTTTTCCATTCGGATCGCCTCGCGCACCATGAGAGCGTCCGGAAGGTTGTCTTCTACCAGAAGAAGAGTCCAGCGTGGCGATACGGACGGATTGGGCGCGTCGGGGGACGGTGAAGAAAAAGGTTGCTCCCTTCCCAGGTTCCGATTCGACCCAGATTCTTCCGCCATAACGCTCAACCACCCGTTGGCAAATAGCCAGTCCGATGCCGGTACCGCCGTAAGTTCTGTCATGATGGAGCCGCTTGAATACGCCAAAGATGATCTCCTTATATTTGGGATCGATTCCAATTCCGTTGTCTTGCACTGAAAAGCGCCAAACGGCGCCGTGGGTGACCGCTGAGATATGGATTTGAGGCGGATCTTGGTCGCGATATTTCAGCGCATTGCTAATAAGATTCTGCAAAACCTGCTGAAGGTGAGCCTCGCCCATGTAGACTTCTGGAAGAGCGTCATAGGTGACCTTCGCATTACTTTCCCGGATCGATTCGGCCAGGCTGGAGAGAGAATACATCAAGACGGCCGATGAATCGACTGCCGTCTCATTGATCTCCGCCATGCCGGCTCGAGTGTATGCCAGTAAATCGTTGACGAGCGTTGCCAAACGGCGTCCGCCTTCTTTTAAGAATCCCAGGAATAATTGTCCATCCGCGTCTAATACGCTATGGTACCGCTGCGCCACTAATTCGCTGTAGACCGCAACATTCCGGATCGGTTCCTGCAAATCGTGACTGGCGGAATAGGCAAACTGCTGAAGGTCGTCATTGGCCCTTCGCAACGCCTCTTCTTTCTCTTTCTGCTCGTGAATATCCGTGCTTGAGCCGATCCACATCGAAATGTCTCCATTCACATCGCGCATGGCGTGAGCGCGGCTCAGATGCCAGCGGTACTTTCCGTCCGCGCGGCGAAAGCGATGCTCAAAACTAAACGGCTCGCCGCTATCAATCGATTGCTGCCAAGTTCGCACGTTTTCGTCGAGGTCGTCGGGATGAACGAATTGCGTCCAGCCCCAGTCTTTGATTTGTTCGAAAGAAAGCCCAGTGTATTCCAGCCATTGACGGTTGAAATAGTCCGTATCGCCCCTGGGCGCGGCGGTGAAAATTTTTTGCGGCATCGATTCGGCCATGAAGCGAAACCGTTCCCGTTCCCTCTTCAGGTCCTCGTCCCGTGACTGGATGCCCGCCAGCATCTCGTTGAATCGATCCACCAGCACACCAAGCTCGTCGCCAGATAGTTTTTCGGCGCGCGTGCTGTAGTCGCCAGTCTCAGAAACGGACGTCGTGGCGCGCACCAGTTGCGAGATCGGCGTCGCTATCACGGCGCGCAGTTTCGATGAGAGCAGAAAGGCAAGCAGACTCGAAGCCAGCAGAACCGCAAAAACCGTGCTGCCATAGAGCGTGATCCGTTCGGTGATTTCACCGAGATCGTACAGCAGCATCAAGGTCCCGATCCTGCGGCTGCTCAAGAGAATGGGTTGCGCGACGATCACGCCCTGGCTGGTGAATCGAATCTCAACGCGGCCATCGGCGGCCGGACATCCGGAAGCGCCCTGCCGCGAGTATCTGGCGAGGATGGTTCCGTCCAATCGATAAATACAGGCGCCGACCACGTGAGGCCTGGCCCGTAATGCGCCCAGCGTTTCCGCGGCGGTCTTTGGATCGTTGAAGGCCAACGCGGCCGTGCTGTTGTCGGCGATGATTCGCGCCAGCGCGGAAAGATCGCGCTGCAGATATCCGCGAAAAAGCAGCGTGTCCGTCAGGACGATGCCGGAACCGGCCAGTAATAGGGCCGCCGTGGTGGTCGCCATAATGATGATCACCAGCTTTTGCCTGATCGGTATGTTGCGGAAAGTTCGCATGGCTATGCGGGCGGTCCCCGATTCTATTTTTCGATAGATCTCGCTACGCTCAAAAGTTTGGAACTCAGCTTTAGCGCGGCAGTTTCCGCCGCGGTTTGATTGATGTCGAAACGCACCCGCCGATTTTCGATCACGAAAGCGATGATGCCGCCATCGCGAAGAAAACTTCCCCCCTCGCCAACCGTCAGTACGCTCCGGCCCAGGCCGTTTAGAGTTTTGGCTACGTCCTTGGTCGACCCTTCAGCGAACACCACCTGGCAGGCGCGCGGCGTCGGAAGCTCGTTCATTCTTCGCACGATCAGCTTTCGGCCGTTAGCCTGTTCGCCCTGCACCAGGTCGTCGATGGCGCGTCCGAATGGGTCCTTTCCAAGAATGCAAATCGCGACCGGCGAATCTGAATCGGCAAAAGCGTTAGAAGGCCATTCCACGAACTTCGCGAAATTCAGCAGAAACGCTGCCTTGACCTGATATTCAAGGTCCGTTTGCGCCACGGTGCGGCTGGGCAACATCAATGAACTACTGCAGGCCAGTACAATCGGCAGGGCCCACGAAATTCCTTCCCAACGCCACCGTCTCACGCCCATCTTCTCACTTCTTTACCAAGTACAAGCTCGCGTAGACGCTCCGTTGGATAAAAACGGGCCCTCCCGGATCGCCAATATATTCCACGTGATCCGGCTGGAACAGATTTTGACCCACCAGGGAAAAGCCCACATATTTGCTGAACTGATATCCGATCCGCGCGTCGCCCGTCGAGTAGGCGCGTACGCCCTGTGCAGGCAAGGCGCTGACATAACGGTAAATCAGATCAAGCTGGAGCTTTTTCGCGATATCGAATGAGGAGTCGAAACTGGCCTGATGCTGCGGACTCGATCCGTTATCGCTCGCAGGTCCGATCGCGATCTCCGTCGTGGGCGCCTGTTTTAGAGATATGCGCAGAAATGAGTAGGAGCCGCGCAGCCGCCAGAATTTCGTCGGCCGCCATTCGGGGGCGATTTCACCGCCGTAGGTCGCGCCGTACAGGTCGTTTTGAAACTGAGCTGGAAGCAGCAGATAAGTCGGCGGAGGCGCGGGCGCGGGGTACGGCAGCGTGCTTTGGATGGAGAAGCCGCCCGTGATGTCCTCGCTGAAAAGGTCATGGTAGTGATTGAAAAATCCCGCAACATCCAGGTACAAGTTCTTTCCGATCAGTTGCCGGTACCCTACCTCGTAGGCGTTTAGCTGCTCCGGGGCGAAATTCGGATTCGCATTGAAACGGGCGAAGGTCGGCGTCCCGTTCGGCGCGTCGCCAATGAAGCTCGACAGATAGAAATCGTCTTCACCATCCGAAGGAGTGCGCAGTGCGTGGGTAAAGGAGGCCCAGAAGGTTTGCTTGTCATTGGGCGTCCACATCAGCCGGGCGCTTGGCTCGAAGTTGACCCCCGTGTAATTCGTGCGGAGCAGCTTGCTGCCGAGGGTCAACATCAATTTGCCGGTCACCAGATTGATGTCGTCTTCCAGAAAGCCGGAGATCAGATAGTCGGTGCGATGCAACGGAGAGAACACCAAGCCTGAAACCACTTCGTCAAAGCGGCCGTTGCTCACCCGCGCTCCCGCTCCATAGAGCAACTCCTGGCGAGTTCCCCATTTCGTCCGCGCCAGAACATCTATGTCGCCCGTGTCGCGATCCTCGCCCAGGTTCGGCTCTAACCGATTCGTCCGGTCATAATAAGTCTGTAGCTGAAAGTCATTGCCTTCGCTTAAGGTTCGCTTCCACTTGAAAAGAAGATTCGCGCCGGAGAGTTCCTCATTCCCAACCACATTCTGCGTCGCTGGCGGCGTATAAGTGGTGGCCGTCACCTGCTCTCCATCTTCCTGCTGATAGGCGTCGCCCTGAAGCGTAAAAGCATCGCGGCTGCCGCCCGGCCAGTCTATTCGGAATCCGCTCTGGATGCCCCGCCAATCGTCGAAATTGTTTCCATCGGGATGGTCTTCCGGGCCGCGTGTGAATCCCTTGGCATATACGCGATACGTGGGCCCGTCACCGCCGTCGCCGCCCCCGCCGTAGCGGAAATTGAAAAAGCCCTGCTTCACATTGCCGCCGCCCGTGGATGCAAATACTCCCTTCGTGTCCTGCGTGCTCTTCGTAATGATGTTGATGACGCCGTCCACCGCATTCGGCCCCCAAATCGTGCCGCCAGGGCCGCGGATCACTTCGATGCGGTCTATGTCTTCCAGCAGCGTGTCCTGAACCTCCCAATAGGTACCGGCGAAGAGGGGCGTGTAGACGGTCCGCCCATCGATCAGCACCAGCACGGATCGGGAGAGCCGCGTTCCGAATCCGCGAATGCCGATGGCCCATTTGCTGCCATCGATTTGGGCCACCTCGACGCCCGGCGCCAGCCGTAACGCATCTGGAATCGTTGTCACGCCCGACCTGCGAATGTCGTCGCCCGTGATCACATAGATTGCAACTGGGGAACGGAACGCGGGCGTGGGTTCTTTTGACGGAGAGGTTACCTCGATTTGCGAAAGCTCTTCGAGGCTTAGGTTTTTGAGCGCCGCCGGTCCGGTCTGATCCGGTGTGGCCTGCTGAGGGTCGTCGCCCCTCGCGGCCGGCAGGAGCAGGACGAACAGCCACATCAGCCGCAGGCGCTTAGACAAGATGGTTCCAACGGCGCGGGCGGAAAATGGATACAAGCTTTGAGTCTACTGCAAACTTTGAGCTTCGGTTAGCTGGGTAACAGTTCGCCGGCGAAGCGTCCTGGCGACGAACTTGGACCGGGGATACACTGAAGGCTTGCCAGCAACAGGTGGATGATCTTTTTTGGAGCGAAACTTTTTTGGAGCGAAACAATGAACACACACGTAAGAGCCGCGCTACTGGCGGCATGCATTCCCGCACTCCTTCTGCCGACGGCTCAAAGCGTAGCCGCCCAGGGTACGGAAACGGATACGGAAATCACCATCTTGTGCTCCAACGGCCTCCGGGCGGCCATGGAGAAACTGCTGCCGGAGTACGAGAGAACCATGGGGAGACGGATGAAAGTGCAATTCGGAGCCTCGGCTACATTCAAGCGTTCCATCGAAGCTGGAGAGCCATTCGATCTTGCGATATTGACGCCCCAGTTAATTGAAGACCTGATCAAACAGGGAAAGATCGCAGCAGGGACCGCGGTGAATATAGCCAGTACCGGTATTGGCGTCGCCGTTCGCGCAGGCTCGCCGAAGCCGGACGTCGCCACGCCTGAAGCAATGAAGCAAACCCTGCTGAAGGCAAAATCGATTGGCTACGTCAAGGAAGGCGCTTCCGCGGCAGCCATCGTCAGCATGCTCGATCGCCTGGGTATCGGCAATGAGGTCCAACATAAGATCGTCTTTCAACCAGGTGCTGGGCCATCCATGGCCAGCGTCGCTGGCGGCCAGACCGACCTCGCATTCGCGCTGATCAGTGAAATATTGTCGGTTCCCGGCGTGCAGTTGGCCGGTCCGTTTCCGCCCGAATTCCAGAAGCCGATTATCATGTCCGCGGGAATCGCCAGCTCCACACGGAACCGCGCGGTCGTTGACAAGATCGTCAAATCTTTGACCGGCGCGGAGGCCTCAACCACGATCAAAGCGACCGGATTGGATCCGGCGCGCCCAGCCAGTCTTCGCCCTTGATCTGAGTCCACAGTTCAGCGGCCGGGAGCGATTCCGCGTCGATTGGAAAAGCGTGCTGCGGGCAGTCTGAACTTTTGCTATTCTACAAGGCGGCTAATTCAAAAATCAAAGCGGGCTTCATAAGGTGTGGGCTCGGTCCACATCGGAAAGAATGTTCGTCCATGAGCTTTCGTTTACTGGCGGTTTGGCTGGTGCTGGCAAGCGCCTTGCCCGGTCAAACGGTTCACGCGATAGGCGACATATTTAAGCCACTGGCCACTCCGGCGTTGGCTGTGAAGGACCTTTCCTATCTGGTGTTCGCCATCTGCGGCGCCATCTTCGTGATCGTCGCCGGCCTGCTCACCTACGCCTTATTTCGATTCCGGCGGCGCGCCACTGACGACAATCACGAACCCCCGCAGGTGTACGGAAGCAGTCAGATTGAAATTGCCTGGACCGTGATTCCCATCCTGATCGTCTTCGTCATCACCATGGCTACCGCGCGCGTGATCGCCGCGCTCGAGGACAAGTCTCAGCCGGCCAACGCGCTGCAAGTCACTGTGATCGGACATCAGTGGTGGTGGGAGTTCCGTTACTCCGGCTTGAATGTCGTCACCGCCAACGAGTTGCATATCCCAGTCAGCCCGCCCGGAAAAGAAAGACCGGCGTTCCTGACACTGGAGTCCGCCGACGTGGCGCACAGCTTCTGGGTCCCGCAACTGTCCGGGAAGACCGATGTGATTCCGAATCGCGAGAACCATATGTGGCTGGACCCTCACGAAACCGGCGTCTACTACGGCAACTGCGCTGAATACTGTGGGACGCAACACGCCAACATGTTGATCCGCGTGGTGGTGGACTCCGCCGAGGATTTCGACAAGTGGGTGGCGCAGCAGAAGCAGCCGGCCACCGCTGACGCGCAAGCCTCGCAGGCGCGCGCGGCTTTTCTTGGCATGGCTTGCATCACTTGCCACACCGTGTCGGGCACGCCAGCCAATGGGACCTTCGGACCCGACCTTACTCACCTGATGAGCCGGGGCACGCTGGCCTCGGGAATGATACCGAACACGGCGCAGACTTTGCGCGCCTGGGTCAGCGATCCACAAGCGATCAAGCCCGGTAATCTGATGCCGGACATGCAACTCAACGACAAGGAGTTGGACCAGGTGGTTGCTTACCTGTCCACACTTCGATGATTCTGCCCAGGGGGATTTCATGGCATCCGTAGCCTATCCGGTAGATGAACACAGCGTGAAAGCGCTGGGCCTTCCGTCGGCGCTGCACGAGTGGGTGATTACGGTCGACCACAAGCGCCTTGGCATCATGTACATCGTCATGGCGCTGCTCTTCTTCATGATTGCGGGTTCGTTCGCCGCGGTCATTCGGGCGCAGCTCGCCGTCCCG
>Ga0182024_10000721_pt1 | contig 85885 bp, 74 predicted proteins | sample P32metaG_FD_120480 | JGI IMG/M metagenome (GOLD analysis project Ga0182024, IMG submission 120480) | Permafrost microbial communities from Stordalen Mire, Sweden - P3-2 metaG (Illumina Assembly) | ecosystem: Environmental > Terrestrial > Soil > Wetlands > Permafrost | place: Sweden: Stordalen... | reverse complement strand
GAGGACCATATGGGTCTCATTCTTCTGATCATTTTGATCGTGCTGCTTTTGGGCGCCGTGCCGACGTGGCCGTACAGCCGTCAGTGGGGGTATTACCCCAGCGGCGGACTGGGCCTTTTGCTGTTAATTCTCATCGTTCTGATGTTGGCCCATGTGGTCAACTGGGGTTACTAATAGCCCCGCACCGACCGGCATTTCCTAACGCCTGCGAAACGCTTTGCGTCTCACGGTTTTGGTACTGAAATGCCGGTCGGCCCGCGATTGAATTCCGCGACAAATTGGCGCACGCCGAGCACGACAAAACATCCGTCCGATAAATGCGGATCGGTTAAAATGGTCCTCGGCTCACGCCGCCGACGAGTGCTGCCACGAATGCGTTTCATTGGAATCGGTCGCTTCGCCCAGCGCGGTCGCGACCCGTTCTACAACACCGCTCCAATCGCCGCGCGATCTCTGGCGAAACAGACGCATCGTGGGATACCACGGGCTGTCACCGCGGTCCAGCATCCATCGCCAGTCCAGGATAAACGGCAGCAGCACCCACACCGGCTTGCCCATCGCGCCGGCCAGGTGCGCGACGGCGGTGTCGACCGTGATCACCAGATCAAGATTGGCGATCAGCGCCGCCGTCTCCGCAAAATCGCACAGCTCGGCGCTCCAGTCGGTCATCGCGACTTTCGGAAGCAAATCGACAGGCCCGCCCGCGTCGGTCTTTTGTAAGCTGAAAAACCGGACATCCTTCACATTTGCCAGCGGCGAAAAGAGCAATGGCGAAATGGAGCGGATGCGATCCCGCTTGTGATTTTGGCCGCCAGCCCATACCAGCCCGATCCGCCGCCTGCGGTCGCACGCTGCCAAACGCATTGTCCACCGTGCAACCGATGCAGGATCGGGGTGTACATAGGGCCCATCCGCGGGAATATTCGCCAGTGTGGTTCCAAAAATTCCCGGCAAACTTAGAAGCGGACACTGAAGATCGAACGCCGGCAGCGCATCGCCTTCGCACACAACTTGTTCCACACCCTCAACGCGCTGGAGCAGCCGGCGCAGCGGAGGCTGTGCCCATACCAACACTTTCGCGCCTCGCCGTGCCACCAGTGGGGCATATCGAATGAATTGAATCACATCGCCGAACCCTTGCTCGGCGATTAGCAGGATCGTTCGACCCTCCAATTCCTCGCCGTTCCATCGCGGTTGGGAAAAGCGCCGGACAAGCGGGGCATTTTCCTGCAGTTTCAACCGCCATTCGTAACCCTTCCAACCCTCCTGGAAATATCCCATCAGCAAATGGATCAGCCCCAGGTTCCAATGCGCGTTGGCGAATTGCGGATCGAGCGCGATGGCCCGGCGCAACGCCGCCGCCGCCGGCTCTAATTGTCCAACATCTTTCAGCGCCGCCCCGAGATTGCTGTGGGCCTCGGCGTAATCGGGCTTCAGCTGAATTGTTTGGGCAAATGCGGCCGTCGCCTCCGGGATTTTGTCCTGCGCCACCAGGGAGACGCCCAGGTTCAGATGTGCCTCTGCCAGACCCGGCCGCAGCGCGATGGCCCGCCGGCATGATTCGATGGCGGCATCCTCCTGCTTGATCTGGATGAGGAACGTCGCCAGGTTGCTGTGATAATCCGCGTCGGTGGGATGAATCGCGATCGCCCGGCGGATCAAATCCACCGCCGCCGCCGGTTTACCCATCTGCCCCATTGCCACGCCGAGCAGATGCAGTGCCGGGGCGAAGCCCGGCTGCGCCGCCAGCGCTGCCCGATAGAGCCGCTGCGCCTCCGCCAGCTCCCCGCCCTGGTGGCATCGCACCGCGTCCCTAAAAATCTCCTGGACATCGCGACGAATCACGCATGGATATCGTCATTGCCCGCCCGCCATGCCGACAAGACGCGCCGGCAACGGCGCCTGCGGATTTATCGGACGATTGTCCGTCCACGCCCGCGACCGTCCACAAGTAGAATCAGGCCCGGAATCGCCCGATGCCCAAACAAAACATTTTCAAACGATCGCTTTCAATCCTGTCACAGACGGCCGGTGGGTGGGTGCGGGACAACGCCATGAGGTTGTCCGCTTCCCTGTCTCTTTACACCATCCTGTCACTGGCCCCACTGCTGGTGATCACATTCAAACTCGTGGGGCTGTTGTTGCGGAACAAGGACTACGCCCAGGAACAAATCTCCCGACAGCTGGTCAGCCTCATGGGACCACAAGCCGCCGACGCGATCCGGCCCATCCTCGAGAGCGGCAGCAAACCAGGCCACGGTGTGCTGGCCGCGACGATCAGCAGCGGCGTGCTGGTCTTCTCCGCAACTGGTGTCTTCGCCGAACTGCAGAATGCCATGAACATCATCTGGCAGGTCCAGCCAAAACCAAACCAGGGAATCATGGGATTTATTCGCAACCGGCTCTTGTCGGTGGGGATGGTTTTCGGAATCGCGTTCCTTCTTCTGGTGTCAATGTTCGTCAGCACGGTTCTGGCCACCATGACGCAGGAGATCGCCCCGAATACGAAGGGGCTGGCGTTTCTGGTTGATATTGCCGTGTCGTTCGGGGTTGTGTCGGTGCTTTTCGCCGCGATCTTCAAGTTCCTGCCGGATGTGAAAGTGCCGTGGAAGCACGTCTGGCTGGGCGCGGTGATCACCGCCGCGTTGTTCACCGTCGGGAAATACGGATTAACCTTGTATTTCAAGTTCGCCAGCCCCACGTCAGCGTTCGGCGCATCCGGCTCTCTGGTCGCCGTGCTGTTGTGGGTCTACTATTCGTCCTTCATTCTGTTCTTCGGCGCCGAGTTCACGAAGGTATGGGCGATTCGACACGACCATCGCATTTCCCCCGCCGACCACGCACGGAAGATCAAAGCAAACAACGCCGACGCCAACAAAAGGTGATGCCACCGAATCTTCGGCTGATTGGGCATTTCGCGATCCGCACGGTACAACGTAAGGAGTATTCTTCCGAGCAGGATTCGCGATGATCTCCGCGCCGATCCCCATTGATGAAGCCGAGCGCCTTGCCGAGCTGAAGGCCCTTGAGATACTCGACACCCCCCCCGAGGCCCGGTTCGACCGGATCGTAGAGCTGGCGGCGCGGATTTTCCGCGTCCCAATCGCCTACGTGGCTCTGATTGATTCAAATCGCCAGTGGTTCAAGGCGGGCTGCGGTGTCGAAGCGCTGGGAACCCTGCGAAGTACTTCGTTCTGTTCGCATACGATTCTTCAAAATGGCCCTCTGGTCGTCCCCGATGCGCTCCTGGACCCTCGCTTCCAAGACAGCCCTCTGGTCGTCAACGATCCCTATATCCGCTTCTACGCCGGTCACCCGCTTGCTGGTCCAGGTGGACGAAACGTGGGGACGCTGTGCCTGGCAGATCGCATGCCGCGGACACTCGATGATGTTCAGCTGGAGGTACTGGCCCGCCTCGCCGCCATGGTTGAGCATGAACTGGGCATGGTGGGCATCATCCGCACGCAGCACGAGCTTCTGGAAACCAAAACACAACTGCTCGCGGCGCAAACGCAACTGGCCCATGAATTGGCTGAGGCAGAGATGTATGTCAAATCCCTTTTGCCCGCGCCCCTGCACGGGCCGATCAGCACTGATTGGCAGTTCGTCAGTTCCTCGACCCTGGGAGGCGACTTCTTTGGATACCGCTGGCTCAACGACCATTCCCTGGCGATCTACCTCCTGGACGTCATGGGCCACGGTGTAGGCGCCGCCCTCCTCTCGACATCGGTGGAGTCCGCGCTTCGCGGCGGCGCACTGGGCCACCTCGCTCTGGACGATCCGGCCGCCGTCATCCGCGCTCTTAACCTCGCCTTCCCCATGCACGAAAACGACGGCCGGTTCTTCAGCATGTGGTATGGCGTCTACGACGAGCGCGATCGCTCCCTCGCCTACACCAATGCGGGACATCCGCCGCCCCTCTTGTTCGACGGCGGCCAAGTCTCGAAACTGGGCGCCACCGCCACGATGGTCGGCGTGCTGCCGGACTTCCAGTTCCAGGCCAGGCGCATTGCGGTTTCGCGAAAGTCACGGCTCTACCTCTACAGCGACGGCGCTTACGAGGTCACCACCCCCGATGGCGGGATGCTCCTTCTGGAAGGCCTCCATGCGATCATCGCGCGCGTCTCGCTGACCGACGGCCCGCAGACCGCCGAAATCCTGCGGCTCATCCGCGAGGCACATGGAATGATGCAGCTGCAGGATGATCTGTCACTGCTGGAAGTGAGCTTCGACTAATCATAAAGCTCGTGGGGAAATGCTTACCGCAGGTGCAACTCGCCTCTAGCAACCAGCAACTTCTTCGAAAGGAACCTTCATAAGTTTTTTTTGCGCAAGGAACGAACTGGGATTCGCATAGCGGGTTTGATGTAAATGTATTCGACGGAGTGTTTAATGCATGAATTCCTATATCTCCGAGATGTGACGTGGTGAATCGCCGCTGCAAGGCGGATCGGCTGGAAGTTTATTTAACGCCAAACGAACGGAAGCTGGCGTGAGCGCTATGTTGTTGACGTTCACCCTCCGGGCCTGGGACGGCCCAAGGCACCGGGCATGGAGTAGGAGAAATTGTGAATGTCCCAAAAGGTTCCAAAAGGTTGATCCAGGGATGAGTCTCTCTTGCGCGATTGACTGTTGCGGGCAAATAGTTCATTTTCAGTTCTTTCACGCATGAATGATTCGCCGCTGTTCTATCGTTCCGCTTGTGAACTGGGCAGGCTTATTGGCCGCGGGGAAGTTTCCTCCGAGCGGGTTGTGAGGGCTCACCTCGGTCGTTTGTGTGAGTTAAATCCCAAGCTGAACGCCATCATCCAAATCGCCCCGGAATCCGCCGTTGAACAGGCGCGGCTCGCTGATGCGGCCGTGGCGGCCGGGGCCGAGCTTGGGCTGCTGCATGGGGTGCCATTTACGGTGAAGGATGTTTATCCGGTGAAGAATGCCGCCGAGCTGGTGGCCGTGCCCGGAATGCCGCCGCTGCTGGACTTACCCCGTGATCGCGACGCCACCGCGATTCTGCGTTTGCGTGCGGCGGGCGCGATCTTGATCGGCGTCTCGCGGGCAACGGTTTGGAAGGATCGCGAGGATCGATATGGGTCTGTGCGCAATCCGTATCATTTGGACATGGACGCCGGCGGGAGCAGCGGCGGCGAAGCGGCGACTATCGCCGCGGGTGGATCGCCGCTGGGGCTGGGCAGCGATTCGGGCGGAAGCTTGCGAACGCCCGCGGGTCGTTGCGGAATCGCGACGATTCGGCCGTCCAACGGCCGGGTGCCCCAAGCCGCCGACGGCGGTCGAACCGGCGATCCTCGCACCGTCGCGGGGCCGCTGGCGCGCTCCGTGGAAGATCTCGCGGCGGCGCTGGGGATCATCAGCGGCGTAGATCCGCTGGATCCAACCACCCTGCCGGTGCCGCTGGGCGATTGGCGCACGGTCCGCCTCGCGGGCCTGCGCGTCGGTGTTTTTGCGGGAAGCGAGGTCGAGCCTCCATCGCCATTGGCCACCGCCGCCGTCCGTGATGCCGCCGCCGCGCTGAAAGAAGCCGGCGCCCATCTCGCCGAGGCGCAGCCGCCCGATCTGGCCGAATCATGGAGCATCACCCAGGAATATTGGACCGGCTATCCCGACGGCCAGAATGCTTCGCGAACCTTTTACGGATTCATGAAGCGTTGGGACATCTATCGCGTCGCCCTGGCCCTTTTCATGGAAGACTTCGACGTTCTGGTTTGCCCGGTCGATCCGCTGATTTACACCTGCGTCTTCAGCCTGGTCGGCTGGCCCTGTGCAGTGGTTCGCTGCGGCACGCAAACGAATGGATTGCCCATCGGCGTGCAAGTGGTCAGCAAACCTTGGCGCGACGACGTTGCGTTAGCCGCCGCGGCCGAAATCGAACGAACCGCCACCGCCGGCGGCTGGCGCCCACCGCTGATGTAGTCGCAGTAGCAGGATGGGACATCACTAAGCCAGACGCGCCGCAGGCATATCAGTGATGGCCCCTTTATCCACTCTGGCCAGTTAGAGGCCACAAGGCAGGCGGTGCTAAAAGCGCTGCCCGGCTTGATCTGATCTTTGACAATCGAATAAGTCGGCCGGGGGCGATCGCGGTCGAATACGGCGCGGAGTCGCGTTAGTTTCCGTTGGACGGTTGAGTTTGGACGTCAACTTTGACGCCGATAGGAACATGGACGGTTTGAACGCCCTCATTATTGTTGTTGGGGGGAGTTGGCGGTGCCGATTCGGCGCGATCGGGGTTAGTTGGCGCGAAGTACCACGAATGAGCGTGGTTCGGGTTTGGGATGGTTGAGATCGTGCCGTTGATAGAAACTTCGGGTTGATCCGGATCGAACCTCGCGAGTTGATCTTTACGGATATCAGAGGAATAGACGATCTTGTTGTCCGTATCATCGCGAAGAAAGACTTTTCCATCATGCGGCGCGGCACAAGTAATGACTTTGTCGCCGCTGGAAGCCTGTACAGCCTCAGCGGGCAATGGCTGTCCCGGCGACTGGGTGCAGGCAGCGAGACATCCAAACAGAGTCCCAGTCAATATCGGTGCCACAATTAATCTCAGGCGGAGCATAAAGCGCCTCGTTAAAATAATTATTCCGAAGCAAATCGCGATCAATAAGTGTAAGCGATCACGGATTAAAATGACTAAATAAAAAGGTTTTCCCAACACCCCTTTCATTTTTCCGACGGCGACGAGCAAGCTCTACAATCCTCGGCAAGCGGCCCCAACTTTCGCAGGCCGATGAACATAAGCGCCGATTGAACCGGCGCGGCCGTTTGATCGTTTATCACCCATCAAATCTTTTCCGAGCCGTTCGCGTCCGCGCCGGTTGAAGCTTAACCTCGCGCCGTGGATTCAGCCGCGCTCACAATCGCGCAGGCCAAGCGGATGCACGATGCCCTGGCCCCGACGCTGGGCTATCTGACGCGCCTACAACAGCGCATGGATCGCGTGGGCTTTGAGAGCGCTACACAGGCAGCTGGCACAGGCACCGTTTCGGGGGTGCCGGAAGTATCATCCTCGATCATAGTCTTTTCGCCTGATCCGCTTGGGACCGGTTTGCGCTAGAACTTCAGCGGCGCCCCTATCACTTCCATCCCATGCTCCTCAAATAACCGCTTCAGCGCTACTTGGGGATTCTCGAAAATTTCCTTTCCCATCTTGCTCAGTTGATGAAAAAACTCCTCCATGCTGCCGGCAGGTTGATAGAGCAGGAGTATTTGGCCTTCACCCTCGCTGATCATGGCGTAGGCGTGCGGGACCTTCCGCGGCGCAAATGCCGAGTCTCCCGGATGCAAATTGAAGGTATCGCCGCCGACCCGAACCATGAATTCGCCGCGGATCACATAAAACCATTCATCCTGAGCTTGATGGCGATGCAGAGCGGGGCCGCCTTTTGATACTAGTGTCGCATCGTAGACACACAGTGCGCCATCGGTGTCCCGCTCCGAGATTTTAAGATTTAATTGGCCCCCCATGATAAGCAGTTCTTGCGAATACCGATCCTTTTGTGCGGCAACCAGGAAACCCTCGCCGGCGCGCTCCCGATGAATAACTTCAGCTTCTGGTTTTGAGTCTGGATTTTTCAATTATCCCTCTTCTTCTTCGGCCTGCCCGGCTTGCGGACGCGGACCTTGTGCAAGTCGGCACGATTGATAAGCCACTGGACGCCGATCTTTTGAGCGGGAAGCCGGCCAGCACGAATTAGCGCAATCACGCGGGATTTGCTGATTCCAAGCTGATCCGCGACTTGAACGGCGGTCAAAGGTTTCGACATATATAAACTATACACGGCCAGCGATAATTATCAAGGATCATCTTGACAACTAAGGATGAGAGTGTATAGTTTTCATATAGTTCATTGGCCAGCGTGGTCGATGAAAGAATGGTCCGGCGGCGCTTGTAACACCCCGGACCCGGCCAAACCTTTTGAGGAGGTTCGACATGGCCACGTTATCTCATTCCGATCTGCGGCTCAATGCTGAGCGCGATCATCCGAGCCTAAAGCAGCCGATTCGGCTACCGCTTTCCTACAAGGCCGCGTTGACGCTGCCCGATGAATTGCTGGAAGCGCTTAGCTCTGAGCAACTCTTGGCGCTCGAGTTTACTGCGGTCTATCACGGGACTACGGCGGACGCATGCCGGTCTGAAAGCATCCTACGGCGCAGATTCAAGCCGAGACCAACGCTGTTACGCGGCAAGCCGTGGAATCTGCAAATCGACCCGACCGATTACATGGGATTTGACCAGTGCATCGACGATTAGGAGCGGGCCATGATGTTTGAAATCGTTAGCGGCTTTCCTGTACCACGGCTGGCCTACAGCGCCGAAGGTGTCGAGCGTTCAGCGGACGGCAAGCGATTCTTCACCGCAGAGCAAATCGCGTACAAATTTGGTTGCCCAATCGAAGCGATGGAAGCCGTGTACCTGCAATTCTTCGCCGATCTGGGGCCGGCCGATACCGCCGGCCAGCACCGTCAGACGCGCCAATTGTCATCCGAAGATGAACAACGGGTGCTGCGCAACGTCCGCTACGGCTGGCTGTCCGATGAGCATTACGAGCTTTTCGTTTCGGAGTGCCGGCGGCGCGGGCTGAGTCCGTGGGGAGGCAGCCTCCCAATCCTCAAATGGAACGCGGACGCCAAGCGCCGGGAGCTACAGATCATCGTAAGTATCTATCAGTTGCGGGCGCTTTGTTACGCAACGGGACAATTCGCGGGCGAGACCGATACGCTGTGGGCTGGCCCGGATGGAAAGTGGAAAGACATCTGGACATCCGAAGATTATCCGGCATGGGCCAAAGTTGGGGTACGGCGCGAGGGCACCCGAGAGATTTTCTGGGGCAAGGCGCGATGGGATTCCTACTGCCAGTACATCGTCAAAGCGTCGGGCAAGATTGTTGTTGGTGACTTTTGGCACAAGATGGGGCCAGAATTATTGGCAATCAGGGCTGAAACAATCGCACTGCGCAAGGCTTTCGCCGATGTTTGCGGCTTGGTTGAAGCTCCCAGCGCAAGGCGCAAAGCCCATCGACAGAAATCAGAGAGTGCGAAGGAAAACGGACAGCATCGACTATTGCCAGGGACAACAGGTGTTTGATCCCCGCCCGCCGGGCCTAACGGTTCGCGCGGGCGCTTTTTCAAAGGACGGTGATTTATGGCGAGCGTTTCAAACGATGGCAACGGACGGCGGCGCATTCAGTTTTTTGGACTGGACGGCAAGCGCAAATCGCTCCGACTCGGCAAGGTAACAACCAAAGAGGCCAACGAGGTCCGGGAGAAGATTGAAGGGCTGATCGGTATGAGGACGACCCAGATACCGGATGCCGAAGTGAATGCCTGGCTGGTCAAGCTGCCCGACGATCGATACCAAAAGATCGTCGCGGTGGGCCTGGCCGAGCCGCGGGAACCAGCGGAGCCGGCGCCATCGGCAATCTCATTGCAGGAATTGCTGGACAGCTATTTCGCCAACCTGGACGCCAAGCCGATCACGATCCTTGGATACCAGCCGACAAAGGCCGCGCTGCTGGAATACTTCGGGCCATCGACGCCGATCGACACCATCACGCCACTGCAAGCCGCCGAGTGGCGGTCCAAAATGAAGGCGGACGGCTTGGCGGAAGCGACTATCAGTAAGCGGATCATGGTCGCACGGCATATGTTCCACTGCGCAGTCGATTGGGAGAAGATCGGCCGAAATCCGTTCGCCAAGGTGAAGGCCGGCAGTCAAAAAAACAAGGCCCGCGAATTCGACGTTACCCGCGAAATGGCCAACGCTGTAATGGACGCCTGCCCCGGATGCCCAGTGGCGTCTATTGTTCGCCCTGAGCCGCTACGGTGGGCTGCGCTGCCCGTCTGAGCACCTGGCATTGAAGTGGGGCGACGTGAATTTTGAGAAGGGCCGCATCCTGATCCATAGCTCAAAAACCGAACGCCACGAGGGCAAGGCGATGCGGGTGATTCCCATGTTCCCCGAGCTGCACGATCCTCTATTGGAAGTTTTCAACGAAGCAGAGGAGGGTACAGAGTACGTTATCACCCGATACCGCGATCTGAATTGCAATCTGCGCACGCAACTCAATCGGATCATCAAGCGAGCGGGTCTAAGCCCCTGGCCACGTCTGTTCCACAATCTGCGGGCCAGCCGGCAGAATGAGCTAAAGAAGGAATTCTCGATTGACTTGGTTTGCGAGTGGATCGGCAACACCGTTGAAGTGGCGCGCGATCACTATCTCCATGCCACTGACGCGGACTTTGCAAAAGCGCTGGGGGGAAATGCGGCGCAGCAACCAGTCGCAATGAGTGTAAATGAGAAGAAACCATTCAACACGCCGAATGAAAAACACTCGGAAATTCCAGTGTTTGCAACTCAATGCAACTCACTGCGCGATGAAAATATAGCAGCGGCCGGACTCGAACCGGCGACCCAGGGCTTATGAATCCCTTGCTCTGCCAACTGAGCTACGCTGCCGATGTTTTTCTGGTGGCGGGTCGGGTTAGCAATTCCAGTCCCCGCTTGGGACGCGGCGAGCGACTCGACTGTCTTCGACCCTGAGGCTCAGACCCGAAGGGAGCTCGTCGAAGTCAAGCTCGCCGGCTAAACATGGACCCGGCACCGTCGTTCCTGGTCCGATTCTAAGCGAATGGGTGGGCGGGTCAATTGGGGCGTGGGCTCGGATCGATGGGGTGGACGCGTGCCGGGAAACGCGCGGTGCGAGCACCGCGGCTAAATGTTGGAGCGGGTGTAGCGCATGGGCGCCGATCGTCAGCCGTTGGCGTTAGCGGAGGCGATATCGCTGTTGTCGATGTTTTCGCTGCTGAGGTGGGAGATGAACTCGGGGTAACCGGGGGCGCCCATTTCGGGGATGTCCAGGCCGGCGATTTCGACTTCGGGGGAGACGCGGTTGCCGCCGATCATGCGGCCGATCAGCGTGAAGACCAGGCCGCCGACGACCAGGTTCCAGGTGATGCAGACGATGGCGGCGATCAGTTGGGCCAGGAGTTGCTTGGCGGGATGGTTGCCGTAGAAGAAACCGGTGACGTTGCCGGCGACGTTGTTGTAGCCGTCGCCATAGGTTCCGTTGGCGAATAATCCCACGGAGAGGATTCCCCACAATCCGGCGACGGCGTGGACGCTGATGGCGCCGACGGGGTCGTCGACTCCCTTGCGCTCGAACCACAGGACGCTGAAGACGGTGATCAGCCCGGCGATGACGCCGATCAGGAACGCAATGGGCGGGCTGACGAAGGCGCAGGGGGCGGTGATGGCGACCAGCCCGCCCAAGAGGCCGTTGCACATCATCGAGGGATCGGGCTTGCCGTAGATTTTCCACATGTAGAGACAGGCGGCGACGGAGGATGAGCCGGAGGCGAGCATGGTATTGACCGCGATCAGGCCGATGCGGTCGGTGGTGCCGGAAAGTGAGGAGCCAGCGTTGAAGCCGAACCAGCCGAAGGCCAGCACGAACGTGCCGAACATCACCATGGGCATGTGATGACCGAAGATGGGGCGGGGGTTGCCATCGGGATCATACTTTCCGATGCGCGGGCCGATGAGCATCGCCATGACCAGTGAGAGGGTGCCGCCCTGCAGGTGGACGACGGAGGAGCCGGCGTAATCGACGGCGCCGTGTCCCAGGCCATAGTTGACGCCCAGCGCCGCCAGCCAGCCGCCGCCCCACATCCAGCATCCGTAGGCGCTGTAGATGAAGGCGCCGACGCAGACGCTGAAGATGGCGAAGCTTTTGAATCGCCAGCGTTCGGCCAGTGCGCCGGTGGGGATGGTGGCGCAGGTGTCCATGAAGACCATCATGTAGAAGAAGAGGAAGAGCGCGCCGGGGTTGATGGATGAACCGTGGAGAAAGAAGCCGCTGAGGCCGAAGAGCCCCCAATATTTATCACCGACGTGGAGATAGACCATGTGATGCAGTGCGGCGGGGTTGTTCAGCCCCAGCGACGCCGGTCCACCAATGAGGGGGATGGAAGAGCCGGCGGGCGCGCCGTTGATGCCGCCCATCATGAAGGCGAACCCGCAGACGAAGAAGCCGATCATGCTCAGGCCATAAACCAGGAAGTTCATGGACATGGTGTGAGCGACGTTCTTGGCGCGGCAGAGGCCCGTCTCCATCAGGGCGAAGCCGGCCTGCATGAACATGACGAGGAAGCCGGCGATCAGCGTCCAGACGAAGTTGATGGGATTGGGCATAGGCTGTGCAAAGGTAATGTGGCGGCGACGCCGGGACAAGAATGCGCGCGCGGTGAACGGAAAGGGACGGCCATCCGTGAAGGATGGCCGTCCCAGGTTAAATCGAAAGCCGATCTCGCCCGACAATCAAACCACCGCGGTTGTCGTGGGCTTATTGATGAACACGTCTCTGCCGAGCTTCTTGCTGCGGCCAATGAAATAGATGAGGCCATAGATGCCCCAGCAAGCCGCCACGCCGAGGGCGATGTACGGTTCCTTCCAGCTCATGCCAGCGACGGAGTACTTCCAGCCGGGGATCGGGCCGACCAGATAGAACACCATGCAGAGCAGGTTCGCCAGCAGCCCGAAGATCGGGACGATCTTGTGCTTGATGACGTTGTGCATGTGGTGTTCGTGGAACGCCACGAGAGCGATGATGCAACTCATCATGTAAAGCAGGAACGTTCCGAAGTTGCTGATCAGCGAGATAAACAGAAAGCTTTGAGGGATCTTGATCGCGGTCGCGTTGTGGAAGATGCCGATCTTGTACAAGAAGTTGGTCGGCAAGCCGTTGATCACGCTATCGGGTTGTGAACCGCCCTGACCACAGAACCAGAATAGAACCGTCAGGATTCCCAGTCCGGCTGAGAGAGTTGCGAGCGTCCAGATTGCCCGGTGCGGCGTGGCGTTTTTTCCGTGCAGAAGACCGAAATGCGCGCCCATTTCTTCGTCGCGGCCCATGGCGTAGGTCACGCGGGCGCCGGTGTTGATGCAGGAAAGCGTCGTGCCGATCAGGGCCAGGAAGACGGTACAGGCTTCGATCATCATGAACCACCAGCCACCGTTGGCGCTGCCGAACACCGAAGCGCCCACCAATTGCATGATGTCACCGATCGGGGCGGAAGAAGCGCCGCCCATGGTGGCGGTGTAGCCGCTGTTCAAATAGTAGTTGGCGGCAAAGTACTCGAAGAGATAACAGAATCCGCCCTGGATGAGGAGCGAGAGGATGACGGCCTTTGGAATATCGCGCTTGGCGTTCTTCGCTTCTTCGCCCATGGAGGTGACCGATTCAAATCCGACCAGGATCAGAATCGCGATACAGGCCTGGATGACGACGTATCCACCCGCGTGGGGCGCCAACACGGACTTGGTGCTTTCATGATAGTTGAATGTTTCGATTCCCGTCGTCGCATCCTTGGTGACGCCGCCCTGATAACTGATCGTCGCCAACTGCGGCTTGGCGGTTGGTGCTTTGGAATTACCCTCGTCGTCGGTTGCGACAACCGTGCCATCGGCGGCAGCATAGATCCAAACCGGCGTCGTTCCGTCCGATTTCTTCACTTTTGGAATTGTCCCACCGGGGTTGGCGGGATCGACCATCTGCTGGCCGGGGTGTGCCGGATCGGGAATCATCTTCGCTGGGTTGGCCGGGTCCGGCATCGAATCCTGGTTGTATTGCGTTGGTGTTCCGGTGGAATCCAATACCCACATCGTGCTCCCCTCGGGATGAGAGGTGCGATGGTGAATTGCCATGACCGAGAAAATCAGCAAGGCAACGATCTGAGTGATATTGATGGCAACACCGACGCCGGTTGAACCGACGACGCCGCGGTATGCGATGTACGAGACACCGAATGCGAAGAAAATGCAGAACACCCACATGAAGATGGGACTGGGGACGGAGGAGCTGAAGTGGGTGCCGGTTGAAAAGTGAGAATCGATCTGGCCGATCATGTAGCCGGCGATCATCGCGGTGACACCGACCATGAGGCCGGGATAGACCCAGTAATAAAGATGGCTGGCCCAGCCGACCACGAACTTCGAGAGACGAGCGAGCTTAAATGCCTGCTTTTTGGACAAGAACGCCTGCTCGGCAAAGAAGTAGCTTGACCCGGCTCCCGGATAGAGCTTGGACAACTCTGCATAGGCCACGGCGGTTGCCAGGCAAAGCAGAAGCGCGAAGAGGATGCCAAACCACATGGACATCGCAGCGCCGGGCGCACCGGTAAGAAACTGGCCACCTATGGTGAGCCAGAGAAATGCACCCGGCGCAATCAGCGCCATGGCATTGCTGGTCAGGCCGGTGAGGCCAAGCGTGGCCTTGGGACTGGTTGCGGTTGGGCTAGGGCTCGGAGTCTCGATTGCCACAAAACTCTCCTTTCATCGGGGCCGGGGCACAGGTCGTGGAATTGCGCATTCAGAGGGGGGGATGCTCGTTCCGCATGGTGCGGAACCTTCCTCCGCCTGGCCAACGCCAGGTGTTTACCCTCGATCCACAAACTCACCCAAGGCCGACTGGACCTTGCACGGGGTTAACCGGCCATCTCAAACGCTGTGCCAATGCAACCGGCGGGGCGTCTCGATCCGTTTTGCATCGGAGCAAGATGGTTATGAGGCTGGAATTGCGGATTTGAGGCGCGCGCCCACGATCCTGGGCGACCGCTTAAAAATTATGCAAACTTGAGGGTATTCAGCCCGCTAGCCGCAAACATGGGCGCGCGGCCAACTGTTGTTGAATTCGCGGGCATGGAGATGCCACTTGTAATGTCGCCAGTCAAATCTAGAATTCGGGGCAATCCAACCAGAGCCTGATTTCGCCCATGCAGATCGTTTATTCCAGCCTATCCACAGCCGGTCCGGTCCGACCTCATAATGAGGATTGCGTCGCCTTCTGGCAGCCCAAAGAAGATGCGGATTGGCGTGGCCGGGGCGCGATCGCGGTCCTGGCCGACGGGGTGGGGGGCCAGGCCAGGGGAGAAGTCGCCAGCCGCGCCGCCTGCGAAGCGTGCATCCAGTCATTCCTGGAGGCCAAACCCCTGGCGACACCCAACCAGGTCCTCTTCCAGATGTTCATGGCCGCCAACATCTCCGTCTATGAACAGAACATGAAGAACAACGGCGATGGCCGCATGGCGACCACGCTGACCATCTGTCTCTTCCGTCACAATGAGGTCAACATCGGTCATGTCGGTGATTGCCGCGTCTACATCATCCAGCAGGGGCGCATCCGCCAGATTACCAACGATCATTCCTATGCCGGCGTCCAGCTGAAGCTGGGATTGATCACGGTCGAAGATGCGATGAACAGCCAGATGCGCTCCGTGCTCACGCGCAGCGTGGGACAGGAGCCGACCCTGCGCGCCGACTTTCACACCGTCACGGTTAACCGCGGCGACGTGATCGTGCAGATGTGCGACGGCGTCTGGACGCAGATGACCGAGCGCGAGATTTACGACATCGCCGCCAAGCAATCCCCCGAGCAGACCTGCAAATCGCTGGTCCGACTTGCCGAGCGCCGCGGCGCCGATGACAATCTCTCCGTCCAGGCCATCCAGATTCAGGGAATCGAGCGGCTCAGTTATTACCGGGGCCTGCCCACCTACCAGAAAGAGAGACCGACCGTCATGGGAAGCGAAGTGGAAATCGGCCAGGTCCTCGATGGGCGATTCAGAATCACCGACGTGATCAGCCGCTCGGGAATGGCGTCGATCTTCAAGGCGGTCGATCAGACCAACGGCAGCGTGGTGGCGCTGAAGGTTCCATTCATGCAATTCGAATCCGATCCTGGCTTCTATCAGCGCTTCCAGCGCGAGCAGGCGATTGGGAAAGCCCTGCAGCACCCCTACATCCTGCGGATGTTCGATGATGATTCGTTCCAGAAGAGCCGGCCCTACATCGTGATGGAATATCTCGATGGCCAGACGCTGGGCCACCTGATGCACCAGATCCGGCCGATGCCCGAGGCGGATGGTCTGCGGATCGCCAGCCGTGTCTGCGAGGCCCTGCATTACATGCACGAGCACGACGTCGTCCACCGCGATCTCAAGCCCGACAACATCATGATCTGCAACGATGGCAGCATCCGCATCATGGATTTTGGGATCGCCAAGTTCGAGGGCCAGCGGCGCCTGACGTTTGGCGGCTTCACGCCCGCGATGGGCACGCCTGATTACATGGCCCCGGAGCAGGTGAAAGGCCGCCGCGGTGATGCACGCACCGACATCTATAGCCTGGGCGCCATTCTCTATGAAATGCTGACCGGCAGCATACCCTTCGAGGGGCCCAACCCGTTCATCATCATGAACAGCCGCCTCAGCGGCGACCCGATCGCGCCGCGCCAGCGCAACGAAAAAATCTCACCGCAGGCGGAGGAGATTATCCTGCACGCCATGGCCCGCAACCCGCAGGACCGCTACCCCACCGCGCTGGCGATGAAGCAGGATTTGGACCATCCCGAGGCGGTGCAGGTGACCGGCCGCGCCAATCGCCTGGTCGTCCCCAATCCGATTTCCGGCAACCTGCGCCGCTACCGCCTGGTGGCGATCAGCATTCTCGTTCCCATCATCATCTTCGCCGTCGCGTGGGTGATGACGCATTACAATGTGTCGATCAAGGCGAAATAGCACGATATCGCGCCATTCACGGCGACGATGAATACGCCTGCAACACCGCGGTCACGGCGGTCACGGCTTGCTGGGGGGTGGCGTATTTTCCCGCGTTGATGTCGGCGGTCACGGCATCGAGATTCTTGGCGGCGGTTTGCATCTGCTGCGCCCCTTGGGCGGCCGTGGGATCTTTATCCGCGCTGCTCAGGTCCACTTTCCATGAGCCGTTGACCTGCTTGAGCATCATCGGATTTGGATCGTCCGGATGATTCGTGTCGACGACCGTGGCGGAATCGCCGTTCACCTTAACGTCGATCGCCTGCAAGTGCGTCGACATCATGTTGACCGTTCGATCCAGCGGGTTAAACAGATCGGGGTGATCGCCGAATTTCGTCACCAAGGCGGCCTTGGCCCGCCCGCTGGCGGTTTCGAACTGGCTGAAGTCATTCATCATGCCGAAGTCCTGATCCGAGCCCGTTGCCAAAGCGTGAACAGTTGCGGAATCGCCGCTGTCCACGGCCTTGGCGAAGGCGGCGACGACGTCCTTGGGGGTCGTCGGGAGCGGTGCGGACGACGATGCCGAGCCGGATTTCCCGCACCCGCTGATGAACGCCCCTGCGCCCGCGCACAAAGCCAGGATGAGGAGTCCGCGACGAATCGACGCTTTGTCCGTTGAACTCACGATGCCCATGGTAGTCTCCTTCCACCCGCCTTTCGGCCGGATGTGTTCGTTCTCGTTCCCCAGGGATATGACACTGAGCCCCTTCGGTTGGATAGCCCCTACCGCTACCTTAACCGGAATCAATTAGCGCCGATAGCGGGCGCCAATGCGAGCGATTGAAAGGGCAACCGCAAGCACGTATTACAGCCTGTCGATCAAGGCGAAGTGAGCGGCTGTCTTTGCGTTGCGGGGTGTCGTTCGGCGGCATCGCCACATACAATTCGATGGTGAGAAGCACTTCAAAGATTCCCAAGAAGGACCGCTTCCGGGGTTGCCTTCTCGGCTTGGCTGTGGGGGATGCGATCGGGGCGCCGTTCGAGGGACTGACTGCCGAAACTATTTACCGCGATTTCGGTCCCGTTGGACCGCTCATTGCAAATCTGGACGCGGAGGTCATCTCTTACACAGACGACACGCAAATGGCCATCGGCTTGACCGAATGTCTACTGCAAAGCAATTCGATAGGTGCGGATCATCTGGCCGACTGCTTTTGCAAGAATTACGAAGCGAGTCGTGGATATGGCGCCGGCATGCGTAAAATTCTGGACGCGATGGTGGAAGGCAGGGATTGGCAGACACTCGTTCAGTCGCTCTTTCCTGGTGGTTCGTTCGGGAACGGCGCCGCAATGCGCGTTGCCCCCGTTGGTTTGGCTTTCCACCATGATTTGGAGCGCCTCCGCGATCAGGCCGCACAGTCCGCGAGGGTAACTCACCTGCATCCTCTGGCCGTCGATGCTGCGATCATTGTAGCCGCTGCGATTTCCATTTTGCTTCATCAGGATGAATTCAATTCCAAAGCGTTCTTTAATCAACTCGCAGAAACGGCAACCACGGAGGAATTTCAATGGCAACTTCGCACCGCGGGCCGACTTGATCCAAAAGAAATGCTTTCCTTCGGCAGCACCTTGGCGGCCCATCGATCGGTGACGACTGCAATTACATGTTTCACCGTCTGGCCGGACTCATACGAGAAAGCTATTGGCAGGGCGATTACTATGGGCGAAGACACGGACACGCTGGCCGCAATTGCCGGCGCGCTCAGTGGAGCATATCTGGGAGTAAGCGCGATTCCGGCAAACTGGCTCTCAAAGCTGGAGAACGGTCCCAAGGGGAGGGATTACATTGACAGAATCGCCACAGAGCTTTACGCAAAATCATGTGAGTCACTCTAGCGTTTTAGTTGGGGCCTCGGAATTAAAATACTGTTTGCCGCGGTGTAAAAGCTCTGATTCAAACCATCACCAACCTGGCCGCAACTCCGCGATGTGTTTGCACTGCGTCAGCAGCGGCTCGACATTTTTGAGATCCATCACCGTCGCCGCGTCGCTCTTGGCATTCTTCGGATCGGGATGACATTCCAGGAAAATTCCATCCACGCCGGCGGCGACGGCGGCGCGGGCCAGCAGGGGGGAATACTGCGGGTTGCCGCCGCTTTGTTTTCCCTGACCGGCCGGCTCCTGTGTGCTGTGCGTGATGTCGAAGATCACCGGGCAGCCCAGCTCCTTCATCACCGCCAGGCCGGGGAAGTCGTTCACGAGACGGTTGTAGCCGAAGAATGTGCCGCGCTCGGTGAGCATGATCCGGTCGTTGCCGGCGGATTTGATTTTTTCCACCGCGTTGGCCATCTCGGCGGGCGACATGAACTGGCCTTTCTTGACGTTGATCCAGCGCCCCGTCTTCGCCGCCGCGATGAGCAGATCGGTCTGCCGCGCCAGAAATGCGGGGATTTGCAGGACATCCACCACTTCCGCGGCCGCCGCCGCCTGCGCCGGCTCGTGTATATCCGTCAGCACCGCGACGCCCAGCTCCTTCCCGACCCGCTCCAGCACGCGCAGCCCATCGGCAAGCCCCGGCCCGCGAAAGCTGGAATTGCTGGTCCGATTCGCCTTGTCGAAGCTGGCCTTGAAGATAAAAGCCAAGCCAAGCTTCTCGCAGATTTTTTTGACGTGAGACCCGATGAGCAGGCACTGCTGCGCCGATTCGATGACGCAGGGCCCGGCGATAATCGCCAGTGGAAAGCGGGCGGGTTGCAGAATATCCGCATCAGATTTCACACCGGCACGATAAATGGCACGCGCGGGGGACGCAAGTAGTGTCTGATTCGTGCTGTTCGTGATATAATTTGACAGACAAGAGGTTCCGCGAGATGACTCACCGTTATACCGTTGTTCTGGAACGTGAAGCTGATGGTGGCTACCACGTATCCTGCCCCGCACTTCCCGGCTGTCATACCCAAGGTGACACGATCGACGAAGCGATGGCTAACGCTCGTGAGGCAATCGGCGTCTATCTTGAGAGCATGATCGCCCACAACGAGCCACCGCCCGTTGAAGATATCCTTATCAAGCCAATTGAAGTAGCGGTCTCCGCATGAGCAAATTGCCGGCGATCCGCGCTCGCGATGTCGCGCGCGTGGCGCAATCGCTTGGTTTTGTTCTGGATCGCCAGCGGGGCAGCCACGCCGTCTATTATCGCGGCGACGACAAGAACCGCGTCGTCATTCCGATGCATGGTGGTAAAGACCTTAAGCCGGGCACGCTTCGGGGAATCATCGCAGACCTCGGTATCACACCTGATGAATTCATGAAATTGCTTTGATATCGCAGGAAAACTTATGTCGGCAAGATAAACGGCACGCGCAGTGGAAGTAAGTCGATGTGGACGGGCGTGTGGCCGGCGGGCTCGCCGTCGATTTGCAGTGGCAGGGGGCGGGCCGATTCGATGTCGATCTGCTTGCCGCGCGCATAAATCACGCCCTCGCCCAGCAGGTGCTCGGCGGCGGCGGCACGCAGGAAATGGAACAGCGCTTCGGCGCGGCCGGCCACCGGGATCACGCACACATCCAGCAGGCCGTCATCGGGGCGGGCGAGCGGCGTCAGCGCGAAGCCCGTGCCGTACTCTTTCACGTTGGCCACGAACACGACACCCGGCGACATCGCGAACACCTCCACGCCATCGACACGCACGCGCATCGGCGTGTACCTGTAGCGCGCCAGCGTCATCGCCGCGGGTATCAGATAACTGATATAACTGATCGGTCCTTTCCGCAGGCGATCCAGGTTGTGAACGATCTGCGCATCCAGGCCGATGCCCGCCATCAGCAAAAAGAGCTGCCCGTTGGCGCGCGCCGCGTCGAGAAACCTGGTTCGCCCGCGACGGAGCGATTCAACCACCCATCCGGCAACGTCGCCGTGCTGCCAGTCAATGCCCAGGTGCCGGCCCATCAGGTTGGCGGTGCCCATGGGCACCGGCAGCAGCGGGGGGATATCTCCGCGCAGCTGCAGGCACCGCGCCGCGGCGGCGCGCAATGTCCCGTCGCCGCCAATCGTGATAACGGCGTCGGCGTGGGCCAGGGCAGCGGACTGGGCATTATCGGCGGCATCGATCAATAGCGTGGTGCGGATTCCGGCCGATTCCAATCGGCGCGCAATTTCCTGTGCGACGGGTCGCCCCCGGCCGCGCCCGGCAATGGGGTTTGCCACGATCGCTGCCTCGCGGATCGGGCCGAATATCGGGTTGTCACGCGTCATCCGCCGCCTGATCTTACCCTGCGGCCGGCGTCCGCTCATTTCGCGGCGTGGCGGCGGTGGTTGACAGGTCCGCCTCTCGCCCGTTTAATATGATTGGCTTCTTTTATCGAAACGCCTATGCCTGATTATCACGGAGCGACCGGAACGATGAGCGATGCGACTGTTTCGTCAATAAACGAGAGAGCGGCGGAGGAATTCTATCGACGCGGGCTCGATTCAGAACAGCAGGGGGTTCACGAAAAAGCGGTGGAGTTTTACGAGCGCTCGCTGAACGAGAACCCGGATCACGAGATGGCGGCGTTTCGGTTGGCGGTGCTCTACGACCGCCGCGCCGAGGACGCCAAGGCGATTGAATTGTACGAGCGCATCTGCACCAGCCCCCCGGTGCATCTCAACGCGCTGATGAACCTGGCGGTCCTGTACGAAGACAACAATCATTACGACGAGGCCCACCGCTGCCTTGACGCGATTCTGCGGACCAATCCCAATCACGAGCGGGCGCGGCTGTACATGAAGGACGTCGAGTCGGCCCGCAGCATGCATTACGACGAGGATCTGGACGGCCGAGGCGATCGGCGCAACGCCGTGCTGAACATTCCCGTCACCGATTTCGAGCTTTCCGTCCGCAGCCGCAATTGTCTCAAGAAGATGAACATCCGCAGCCTTGGCGATTTGCTCAAGACCAGCGAGCAGGAACTGCTCAGCTACAAGAACTTCGGCGAGACGAGCTTGAACGAGATCAAGGCCTTGCTGGCGCAGAAGGGCTTGCGGCTGGGCCAGGCCGCGGAGGACGCCAAGGGCGGGGTGCGCCGATCAACCTCCGTCGCCGGGAACGTGGCGCCGGAAATCCTCAACAAGAGCGTCGCCGATCTGGAGCTGTCCGTCCGCAGCCGTAAGGCGCTGCAACGGCTGAATATCAACCTGCTGGGCGAGCTGGCGGCACGCACGGAGGATGAGCTGCTGGGTTGCAAGAACTTCGGGCAGACCAGCCTCAATGAGATCAAGCAGCAGATGACCAATTTCGGTCTGACGCTGCGCAAGCTGGATGAATAAGACCAGCCCATCGGGCGCGACCAAGGCAAGGAGGCCAAGGTGCGACGAATCAAATACGCCATATCACTTGCATTGCTTCTCGTGCCGTGGGGATGCGTCCACGACACGCAGACCCGCCAGGCCAACGCCAGCCTGCCGCATATTCGCGTGCGCCTGCTGGAGAACGTCGAGCAGGTGAGCGTGCGCGCGGGTGACAACCCGCGCGTATCAGTGGATTCGCAGCCCGGCGGGCGCGTGCTGCAGTTTCCACTGGGAGCGCCGGTTGGGCTGTCGTTGTCGGCCGATGGGTGGCGCATCGGCCGGCTGGCGCTGGGCTCGGGCGTGATGACGATGCAAGCAGCATCCGATCGCGGGATCTCCATCAATGGCATCGAATATCGCGGTGATTTCCGCTTCGTCCCCGTGGGCGACGGCCGGTTTGACGTCGTCAATGATCTTGAGGTGGATGACTATCTTAAAGGCGTGGTCGCCAAAGAGATGTACTCCAATTGGCAGCTCGAAGCATTGCGTGCCCAGGCCGTGGCGGCGCGGACGTATGCCCTGTATGAATCGCACACCGGCGGCATGAGCCGATATTGGGACGTCTATCCCGATGAGCGCAGCCAGGTGTATGGCGGGATGCCGGCAGAAACGGTCCGCGGCGTCGAGGCGGTCAATACCACCGCGGGCATCGTCCTGACTTATGGGCCGGGTAACGGGCATATTTTCAAAGCATATTTCAGTGCCTGCTGCGGCGGGGTGGCGCAGTCGGCCAGCGACGCGTTTCCCGGCGACGATTACATTGAGCCGCTGAGCGAGCGCTACGACGGGCCGTGCTGCAGCGCATCCAAGTTCTTCAACTGGGGTCCGATCGTCATCAAGAAACAGGAATTGACCCGCCGCTTCCACCTCTGGGCCCAGCGCCAAGGCAAGGCCCTGGGGCGCCAGATGCCGGAGACCAGCCTGGCGGGGGTGGCGCGCATCGACGTCCAGGCGACCAACCGCTACGGGCGACCCACGCGGGTCATCGTCACCGACACGCGCGCGGGTGTGCGCTTTAACTGGGCGGCCGAGCAACTGCGTCAGGCCGTCAACACCGACGCGCCGACGGGGACGACGTTGCCCAGTGCGTTCTGCAAGATTGACAGCGATTCGAGCGCGGATTCGGTGAGGTTCTATGAGGGCCACGGCGCCGGCCACGGGGTGGGCTTATGCCAGTGGTGCGCCCAGGCCCGCGCCGCCGCCGGTCAGACCTGCCAGCAGATTCTGCTGGAAGCCTACCCCCACGCGAAATTGATTCCAGCGTATTGAGGCGCCGGCTTGCCGACTTCAGTCGACACGCTGTGATCCATGCGGGGGTAGTTGCCAAATAAGATCGCCCGCACAAGACGAATCCGTCCCCCCCTGAGGCCGGACGCACCGCATGCGGGCAGATCGAACCAATAGGTTAGCTTGGGATTTGCGGAAGAAAATCAGCGGCGGGCTACGAAGTCATGCACGACTTTTTCTTAATAACGCATAGGTAATTTACCTATATCCGTGGCTTTGCACAAAAAAGATGTGGCCGCAACGTATTCCCCTTAAAGAGCGGCGTTGCGGTCACTTTTTTGCGCAGGCCGCCTAGTCGGCCCGACGATTATGATTTTCAGCCGATCTGCGTGTCGCATTTCGTCACACCTCCTTTCGTCAATTCGGAATTCATCCAGCAACAGCGAACGTAGCTCCTTTTTTGCCACTCCGCTCCGATACTACTTTTACGAGTCCCTTCGCCTTCAATCGGAAAATGACTGTTGAGACCTTGTTGTCCACGACAACCTTGTTGGGGAACTTCTCCTTTAGTGTTTGCTCAATGTCTGCGCCCTGAAAATTACCTTGCTGCGCCAAAATTACGTCGCGTACTTCTTGATTGGTTAACAACTCCTTTGATTCCTTGCTGATTTTCGGACCCTTGGACTTCTCCTTTTTGGGTGATTTGTGACCTCGCCTTGAAGGCTTTGGAGCATTCGCATCTTCCGGAGCTTTTGCTGATGGATACCATGACAATAGGCCATACTGACCGTTCGGAAGTCGGTGGAAAACAGAACTGCTTTTCCGCAGCGTATTTCCTACTCCAATGCGCGCGTTATCCTCATTTTTTGTGTCGAATTTGTATCCACCATCCTTAATTGCCCTATAGATATCCACGGCCGTGGCAGCACCAAGACCAGACGACTTACGAATCTCCAAATAGCTTCGGATTGCCGCCATAAGAGGCAAGCCGTAGAACTGGTCGGCACGGATGGCCGAGATGTTTCCAGCCTCGCTAATGTTGGGATACCTAATCCCGACCTCAGCCTCCCGACAAAGCTCATTAACCAGTTTCTTGAGCTTGTTCGCTTCATCCACACGCATTACATGAAAGACAGCGCCCTACATCCCTGTTTTTGTGTTGGGGGCAGTGTTTTACGCCCCTAATCTAGCAAAAACCCCCGACACGCGCTGGGAAATAGGAAAATTGAACACCGGCAGGATAATCAACGTCTGTCGGGTCGGTCAAAGGCGGCCAGGGGTTGTCCACAGGCGGTTTGGAATTATGAGGCAGACTTGAATTGTGGGGCAAAGCCCAGTTTTCGGGATTTTTGTGCAAGAGTAGGGGTTTTTGTGCAGGACGGGCTTTTTGTGCAAAGCCTATATCCGCAAAGTTCGGTTAACCAAGCTCATGATTCTGTCGATCCGTCTTATAAGATGTCCAATCAAGTCGACCATGCGGTGTTCCAGACGTCCAAATTCATGGTGGAATCCGTCGTGTTCATTAGCACTCACGCGGGCTTTGCCATTGCCGTGGTGCTGCTGTTGATTGCTCTGATTTTTACTCGCAGTAAAGCGCGGTGAATTTCCGCCGCGGTTGACAGGCGGCTACATTCGCCGCTCTTCCAGTGTATACGTCACCGCATACCGCAGCAGCTCGGCGCTGCTTTTGAGCCCCAGCTTTTCCTTGATGTGTTCGCGATGGACTTCGACGGTCTTGGCGCTCAGATATAGCTGCACGGCGATCTCCCGCATGGAGAGGCCGCGTCCGATCATCTGGAAGACTTCCAGCTCGCGGTCGCTGAGCGTCGCCAGAGGCGAGTCGCTGGGCGTATTGCGACCCTGTGTCAGCCGCCCCAGCAGCTGTGAGCTCATATGGTCGCTGATCCACACCCCACCGGAAAGCACGCGGTGAATCGCCTCCATGACCTTCTCGGTGGCCTGCGCCTTCATGACGTAACCCTGGGCCCCGGCGCGCAACACGCGTTCGGCCCACAGCTCTTCATCATGGATGGAAAGGACCAGAATAGGCAATGTCGGCCGCGCCGCGCGCAAATCCTTGATCAGCTCCAGACCCGGTTTGCCACTCAGCGAAAGATCGGTCACCACGAGGTCGGGATTGAGCTGCGCAACCAGATCGATGGCATGCTCCGCGGCGGCAGCCATTCCGCAGACGAGCAGGTCGCCTTCCATCTCGATACGAGCCGCCAACCCTTCGCGCACGATGGGATGGTCATCCACCAGCAGCACGCGAGAGCGTGGCTGGTCGGGTGATGGACGCTGAGGTTTCTTCGATCCGGCCGTTTGATTCATTGGTCTGTGGCAACGGGCAACTGCAGATCACCGAGGTTCCGAAGCTGCCGCTGCGAATATCCAGTGTCGCGCCGATCATCCGGGCGCGATAACGCATTACGCTGATCCCCATTCCCTTGCCAGTTACGCCGTTGCGCGCAATGCCCGTCCCATTGTCGTGCACACCCAGTGTCAGAACACCGGCCATTATATCCAGTTCGACGCGAATCTCACTGGGGGAAGCATGGCGAGCGGCATTATTAATCGCCTCCTGCGCGATGCGGAACAGATGGACGGCGACCGAATCGTCCTGCACACGCGCCTCACCCCGGCAGATGACCGAGCATTTTCCCGCCAGCGCCAACTGCACTTTGGTGGCGAGATCGGCCAGGGCCGTGTGCAGTCCCGCCGGGCCCAGCTCAATGGGGGAGAAGCCGCGTGCCAGGCGCCGTGTCTCCTGCAGCGCGTGGTTGATCAGCGCAGCGATTCGGGCGGCATCGCTCGATTCGCCCACGCGATGCGTCGCCAGCTTCTGCTGCAGGTTCTGCGCCAGCAGGGCGATGCCGGTTAATTCCTGGCCGATACCGTCATGGAGATCGTGGCCGATCCGCAATTGCTCGCGCTCGCTGATTTCCAGCAGTTCCTTCTCCAGCCTGCGCAATTCGGTGACGTCGCGTGTGACCTGCGCGAATCCCCGGGGTTTGCCGTGCTCGTCGCGCAGGGTGGTGGTGATCACGTTGGCCCAGAACGGCGCGCCGTCGTGGCGGACGCGCCATCCCTCATCTTCGTGGCGCCCCTGCGTGGCGGCGTCGAGCAGATCGACGGCGGGCTTGGCTTTGGCGATCTCGGTGGCGGTGTAGAACGCCGAGATGTCCTGCCCAATCGCCTGCTCGTGTGAATATCCGAAGATTCGCTCAGCCCCCTGGTTCCAACTGACAATTCGGCCCTGGGAGTCGAGCATGACCATGGCATAGTCGGCGACGCCCTCGACCAGCAGGCGGAATCGCTCCTCGCTTTCGCGCAGCAGGTCGTTGGAGCGGCGCAATTCGGTGGTCCGCTGGTCGATGCGAATTTCCAACTGATCGTAAGACTGCTGCAGCGCCGCTTCCGCGCGCTTACGCAGGGAGGTCAGCGAGCTGATAAGCAGCGCGACCATGAGGAAGATGCACAGCTGCAGCCGATCGTCCCAGCCGAACGTGGGCGATCCCACGGGATTCAGCATGTACAATCCGCAGAAATATCCGTCCAGCGCGGTGGCGAGCAGCCCCGGTCCTAATCCGCCCCACCAGGCGCTAAGGATGACGGCGGCATAGAAGAGCGGGGCGGTGGTGCCACCGATAATCGGCTTGATCAGCCACGCCGCCCCCGCCGCGCCGACCGCCAACACCAACGCCAGGCCATAGCGGAACAATGCCGATTTGAACCGAAATGGAGTTTCGGATTGCGTCACAGGCGATTCTTTATCAGGACTGACCCTTCCCCGCTTTCAGACGATACGATTCACCGGTTCAATCCGCAAGTTGAACGCTCGCGGCGGCCGATTATTGACCAATTGTTCAGCGTTTTCCTGGTCTCAACGACTTGAAATGCAATTGCCCAGCGCGCGCTGTTGCAGCGCCGCGTTGATCGCCCGCGATGTATAGAATCGGAGCTTCACCCGAGCGAAAGATGATCGCTTGCAATCTGCGGCCGAACAATTAACACTGGCGGGGTTGAAATCGCAGGCCCAGAACAAATCACGGCGTGGCGCGGCGGGGTCGAATAACGGCGCCGGGGCGCGCCGAATCCGCTCCGCGGAACTGGCCAAGGGTCTCATGGTCAGGCTGTTCAATCCGCAGCATCTGTGGACGGCGGCGCGGCTGCATCGGCATCGCCGCGCCAACCGCCGCGCCCCGGACGATGCGGCACTGGATTTTTATTCCCGCATTCTCCCCGACGATTTTCTCCATTACGGATATTTCGACGATCTGTCCACCAGGCCCGAAGACATGCCGTTTGCCGAGATCGGGCGAGCGCAAATCCGCTATGCGAACATGCTGCTGCAATTCGTCGTCGATTCGTCGCATCCGGTGCTGGACGTCGGCTGCGGGATGGGCGGATTGTGTCGGATGCTGCGGGAACGGGGTTTCGACCCGGTGGCGCTGACTCCCGACCGCACGCAGGTCGCCCACGTCGTCGCCACGCAGCCGGACGTGCCCGTGATCAAAAGCAAGTTCGAGGCGATCTGCGCGGCCGAGCACGCGGGCCGATATGGCACGGTGATCACCTCCGAATCGATGCAATACCTGAAGCTGGATCAGGCGCTTCCCCTGTTGGCGACGGTGCTGCGGCCGGGCGGGCGGTGGATCGTCAGCGATTATTTCCGCCACCAGCCGGAAGGGGATCGCTCCTGTCATCTCTGGACGGAGTTTTACCAGCGGGTCATCGACGCTGGCTGGCACATCGAGCATCAGCATGACATCACGGCCAACATCCTGCCGTCGCTGGCGTTCGTGCACATGTGGTTTTCGCGGCTGGGCGTGCCGGCGATGCGCCTGGGCCGCTCGCGTCTGCGCCGCCGCCAGCCGGGGCTGCATCATCTGCTGGAAGGCGTGCTGGACGTGCTGGAAGCGGTGGCGGCCGACAACCTCAATCGCGTCGATCCGCAGTGGTTCGCCGCGCATCGCTGTTACATGCTGATGGTTCTGCAGAAGCCGGGTTGACGCGCGGCGGTCGCGGCGTGACAGTTGGGTCATCCTGAAACGGCATGGTGGAGAATATGACACGCGATAACTCAAATCCCGATAATTCGCGGGGGGATTCTCCTGGTCAGCCGCCCGCCGGCCCCGTTCCACCCAGGTCCAAACCTCGCAAGCGGCGGCTGTGGCTCAAGATCGTCGGCGCCGTGGTCGTCCTCATTGTACTGCTGATCGTGCTGCTTCCAACCATCGCCAGCACCGGCATGGTCCGCTCGCTCGTCGTCAACCAGGTCAACGGCGGCGTCCTCAATGGAAAGCTGGAAATCAAGGACTGGTCGTTCGGATGGTTCGGCGGCCAGCGCATCGACGGCATCCGTATTACCGACACCAATGAGAAGCAGGTGGCGCAGGTCGGACAAATCTCGACGGGACTGTCGCTGCTCAAGGCGCTCACCGGCAACCTCGATCTGGGCGACGTGCAGATCAAGGACGTCGATTTCAGCGGCGAGCGTTATCCCGATGGGCAGATCAACTTCGCCAAGCTGCTCAAGCCCAGCAATAAGCCGCCCAACAACCAGCCGAGCAAGCTGCCCAACATCAAGGGCGTGATCCATCTGGAAAACTGCACCGGCACCTTCCAAGTGGATGCCGATGGCCAGACGATCACCCGAACGCTGCTGGCCGAGGTCAAACCGATCAACGCCACCATCACCATTCCCGACATCAACCAGCCGATCCAGGACAGTGTTGAGATCAACCTGCGGCTGGAGAACCAGACGTTCGGCGCGATCAAGATCAACGGCACGGTCGCGGCGATCACGAAAAATCTGGTGGACACCGACCACCTGTCGGCCGATCAGACGGTGGAGCTGGCGGATATGGATCTGTCGCCGCTCTCGCCGGTCCTGGCGGCGATGAAGCCGCCGATGGGCCTGCGCGTGACCGGCGTGATCAACGGCAAGGTGCATGCGAAGCTCGACACGCTGAACAACATCAACGCCGATGGCGCCATCGCCGTGGCGAATCTCTCAGCCGGCGGTCCGCAGCTCAAGGGCGACACCGTGGCCTACAAGACGGTGCAACTGAACCTCAATGCGTCCGTGGCGCCGGGCGCATCTGGATCTCCACAGATCAAGCTCGATCTGCCCATCACCGCGCAGCCAGCGGCGACGACGCAGCCGGACCGCATCGCCGTCTCCGCCGACGTGCCACAAGATGCGCTGATGCAGACGGCGCAGACATTCCAGGCGGTGTTGGCGCGCTTCGCCAAGACGCCGGCCACCGCGGTTCAGCAGGTTGCTGCGGGTAGCAGCGGCAGCGGATCGGTACGGCTGCTGGTTGATCTGAGCGTAGCTAACCTGCTCAACCAGCTTCACAACACCGTGCACCTGGAGCAGGGCGCGAGCCTGGCGAGCGGCCGGCTGACGCAACTGGTGACTTTGTCGTTGGCGCAGGACCAGGCCGTCGTCACCTCGCAAACCGATTTGACGGATTTCAATGGCGCGCGCGCCGGCAAGCCGATCCAACTCACCGATCTGCACGCGACCGTCAGCGCCCAGGCCGTCGGCGGCAACAAACCGGATATCCGGCAGGTCAAGCTCGCCGTCTCCAGCGCCATCTTTACCGTTGACGGCGGCGGGCAAAACCTGGGGCAGACATCCTTCAGCGGCTCGTTCGATTTCAGCCACCTCCAGCAACAGGTGTCTCAGATCATCGACCTGGATGCTTTGGTCAACGCGCCCGCGGGGACGCATTTCGCCCTGAGCGGCACGGGCAAATTCCACGCGCACACGGATGGCGATCTGACGACGGATAACAGCGTTGTCAAATTCGGCGCCGACATGGGGCTGAATGATCTGAAACTCTCCGGTCTGCCCGGCCGCCGGCCCATTGAGCAGCCCAGCTTCAACGCCAGCATCAGCGGTGATCTGCAGCACACCGTCGCCCAGTTCGTGGCGGCGATCCAGAACCTGGCCGTCACCGTCAAATCACCGGCCATCAATTTTGCAACAAACGCGGATGTAGACCTCGGCGGCAAATTCGGGGCATCGGTGCCGGATTTTGAGATCTCGCGCGGCGAGGTCGATCTACACCTGTTGCAGGATGAATTCGGCGGCGCGCTGGCGCTGTTCGTCCCGGTTCCCAAGCCGGGCGAGCCGGCGTCGCTGATGCAGATGATCGCCAGTGACCGCCTGCGCATCCTCTCCGGAAAACTGGTGCTGGACGGCAAGGGCCGCTTCGACGCCAGCGGCTGGGGCTTCGAGCGGCCGCTGTCGCTCCGTTGCGAGCCGGTCGAACTGACCGTCGCCGACGAGATGGGGACAGTCCAGACCGTCAAGGTCCCGCAACTGCAGACGATGCTCCAGGGGTCCGGGACGGTGAGCGATCAGAACGTGGCGACGGTGAAAAATCTGACGGCGACCACGACGCTGGGATCGGCCGATGCGCCAATCTTCGCGCTGGCCGTGGCGGCGGATCTGACGGTCAACATCCCGACGACGCAGCCGGCCGGCGTTCCCGATCCCCCGGCGCCACCGCGTGTCACCGCTTCGCGCCTGGAATTGACGCGCTGCGACGGGGATTTGCCGCAGATGCAGTCGGCGCTCGGCCCGCTCCTGCCCCTGATCCTGCCGCCGCCGCCCGCTTCCACTCCAGCGGCGACGCAGCCATCCGTCATCACAATGATTGCGCAGAACAACGTGGTGGTCAGCTCCGGAAAGCTATCGGCGTCGATGCTGGCATCATTTGACGGGACCACGCTCACCATCACCCAGCCGCTCACCGTGTCGGTCACCGATCTGACAGTTCATCAGACCAGCGCGGGCGGCAGCGCCACGGCGATCAACGACAAAAGCTTCAGCACGCAGATTGGCGGCAGCATCGCGATGGCCAACGGTGGATTGCAGATGAAGCTGCAGACGCTGTCGCTGAACGTGGGCCAGGAGCTGGCAATCCGCGCCGATCCGGCGGCGCCGGTGGATTTATCGCTCTCGTCAGCCGGGGCGCTGGCGGCGCGCGGGGAAATCGATCTGACCAACGCGGATATCCCGCAACTCCTGGCGATGGGCGGCCCGTTCTTTACGCCGGATATGGCCGCAACCCTGGGGCGGCTTTCCAGCGCACAGGCAAAGGGGACGATCAAGTTCCAGGCAACGGCCGACGGCGGCACCAGCGCATCGATTGATCTGGGCGTGGAGCAGCTGACGTACGGGAAGTATCTCAACAACGAGAAAATACATCTCACCGCCGGCGCAGTGGCCACGGCCGACCAGACGGCGGTTCACGATGCCAATCTCAACCTGGACACGTCGTTCGGCAACGTCAATGTCAGCGGTGGCCAGTTCCTGCTGGCCCGGCGAGAGGGGGATCGCAACGTGCCGGTGGGACCGCTGGACATGGTGCAGTCGCTGGACATCGCGGCGACGCAGATCGATCTGGTCAAGCTTTACGGCTTGGAGAAAGTGACGGAGCCGGCCACCGCCACGCCCGCGGCGGCGGCGACCCCGCCCTCCGCCGCTGCACCGCCGCCGCCGATGGAGCTGCTGGGCGGCATCGCGACGATGAATATCAATCTCCGCCGCCAGGGCGATACGCTCAGCGCCGCGGTCAACAAGGTCATCGTTCACAACCTGTCGGTGCAGCGCGGCCGTGAGGTGTTCAGTTGGCCGCGCGACTTCAGTGCCGAGATTGCGGCGGCGGTGCAGACCAAATCCGCGCCGCCCGATGCCTCGATCCTGCAGCAATTGGTCAAGGTGGTCGTCAATACCTTCAACCTGGACACCGGCGTGTCTACGATCACCCTGGCCAAGGGCAGCCCGATCGTGCTGCAGAATCTGGGAGATCCATCGCAAGCCGGCGCGACGGGGGGGATCGTGATCGACGGTGATGTGGAGCCGCTGGCGCGGCTGACCGAATTCACCGCCGGTCTGCCCGCCAACACCTATCCCTACAAGGGTCATTACCATTTCGTGGAATCGCTTGCCAAGCAACCGGGTGAGGGCCTGGTACAAACGATCGGCGGAGGTGACTTCACGAATTTTCAGGTGATGGCCCCGCCGCCCCCGCCCGCGGCCAAGGGCCAACCCGCCGCCGCCGCGCCGGCCGCCGACACCGTCGCTTTCGCGGAGAGCGACATCAATATCCAGAACTCGTGCAACGTCGATATCAACACGTATTCCTTCTCGATCGATCCGGCCAAGCCGATCACCATTACGCTCAAGAGCAGCGGCGCGCTGGGGCTGAGGATTCAGGGCGGTGTGACCGATTTGCTGCACCAGCGCCAGATCAACGATGTCGAAGTTCAACTGGATTACGACTTGGCCAAGCTGTGGACGATCATCAAGCCGCTGATGCCGCCCAGCCAGCAGCAGTCGCTGGCGGACCTGGTCATCACCGGCAAGCAGCAGCGGACGTTCAAGCTGTCGGGCAGCCTGCCGACGGATAAGCCGTTCAACCAGGCGGTCGCGTCGCTGGTGGGGGGTGGATATTTTTCCATCGACACGCTCTCGACGCATGGGATCGATATCGCCCATCTGGATCTGCCGATCTTCATTAAGGATGGCGTGGTCCGTACGGTCTATCCCGATCAGCCCGAGGGGAGCAACGCGCCGCAGACGGCGACATGCAACGGCGGGACGATTGACCTGGGAATCATGGCGGTGGATTTGCGCACCGATCCGATGACGCTGACGATGCCCACCGTCGCGCCGGATCATCCGCATTACCTGTTCAAGAACATCGCGCTGACCAAGGCGGTGGCCAAGTCGGTCATGGTCGGCTTCCTGAGCAACCCGCTGTTCGTCGACACCAGCCGCTCGGAGGGCCAAGTCGATGTCAAGATTGACCAGATCCAGAACGTGCCGCTGAGCGCGCTGGTCAACCAGTCATCGCCGCAGAATAAAGGCGTCGCGGAGGTGCATTATTCGGTGCGGCAGCTAATCGTGGGATCGCCGCTGCTGACGGTGATCAACGGCGGCCAGGAAGTGAACGCCACCATCGACAACGCCGACGTCAAGGTCGCCGCCGGCAAGCTGACCGAGGACACGACCATGATGATCAGCAGCACCAAGCCCCTGCGCATCTGGGGAACGGTGATCCTCTCGAACCAGACATTCGCGCCGATGACGGTGTCGATCCCAACGGGGCTGCTGCCGGCGTACGCGATCCCCGCCGACGTGCGCTCTTACCTGCCACCCACGATTGAAGTTCCCATGGAAGGCGACATGAGCTATCCCAAGATCAGGCTGGACAAGATGCTGCCCAAGTTGCTCGCCGACGCGGCCAAGCAGAAGCTGATCAACAGCGCCACCGGCGGTGGCGGGGGGAATAATCCGCTGGGCAACCTGCTCAAGGGGCTAGGTCATCACTGAGCGCGGCAATCACTGAACGTTTTGTGCGGACACATCCGACCGCGTCGGGTGCGGCGAGGCGAGCGTGTGGCGGATGATGTCCAGGCGGCTGCAGAGCTCCCCCATTCCCGCCGGGCGCTTGGCGGTGGGGATGCGCACGCATTCCATCACCAGGTGCGACAGGTTCTCCGGCACCTGCTGGTTCAGCTCGTGCGGTGGAGGAATCGAATTGGCCACCAGGAAGCTGTTCTTGGATTTTTTCACCGTGAACAGCGTGGGCAGCTTCCGCCCGCTGAGCATCCAATAGAACGTGGCGCCCAGGTTGTAGACGTCGGTCTGAATGCTCAGCGGCTCGCAGCGCACCTGCTCGGGCGCGATGAAATCGGGCGTGCCCTGGATGCGCTTCTTCACTGATCCGATTGTGCAGGCCTGGCCCAGGTCGATCACTTTCACGCGCCCATCGGTGGCGACCAGGATGTTGTTGGGCTTCAGGTCGCAATGAATATATCCCTGTGCGTGCATGGCCCCCAGCGCCTCGGCGGTCTGGCGGAAGATGGAGACGATCGCCGGCACCGACGAGGGCGGACGCGTCTCGCAGCTGCTGCCTTCGAACAGCTCCATGACCAGTGCGGCTTCAGTGATCTTGCGCAGCAGCGGCTTGGTGGTCTTCAGGTCCACCGACCGCCGCAGCAGCGGGTGGGAAATCTTGCTGCCGACTTCAAATTCCGTCGTCAGCTGCTCGATGAAACGCTGGTCCTTCTCCTTCTTGACGACGACGTGCTTGAGGGCGTAGAGCTGGGAGGAGATCGGGTCGGTGGCGGCGTAGATCATGCTGCCGGCGCCTTCACCGAGGAAATCGATGACCTCGAAGCCATACAGGCTCCGCGGGAGCTGGCCCGCGGCGTGTTCGGCTGATGAATTGGTCATCGTGGATGCTCCCCATCCTTCTGAAAGCGGTAGGGATCGAAATAATCCGCTTGACATAAACACGAGGCCCTCTCCGTTCCTTAATACGCTCGAAAGGTACCTCTATTTATATTAGGCGTTGTCTTGCTTGCGAACGCACATAACCCGCAATTGGGGGTGGATTATCCTATCTGTGAGGGGCGTGCCGATTACGGGCGGGCCGGACTCTCTTTCTTCCAAAACTTGGCTTTGAAATCGGCCAAGGCCTGTTTGAGCTGGGCTTCCAGTTCGGGAGTCAGCTCCTTCTTATCAGCCAATTCCTTCGTCATCGAGGCGGCCTGGCCGTCAATATAGGCAAGCAATGCCGTCTGGAATTCACCGATCCGATTCAGCGGCACGTCATCTACGAATCCCTGCGTTCCGGCGTAGATGATGATGACTTCCCGCTCGATCGGCAACGGTTTGTATTGCGGCTGCTTGAGTAATTCCACCAGCCGGGCGCCGCGGTCCAGCTGGGACTGGGTTGCCTTTTCCAGTTCGGTGCCAATTTGAGCAAAAGCCTCCAACTCGCGGTACGCCGCCAAATCCAGCCGGAGGGAACCGGCGATCTTCCTCATCGCCTTGATTTGCGCGTTCCCTCCCACGCGCGAGACGCTGATCCCGACGTTGATGGCGGGCCGGACGCCGGCGAAAAACAGGTCCGGCTCCAGGTAAATCTGCCCATCCGTGATGCTGATCACGTTGGTCGGAATGTACGCTGAGACCTCGCCTTCCTGCGTCTCGATGATCGGCAGGGCCGTGAGGCTTCCGCCGCCCTTGTCCTTGCTGAGTTTCACCGCGCGCTCCAGCAGGCGGCTGTGCAAATAGAATACGTCACCGGGATACGCCTCGCGCCCCGGCGGCCGCCGCAGCAGCAGCGACAACTGCCGATACGCCGCCGCCTGCTTCGACAGGTCATCATAAACGCACAGCGTCGCTTCCCCCTTCCACATGAAATATTCCGCCATGGCGCAGCCGGCGTATGGGGCGATGTATTGCAGCGGGGCCGGATCGGCGGCGCCGGCGACCACCACCGTCGTGTATTCCATCGCCCCGTGAGCCTTCAGCACGTCCACCACCTGGGCAACGGATGATTCCTTCTGGCCCACCGCGACGTAGAAGCACTTCACGCCCTGGCCCTTCTGGTTGATGATCGTGTCCAGGGCGATGGCGGTCTTGCCGGTTTTGCGGTCTCCGATGATCAGCTCGCGCTGGCCCCGGCCGATCGGGATCATGCTGTCGATCGCCTTGATACCGGTCTGCAGCGGCTCCTTGACCGGCTGGCGCTCGGCGATGCCGGGGGCGACGATGTCCATTTTGCGTTTTTCGCTGGATTGCACAGGCGGCCCGCCGTCGATCGCCTGGCCTAGCGGGTTCATCACCCGCCCGACCACCGCGTCTCCCACGGGCACTTCCAGCAACTGGTTGGTGCTCTTGACCGTGTCCCCTTCCTTGATCGTCAGGTAACTTCCGAAAATGACCGCGCCGATGGAGTCTTCCTCGAGGTTGAACACCTGCCCCATGGTCCCGTTCTGGAATTCCAGGAGCTCGCCGGCCATGGCGTTGCGCAGACCGTAGATGCGGGCGATGCCGTCGCCGACCTCGATGACCGTGCCGACTTCGTTGACCGCCAGGCGCTGCTCGAACCCGGCGATTTCGCGCTTGAGGATGCTGGTGATTTCCGTGACGTTGATAGCCATGCCAGTCCCTTAAAAAATATTGGCGTTCACACCGGCCGCGCCGCCAGCAGCCGCTGGCGGATGGCGGCAAGCTGCGTGCGCACGCTGCCGTCGAACAGCTTGTCCTGCACGCGCACGATCAATCCGCCGATGATCGATTCATCCACCTGTTCGTGCATGGTGGCGTCCCGTTTCAGCGCGGCGCTGATGCTCTGCCGGACGTCGTCCAGCTGCTGGGGCGGCAGGGGCTGGGCGACGGTGACTTCCACCTCCATCTTTCCCAGCTGCTGATTCAGCAGTTCGTCGAAGGCGATGGAGATGCCCGCCAGCAGTCCCAGCCGGCCCTTTTCGTTCAGCAGGCCCAGGAGATTCAGAACCAGCCCGGACGCGCGACCGTCGAATACGGTGTGGATCAGCTTTTTCCGCTCTTCGACACCGATGGTTGGATCGCTCAGTATCTGGGCAAACTGCGGCATCTTCAGGATGATCTGCCGCAAGTCGCGCAGCTCCTGTGCAGTTGGCTCGGCCGACTTGGCATCGTTGGCCAGTTCCAGCATGGCCCGCGCATAAGATACGGCGAGCGGTGTTGGATGTTCGGTCTTCTGCATGTCAGTTCCGCGCGGCCGATTTCATCTGTTCCAGGCTTTGTGAAACCAGATCCCGTTGATCGTTGGGATTGAGATTGCGGCGGATGATTTTTTCGGCGACGGCCGTGGCGAGGTTGGCGGTCTGCTCATAAATCTCCGCCAGCGCCGCCTCCTTAGCGCCCTCGATCTCGCGCGTGGCGTTTTCGCGTGCCGCCTCGGCGTCCTGCTGCGCCCGCGCGCGGATGCCGGTGGCGATCTTCTCCGCATCCACCGCCGCCTGCGCCAGCAGATCGTTCACCTTCTGCCCGGCCGCGGCCAACTGGGCGTTGTACTGGCCCAAGGTCTCCTCGGCTTTCTGGCGGGCAGCCTCGGCGTCGGCGATGTCCTTGCGAATCCGCTCCTCGCGGCTCTTCAGTCCCGCCAGCACGTGCTTCCATGCCGACTTGTACAGCACGATTGCCACGAACAGGAAGATGATCAACACCACCAGCGCGGAGGCGGGGTTGAAATCCACCAGTCCGTTCTCGGCCAAGGGTAAGCTCACCAGCATGACAATTCACTCCCAACCACGATCGCCGTGAACATGCCAACTTCGCTGACTGATCAGATGCGCAGCGCCAGCGCAAATCCCAGGGCGACGGCGGCGAGGGCGACGCCCTCGACCATGGCGGCGGTGATCAGCATGTTGGTGCCGATTCGCCCGGCCGCCTCGGGCTGGCGGGCGATGGCTTCGCACGCCTGACCACCGATCTGCCCAATGCCCCGGCCGGCGCCGATCGCCGCCAGGCCCATCCCAATGGCCGCGCCGCCGATGGCCAGTCCCTTGTCCGGCCCCGCCACCGTCTGCGCCAGCACCATCATCATTTCCGTCATCTCAAGCTCCTTCCGGGGTCTCCCGGGTTTATTGTTCGTTTTAGTCGATCCTCAATGCTCCGGCGCGACCGCGCTGGCGATGAAGAGCGTCGTCAGGAACATGAATATGTACGCCTGCAGCAGCGCAACAAACAACTCCAGAAAATAGATCGCCACGTACATCGCGATCACCGGCGCGCCCACCAGCACCTTGCCCAGCAGCGACGGCACGCTGAAAGTCAGCATGATCAGCACCGCCAATACCACGTGGCCGGATACCATGTTGGCAAACAGACGCATGCACAGCGCGAACGGCTTGATCACCGCGCCCACCAGCTCCAGGACCAGCAGGAACAGGAAAAATGGCACGTCCATGAACCACTTGGCGTTCGACTCGCCCGGCTGCGGCCGGAACGGGTGCGGCGCGAAGTTCCACAGATACAAGGGCACCGCCAGCAGGATCGCCTTGCCCGGTGACATCTTCTGGCGTTCTTTGTCGTAAAACTCCATCGCTGCCTGTTCGTGTGGACCCATGTACCTGTCGTCTTTGTAGTGCGCCACCGGATCACCCAGGGCGCGAAAATCACCCCCCACATCCGCGGGCAGCGCCTCGGCACGCATGTGCTCCAGATCGTGCGCCGCCTCATGGCCCGGCCCACCGTTGCTGGTGTGCTCCGTGTGGTGGCCTTGCTGACCATACGTCCCGTCCATCAGCGACTGCGCCACCGCATTTAGCCCGTGGAAGTGGATCATCACGAACGCGCAAATGGCCAGCGTGGCCGTCGTGCTGATGGTCCCGGTGGCCGTCCCGCCGATGTGCTGTACGTGTCCCCATGTGATCAGGCTGACCAGATCAGAGATCGGCACACAGCCGAGCAGATTGCAAATGGCGATGAAAAAAAAGACTGTCCAGAGAAACGGGGCGAAGCGATCGGTGTTCTCCTTCAGCGCGGGGCGGAAGACTTCGATGCGCAGATATTCCAGGATCGATTCGAAAAAATTCCTGGCGCCGCTGGGGGCGCTGCCGTCGGGCCGGCGGAAGAGGCGCGGGAATACCAGCAACATGATGACAGCCGCCAGCAGCGCCATCAGGCTCTGGTTGGTGAACCATGTCAAATGATCCCCGAAAATCGGGTGGGGGACCACGTGCTCCAGTGGATCCTCGGCGAGGAAAGATATCATGTTATCCCTGCGCCTTGGCGAGCTGGGCCCGCGCCACGATGATGCGCCGCAGCTGCCAGACCAGCACGGCCAGCGAAATCCAGTACGACCCGATCAGCCAGTAAACGAATTGCCCGCGTATAGAAACGGCGCCGGCGATCACCAGCGTTGCCGCGAGGATGCCCGTCAACATCATGTGGATCACAGTGCAGGCCAGCGCGAACTGGACGGTGGCGACCAGACTCTTGCCGCCCGTTCGCAGCATGGGCGAAGCGCCGACGACCGCCGCCAGCGCCGCCGCGCCGCCCGCCACCGCCGGCTCGATTGGTTTGACGTGCGCGCCCAGCAGCGCCAGCAGGCACGCCGCGGCGAGCACCGCCACGATCACCTCCAGCGGGATGACGATCAGCATTTTCATCGGGATGTCACAAACATCAGCGTAGAATTCAGACCGGGCCTAGTTCTTGTTGGCTTTCATGCCGGCCTTGATCAGTGAGTACATTCCGGCGGCGAATCCGATCACGCTTCCGATCAGCACGCCCCAGGGGTTGGTTCCATATTTTCGATCGACCCAGGCGCCGATGATCGCACCCAGCGCCAGGCCGACGGCGATCTCCAAACCCAGAGCGCCGAATTTCGCCCAACCGGGATCGTCCTGCCTGGGCATTGAGCGACTCCGCGACACGACTTTGTGACATTTTGCACAAAGCCCGCCCAAGGGCAACGGCCTTTGAGACAATCGGGGCGGTACACTAGTGGCGCGGGCGTTTGCGGTCAAGCCGAGCCTTGTATTGTCCGTTCATAGCCGCGTGCGCCAGCACGCCGGTGGTCCAGAATCCGCGTGCTGGCGCACGCGGCTATTATCAAATCCACCCGGCGCCGACGCTTTTACCACTACTCTTTCATCCCCCCGCGCTTTTGCTCTACACTGGCGTCGGTGAACCAATCGTCCTGTGGGAAAATCATGGCGGCGCTGCTGCTGCTGGCGGCCGCCGTCTTTGTGCTGGGCATCAACTGGGGATTGCCGTCCAGGGACGCGGATTCCTATTTCTTTGGTTCCACCGGCGCCGCGGCGGCGGGGGATTCAACCACATCCTTCCGGCTCTCGGGCGCGGGCATCGATCATCTGGTCGGGGGGTGGGATGATGATCCCAACCGTCCCGCCGACGTCGCCGCTCATCCCATCATCGATCGCGACCATCCCGTGACTCTGATCGCCAACGATCATGGCCTCTCGGCCCGGCAGATCGCCGACCGCGGCGACGCGGCGCTGGTGAAGCTGCTGGCGGATGAGAACTCCGCCTGGGGCGCTATGACCAAGCTGGCTGCGGCGACCGATCACAATCCGGATGATGTCGAGGCCGCCCAGGCCAGGTTCAATCTCTGCCACCTGCGCGTGCAGCAATACGTCGAGCATTACAATAACCAGGCGACGCCCGACCTGGCCGAATCGATCCAACGCGACAACGTCAACCGCGCCCGCATCCTGATCCGCTACCGCCTCTACACCGATCAGCCGGATGAAATGATCACCTTCCGCGCCCTTTCGAAGATTCATCCATCGCAGCGGCAATTCGATCCCCGCATGTATCAGTACGGCGGACTGTGGATTTATCCGGTCGGCGGCCTGCTGCGGCTGGCCGGGCTGCTGAACCTGGCCACGATCACCAACGATCGCAGTTTCTACCTGGACAACCCCGCAGCTTTCGGGCGGTTCTACATCATCGCCCGCGCCTACTCGGCGGCGTGGGGACTGGTGGCCGTTGCCGCGGTCTTCGCATTGATGCGTCGGATCACCGGTGGCGTGTTGCTGCCCAGCATCGCCGCGCTCTGTTTCATCGCCATGCCTGTGACCATCGATCTGGCCCACGAGGCCAAGCCGCATCTTGCCGGTGTCGCGTTGCTCCTGCTGGCGACGCTGGCCGCTTCCAATTACGTGCGCACCGGCCAGGCCAGGTGGATCGTCTGGACGGCCATCGCCTGCGGCGCAGCCGTGGGCATGGTGCTCTGGGCTATCGTCGGCTTGGCGCTGATCCCGCTGATGCTTTGCATCCAGTGGCGGCGGCCGGGCCGGATGTTTGGGCTGATGGTCCTGATGCTCCTGATCGCCGCGGCCGTTTATTTTGTTACCAACCCGTATGTCGGATCGCATCTGCTGCATTCGGATCAGCGCGAGGTGCTGAAATCCAACTTATCCAACACCAGCGCCATGTATCACGCCAGCGCGATGTCCGGGCATCGCAACGCGGTGCGGTTGATCATCGCGGGGACGTCGTGGCCGCTGGGGCTGGCGGGGGCGGGCGGTCTGATCGTCGTCCTGCTCGTCCACCGCCGCGACAATGAGCCGTTGCTGAGCGCCCACATCGGCTGGTTCCTGGGCGGCCTGGCACTGCTGATGTGGGTGCAGTTCGCCGCGTTGGCCGCCGGCAAGCCGGGTGAATATGGACGATTCGCCGCCCTCATTGACGCCGCGCTGATGCTCGCCGCGGTGGCGGCGGTGGGGCGGTTGCTGGCACAGCCGGCGGCGCGGTCGGTCGCCGGCGCGATCCTGGTCGCCGCCACCGCCATGTACTCATTCAGCTATGAGCGCGGCTTCCTCGCCGACACGACCGACCCCAACTCCCGCTTGCGAGCGGCGGCGACTTTGGCACAGATCGCCACGCAAATGGCCGTCGTGCAGGGTCATCCCATGCTCTGGGTGCCGTCGGAGCCGGCCCCGTATTGTCTGCCGCCGGTCGACCTGTTCCGATGGAAGATCGTGCTTCTGACGGCGGATAGTTTTCCGGTCGGCCGCGGTGTGCTGGTCGCGCCACTGGATACACTTGACATCTGGAATCCCGCGGCGACGCCGATCAGCTGGGCCGATAAACGTTTCGACATCCTCGTCACCGGCCGCTGACGCAAGGCAAAAGATGCTTGGCCTGCCGCCCGGCGGGATGCTATCATTCAATGTATGAATGGCGTGACCACTGCGATCGTGGCGTTTATTTTTCTCGCCCTGGCGTTTCCGTCACTGATCAAGAATAAGACTCAATATTATGCCGCCCTGCTGCTGGTGGTGCTGGTGATCTTCTTCGACGCGCTGGGTCACACATTCGCCGGCGCATCCGGTTTCGCTTATTTCATCGCGGCGATTTTGCAGATCGGCGCGGTCGTCACGCTGGTGCTGGCGGCCGGAGGGTTGACGGTGCGCGAATTTGGCCGCGAAGTCGGCGACGTGGCCGACGTGGTGATGCACGGCGAGCGGCGGGACGAGGTCATCGTGCCGCTGAGCAGCGCGGCACAGAAGCGTCCCGATCCGGCGGATCAACCCCCACCGCGCCGTCCCGCGCGCGAGGGCGAGGACGATCATCCCACGGTTTACACGCTGAACGACACCAGTGCCGCGGCCGGCGGCGCCGTTCCGCCGCCCGTGCCGCGAAAGCCACCCGCGCCGGCCGGACCGCTGCCGCTGGAATGATCCTTCCGACGCGCCGCGCGCCGGATTATCCTTTTATGTCCGAGCTTCCGAGCCGTACAATGTATGCCGTTTCAAGCAGCGGGCATGGCGCCCCGCATCGGCTACAGGAGTCATGATGCCGTCAGTCCTGCTGGCAACCGTCGAGGTTGGGAACTACGTCAATCCATGGAAGGTGGCGGCGATCGTCCTTGTTCTGCTTGTGTGGACGCGGCTGCTGACCTGGATGGACAAGGACACCATCGTCGCCCGCCTGCCGCGCGAGCTGCTTAACCTGGTCATGTTCGCCGCGTTGATCGCCGGGTACGTCCTGTTCTTTTCTCTTCCCGGTTTTGGCCTGGCGTTTGGCGTTCTGATCGCGTTGTTCCTGGCGGACATCGGCACGTACATCGGCCTGCGCGCCCATTCCGTGGGGCTGGGGGACCTGACGGAGCAATTCTCGCAATGGCGCGCCGGCCTGTTCAAGAAGAAGGGCGAAGCGGCGCAAAAGCTGGTGGCGGGGCGCGTGATGATCATGGACAAGAGCGGCGCCGCCGAGCCCGTTCCCGATTCCGATTCGCCCGAGGCACTTCGATACGATGCCGCCCAGCAGGTCCTCACACTGCCGTTGAGCAAGGGCGCCGAGCGGATCGATCTGGTCGCCGGTGAGCCGGCCTCCGTCACCTACACCGTCGACGGTGTGAAGTACGAGGGCGAATCGATGGACCGCAACCGCTCGGGCGCCGCTGTGCAATACCTCAAGGCCATCGCCGGTCTGGATATGAACGAGCGACGCAAGCCGCAGAAAGGTATGTTCCGCACCAACCTGGACAATCGACGCCAAGACGTCGAGATCACCAGTTTCGGCAGCACGGCCGGTGAATCGATGCGCCTGATCACCGACCCGCAGGAACGGCACAACTTCAAAATCGATACTCTCGGCCTGCACGAGAACCAGCTCAAGACGCTGACGGCGGCGATCCAGGATTCCGGGGGCGTGGTGCTGCTGGCGGCGCCCAAGGGGCAGGGATTGACCACCCTCGCCTATACCGTCATCCGCGCCCACGATGCGTTTGTTTATCACATCCACACCATCGAGCGCGCCCCGGAGATGGACCTGGAAGGGATCACGCAGAACGCGCTGCCGGCCAACGCGCCGCCGGCCGAGGAGGCCAAGCAGGTGAGCTGGGTGGTCAGCCAGGAGCCGGATGTCGTCATGATCACGCTGCTGGAGGATCCGCGCAGCGCCGCCGACCTGGCCAAATACGCCACGGAGAATCACCGCGTCTACGTCTGCCTGCGCGCCAACAACACGTTCGACGCCCTGCGGCAGTGGCGCCGGCTGGTGGGCGATGACGCGCTGGCGATGAAGAACCTGAAGATGGTGGTAGCCGGGCGGCTGATCCGCCGATTGTGCTCCGCCTGCAAAGCCGGCTACACACCCGATCCGACGCAGCTGCGCAAGCTGAACATGAACCCCGAGGCGGTTGGCAAGCTTTACCTGGCGCGCAAAGAGCCGATGCGGGATGCCAAGGGAAATCCGGTGCCGTGCAATTTCTGTTTTGACCTGGCGTTCAAAGGACGTTTTGGGATCTACGAGATTTTCGTCATCGACGCCGAAGTGCGCAAGATCGTCGAGGAGGGCGGATCGGACAACCAGCTCAAGCAGGCGTTCCGCAAGCAGCGCAGCCTTCTGCTGCAGGAGGCGGCGCTGGCGTACGTGCAGGCCGGCGAGACCAGCGTGGAAGAAGTGCTGCGCGTGCTCAAGGACGCCCCGCCCACGGCGTCGGGGGGGCGACCGGGCGCGCCGCCGTCGGGAAAGGGCCGGCCCGCTGGACCCACTTCCGGTGGACAGCCGCCGCAGCCCAGGCGGGCAACGCGATAAACCCCGGATTTGCCTGATTGGATCACGAGTCATGATTCTCAGCCTCATATTCTTTCTTCTGACCATCGCGGTGGCTTTCTTCCATTATGTGCAGGGATTTTTCAGTGCCACAATCTCGGCGATCCTGGTGGTGATCGCCGCCGCGGTCGCCGTTGGATACCACGAACAGGTGGCGCCGTTTCTGTTCAGCGCGAAGTTTTACGATCAGGCCGAATCCATCTCGCTGGTGGTGCTGTTCGCGGCGGCGTACATCATTCCGCGGCTTCTGTTCGACAAGGCGGTTCCGGGCAACGTGCGCCTGCCGGTGCTGGTCGACAAGATTGGCGCCGGGGCGGCCGGGGTCGTCGCGGGGCTCTTTTCCGTCGGCGTGCTGGCGATCGCCGCACAGGCGCTCCCGTTCGGGCCGGGCGTCGGTATGTATTCACGATTCGAAGTCGCCGACAAAACCGGCATCACTTATCCCGGCCTCAACGGCCAGAATCAGGACACGTCGAATCACGACGTCACCGTCGGCGAGAGCATCGATCCCGACGCCACCGAAAAAAATCATCTATGGCTCTGGCAGGACGACCTGGTCAACGGGCTGGTAAAGAAAGTCACCGATGGTGGATCGCTGGAGGGCGACCGATCCTTCGCTTCGATTCATCCCGACTGGATGGACGAGCTGTTCGGCCAGCGCATCGGTATTCAGGTGGGCGCCAAGCACACGCTGATCAGTACGCCGGATAAGCAGACCGTCAGCGTCAAGGGCGTTTATGCCTGGCCACCGCAGGCGCCGCTCACGCAGATCGATGGCGAGTTGCCTCAGATCCGCGGCACCGACGAACAGATCGCGTCCACCGTGCAATATGACCCGGGCACGCAGGTTTTGCTGATCGTGCGGACGGCGTTTTCCGGCGGCAAGGACATCGGCGATGATGTCGACGGGTTGCTGCGTCTTTCGCCTGGTTCGGTGCGTCTGGTTGCCGGCCGGCCCGACGACGGCGCGCCGTTCAAGGATTATTACCCAGCGGCGACACTCGATCCGCACGGCATCGCGGTTCGCTGCCGCATCGACGATTTTCTGGTCGTGGACACCGGTGGGAATCCGGTCGACTTCTGCTTCGTTGTGGATAAGGACCACCTGATTCCCGGCGACGCGGGAAAATTTACTTTCCCAGCCGATACATTCATCGAGGTCAAGCGGTATGGCCAGGTCGATCTTGCCGGCAAACCGCTGGACAACGCGACACCGCCGCCACTGCCCCTGGACAAGCCCGGTGTTCTTCGCAAAGGCGCGGTCCAGAATTCGCTGGGCAAGGGCGGAGCCGCGACGCCGGCCAAGCCGGCCGCCGGGGGCGCATCCGGGTCCACGTCTGGCGGCGCGCACGATCTCGGCGATACCGGCTTGACGTTCCAGGATGCCGCGGTCTCCGACAAGCTCTTCTCACCCATCGACGTCAAGACTGCCGACGATTCAGGCCAGGTGCGGTTGCCCACGGGCGTCGGGGGCGACTTCAACCAGCGCAAATGGTCGCACCTGACGGTTTCGGCCGACACTGCGCTGACAGATCTGGCGGGGACGGCGGCCAACGCGATCGCCGAATTGGCGCCCAGCACCGCTGGCGACGTGATCGTGCAAATCCATTGCCTGGCGCCGACTACCGGCAGCGATCAGCACATGTGGAGTTGGGGGGCGAACCTTGCCCATTTGCAGGTGACCGATTCCGCCGGCCACTCGTACAAATGCGTCGGCGCCTGGGCGCGCGTGTCGCGCACCAATGCCCAGCACGTGCTGCAGGATTTCATGGTCGCCAATTATCAGCAGCTGGACGACAAGGGAAGTCTCCAGGCGATTCAACCCCCCGCATCACGGGCGCGGCCAACGGATGTCTGGCTCGCCTTTGAAGTTCCAGCCGGCACCGCCGTGAGCGCGGTGAAGCTCAATGACACAACCCTGCAGGATGGGTTGAATCTTAAAGCGCAGTAAGTGTGGATCAGTAGCCGGGCAGGGAGCGGAGGCGATCCTTGATCTGACTCATCGCGTCGTCCTGGTTGTTACCGTTCTGCTGCGGGGCGGGCTTGGGCTGATTCTGGGCGGCGGGCGGATTGTTATTGTTGCTCGGCGCGGGCGGGGGTGGTGCGGCGGGCTGCACGCCCGTTTGCGGCAGCGTCAACCGCTGGCTGCCGCGCTGCACGATAATCTTTCCACCAAAAGCAACCACATCTCGCAGCGACAGCTTGCAGGTCTCCTCATCATCGTTGTCTTTGGCGAAATCGTGGGGAAGCCCGTGCGAATCGACCGTCCCCAGGATCACGTCATTGGTCCTCACCCCGTAAACGGTCTGGATCGGGCTGTCGACGTTCACCTGCGTGAGCTGGAAATCCTGCAATCTTCCATCGGAGCGGTAATCGGCGTAGAGCGTGTACGTCTTCTCGACCGGCGTGCCGTTGGGGTCTCGTCCGCTCACCAATTGCATCTGCTGCTGCAATTGATGTCCTTCTTCAACCTCCGGCAATTCGAAATCGCGGATCAGGATCATGATGATCGCCAGGGTGACCAGCACGCTTACCAATCCGAAGGCCATGCGCATAAATGGCTCCAGTGAATCCTGTGGCGGGTATTATGATCGTATGACGGAGCAAACGGAACTTCCACGCGATAAATTCGTCCAAATTCACATGAGACCAGGCATGAAATTCATCGTCTTGGCCACCGTGATATTGAGCGTTGGCCTTTTCGCGCCAGTCGCCCGCGCAGCAGATGATGGGCAATCCCAACCCCTTCAAGAGGTTGTGAACGGCCAAACCGCGCTGGCGATGGCGTTGTATGACCACTTGCGGACGGGCGCGGGCAACTTGTTCTTTTCACCGTACAGCATCGACAGCGCGCTAATGATGGTCTACGGCGGCGCCGCGGGAAAGACGGCATCGGAGATGGCCGCCGCCCTGCACGTGCCCGACGCCATCGCGCCCAATCAGTTACACCAGTCGGTCGGCGCGCTGATTGGGCGCCTGCAGCACCCGGATAAAGAGGCGGGATATCAGCTCCACGTCGCCAATGCGCTGTGGGCGCAGGTGGGCGTGCACTGGCTGCCGGCGTATCTGGAATTGCTGCGGAACGATTATTCCGCCGAGGCGTTTGCCGCTGATTTTTCCCAGCCCGAAATTTCGCGGCAATCGATTAACGATTGGGTGGCGCAGCAGACCAGCCACAAGATCACCGATTTGTTTCAATCCGGCAGCATCACACCCGCGACGCGGCTGGTTCTGGCCGATGCGGTTTACTTCAAGGCGGATTGGGCGTCGCCGTTCCGGGCATCCGCCACGCATAATGGGGATTTTCACGTCAATGCCAACACCACCACTGCCGTTGCGATGATGAACCAGACTGGGTCATTCGCGTATATGGAGGACGAGCAGGTCCAGGCACTGCAGATGCCTTATGCCGGCGGCGACTGGGCGATGCTGCTGATTCTTCCGAAAGCTGCCGATGGTCTGGGTGGCGTCGAGGCCACGATGGATGCGGCGCGGCTCAACCGTATCGTCGCCACGCTGGCCGATCAGTCGGTACAGGTTTCGTTGCCCAAATTCCAGCTCTCCCAGAATTTCAGTCTCCGGGAAATTTTGCGGCGAATGGGGATGGCGCTGGCCTTCAGTCCCCGGGAGGCGGATTTCTCGGGGATGGACGGTCAGCGCGATCTGTGCCTCTCCGACGTGATGCACAAGGCGTATGTTGCCGTCGATGAGCAGGGCACCGAGGCCGCCGCCGCCACCGGGGGCCTCGTCGTCGCCACCTTCGCCATCCAGCCCCGGCATACCTTCATCGCCGATCACCCATTCATGTTCTTGCTTCGCGACCGCCAAAGCGGCGTCATTCTGTTCGCCGGGCGACTCAGCCAGCCAACGCAATAAACGCCGGTTGGCATAGATTGTATATGCGTTGGCGGTTGCGATTGTTATAATCGCATCCCTCTGGGGGGGAGGAAACGATGACTTGCAATCGACCTCTGATCGCCCTGTTATTGTGCTTGGGGCCGTTGGCCTTGGGTGCAGGTTACGCATCCAAAAACACGCCGCCGCCCGCCGCTGCCCCGGCGCGTGCCAATCCGCAATTATCCCCGGACACGGTCGCCGAGACCTCCGCCAAAACGGAACTGGACCAGGCGAATAAAACGCTTTCTGATTTGCTGACCACGCTGCGTGCACCGTTCGAGCAGACTCCCGAGTGGACCAAGGCCCAGCAGGATCTTCAGCAGGCGCAGACCGCTCTGGCCGCCGCGAAAGATGCCATCACCGCCAACCTCGCCGGCAATAGCGATTATCAGGCCGCCGTTGCGCAGAAAACCAAGGCACAGGAAGATATCAAAACGGCGCGGGACAGCGGTGACAACTCGCCCGACACGCTCACGCCGCTGGCCAACGCCATTCTGGATGCCAACAGCAAAATCAACAAGATTGCGAAAGAGGCGGCGGAGTCCGATACGACTGTCCGCGAGGCGCAGCAAAAAGTTGACGCCGCTCAGAAGGGTATCGATCAGCTCAACGCAAATTTTCTCAAATCGCTGGCGGACAACCACGATTACACGACCGCCAAGGCCGCCGTCGACGAGGCGACCAAAAAATTCCAGGACGCCCATGCCAAGGTCCTGGCCGACGGCGGCAAATGAGCCCAGCGCCGGTGAGAACATTTCCAGAAATTTCCGTGCACCGGGGTTGATTTGCCCGGGTTTATTTGCACGATACGTCGCGTCGAGTTGTTTCACGTTGACCACCGGCGATCGGCGGCCGCCTCGATTCGAGCCACATAGGGAAGTCGACGACAACGGCCTGACACAGGCCGCGCTTTGGCGAATGACGACATTTTAGATTGAGTGTAAGACAGCGGCGGCTGCCGGAGGGGTGGCCGGCCGCTGTTTTTTTGCGCCGCGCTGCCGCCGTCTTTTTTCTTGCCGGCGCGTGCAACATCCACTATCTAAGCGCAAACGACGGAAAGGATTTATTGTGAAATATTCCACGCTGGGACGTACGGGACTACGGGTCTCTCGATTATGTCTGGGCACGATGAACTTCGGCCCCCATACCGAGGAGCCGCACAGCCACGCCATCATGGACAAAGCCCTGGAACTGGGCATCAACTTCTTCGACACCGCCGACGTTTACGGCTGGAAGAAGGGGGAGGGCGTCACGGAGCAAATCGTCGGCCGATGGTTCGCCCAGGGGGGTGGAAGGCGGGAGAAGACGGTCCTGGCCACGAAAGTATTTGGGGACATGGATGCCATCGCGGGTGATATGACGATGCAGCGCGGCCTGAGCGCCCTGAAAATCCGCCGCGCCGCGGAGCACAGTTTACGCCGCCTCAAGACCGATTACATCGATCTGTACCAGATGCATCATGTGGCGCGGGAAACGCCATGGGAGGAAATCTGGCAGGCCATGGAAATTCTGGTTCAGCAGGGCAAAGTTCTTTACATTGGCAGCAGCAATTTCGCCGGCTGGCACATCGCTCAGGCCAACGAGAAGGCGGCGCGGCGCGGGTTTCTCGGGCTGGTGAGCGAGCAAAGCAAATACAGCTTGGCCGCCCGAATGGTTGAGCTGGAAGTCCTCCCCGCCTGCCGCGCCTACGGCCTGGGAGTGATACCCTGGAGCCCGCTGGATGGCGGGTTGCTGGGCGGTGTTCTGCAGAAACAGGAGAAGGGCCGCCGCGCTGCCGACGCCGTCCAAAAACGCATCAATACGCTGCTCCCACAACTTCAAGCGTGGGAGAAATTCTGCGCCGAGCTTGGCGAGCGGCCGGCGGACGTGGCGCTGGCGTGGCTGGTCGCCAACCCCGCCGTCACCGCCCCGATCATCGGGCCCCGCACCATGGACCAGCTCACCGGCTCGCTGCGTTCCCTGGACATTACGCTGAGCGAGCAAACGAACAAACATCTGAACGAAATCTGGCCCGGCCCCGGCGGTGAAGCGCCCGAAGCCTACGCCTGGTGAAATATTTGAGGGACTTTTTATGCAATATCGAACGCTGGGCAATTCCAACCTCAAGGTCAGCGAGATCGGCTTCGGCGCCTGGCAAATCGGCGGCGGAGACTGGGGAAAGCAGGACGATGCCGAGGCCATCCGCTCCATCCAATTGGCGCTCGATCTGGGCGTCAACTTCATCGACACCGCCATGATCTACGGGAACGGGCACAGCGAGCGGCTGATCGGCCAGGCGATTGCCGGCCGCCGTGACGGATTGGGCATCGCCACCAAGATTCCTCCTAAAAATTGGGACGTCCGCAACCAGCCGTCCAGCCAGACTTTCCCCGCGGACTGGGTCATTCAGTGCACGGAGAAATCGCTGGCGAACCTGAAGATCGAGAGCCTCGACCTGCAGCAGTTCCACGCCTGGTCGCCGGCGTACGTCCAGCAGACCGATTGGCGCGAAGGCGTCGATAAACTCAAAAAGCAGGGCAAGATCAAAGCATTCGGCGTCTCGGCCAACGATTGGGATCCTTACGGCACTGTCGAGCTGGCGCGCAGCGGCATGGTCCAGAGCATCCAGGTGATCTACAACATCTTCGAGCAGCGACCGGCGGAAAAGCTGCTGCCGGCGGCGCTGGCGGCCAACGTCGGAATCATCGCCCGCGTCCCATTCGAAGAGGGACTGCTCACCGGCCAGTTCGGGCCCGAGGCGCACATCGATCCGGGCGACTGGCGCAACCAATGGCTCACACCCGCGCGGCGGCGCGAAGCGGGTAAGCGCGTCGACGCCTTGCGCGAATTTCTCGCCCCCGACCATCCGACACTGGCGACGCTGGCGCTCAAATTCTGCCTCAGCCATCCCGCCGTATCCACGGTGATCCCCGGCATGCGAAAGACCAATCACGTCCGCTCCAATTGCGCCGTCTCGGATGGGAAGCTGCTGTCCGACGACATGCTACAGCGGCTGCGGCAGCACCAATTCGTCCACGGCTGGAAATATCCCTGGGCCGAGAAGAGGGATTGAGACTGCGCGCTTTCGATGACCAATTGCCTGGATATTTCCATTCGTCCTGGCGACCCGTCGCTGGTTCCGTTCTGCCGGCTGGCCGATGCCCGCAATTACATCGCCTGCTCCTGGAACCTGACCACGGACGCCGCCGGCAGGGATTACTGGACATCACTCTTCAAGCGGCATCTGGACACCAGCTTGAATCTCGGCATCGAATCGGCCGTGCATCACGGGCAGGACAAGGGCGATGTCATTGCCCGCGCCGCCCACTGCCGGAGTGATCTGAATCGAATCCTCGATGATTTCCTGGCCAATCCCCCGGCGCACGGGCGCGTGACGATCCTGACGCTGGTGCACGTGCGCGACGGGCTGTTGCGCCGCCACGGGTTCGTCGATCCGTTTGTCGATCTGAAAGACCGCGAGAACAAAAAGATGCTGCCGCTGCTTCCGCCGCTTTGCCGGCAGCTCGATTGCCTGCACGGCGAAGCGCAGCTGCGCGAGTTGGTGTTGGGCGTCTTCGCTGGGAATATTTTTGACATGGGTTCCGAAGCGACCGCGGGTAAATTCCTGGCGGCTGGCCCCGATTTTTTCGCGACGCGATCGGCGATCGCGCCGCGGCCCTGGCTGATCGATAATTACGATCGCCTGTCCGCCCGCCTGCACGGGCCGCCTTATCGCAAAGCGATATTTTTCATCGACAACGCCGGCAGCGATTTCATGCTGGGCGTGCTGCCTTTGATCCGTTGGCTGGCCCAACGCGGGACGCGCGTGGTCCTGGCGGCCAACGATCGGCCGACGCTCAACGACATGACCATCGGCGATGTCCGCGATTGGTGGTCGCAAATCGTGCAAACCGAGCCGTCGCTGGCCGATCTTCCGATCGACCTGGTCGGCACCGGCACCGGTGAGCCGCTCATCGATCTGGGCGCGGTCAGCCCATTGCTCAACGCCGCGGCGGCCGATGCCGATCTGATCATCATCGAAGGGATGGGCCGCGGAATCGAAAGCAACCTGGATGCGCGGTTCGATTGCGACAGCCTGATCCTGGCGATGATCAAGGATGCCGCGGTGGCCGCGCGCCACGGTGGAAAATTATTCGACGTCGTCTGCAAGTTCCGCCCCGGTGGGCAATGACCATCAATCAATCCATGCTGCTGGCGGTGGAGCACCACCGCGCCGGCCGATGCGCCGAAGCCGAGATGATCTGCCGCCAGGTCCTTGCGCAGGAGCCCGATTACTTCGATGCTCTGCATCTGCTGGGCGTGCTGGCGGGGCAGTCGGGGCATACGGAGGATGCCATCAACCTCCTGGGGCGCGCCGTCCGGTTGCGGCCGGGGTTCGAGGCTTACAGCAACCTGGGCGTCGCCCTGCGGGAAAACGGTCAGCTCGACGCGGCAATCGACGCGCATCGCAACGCGCTGCAGCTCAATCCGGAGTATGCCGATGCATGGCGCAATCTGGGCGTCGCGCTCAATGCCAAGGGACTTTTCGACGAGGCGATGTCCGCCTACGACCGTGCCTTGCAGATCAAGCCGGATTTCGCGCACGTTCACTTCAATCGCGGCGTTCTGCGGCTGCTGCGCGGCGATTTTCAAAACGGCTGGCCGGAATACGAATGGCGGTGGAGGCTGCCCTCGGAGATCACGCGCCGTCCGACCGGGCCCGGCCAATGGAACGGCGAGGAACTGCGCGGACAAACGATCCTGCTCTACGCCGAGCAGGGGATCGGCGACACGCTCCAATTTGTTCGCTATGTACCCATGGTGGTGGAGCGCGGCGGTCGTGTCATGGTCCAATGCCAGCCTGAACTCTTGCCGCTTCTGGCCGGCTTCCCGGGGATACAACAGATCGCGGTGGCCGGCCAGACACTGCCGCCGTTCGAGCGGCATTGCGCGCTGATGAGCCTTCCACTGACGTTCGGTACCGAGCTGGCCTCGATTCCGCGTCAGATACCCTATATTCAGCCGGACGCGCTGCTTGTCGAACAATGGCACAATCGGTTCGGTGCAGGCAGCGAATTCAAAGTAGGTTTGGTCTGGGCCGGCAAAGCCGCATACCGCAATGATCGGATCCGTTCGATCGACTTCGCGCAGCTTTCGCCGCTGTGGAACGTTCCCGGCGTGCAATTTTTCAGTCTACAGAAGGGCCAGGCGAAACCCGCCCCGCCCCCCGGCGCCAAATGGTCGGACTGGACCGATGATCTCCACGACTTCGCGCAGACCGCGGCGCTGATCGCGAACCTGGACCTGGTCATCACCGTTGACACGGCCGTCGCCCACCTGGCCGGGGCGATGGGCAAGGCGGTCTGGGTGCTGCTTTCATTCGTGCCGGATTGGCGCTGGCAACTGGACCGGGACGATTCGCCCTGGTATCCGACGATGCGGCTGTTTCGGCAGAGCGCATTGAATGACTGGCTGGGTGTAATCGCCCGCGTCGCTGAAGCGCTGCGCCAGCGCGTTTGACGCCTGTCCGATCTACGCCTATTGTATTTTCGAGCGTGTGGCATGGTGCCCACGCCGTCAATCCCCGCTGAGTGCGAAAAGCCTCGGCGAGAAGGAGCAAATCATGCGTCATTTCCTGCGGCGCCACGCGCGCCTCCATTCGAGCCATTGTTGCGGTGATTCTGACCAGTCAGGCGACTGGAGAGGGCATTTCATGGGCCATCGTCACCATCAAGAAGAGGACGAGGGAGTTTTCGGCGTCCGTCGGCCGCTGCGATTCCTCGCTTACAAGCTGGAGCTGAACCAGGAGCAGATCAGCAGGCTGGTGCGAATCCTGGACGAGCTCAAAACCGAGCGGGCGCAATCCGCGGTGGACGATCGCCGCACGCTGGCCGATTTCGCCGACGCCATCAGCGGCGAAGCGTTCGACGCCGCCAGGGCCCAAGGCGCCGGTGAGCGCAGGATCAACAGCGCCGTCAAGCTCCGCGAAACGCTGCTCCGATCTCTCCAGCAGATTCACGAGCTGCTGACCCCCGAGCAGCGCCAGCGCCTGGCGTACCTGATTCGCGCGGGAATTCTGACGGTGTGATGGCACCGGCGTCGGCTGATGATCGAAAGGTTTCATCCCTTCAGCACAAAATGGTACGTCAGCGCATAGCCGGTCAGGCCGATGCCGACGAAGCCGAGCACCGCGCCGACGATGAACAGGCTGCGGCGTTTGGTCAGCGCGGCCACCGATAACAGGGCGATGCCCAGTTGCGTCGCCATCGACGCGTATTGGACGATGTCGCGCTCCAGGAGCAGCCGGCCGGTGCTGCCCAGTTCCGCATCGCGGTCGTTCTCGAAGCCCTCGGCCTTCTGCTTGGCCGCCGGTTGCTGGCCGCGAAGCTGCGCGCTCTGACTGGCCAGTTGCTGCATGGTGGCGGGATTGGTGTCGGTTTGCTGCGCCGTCTCGGCCACGCGGGCCTTGATGCTGTCGGCCTGATATTCCGCCCAGGCATCCGACGCCTGCTCCTGATACAGCACGGCGCGGGTGCTGTGGAAGACCGCTTCGTTGGCCAGCATCGTGCCGCGCACCGTCAGGTACCCCGCCACCGCCGCCAGGGCGCCCGTCAGCATCGCCAGGAATCGCATCCAGTGCGGGGCGTTGGAATCGGCAATCGCGACGGGCTTGGTGGCAGTCATGCGGCAAGGCTCCAGGTTCAGATTCGCGGTCGTCGGACACCCATGAACAGCCCAACGGCGCCGCCGATCGTGGAATGCACGTGTGCCAGGGCCGCATCGCGCAATCGGCCCGCCTGATCGGTGACCCACACACTGGCGTGCGACGTTTTATTTTCCGCGGCGGTCAGATCGACGTTCATGATGTGGAAATGCGAAAGCAGCGCCAGCGATCCAACTGCCAGTGCGGTAATGGCGGCCATCAGGCGCACAAACGTCCGGAACATCCATCCGATGACGAATCCCAGCAGGATGCTCCCGCCCACGCGCCGCGCCAGCGGCGCAAAAAACGGCGACGACGGCGGTGGCGGAGGTGGGACCGAACGCACAGTCACCGCCGGCGCCGTCGTGGCGCTGGTCGCGGTGGCCGCCTGATAGCTCCAGTGCGCCCATCCCAGGCCCGCCGCCAGCGCGGCCAGCACCAGCACCACCCTGTGCCATCGCGGCCGCATCCAAAGATCGCGCACGAAGCGCCGCGGCACGGACCGCGCGCCCGCCGCCGTCTTAATGGAAGTGGGATAATTCGGATCGCTCACGTTCGTTTCGCACGCAAATCTAATGCGCAAGAATGAATCGCTCAACCGCCTTGGCAAATCCATCCTGCTCGTTGGAAGCAGTCACCCGGCGCGCAGCACGCTGGACCTCGGTGGATGCGTTGCCCATCGCGATGCTCAAGCCGCTGAGGGCGAACATCAGCACGTCGTTGGGCATGTCGCCGATGGTCGCGATCTGATCCGTCGGGATTCCCATCGTTCCCGAAAGATACCGCACCACGCTCCCCTTGTTGGCGTTGGGGTGGGTGACGTCCAGGTAATACGGCTGCGAGCGGGCAATCGAGGCGTGATCGCCGAATTGATGCCGGGCTTCGGCCTCGGTGCTGGCGACCAGATCTTGGTCGTCGCTGACCCCGACGATCTTGGCAACATTGGGCGGCATCGGATCGTACTTGGCGACGACCTTGGGCGGGAATTTGACGGTGAATTCCTCGCGGTCGACATGCGGGCCATGGCGGTCCTGGACGAACCAGTCGTTGCCGCTGTAAACCCACACGTCCAGGCGTTTGGACGCCAGGAACTTCACGACATCAGCGGCGACCGGGGCGTCCAGCGTCTGTTGCTGGATGACGCTCATGTCCGGGCGTACGAACAGGCCGCCGTTGAATGCGGCGATGGGATTAGAGAGCGCCAGCGGCTGGCAGAACATGGCCATGCCGCGCGGTGGCCGCCCGCTGGTAATCGCAAATTCAATCTTCGCTTCGCGCAGCTTCGCCACCGCCTGGCGCGACGCATCCGTGAGGATCTTGTCCTGCGTCACCAGCGTGCCGTCGACGTCGGAAATCAAAAGACGGATCGGCTTGTCGGATGGTCCGGAGCTGGACGAAGCGGTCATGGTCTCTCCAGCTTGACCGGCCGAGACAAAAGATTCAACATTTCGATGAATGAAATCCCCTTTCGGCCCAACCGCGCTTGCAATCACGGGGCAAGCGACCATGGGAACCAAGGTTCTCATGCTGTTTTTTTGCCTTGGCGCGTGGATCGCCGGAACTGCTGATGCCGAGCAGCCGACGACACGGCCGGCGCAGGTGATTAGGTTGGATTCGCCCACCGATTACCAGGTATTCCAGAGGTTGGGCGAGAAGGGACCTATCTCGATTCGAGGCCATGAGAACGAAGAGGATCGATTGGAGTACCGATTGAGCGGGACGGGTTTAGCCGGCGCCTGGCAGCCGCTGGCGGTGGACACGGCGACGCAAACATTTGAAATCGAGGCCGCGGCGCCGGCGGGAGGATGGTATCAATTGGAAATCCGTGCAGCCGGTCAGACACAGGCGGCCGTCACCATCGAACACGTCGGGGTCGGAGAGGTGCTGGTGGTCGGGGGGCAATCCAATTCGACCAACTGGGGCGAGAAGAAACAGCAGACGCAAACCGAATTGGTCAGCAGCTTCGACGGGAAGCGCTGGGGCCTGGCGATTGATCCGCTGCCCGGCGTGGATGGCAAGCTCGGAAGCATCTGGCCGATCGTCGGCGATGCACTGGTGGACAAATATCATGTGCCCGTGGGAATCGTGCCCGTCGGCCAGGGCTCGACTAGCGTGCGCCAATGGCTGCCGGCGGGGGAGCGCGTGCAGATTCAAACCGCCACCACCCGCTACATGGAACAAGTCGGACCCGACGAATGGGAATGCAACGGGTTTTTGTACAACCGCATGGTTTCGCGAATGAAATCGCTCGGGCCGTTCGGCTTCCGCGCGATGCTCTGGCACCAGGGAGAATCGGATGCCAACCAGAAAAATGGTCGCTCGCTGCCGGGAGATAGGTATCGGCAGTATCTGAAGCAGGTCATCACCGAATCGCGCAAGCAAGTTGGCTGGGATGTGCCCTGGTTCGTGGCGCAGGTGTCTTACGGATCGCCACAGACGCCCAGCGCGCCCGACATCCGGGCGGCACAGAAATCATTGTGGGATGATGGAACTGCGATGGCCGGCCCCGACACGGACACGCTGAGCGGTGACAATCGCGGCAAAAACGGCCTGGGTGTGCATTTCAGCGAGAAGGGGATGCACGCGCATGCCGCGATGTGGGTGAATCTGCTTCAGACGTATATCGACGCGTCGCAGGCGAAAGTTCCGCGATATTAGCTTCACTCAGATTTGCAGAACCAGCCGAGCTCGGACCAGGTGGTGAACCATTTTTTGATGTCCTCGGCGTTGACGTCGGGGCCGTACGCCTTGGTCAGCGCGCGTTGCAGCGTGAATCCGTGCGCCAGCGCCAGGAGGATGCGATAAGCGCGCGGGTCCACGCGCTTGTAGTAGAGCGAATTGTCGTGTCGATGAACGACGACGAAGACGCTTTGGCGGCGCGGTCGGCGCAGGGCGCGTCGCCGGCGCGGCCGCTGGCGGGTTGCGCTCTCGGACATGGCGTTGCTCGCCTCGCCGCGCAGGCCGGTCTTTTTCAGCTGAATCAAAAAATCATCCAGCGGATAGCGGAGCTCCAGCAGCGTCAGATACGGCTGCAGCGATACGCGCAGCTTCACAGGGTCCTTGCCCAGGAGCTGATCGACCGTGAGCGGCCGCCGCGCCGGACCGTCGAAGGCGACCACCTGCGCCCACTCGAAACGCGCCATATCCAACGCCAGGTCAAAATACGGGTCGACCAGCCCCGGATTGCGCTCGATGAATTCGGGGAGATGACCAATCAGATTTCTCAGCGTGAATGATCGTGAGGGGTGCTGGAGCAGGTAGGCCTTGATCAACGTGTTGAATCTTGAGCGCCCCAGCACAACCCGCAATCCAGGGCAATCCTCGTACATGCAGTCGATCAGGCGGAACCAGTATTGGCGATTGTAGATTTCGATCCGCTCGAAGGACGTGAGGCGGTCATTGGGCTTGATGAATTCATTGGCGACGACGCGCATATCGCGCTGGTCGATCCAGCGCCGCTGCATGCGCCAATCTCGCGCCAGCGGTCGCATGATGACCGCGCCGGCCAGGCGCTGCAGCCGGCGCAGCTCCGACAGGGTTTGCCGTTTTGGCGCCGTGCGTGTCATGCCGTGGCGGCGGCCACGGGGCGACGGGCCGCTGGTTTGGCGTGCGATTGGATCACTTGCTCGAGGAATTTGCGGGCTTTGAGCGCCTCATGATGCACTTCCTGGAACGATGGGATATGGGCATCCCACTCCAGCAGCGTCGAGGTCGGTCCGCACTTGGAGATCGCGTGAGCGTACATCTTCCACACCGGGTCGAGCACCGGGTGGTCATGCGTGTCGAGAATATATTTCTCGTATTTGCTGTGCCCGGCAACGTGAATCTGCCCAACGCGATGATGCGGCACGTTGTCCAGATAGTCGTACGGATTGAAGTTATGGTTCTTGCTGGAGACGTAAATATTGTTGACGTCCAGGAGGATTCCACAGTCGGCCCGCTCGACGACCTCACTGAGGAACTGCCACTCGGTCATCTCGCAAACGTGGAACTCGGCATAGCTGCTGACGTTCTCCACGATGATGGGCACTTCCAGAAAATCGCTCACCTCGCGCACGCGCCGGGCGGTATTTTTGGCGGCCGCGAATGTGTACGGCATCGGCAGCAGGTCATGGGTGTACGTTCCATCCACGCTGCCCCAGCACAGGTGATCGGAGAGGAACGGCGTTTTGGTCCGCTTCACCAGGGTCTTGAGCCGCTTGAGCTGTTCCCGATCGATCCGATCGGTCGATCCGAAATAGAGCGAAACGCCGTGCTGGATCACCTTGTACTGCTCGAGGATCTGGTCGAGGACCTCCAGCGGCCGGCCGCCGTCGCACATGTAGTTTTCCGAAATGATCTCGAACCAGTCGACGGTCGGCTTGTTGCGCAGAATGTGATCGTAATGCGGAATGCGCAAGCCGATGCCGATGCCCAGTTGCGTGAACGCGTTGAAACGATTGGCGGCCATGAAACTCGCAGAAATTCAGAAGAGAGGCCCAGCCGATTGAAGCGGGGCCTCCCGGAAATCATACCGATTCAACAGCAGGATTCGAGCGCTGTGGGCGACGATTACAGTCCGCCATTGGTCTTGCAGCCGCCTTTGCCTTTGCAGGAATTCTGGCCTTTGCAGCCGTTGTCGCCGGACTTGCAGCCGCCCTTGCCCTTGCAGGAATTCTGGCCCTTGCAGTCGTGCTTATCCGAACCGGATTGATCGTCCATGTTGCGGGCCTTGACGCCGGCGCTGGCGTTAGCAGATGCCTTGGCGATCGTGGTCTTGCCCGGGACCGATGCGGCGGCGGCGCCGGTGATCATCCCGCTGAACGCGGCGGCGGCCAGCAATCCAGTCGTCGAGCCCAGAATCTTGGTTGTGCGCTTCATTGTGCTTTCCTTTCCTAATGAGTCCTTTGGATGCGAACAAAACGATATCAATTCACGGAACGCCGAGCATGGATGTCCGAGACGCCTCCTTTCCTCAACCCCCGCGTTGTTCATCATCCTATACGAAAAATCATCAGAACCGGATGAACGCAAACAGATAACCGCGAACGGCGGGGATTTTATTCCCCGGTTGGGCCCCGGCAGGCTTTGATCTCCTCCTGCAGCTTGCGGACCTGGACCACCAGGTCAGGAAGTCGTCGCAGGGCCGCCTGCTCGCGCAGGGTCTGGCGGTGGGGCAGGGCGGGCATGCCGCTGACGATGGTGTGGGGCGGGACGTTATCGGCGACGGCGCCGCAGGCGGCCACCATCGCCCCGTCACCCAGGTTGACATGATCGCGTACCGCCGCCTGTCCGCCCAGCACGACACCGGCGCCCAGCGTGGTGCTGCCCGCCAAGCCGGCCTGGCCCACCAGGATGCAGTGCGGACCGATGATTACGTTATGCGCCACCTGCACCAGGTTGTCGATCTTGGTTCCCCGGCCAATGCGCGTGTCGGCGAATTTGGCGCGATCGATGCACACGCATGAACCGATCTCCACATCATCTTCGATAATCACGGTGCCGATATGCGGGATCTTGGCGTGGCGACTTCCGTCCCAGCGATAGCCGAACCCATCCGTGCCCAGAGCGCTGCCCGCGTGGATAATGACCCGCGCGCCGATTTTGATGCGCTCGCGGATCGTCACGTGCGGGAAAATCTCGCAGTCCGGCCCTATCTCGACCTGGCTACCGATATACACATGCGGATGAATAATCGTCCCACTGGCAATCCGCGTGCCCGACCCCACGAACGAAAAAGCACCGACCGCCGCATTCTGAGCCAGAACGGCGGTGGGATCCACCTTCGCCAGCGCATCCACACCGGCGGTTGGCCGCTGCGGCGGCTGGTAAAAAACCTCCAGAACTTTGGCGATCGCCAGATCCGCATCATCCACCGCGAGAGTGGGCGTTCGCGGTGATGAAACCAGCTTGACGTTTTTCTGAACCAGGACCGCCGCCGCGCGCGTCTCGGCGAACTGCTTGAGAAATGAATCGGCGCCCAGGAAGGACAGATCCTCCGGACCGGCCTCTTCGAGCGTGGAGACGCCGCTGATGGAAACTTCCGCCACGGCCGCCGGTGGCGCGGGGCTGCCAATTAGCGCTGCGATCTGACCCAGGGCGATCGATTTGACGGGTGGGTTCATTTCTTCAATTGAGTTTAATGGCCAGATGGCAAGGGCGCCGGCGCGCCACTGGATGGCGTCGCGGCGCCCCCGCTGGTGTTATAGTCCTTGTCCAGCGCGACCAGCACGTCCTCGGTGATATCCAGCTTCGGATCGCTGTACAGCACGACGCGCTGGATAAGCAGGGCGGCGGTTAGGTTCTGTACATCGATATTGTCCACGTTCTCAATTTCCGGCTGGTGGGAGGAGATCACCAGGTTGTATCCCTTGGCTTGCGCGACTTTGCCGGCGGCGGCCTGAACCTTGTCGAACAACGCCTTGATATGGTTCTTCTCCTCGCGGACGAAATGCGCCTGCGCCAGGTCGGCGCTGTTTTTGTAATCGATGCTGGCCTTGAGCAGATCCTCGTTCTGTTGCGCGTACTGCGGGCTGTCGGGCAGGAGAAGATTCAATGCCTCCTGCTTGGCGGTAATGTCGTCCTTCTTCTGCTTCATCTGTGCCATGACCTGCTGCTGATCGGCCTTGGTTTTGGCCTCGAGGTCCTTGAATTCCTGCATCTGCTGTAGAACCTTCATGGGGTTGCAGACGCAGATCTTGACGTCGTCGCCGCGCGCCATCGGCGCGGCGGCCAAGCCTATCGCCAGGGCCAGGGCAGCCAGAATATGCAAATTCACTTTCATGTCCCATTTCCTTTTGTGAAGACGTACGGACGAGCGGTGACCCCGGGCAAACCATATGCCGCGAGGCTTGCCCTTATCGGCTGATACCGAATGAAAAGCTCAGCACCTGCTCATTATCCTCTGAATTGTGTGTGATCGGGAAACCGAAGTCCAGCGCCAGGGGCGTCTGTCCGAAAAACGGCAGAACCAGCCGAAAGCCGAACCCCACCGAAGTACGGATAGTCCCGAAATGCACGTTCGACTCCACGTCGCCGGCATCGCAGAACAGCACGCCGCGCAGGAAATCCTCGACCAGCGGGAAGCCGTATTGCACGCTGCCGGTCACGGCGAAATCGCCACCGACGGGGTCCTCCCCCAGTCCCCCGCGCGGGCTGATGCCGCGATAAAGGAAACCGCGCACGCTTCCCAGCCCGCCGCCGTAAAACCGCTCATAAAATGGCGCGCTCTGCGGATCCCAGCCCGCATCCACATGCGTGTTGATGACCGTCCGGCGGCCCAGGAGGTCTTCATTGACGGTGAGGTAATCGTCGAAGCTGAAGGTGACTCGGTCGAAAGAAACCGTCCCGCCCATGGCGCCCCCATCCTCGAAACCGACGGTGGTCAGCGTTCCTTGATAGGTGATCGGTCCATGATTGGTGGTGTCGCGGCGCAGGTCCGTGCCGATGCTGGTCAACGTGTGATGTCCCTGGCCCGCGACGATTTCGGGGGCGCGGACAGATTCCGGCTCGGTCAGGTCCTTGATGTCGACATCTTCCGCGCGAAAAAAGACGTCGGCGGAATAGACGTAATTGAACCGCTCGCCCAGCGTCAGCCGTCCTCCCAGCCGGTCGTCATTGTAAACTTCGCGGATGCGCGTGCTGAGATATCCCTGCGCGTTGAAGCTGTACGGTTGATCGAACAGGTACGGCTCGGTGAAGCTGACCAGGGCATTGGTCCCCTCGGTGCCCGGTTCGAAGCTGACCAGAAAATCCTGCCCCGCGCCGCTGAATGCCCGGTCGCTGAAGGCTTCGTCCCAGCTCGTCGGGAAGTTGGTGACATCGAAGTTCTTCTGCTCGTACGAGAGCTGCCCCCCGAAACCCAGATTGCTGTTGATCCCGATGCCGGCGCTGATCTGCGCGGTGTGCTGCTCGGCGACTTCCACAACAAGATCGCGGCTCTCTGGATCATCCCCCACCGGCTCAATCGACACGCTGGTGAAATACGGCAACCCGCGCAGGCGATCGGTGGCGTCCTCTACTTCGGACGAGTTATACATCTGCCCAGGCCTGATGCGCATCTCGCGCTGGATGACGTTGTCCTTGGTGCGCGTGTTCCCCTTAACCAGGATCCGCCCGACGCGGAACTGCTTTCCTTCACTGACGTTGTAGACCAGCTTCACCTTGCCCGGGCTCATCTCAACAAAATGGTCGGGACGAATCTGCAGATAATCGGGACTGGCCGCCACGCCGGGATGCTCGTCGTAGATATACCCGCCCACCTTGCTGTAGACCTTCACGATGGCGCGGATATCTCCCTTGATGACGTCTTCATCGTACGCTCGGCCTTCCAGGTCTTTCATCTCTTTGCGCAGTGCCCCCTCGCTGACGGCGCTGATGCCCTTGAACTCCACCTGGTCGATGTAATAACGTGGACCCTCGTCGACGAGGAACGTCACCTCCATCTCGGTCATGTCCGCCGAGCGTGAAAGCTTGCGGCCAACGCGCAAGTCAAAGAAGCCGTGATCGTAATAATATTTCTGCACGCGCGACACGTCCTCGTCCACTTCTTCGGGATCGAAGACACCCGGGCGGATGATGAAGATGTAATATCCCGTCTTGATCTGGTCCTTCAGCCGCCACGTGCTGAAACTGTTGTTACCGATGAAATCGACCTTTCGGATGCGGACCTGCGGCCCCTCGACGATCTGGAAGACCACGTCGCTGTTCATCAGGTCCTGCGGCGAGACGATGACGTGGGCCGATGGATAATTCTTGTCCCGATAAAGCTTTTCGATCGATTGTTTGGCTAGGTTGATGCGGAAGTTGTCGATGGCCTCGCCCGGTTTGAGGTCGACGACACTTTTAAGCTTGTCGGTTTCGATGTTGACGTTGCCCAGATATCTGATTTCGCGGATTCGCTTCTGCTCGGTGACTTTGAAGACCACGATGACGCCGGTTTGCGTGGGCTGCACGAACGCCTCGACGTTGGCGAACATCTTCATCTTGTCGTAGATGCGCTGGTAATCGTCGATGACGGTATCGGGGTCGAATTTGTCGCCCTCGCGGGTGCGGACCAGCTCGAGAATCACCGAGGTGCTGACCCGCGTGTTTCCCTCGACGCGGACGGCCTCGACGGTGCGGCCGGCGAACTGGTCGGCGGCCAGGTCCTTACCCACCTGGGTCAGCGGCGCCGCCCCTCTTGCCGCGGGCGAGCCGGCCAATCCGAGAATCACCAGCCCCAAGCAAAGCCAACGCCCCCAATTGTTTGCGGGTTCTGAAGTTCTCACGAGCGTCGGAAGTGTAACGGCCGACTCGCAGTCGTCAAAGACCCGCGCGGACGATCTCCTTCAAGCTTGCCCGCCAACTTGCGCGGCGCTGGGAGAGGAGTGGGATCACTCACGCACTATTCCCAGCCCGACTCCGCCGCAAAAGATCGCACCCGGCAGGACTCGAACCTGCGACCGGCGGATTAGAAATCCGCTGCTCTGTCCATCTGAGCTACGGGTGCCGCTGACGCATCCTACCGGTGCCGCGCCGCTAAATTCAATGTCGCTTGAAGAACTGCACGGCCCGCTCGTGTTTTTGCGCCGCCGCACGCGATCCAAACGTCCCCAGGTTGCGCCGTCGGCCGGTTTTGGGGTTGGTCTTGCGCGAATAGAGCCGGTACTTCCCCGATTTGAGCTTGCGAATCATATCGTTCATTCTAATCGTTCGTATGGGCGCAATGGAAACATCCAAGTCGGGTAAGCCCGGCTGCTAAACATGGTCGGATTCTCGTCTTTTGCGAATCCCCGCCGCGCGTTATGCTGTCGGCGATCACGGAGGAGTTCTCCATGTCGCCCACGCAGATTGCCGAGATGAGCTTCGAAGGTCTGATCGGCCACGAATGGCTGGCGACCAACGGCTTGGGCGGATACGCCTGCTCCAACTTGTGCGGGCTGAATACGCGGAAATACCATGGCCTGTTGGTGGCGGCGATGTCGCCGCCGGTGCGACGCATGGTGCTGCTCTCCCGCGTTGAGGAAACCGTTGTCACCGCCAACGGATCATTCGCGCTGGGCGCCAACGAATATCCCGGCGTCATCTTTCCGCAGGGCCACCATCTGCTGCGCGCCTTCAGCGTCGCGCCGTTCCCGCGCTGGGCATACCAGGGTGATGGCTTCACGATCGAGAAATCCCTGAGCCTGCTGCGCGGGCAAAATGTTGCATGCCTGTCTTATGTGCTGCTCGGTGGCGACAGATCAATCTCCCTGCAGGTTCGGCCACTGTTGGCTTTGCGCGGCATTCATGAGCTGATGTACCAATGGAACGGCCCATTGTCGGCTCAGATCAAGTCCACTGAGCAGGTGGAAATCCCCGCCACCTCCAGGACTCCTGAAGTCTTCTTCGCCCATGATGGTGATTTCACCTCCGAGCCGCACTGGTATCTCAACACGATTTATCGCCGCGAAGAGCAACGCGGTTACGCAGGCCTGGAAGATCTGTGGGCGCCCGGCGTCTTCCATTGGACGCTTGTCCCCGGGCAAACGGTGCACCTGGTCTGCGCCGCCGAGCCGGTCGATCTGGACACCATCCGCGCCGGTCTCTCCCGCGCCAGCCGCAGCCTGGTTCAGGACACTGCCTGGACCGACGCCCAGCGGGACGAGAACTTCGACGCGCTGGTGCGCGCGGCCGATGCGTTCGTCGTCGCCGCGCCTGCCGATGCCGCCGCGGCGCGCACCTTTGTCATCGGGCAATATCCCTGGTCGCCCGCCAGCGGCCGCGCGGCCATGATGGGCTTTGCTGGATTGTTCTTGGTCCCGGGCCGGATCGATGAAGGGCGATCACTGCTCCTGGGCAGCGCGTCGCTGATTCGCGGTGGGCTGTTCCCCACTGAATTTCCCGAAGACGGCGGCGCGCCCCGCTACAACAGCGCGGATGCTTCGCTCTGGTTCATCAATGCCGTCGGACAGTACTTCAATCGGACCGATGATGAGCAGACCGTCCGCGCGCTGTTGCCGGCAATCGAGTCGATCATCCAGGCGTATCGCGGCGGGACCGATCTGGGCATCCGTGCCGACGCCGATGGGCTGGTTGGCAGCGCCGCCGCCGGATTTCCCACATCCTGGATGGATGCGCAGGTAGACGATTGGATCGTCACACCCAGGCGCGGGCGCACCGTCGAGCTCAACGCGCTCTGGTTCAACGCCCTGCGCTTCGCCTCCAGTTTCGCGACGCGCCTGGGCAACGCCGCCACCGCCGGGCAGCTGATGGAGCTGGCCGACAGCGTGCAATCCGCCTTTAACCGTCAGTTCTGGAACGCCAGCCAGAATTGCTGCTTTGATCTGATCGACCAGACCCCGGATGCCTCGATCCGCCCCAACCAGATTCTGGCCATCAGCCTGCCGCACCCGGTTCTCGCAGCCGAGCACCACAAGCTGCTGATCCAAACGGTGCTGGGCGAGTTGCTGACGCCAATGGGCATCCGCACGCTTTCGCCGCGTGATCCGGCTTATCAGGGCCGTTACGGTGGTAACATTATTTACCGCGATCGCGCCCGGCATCAGGGGTGCGCTTTTCCTTGGATGCTGGGTCATCTGTCGACGGCCTACCTGCGCGCCTACGGCCGCTCGACCGCCACGGTCGCGCGCGTCCGGTCCTGGCTGGAGGGTTGCCTGGAATACCTGCGCGGCGACGGCGTCGGCCAACTGCGCGAGCTATTTGACGGCGACGCCCCGCACAATCCCGGCGGCGCGATCGCCTCGGCGATATCGGTCGCCGAAATCCTCCGCTGCTACGCGCAAGATGTTCTGGGAATTCCCGCCACGGCACCGATCCCGTCTAGTCCGCCGCTGATGCCTCAGGACCAAGATGCGCCGGCGACAATGCAATGAGCATTCTGGGTCTGGATGTCGGATCGTCTTCCGTCAAGGCGGGGATTGTCCAGGCCGGAAAGATCATCGGGAGAATTTCGCGGGCTTCGTATCCGACATATTTTAAGGGGCCGATCGCACAGGTCGATCCGGGGGAACTGCTCAGGGCCGTCGGCGACGCGGTTAATCAGCTTGGGCACAGGGCGCGCTCGGTGGAAGCGATTGGGCTGTCGGTGATGTCACCGGCGTGGATCGCGATGGATAAGCGCGGCATGCCGCTCACGCCCCTGGTCACGCACCAGGATCGCCGCAGCATCCAAATCGCGCTGCAGTTGCAGAAGCGCGTGGGCGCGCGGCGATATTTGTCGATCGCGGGCAACCTGCCGTTCCCCGGCGGCATCAGCTGCACGACCGCGGCGTGGTTCCTGGCACATCAGCCGGCCGCGATGCGACGGGCCGATCTGATCGGCCATCTCAACACGTATCTGCATCGCCAACTGACCGGCCAACGCGTCATCGATCCTTCCAACGCATCGTTCACGGGACTTTATGATACGGTCCGCCAGGGTGATTGGAGCGGGGTGCTCTGCGACGCGGCGGGCGTGGCGATGTCGAAGCTGCCGCGCATCTATCCATCGAACCAGGTGGCCGGCTTTGTTACTGCCCCCGCGGCGCGGCGATTCGGATTGACCGCCGGCACGCCGATGATGGCCGGCATGATCGACACCAGCGCCGCCATGCTGCTCAGCGGCGCGGCGGTAGGGCAACTGTTCAACATGAGCGGCTCAACCGATGTGCTGGGCGTATGCGCGGCCAAGCCACATCCGCATCCGAAATTATTGACGCGAGCCCTGGGCGTGGGCCGGAGATGGATGTCGGTGGGCACGCTGGCAGCGGCGGGTTCAGCCATCGCCTGGGTCAAAGATCAATTCTTCCACGAGATTTCGCAGACGCGTTATTACGCGATGGTCAGCCGCCTGGCGCGCCGGTCCAGGGGCCGCGCGCAAGCCAGCGACCTCAATTTCGAGCCGTACCTGGCGGGCGAGCGAACCAGTATCGAGCAGAAAAAAGCTTCGTTCACCGGGCTGACGCTGGCCACGACGCGGGAAGATCTGCTCCTGGCCGTCATCGACGCCCTGGCCCATGCCAGCGGCGCGCGGCTGGCGCTGCTGAAAAGCTGTCGGATGAAGATGCTGCCGGCGGTGATGACCAGCGGCGGGGCGGGGCGCAGCCTGCATGATGTGCTGCACCGGGACTGGCCGGGGCACTGGACCTTCCGGTTTGAAGACGAAGCATCGCTGCGCGGATTGAGCGCAGTCCCTGTGGTGGAACGAGAATCGGGACATGCCGACTGAAGTCGGCATGCCACGAGTCAAACGCGCTTACTGCGCTTCGGTCATCACCATCTGCAGCTGCTCCAGAGCCTTGTCGGTCTGGCCCATGGTCTTGTAAACCTCGTACAGCTCCATGTGCGCGGCGCGGATGACGGCGTGGCTCTTGGCGTCGTAGACCACCTTCAAATAGAAGTCGGCGGCCGCCTGTGGGTCCTTGGTCTTGAGCAGCTCTTCGGATTTCAGGACCGCCGCCACCCCCGCGGCGTCAACGTCCTTGTCCAACGCCGCCGTATGCTCGACATACCAGACATACGCGTCGGCGGTCTGGTAATAGTCGTTGGCGTTCTGCGGCGCCGCCGGTGGCGCGCTGTCATCGGCGCGCAGCGTGCAAAGCCCGGCCGCCACCACCACCGGCGCAACCCAGTACAAAGCTTTTTTCATGGGACCTCCCTATGATTAGGCGACATTGTACAGAAAAGGCCGCAACGCTATGTTACGCGACCCCTGAGGCAGGGGGTTGAATTAAACTCCTCTCGTTAAGCGGCCGCGCCACGCAGGAGGCGCGTCAGACAGGGCCTAAAATGAACCAGGTGCGTCACGGAATCCGCAACGTCGCAATCATCGCCCACGTCGATCATGGCAAAACGACGCTGGTGGATGCCCTGCTGCGCCAAAGCGGAAACTTCCGCCAGAGCCAGGTTCAACAGGACACGCTCCTGGACAGCAATCCGCTGGAGCGGGAGCGCGGCATCACCATCCTGGCCAAGAACGTCGCCATCAACTACACCGCGCCCGATGGGCAGATCACCAAGATCAACCTGATCGACACCCCCGGCCACGCCGATTTTGGCGGGGAGGTCGAGCGGGTGCTGGGTATGGCCGACGGTGTCTTCCTGCTCGTCGATGCCGCCGAGGGCCCGATGCCCCAGACCCGATTCGTGCTCAAGAAGGCGTTCCAGCACGAGCTTCGGCCGATCGTGGTGATCAACAAGATCGACCGCCCCGACGCCCGCGCCCACCAGGTGCTGGATGAGGTGTTCGATCTGTTCGTCGAGCTGGGCGCGGATGATGAGACGCTGGATTTTCCCGTCCTCTACGCCAGCGGCCGCGCCGGTGTCGCCACCTGGCATCTCGAGCAGCCGGGCAAGGACATCCTTCCGGTCTTCGAAGCGCTGCTCAAGCACGTCCCCGCCCCGCACGGCGATCCCGACAAATCGCTGCAGATTCAGATCAGCAGCATCCTGTACAACGATTATGTCGGACGCATCGGCGTGGGTAGGATTTTCAACGGGCGCATCAACTCCGGCCAGCAGATCACCGTCGTCCGCCGGGATGGATCGCAAGTCAAGAGCAAGGCGCAGCAGGTGCAGGTTTTTGATGGGCTGGGTCGCACCGACGTCGAGCAGGCCGAAGCCGGCGACATCGTCGCGCTGGTCGGCCTGGAAACGGTGGACATCGCCGACAGCATTTGCGATCCGACCGATCCGCGGCCGCTGGCGGCGACCGAGATCGAGCCCCCCACGCTGACGATGATGTTCAGTGTGAACGATTCGCCGTTCGTCGGCAAAGAGGGGAAATATGTCACCAGCCGCAACCTTCGCGAGCGCCTGACCAAGGAGCTGGAAAGCAACGTCGCCCTCAAGGTTGAGGAGACGGCCAACAAGGACGCGTTCAAAGTCAGCGGCCGCGGCCTGCTCCACCTGGGAATTCTCATCGAAAACATGCGCCGCGAGGGATACGAGCTGTCGATCAGCAAGCCGCACGCGATCCTGCGCAAGAATGAGGATGGCGGCCTGCTGGAGCCGATCGAATACCTGGTGATCGACGTGCCGGAAAAGAATCTGGGCGGCGTGATGGAGCTGGTCGGCAATCGCCGCGGGGAGCTGGTCCGCATGGACAACCGCCAGGGACAGGTTCACCTGGAATTCACCATTCCCGCCCGCGGACTCATCGGGCTGCGCACGCGCATGCTGACGGCGACGCAGGGCGAAGCGGTCATGCACCACAATTTCCACGAATACGCCCCGCTGCGCGGCGAAGTGCCGGCGCGCGTCAACGGCGTGATGATTTCCAACGTCGCCGCCAGCGTCAACGCCTATGCCCTCAACACCCTTCAGGACCGCGGTGTCCTGTTCGTCGAACCGGGCGAGCCGGTTTATCAGGGCCAAGTCGTCGGCGAGCATTGCCGCGAGGACGACATTGTCGTGAATCCCACCAAGGTCAAGAAGCTGACCAACATCCGCACCACCGCCAGCGATGAGAACATCATGCTCAGGCCCGCCCGCAAGATGACGCTGGAACAGGCGCTGGAATACATCGAGGAAGACGAGCTGGTGGAAGTGGCCCCCAAAAGCATCCGTTTACGCAAGGACCTGCTCACCGAAAACGAGCGCAAGCGAGCGAATCGCAAGCAGGCTTCGCTGATCGAAGCGCCCACTGGCATGCCGACTTAAATCGGCATGACGCTTTTTACTTTTTATCCGCCGAAATATCCCATATCCTTCGACAACCATGCGCCCGCTCATCGGCATTACCGTCGACCTGAACGACGAAGCGGATAAATACGAATCGCCCATGGCCTACGCCGCCGCTGTCGAGAAGGCCGGTGGGCTTCCGTTGCTCATTCCCTTCCATACCGACCTGTCGCTGATCCCCGAGCTGGTCGATCGGCTCGATGGCATTCTCTTCTCCGGGGGGCACGATCTGGATCCAAAGCTCTACGGCCAGACCTGGCACCCAAAAGCGCAGCGCATCGATCCGATTCGCCAACTGTTCGAGCTGGCGCTGCTGGCCGAAGTGGAAAATCGCCGCCTGCCAACGCTGGGTATTTGCCTGGGATCACAGCTGATGAATGTTTACCGCGGCGGCAGCCTGCATCAGTTCCTTCCCGATGTGTCGCGCGATCAATCCCTTGAGCATCGTAAAGAAGCTCGACGTCACCCGGTGAAGCTGGACGAGCATTCCGCGCTGGGCCGGGCCATCGGCAAGGCGGAGATTTCCGTCAACACGCATCACAAGCAATCCGCCGACCGCCTCGGCCGAGGGCTGAAAGTGGTCGCCACGGCGCCCGATGGAGTGATCGAGGGGTTCGAGGATCCAACGTTTCCGCTGTTCGCGGCGGTGCAGTGGCATCCCGAGCGCCTGACGGATGAGCCGGAGCACCTGGCGCCGTTTAAGCTGCTGGTGCAGACGGCGACTCACCGCTAGCCTGCTGGACCGCCGCGACCGGGCCGTCCGAGTTTACCCTTGCCAATCACCCGGTTCGCCATACAATTCCGGCCAAATTGAGCCGGACGGCTGGAGACGGACGCAAACGCCCCCAGCACCTATCGCAAGCCGCCCCATGCCGCTAAATTGGCGGCGAGGGATTGCCGATGAATTAGGGCCGAGTACCCAAGCGGACTAAGGGGACGGATTGCAAATCCGTTATTCGTCGGTTCGAATCCGACCTCGGCCTTTCACTTCCAGTTTTGACATAAAACGTGCCTCCCCGTCCTTCGCCATAGAAAGATCGACCCCAACGTCAAACTCAGCAGTCCCGTCGGCTCCGGCACCAATGTCAGTTCGTAAATCGCGCCCGATCCATCGCCGCTTGCGTCATAGGTATTGCCCTGCGTGTTAAGGTCCATCAGAAACACCGAATCACCAGTGGAATAGATGCCGTCCAGATGTCCGATATTCGGATCCCCACCCGCAATCAGCTCGACATACTGATTCGTATTTGGATTCCAATATATCAGCGGGTTCTGTGCATTGGCCGATCCGGTGAGCGGGTTGCCGTGAAAGCCGATCAGCATGCCGCCATTAAGCCCGCCGGCAAATGATGCCGGTGTGAATGCGATTTCCGAAGCCCCCTCCATGTACTGCCCCTCAATGGGTGTGAAGATCTGCAGCGGCAGAACTCCCGATGGCGACCCATCCGTCACCACGGTTCCGCTTTGCGCTTCATAGTAATGTGCGAAACCGAAATCCAACGGCGGCCCCGCCGCAAGTTGCGCCGCCGTCAGCCGGTTGATCGTATCGGCGCCGTACTCGTGACCGTTGTCGATGTAATAAGTGGGATCGCTCGTCGGGCTGTCGATCCCATTGTCCTCGAAATAGAGATTCCCGCTCTTGTCGAAAGTCATACCGGCGGCATTGCGCAGACCATACGCCACCTGTGTGACATTCGAATAGGTCGGCGTCGCCACCGATGTGTTGACGGTCACGCGGTAGATCGAATCGCCGTGCAGCGTGGCGCTGAACAATCCGCCGGCCGAAACGGTGCTGGTCGTCGGTGTCGTCGTATTGTCCGTTGCCGAGCCAATGTTGAAATACAGATCAAAGCTTCCCGCCGAACCGCCTGGGGTAGGCTCGACGGCCATCGCATAGCTGGTGTGTTCCCAGTCCCCCGGAAATGCCATACTCTCCGTCCCCGCATATTGGAATGATGTTGGCGAGTTCATTTTCAACACGGTGATGCTCGGATCGTAATTCAGGGCGCTGCTGGTTACGAACAGATAGTTCCCGGCCTGAACCATTGATGTGAGCGTCCCCGGCAATGTGCCGGCCGGATCACCGCCCGCGAGCGTGCTGGTGGGCAAACCAGAAATTGTGACCGGTGTTCCCGTGGGCGCATCCGCAACCCCGTCGTCGTTGGAATCCGTGAATCGGAGCAACTGCCCCGTCGAGTCGTATATCCCTCCGGTCCCCGTCGGCAAACTCGCCGAAACCAATAGCGATCCATCCGACAGCTCCACCATGCTATGGGGATAGTCCAGCCCGGACTCCGGCCCACCCGCGAATAATGTGAAGCAATAATCGCTCGAATCAATCAGACTTGAATTGAGCGCCGGCAGCGACTGCCCGTACCCCACGCCCCCCGCACTGAAGATCGCCACCCCGAGCATTATCCGGCGCGTAATGCGGAAGCTCGCGCGCGACCCCATTTTTCCCTATCCCGACCGCGAACCACCTCCTGCCAACGCCCGGCAATTCGCCAGCCAAATATCGAGCCCATTCAATATCGCCACCCGCTCGGGCGACTGTGGCCATTCTTACAAAGCGTAATCCGTCTTACAATTTCTACCGTGACTGACGACACCAATTGCACCGGGCTTGCCACTTCACTGGCAAGCTTCTTCGGAACCTCAAATCCCATCGAACAACGTCGCTTCCCCACGCCCCTCTCCCTCAACATGCCCCGATTTCCCAAAATTGTGCGTGCTCTGATAAATCTCCGCGATCCGCGTCAGCCGGTCCGCCTCGCGCGGGCTCTTGTCCCAGCGAATCCGCTTGATGCGAGGAAAGCGCAGCGCATACCCACTCGAATGTCGCGGCGATATCTGAATCTGATCGCATGCGATCTCCAGCACGATCTTCGGTTCCACCAGGTGCACGTGGCCATGCTGCGCCAGCGAGATTTTCAGAAACAGTTCCGTGAGCTGCGCGATCTCTTCATCCGTGACCCCGCTGTACGCCTTGCCGACGTTGACCAGTTTCGCCCCGTCCACCGCCGGATCGCGATCCCATACCGCGAAGGTGTAGTCGCTCAACGTCTGCCGCCGCTTGCCATGCCCGAATTCCGCCGCCGTCACGACGCAATCGAACGTTGGCAGGTGCGTCTTGAGCTTCAGCCACATCTGCCCGCGCCGGCCCGGTGCATAAATCGAATCCGGATCCTTCAGCACCAGCCCCTCGTTGCGACTCTGCCGCGATCGCCCGAACGCCGATTCGATCTGTTCGGCACTGCTCACCATCGTCACCGCTGTCGTCAACAGCGCCGGTGTCTGCATCCCGCCGACCAGTTCCGCCAGCGCCTCGTGCCGCCGCGACAGCGGCTGATCCATCAGCAGTTCCCCGTCGCGATAGAGCAAATCAAACGCGATGAAAACCGCCGGGTTCTCGCGCAGAATCCTGGCCGTCAGCGTCTTGCGCCCGCGGCGTTTCTGGATATGCGCAAACGGCAGCACGACGCCGTCACGGTAGGGCACGATCTCCCCGTCCATCAGGAATTCGCCGGGCAGCTTGCGCACCGAATCCGTCACATCGGGAAAGCTCGGGTCGATGCGATCCATCGACCGGGTAAAGATGGCGATCCGCCCGGCCGCGCTCTTGTGCACCTGGGCGCGGATTCCGTCCAGCTTGTCCTCCGCGAAGTAGGCGCGCCCGCCGATCGTCGCCGCCGCCTCCGCCGCCGACTCCTGCGGCGTGGCCAGCATGAACTGGATGGGGTGAAACAACCGGAACTTCGCCCCCGCCAGCTGGCCATGCCGCGCCAGCACCGCCACTTCATCCAGGTCCCCGACAAGCAATTGGCACCGCTGAATGTCGGCGAGCGTTTTTCCAAAGGCCTGCCCGATCGCCGCCGCCAGCACACCCTCGGCCACCCCAGTGCGCATGTCGCCGAAGATGATCTTCACAAGATACGCCGCCTCGCGCGGCTGCACGCATCGGACAAAGAGGTCCCGCAGAATCGCCTTTTTTTCCGCTACATTTCCGATATCAGCCAATTCCTCAAATGCAGCGGCGAGATCCGTCAACGTCAGATTCGGCGCTCCGCCCGCTGCAGGCCAGAGTTTGCCAGTCGCCTCACCCACTTCCCCCTGTTGCAACACGGTCGAATAGAACTGCCCCGGCTCGATCTTCAGAATTGAGAGCAGCACATCATTCACGATGGCGCCGCCGACGTTGAGCGTCCGCTCCGTCGTCGCCGCGAAGGCCCGTCCCTGTGCGAAGCAAACCGCCAGGCGCAGATCCTCATCCTTCACAAGCGAGTGAAGATATTCGCCCAATATGGCCTGCTTCTGCAGCTTTTTCGTAGTGGATGCCGCCGCATCGTTGACTTGGGTGAATTGAAAAAACGACGCGCCCATGCCCGATCATATGCCTTGGAATTATCCAGCGGCAGATGTTTAGCCGGCGAGCATGCTCGCCGTTCAACCGCGCCTATCCACGAAGCGCAATGCCCCCACGTGGCTTCGCGCCACAGTATTTTGCCTGCACGCCGCGCGATAGAATTGCAAAATGCACATCTCCCCGCGCCAACTGCTCGCAGGCGCGTCGCGATTGCAGCGCATCGCCGTCGCACTGATTCTCCTGCTGCTTCTCATGACCGCCGTGGCCTGGGCGATCAGTTATCGTTGGCCCATCCGCCTCTATGTCACGTTCCACCATCGCTACGCTTTGGACATCGACAACGGCAGTTGGCAATTCAACGTTGTCGATTATTCCCGGCTTCTGGGATTCCGCCGACCCGGCCAGTTCCAGTTCCCGATCGTGCTGACCGATGCGCGAAAGATCAGCGCCCCATATGAACATCCGCGCATTCATTTCGCCCAGTGGCCGCCCATTCAGCACGGCTTAGGCTACTCCGTGACGGCGTGGATACAGTACGTCGCCAGTTATCCGCCCCGCGTCATCAAAATCGTGCAGGACGGCTATTGGATGCGCACGCATGCTGTGCCGTGCTGGGTGCCATTTGCTTTTCTGGGAATCTGCGCACTGATAATTCTTTGCCGGGTGAACATCACAGCCCGCACCCGCGAGAAATGCATCGACGCCGGCCTCTGCCTCGCCTGCGGCTACGACCTGCGCGCCACGCCCCATCGCTGCCCGGAATGCGGCGCAGTACCTGGCCCAAGAAAGATGTCCGCGCCCAGCCCTAACGCCCTATAGGCTCCGGGACACTTCGACGTGCTGGCCGCTGATTCACGCGGCTTTGGCCAACATCATCGGCGACGAAGCGCCGAGGGTGAAATAAAAGCTCGCTCCCTGGCCCACCTGGCTTTGCGCCCAGACCTGGCCGCCGTGGCGGTGAATGATCCGTTGAACCGTGGCAAGTCCGATGCCGGTGCCTGGGAACTCGGTGGTGGCGTGAAGACGCTGGAATGCCCCGAAAAGCTTGTGCACATATGACATGTCGAATCCAGCGCCGTTGTCGCGCACGAAAAACGCCTCGCCCTGGTCGGTTTGCTCGATCCCGAATTCGATGCGCGCGTTCTGGACTTTCCCGGTGAATTTCCAGGCATTTCCCAGAAGATTGACCAGCACGATGCGCAACAGCGCGGGATCCCCCATGCCGGTGACCGCGGGATGCACGACGAGCTCAATTTGCCTCTGCGGCTGGGTCTGCGCAAGCTCCTTCAAAACATCCTCCGCAATCGTGGTCAAGCCGAGTTCTTCGGTCTTCAACTGGGCGCGCGTCACGCGCGAAAGATTGAGCAGATCGTCGATGAGCTGCCCCATCCGCTGGGCGGCGGCGCGGATGCGGTCGAGAAATTCCCTGCCCTGGGCATCGAGGGCCGTGGCGCAATCCTCCAGCAGGGCCTGGCTGAACCCGTCGATGCCGCGCAGCGGCGCACGCAGATCGTGAGAGACTGAGTAGCAGAACGATTCCAGCTCCTTATTCGCGGCTTCCAGCTGCTGGGAATGGACGCAAAGCTGCTGATTGAGGTCGGCGATCGCCTGCTCGGCGCGGATGCGGGCGGCGATGTCGCGCCGGATCATCCAGCCGGCCAGCGTGACCAGCATCAGCGCCAACGCGCTGCTGATGAAAATCGTGGTCACGGTGTGGTGGGCGCTGGCCTGTACATGCTCCGAGCGCTGGTGCAGAAGCTTTGTTTCGGCGGCCTGCACCTGCGCAAGCACGATGCGAATCTGGTCCATCACCGCTTTTTCATCACCGGTCAGCAGTTGGTTGCGCGCGGCCTGGAGACCCGCCTGTTGGCGCAGGACGATGATCTTCCCGGTAATTTCAATCTTCTTCTGCGCCAGTCGACGCAGCTTCTGCACCGAAGTGCTCTGGACCATGTCCTGCTTGACCAGCTCCGCCAGCCGGTCGATGCTGGACATGGCGGATCCGACGGCGGTTTGGTAGGGCTGGAGATATTCCGGCATTCCACTGATCACGTAACCGCGCTGCCCTGTTTCCAGGTCCTGGAATATCGAAAGCACCTCTTTGGTAGTCAAAAGAACCTGCCGGGAATGTTCATCAGTCTGGATGTTGGTCACGAGATCGTAAATGCTCCGATAGGTGACGACGGCGACGAAAGATAGGATCAGAACCGCCGACGCCAGCCCGAATGTAATCTTGCGCTTCAGTGAGCGGTGGAACCGCGGCGGATCGGATACGGATGACGACGAACTATACGATAGGCCCGCCGGCTGCTGGAATGTAATCCCGATGCAAAGTGCGATGAAGCATACTGCCGATGGCAACGACATCGGTGTGAAGGCCATCAAATCCTGCGCGGCCGCTCCGACCGCAATACACCCGATGAGCACCAGGATCCCCGGAACCGCCGCAGCCATCGCCAGGATCGGCACCGACACGGAATTATTCCTGTCGCGGTGCGCCACCAGTAATGCGAGGCCCGTCAGCAGAAAGCTCAGGGCGGTGCTTGTCGCCATATGGACGCGCCCCACGGAATCGTGAAACCAATTTACATCGGGCGCAAAGTCCCATTTCATCAGATAAGTCAGCAACCGCGCCGCCCCGACCACGGTGGTGAGAGTCGCGCAGGTCCAGACAATTCGGGGAGATTTCCGCAGCCGCGCCAGCGCTGTGCCCGCCAGCAAAAATAAAATTGCGCTGAGCGGATTCATGGGAACAAATCCGGGAAGAATACTGATGAGAACTTCGGAGTTCGTCGCCCAGCCCACGCAGACAAATGCTCCCACCAGCGCGACCAGAATGCCCGCCATGAGGCTCAGCCGCTCGCCGGCGCCATTGGTCTGAATCTGTTCGGTCATACGAGCTTCGATCAGGAAATCTTTCATCCTTAGTGTCGGTAGGTCACCATTATGATGGAGATGAATTCGTCGAGAAATATGAATTTAATGACCAGCAATTCCGCAAGTAATGCGTGAAAAATCTCACATATCGGTGATCGATGCTCCGTCCCCTTAAGGCCGTTGATCTGCAAGCATAACCGCAATCCGGTGATGGCCAGCGTTCCCCGCGATCAGATACCACGCGGCCACGATACCGCTGTAGACGATCACGGCCAGGTATCCGATCAGGTTCACGCGCAGATGCGGCGGGACATCCTTGAAATACTGGATAAACGGAACAATCAGCACCAGATCATACGCCAGGAACGCCGCCAGCTGTCCCGTCGCGTTCGACCGGCACGGGCGCACCAGGCCGTAGATAAAATACGCGGCCGCGCCGATATACATCCAGCCATAAATGACATTCGCGGCCGGCGGATTCTCCCACGGGAGAATGTCCGCTCTGCCGCTGACCATCCCGATCCCGAACACCAGTAATAGCAGCACGAATAAGACGAAGGATGCATACACCAGCCGCGGAGTCCAGCGCCGATCCTTGAATTCAAACGGCCAGCAGATCACCGCCGCCGCCAACCCCGCCGCGGCCAGCACCAGCAGTTCCCTGCCCAGGCCGTGCATGCCAGTCGCCTTGGCGCGCAAAGCATAAACACCGGCGGGAAAACCGATGGTGAAGGTGTCGATCCCAACGCCGACAAGACCCGCCCAGTCGCGCGTCCACGCCGCCCAGAATATCGCAACCGCGCCCGCCACCATGAAGGAGGCGACCAGCTTGAACGACATCGGCGATGCATACGGAATCCCCCACCATTCCGTCGCCCACCACTGCTGCGCGAACATCCCGGCGCCCAACAGCATGAGAACGCCGACGAAACCAAGTATCGCCAGCCGGACGGTCTCCAGAATCATCTTGGCACCTAATGCCATAGGATTCGATTTTGCTATGGAATCCGATTCAGCGCGTTCTGGCAAGCGCAATCGTCGCATTGATCTCAGCTACGTCGCGCGCTCGACCATGGCAAGACGAATGTCTGAACGGAGATGGCCGGGCGGCGCTTTCTCGCCGAAAGCAATGCCTTCGTGCCCATCCGTACCGATCGTCCGATAACCAACCGATTTCATTAAATCATTATGCTGCTGTATTGGAGGCACCGATATGACCGCTAGGTCGGACAACATTACCTTACGAAGGGATCATTTATGTCAGTTGCCAGCATCGTTGGGAATTTGGCAAGCGTTGTGGGCCTGAACCCGGCTCAGCGCCAGGCGCAGGTTCAAGCACAGGCCAGGAGTCAGGCCGCGACAACCGGAAAGAAGGATGCGGATGGCGACAGCGATGGAACCACCGCCGCCCAGGCTGCCGCGCAAAAGAGCGGAGCGGCCGTCGACGTGAATGGCTAACCGCCAACACCGCGCATCTAATAGGTTTGAGCCATTATCGGATGGCCCGACGCCATCATCGAATGTCGAGCCCTTAGAATGTCCGCGCATTTCCGTTAATCAATTCTTTTCTGACGCCGCCGCATTGTGAGAATCAACGCGCCACCCGCGAGCAGGGCGGCGGAAGCCGGCTCGGCGACGACGCTTAACAGCACCCCGTCCTGAATCGCATACACCGCGCCGTCGGCGCCGATGACCGTCGGTGTGTACGCTTCCACGACGCCGCTCGTCAAATTGATCACCTGCGTGAACGTGTCGGTGGCCAGGTCCCAGCGATACAGGTTGCCGTCCTCGCTGTTGGCCAGGATCGAATCGGTGGCCGGATCGAACACCGCCGAGTTGATGCACCACTCCCTGACCGCGTTGGCAAACCCATCGTCCCGCGCATCCGCGTCGCGGGTCACGCCGCTAATCGATTCCACCACGTCCATCACCGTCTGCCCGCTGATCGGATCGGTCATCGTGGCGGTGGGATCGACGATGGCGATCTGGTTCACTCCGTTGCCGGTGCCGTGGCCGGCGTAATTGTTGTACTTGACCATCAGCAGATAGCTCGAAGACCCCTTGTAGCTCGGGACCATCGCGGCGGGAACAACCGATGCCGTGTCATCCCATCCGAAAGCGGCGGGGGCGTCTTTGGTGGCCAGATTACCGGAAAAGTGCAGCAGCCAGCCGCGGTCGTTATTGCTGTTAAAGGGGTCGTCCCGCACACCGTAGTAGACGTCGCCATTGGGACCGATCGTGACCGAAGCGGTTCCGTCATCGGGCAAATACGCCGCAGCGCCGCTCTTGGGATCGGTCAGCGCCACCGAAGCCAGCGGCGCCAGAGTCGTGGCGTTCAATTCCACCAGATCACCAGTCGCTCCGGTCTCCGGTTGTCCGCTGCTCACGTTCACGTTGCTCAGGGCCACGTACAATTTGGTTCCGTCCGCACTGATGGCAGGCGCGCCATTCATCACCGTCGAGGTCAGCGCGGCATTGCTGGTCAGGCTCGATACGGGCACATATGTGGCCGCGCCGACCGGAGTGATGCGGGCGATCCCGCTGGATGAGAGTAACGTTCCCAACGGCGTCGAGCCCGTCACGCGATATCCGAAATAAACATCGCCCGATGAGTCCGACGTGATCGGAGTATCGATGTAGACACTGGAGTTGTACGCCGATGGATTGGCCTGATAGTTGGAATTTCCGAAGAAGGCGATCTGGCTAGGTGTACCCGGCGAAGAGGAATCCGGGTCGGCGACCGAGAAAACGGTGCCTCCGGCGCCTGGATAATAGAGCGTATTGCTTGGCGTCAGCGCCGGGCTGAAACTTGGCGTCCAGCCGTAGGGGGGCAGAACGTAATTGCTGCCATACGTCCATTCGATCGCGCCGCTTGATCCGGTGATGCCCTCAACCTCGAAATTGCCGCTCGAGCTGGTCTTCACCGGCACGATAACGGTATTGTCCGCCGTGATCACCGGCGATCCATAATGGATATAAATCGGCCCGCTGCTCCCCTCGATAGTCGTGTCGACCGGGGTTTCCCAGCGAATGGTGCTGAGCGAATCCGATGCGACACTGGAATCGGCCGTATGCTGCGCATCCCCTGCGAACCCCGCCCACACCGGCACCTGACCCCGAGCCACCGACCCCGCGCTCGGAAGCAACACCGCCACGGCCAGTACCAGCTTGCGCATGATTCTCCCTCCAGGGAAGGATGATTATACAGCGCAGCCGGGCGAAATCATGCGAGCGAGCAGTACGGCCAGTCTTAACGCGACCTCGGACGCCTCAGGTATGCGACGGTGCCATTGATCAGAAGCAGCACGATCGCCGGGGTTGGATTCCCGCCGATGAATGCCAGATGGGTCACGATCGCCCCGACCATCACGGTCGCTAGCAGCACGGCCCCGTAGAACGTCAGGCGGGGGACCAGCAGCCCAACGGCGCCCAGCACTTCCAGCGTTCCCGTCAGGTACCGAAACCACTGACCCCCAAGCCGCGCGAAGATCTGCACCGCCGCCTGCGCGCCGGACAGCTTGATCCCACCGGCCGCCAGGAAGGCCAGTGCCGACAGCACCTGGAGAACCCAGCAGGTGATGTTCAATCCCTTCGACAGCGGTCGGCGGCTGGGCGAATACGATGCTGCACTGTAATCGGTTGTCATGGCGGTCTCCTGAATAAAGTGAAAAACACGTTCCATAACGACTGTTCAAAATAAAACCATTTCGAGAAAAAACAAGAGTTCACCCGTCCGGGTCATCGTCAAAGGTCTGCTCGATTCGCCCCAGCAACTTGCGCAGCGTGCGACGCTCGTCTGCGGAAAGAACACCCAGCGTCCTTCCCATCAGAGCCTGGCGCGCCGGCCTGGTGCTGGCCAGACGTTGTCGCCCCGCATTTGTCAGGTACAGGCGGTGTGCCCGCTGATCCGTCGGGTCCGTGCAACGCTCGACCAGGCCCTCAACCTCCATCGCCTGCAGCGTCATACAGGTATTCCCCTTGGTTACCAGCAGCCGCTCCGATAGTTGCTGCTGGCTGATTCCCTCGCCGTCGGCCAGGCACAGCAGAACCACCAGGCGAGGGAGGTTAAGACCGTGCTCCTGCGCCACGCGGGCAGTCGCTTCGGTCAGCGACCGGACGATCCGAATCATCGCCATGACGGCGGCGTGACCCTGATTGTCCTCATCGTGCCCGCGCAAAACGCGCAGGCGAGTCTTTCGTCCAGGCGCCATTAGTTCAATTCTAAACCAAACGGATCACGGTTGTCAAGCAATGACGACAATCAAGCGGCGAGTCAGAGAATCGCGTCACGGTTATGGGTTCGCGCAGTTACCGTAATCCCCTGGAGTTGCGTTGCTTGCTCCAAAAAGAGCCGAGGCGTGTCGCCCGGTCCAGCCCCCGATCCGACACGGCTCGGCTCTTTAATTCAATACGCTCTTTGAATTATGATTGGTTCGACGCAGCGCATGTTCATTAAAACGGTTTAGGCCTCCTCGCCGCCAGAAGACGGTAACGCTCGAGCAGCTCATTCACGCGGCACGCATTGGGCGCGATACGAAAATGTAGGTATATTCATCCGCTTCTCGCCGACGTTTAGAATATCAAACAAGTCTATGGCCCAAACGATCATCACCCTGCTGCTGTTGCCAGTCCTCGATGGCAGCGGCGTCATGTTTCGACCGCTCCTGCGGCATCTGCCTTCACACTTCCATCCGGTCGTTGTGACCTACCCGCGCGACCAACTGCTCGGGTACAACCAACTGCTGCCGATCGTTATGGCCGCGATCCCCGGCAATTCAACCGTCGTGCTGCTGGGGGAATCCTTTTCTGGACCACTGGCGCTGATGGCCGCGTCTCGATGTCCCCCCGGCCTGTGCGCTCTGATCCTGTGCGCGAGCTTCGTACGCAGTCCGTTACGTTTTGGCTGCGGCTGGCTAGGCCCATTCGTGCATCCCTCTGTGTTTCGCGCGTTTCCAGCGGTTCTGAAAACCAAGGCGATGTTCGGCGCGTTCTCCACCTCCGAACGCCAGGCCCTCAAAGCCGAAGCGCTGACTAACCTGCGTCCGGAAGTTCTGGCCCATCGTGTGCGCGCTGTGCTGAAAGTGGATGTGCGTTGGGCTCTGTCCACATGCCGCGTGCCGGTTTTGTATCTTCGCGGCCGCCGTGACCTGCTCGTATCCCCGCACAACCTCGCGGAAATCCTCTCGCTGAATCCTTCGGCGCAGGTCGCGACCATCCAGGCCCCGCATGAAGTTCTACAAACCCGACCCCGCGCCGCCGCCTCCGCCATCGCGAAGTTTGTCCAGAGCGTTATTCCCAATCTGTGATGACAATTGCGGAGCTTTGGTGAAATTTAACCGCCCCTCCAGCGTCCCCAAACGGCCGCTCCTCGTGTCAACCGGCCAGCCAAAAGCGCCCATGCCGCAGCGCCTTCACCTATTTCGAGCTAGCGCTATACGGATGCACGAATAACTATGATCGATAATCATCCCAAGACTACAGATTTTTATCGATGACGTTTTTCGTGCCGCCCGAATACGTTGGCTCGAATATGACAGCCGTCGCCGCATCATGCCCCGCTGGCTGCTCGGCCGAGATTCCTTTGCGTCCCCTGGGAGATGGCCGTCGCGAATCTCAACAGGCCAGCCAACAGCGCCCATGCCGCAGCGCCTTCACCTATTCGAGCTGGCGCAATATCGATGCGCTAACAACGGTCATCGATAATCTTCTTGATCCAACAGATTGTTATCGATGACATCGAATTCATCGATTGGAACATTACAGCCGTCACAGTCGGAAAGACCGACACCAGTATCCGCACATTTTCCGATGCCGCCAGTTCCAAAAGTCGGTCCATGAGCTCAACGCCAGGTATATTTTTGACGCCGGCATAAGTTCACATCCTTCAATTCGCATCGACGTCGCGGGGCATGGGGAGAATGGGCATGAATACCGATACTGCGCTGGCCTGGCCGGCAAAGAAGAACCTCTTTGGTGTCCAGGTCAGCGCTACACGCTATCACCAGGTGGTGCAAACCGTGATCGCCGCGGCGCAGCGGCGACAGCGCGGCGTGGTCACGTTCCTGCCGGTGCACGGCATCGTGACCGCCGTCATCGACGCGGCGTACCGAAGCCGCGTGAATCGCTGCGACGTCGTCGCGCCCGACGGCCAGCCGGTGCGATGGGCGCTCAACTTTTTCCACAAGAGCCGCCTGGAAGATCGCGTCTACGGCCCCGAGACGATGCGACGACTTTGTCAGGAAGCCGCACAGGCCGGCGTCAGCATTTTTCTGTGCGGGAGCACGCCGCAAGTGCTGAATCAACTGGAAGCGCGGATGGTGGAAATGTTCCCCGGGCTGAAAGTCGCGGGCAAGGATTCGCCCCCGTTTCGCCCCATGACGCCCCAGGAAAACGACACCCTGTGCGAGCGCATCAATCGCAGCGGCGCCGGGCTGGCATTCATCGGGCTGGGCTGTCCGCGCCAGGAGATTTTCGCCCAGGATAACTGCCAGAAGATTCAAGCGGTTCAATTGTGCGTCGGCGCCGCGTTCGATTTCCACGCCGGCACCAAGAAAATGGCCCCGCCCATCCTGCAGCGATTCGGCCTTGAATGGCTTTACCGTCTGACCCAGGAACCTCGACGGCTTTGGAAGCGGTACCTGGTCACCAATTCGATATTCGTCGCGCTCGTGATGAAGGAAATGTTCAAGGGCCTCGGCTGGCTGCGCCGTCCGGCGGCACAAGAGCCGGTGGCATGACAGCAGCGCGCAGATTCTGACCCGCCCCCCAAGTTTCGCCGCCGGGCACGCCCGGCGGTCCCCTTATCTCCAAAGGAACCTTCATAAAAATTTTTTGCGCTCGGTTCGAACTAAGATTCGAATTCGTGTTTCCATTTAACCCCAATCAGCCAAGGCCGTTGCACAAAATTTCCCATGAATTCGAGAGGAATAGTGACATTTGGGCGCGTAAGCCCGGCTCAAAGTGGATTATAGAAAGCTCAGCAGCGCGTCGATCGTTTGCTTGGGGTTCTCTTCCATGACCCAATGGCCGGTGTTGGGCAGGACGACCATTTTAGAGTCCGTGGCGATGATCTTGATCTGGTCGGCGAGGAGGGCGCCGTTGGCTTTTTCGCCGCCGATAGAGAGGACGGGCATGGGGAGTTTGGTCTGGGAGAGCTGGGCGAAATCGTTGGCAGCCTGGGTGAAGGAGACGAAATAGGCCCAGCCGGCGCGCATGCGACCGGGACGGGAATAGGCGGCGGTGTAGGCGGCTCGATCTTCCTCTGAGAGGGAATGGTCTTTGTCGGCAGCGAATTCGTTCCAGAAGTGCTCGAAGTAAATTCTTTCGCGGCCCTGGACCAGGGCTTCGGGCGTGGGACCGTTAAAGCGGAAGTGCCAGACGCTGGGATCGTTGTAAACCGATTCCCACCCCGCGACGCCGGGGAGGAAGGCGTCCATCAGGACCAGCTTTTGCGTTTGGTCGGGGAACTGCGCAGCATAGGCGTAGGCGACCATCAGGCCAATGTCATGGCCGACAACTTCGGCGCGCTGTACCCCCAGGGATTTGACGAGGGCGTGGATGGCGATGGCGGCGTTCTTCATATCCAAGCCTTTTTCGGGGATGTCCGAATCGCCAATGCCGGGCAGATCGGGCGCGATGACGGTGAACTTGGGAGCCAGGAGAGGAATGATCGGCCGCCACATGCGGGAGGTTTGAGTGTAACCGTGCAGGAGAATGACGACGGGGCCGTGGCCGGCGGTGAGATAGTGAATTTTCGCGCCGTCGATCGTGGCGTCTTTGGAGACGATCCCGTTGTCGGTGGTTTGCGCCAGCGACGAATATCCGGTCGAGATGAGCATCGCGCAAAGGACGACAGCGAAAAATAAAAACTGGTTCGGCTTCATATGAGATCTCCACAGGAGCGTGTGATGAAGGAAAATGCGGTGAACGGAACGTGATGCCAACCTTAGAGACGGGGAGCGCGAGAGTCAACACGGACACCGACTGTGGACTTTCCCACGTTCAGTGGACGCTCGCCTGAAGATGTTTCAGGCTGCCTCGAACGATTCGGGGCTGACATAGCCCAACGAACTGTGTAACCGTTTGCGATTGTAGAAGATGTCCCCCGCCGGCCACCGGGCGATCGCGCCGCCGCTGCGGATACACCAGCGATGGCAAAATCAGACCGTCAACAGCATGTTGAAGCGGAACCTGGGCAGCGCGTTGCGCGGCAAGCAGTCAGAGCCGCGAACGTGATTTGCGGGGGGGGGAAGGGGACATCACTGATTGGACTTGCCCACGTTCAGTGGGCGCTCTGCGTGAAGATATTTCAGGCTGCCTCGAACGATTCGGGGCTGACATAGCCTAACGAACTGTGTAACCGTTTGCGATTGTAGAACACCTCGATGTATTTGAAGATGGACTGCCTGGCCTGCTCGTGCGT
>Ga0182024_10000720_pt1 | contig 85949 bp, 58 predicted proteins | sample P32metaG_FD_120480 | JGI IMG/M metagenome (GOLD analysis project Ga0182024, IMG submission 120480) | Permafrost microbial communities from Stordalen Mire, Sweden - P3-2 metaG (Illumina Assembly) | ecosystem: Environmental > Terrestrial > Soil > Wetlands > Permafrost | place: Sweden: Stordalen... | reverse complement strand
ATCGAAAAATCCAGTATCCCGAAGATCAGCGCCATCAAAGGCAGAAAGTACAACGCCCCTTCCAGCATCGCGTTCCCGCTCTCCCGCTGCCCTCTTCGTACCGGTGCTTTTGCCTTCATTCGGGCCCTCTGGATGACTGCCGCATCTTCATCAACGCCCGTTGCACTTCCACCGCCGACTTGAGCGCCGCCACGGTGTTCCTCTGCCGGTCCAGGATGTAGTAGCGGGTTTCCTTACTCGCCGGATATCGCGCTGCGATGTCGCCGTTATCCAGAATCTGGGGCCACAGCACCTCTTCATCGCGGATTGCCTTGCGGACACTGGCCACGTCGCCTGAAACCACGCCTACTAACCCCACGCCTTTGCCGTGGTACTGGTTGTAGACGCCTTCCATCCCGTCGACCTCGCGAACCGATTTGGAATTGTTCGCCGACCAGAAATACAGCACCACCGTCGGCGCGCTGATGCTGTCCAGGCTCACCCGCCTGCCGCCCGGCGAGATCCCACTCAACCCCGCAAAACTCTTGGTAAGGTCGGGCGCCCGGGTCTGATCTTTTCCGTCCTTCCCGTCCTTTGCCTCTAACGCCGCCGCGGGATCGGGCTTGGGCGGTTCCGGAATCGCCGGAATGCGGGATCGCGCTTCGCGCTCAAAAGCTACGATGTCAGGGTGCGCGTCACCCAGCAGGTATCCCTCCACCGTCTGACCGTTCACCCTTGCTGACACCGCATAGCAGGTTTGCGTGTTTCCTCCCAAGCTGTAGCGCACGCCCACCCGATCCGATGCGTGAATCGTGGCCGCGACTTCGGCCGCTTCAGAGCGCGAACCCGAGCAATCCGTCAGTAGCACGAAGGTATCGTGGCTCTGCACACTCGCGCCGCTCTGCACAATCGCGTCGCTCTGAGCACCCGCGCTCAGCGCGGTCATCATAAGTATCAGCAGCACTCCAAACATGTCAATTAATCCGATCGCCCGACTCCATCGCGAGGCCAGCCGAGCCACCGATAGCGATCGCCTCCACCGTGCAACACGCGCAGCCGTGTTTGCCGCGATTCGGTCTGGTTACCCTTAGCGAAAGCGAATCCTGGGTCGTGCATTGTTCGTCGATGGTCCTTCATAAGATTGGCACGGAAGTGCTGGAAAAGAACATGGATCAGACGTATCATTTGTGCCGATGAGAAAAATGGCCCACCTTTTTAAGGTTAATAACCGAGGAACTACTTACGTCTTGGTAACGCCGTCTAATTGAAACACCTTATGACCACCGCCCGTCGGTACAGCACTGTGCTGGTCAGCTATCGGCGGAACCAACGTTTCCCTTTAAAATTCGGGTTGTCGAGACGACGGTGGTCCTCATTGTGTCGTCCCCGAAAAGTGTCGTCCCCGAAAATGCCGCATGTCTTGATGTTGCCAGCCCCGGTTCTTCCAGATTGCCGACGAAATGAATTCTCCAGTCGCTGGCATGACCTCATACGGATCGGTTATCATTCCCAAGGGGAAAGAATCCATGTCCACTGTGCCGCCGAGCATGCCGTCATCCGACGTTCCACAACCTGCCGCGAAGAAGACCAGCCCGCTGGTGTGGATTCTCGCTGGCATCGGGATCATCGTAGTCCTGGGCATGATCACCTGTGGCGTTGGCGTGTTTTTCATCGGGCGCGGACTGAAGAACGCCGGCTTCGATTCCGACCTGATGAAGAAGAATCCGACGCTCGCGATGACCAAGATGGTGACCGCGCTCAATCCCGATTTCACCGTCGTCTCCACCAACGATAACGCCGGGACCGTTACCGTTCGCGAGAAGTCCACCGGCAAGACCGTCACCTACAAGTTCGATCCCGACAAGAAATCGCTGGTGATCACCGGCGACGACGGTGCGGAAGTCAAGATCGGCGCAAGCGCGAACAATAAACTGCCCGATTGGGTGCCGGTCTATCCAGGCTCGTCGCCCGAAGGCGGTTACTCGGTGCAGAGTTCGGAAGGGAATTCGGGCACGTTTACCTTCAAGACCCCCGATGCGGCCAGCAAAGTCACCAGCTACTATCAGGATCAGCTCAGAGCCGCCGGCTTCAACGTGACTCTGGTCAGCAGCGGCGACCAGGGTGGCATGCTCTCGGCCTCCGACGCCAGCGAGAAGCGGACCGTCATCATCACCGCCGGCGCTTCCAACGGCGTGACCACTGGCAGCGTTACCGTCAACGAAAAGAAATAGTCCTAACGAGCCGCGACCAAAGGGAGCGGTTACAAGTAATGGCCTAACGAGCCGCGACCAAAGGGAGCGGTTACAAGAAAAAGCTTGCGCCAAGGGAGCGGTTAACACGCGCGACAGCATATCGCGTTTCGGTGCGACCCGGGAAGCAACCGCTGCGCCTCACGCGTACTTCGTCAACACCAACCGCTCCGGCGACGGCGCCAGATCCTGCATCGCGCTCGCCCCGAATCCCGCAGGGCGGAACATTCCATCTAAATCGGCGAAGGTGTACGCATCCCCACCCACCGTGCCCCCCAGCATCATCATAGAGAAGGATGCCGCCTGCGGCGGTGTCACACGATCCTCATTCGGCACGAACTCTATCGTCGCCACCACTCCGCCCGGATTCATCGCCGCGCGAATTCTCTTGAGCAGCGTAACGTTCGTCGGCGCGTCAAAGTGATGCAGGAAATTCGGAATCAGCACCACGTCGTAACCCGTCCCGAGATCCGCTTCGAACGCGCTTCCAGCGATGGTTTTATAACGATCCTCGATCCCCGCCCGCTTCGCGTTCTCTAACGCGACCTCTAATACATTTTTCCAATCCAACCCGACGATCTCCGCCAGCGGGTTGTGCTCCGCGATGCAAATCCCGAACATCCCATGCCCCGCCGCCACATCCAGCACCTTCACGGGCCCCGTCCCGCCCACAATTTGCGCGACCATCTTCGCTTGCAGGATGACGATCGGCACCATGGTTCGCGCGAACTCCACCCAGATCGGATTTTCCGCCTCCACCGTCCCTTCGCCGCCCAGCAGCGTGCCGCCCTTACGAACCAGTCCCGCGATGTCGCGAAAACTGTTCAGCATCGCCTCATTCGTCAGGAACCCTGTCATGCCGCCCATGTACGCCGGCGACTTCTTGTTCAGAAATACAGCCGACTCCTGCGTCAACCCGTAGGCGCCGTCCCGCTTGGTGAGGAATCCCATGATGGTGAGAAAGTCGCACAGGATGCGCGTCCCGCGTTCGGAAGCCTTCGCGCGTTTGGCGATCTCCGCCGCCGAAGTCGCCCCGTCGCCGATGTGGGTGAAAATCTCCAGCTCGATCGCGCCCGTGAGCGCCATCGTGTGCTGGTAACGATTCATCGTGTCGAAAATCAGTCCCGGATTCGGTGGTGCCGAGGGGTTGGGGGGCATTCGCATATGATAGCGCCGCGACTGTCCGACCCGAGCCGCGACCCGAGCCGCGACCCGAGCCGCGACCCGAGCCGCGACCCGAGCCGCGACCAAAGGGAGCGGTTATAATGTTCTGGACCCCGCGTCGGGGTTTGCTTTGACGCTCGCGCTGGCGTAAGTTCGAAGTATCCATCATGAAACTCGAACGGCTGCGCCAAATCACCATCGAGGAAGGTAAGTGCGGCGGACGGCCCTGCATCCGCGAACAACGCATTCGCGTTACCGACATCCTGGAACTCCTCAGCGCGGACGCCTCCTTCGATGAAATCCTCAAGGACTATCCGTTTCTGGAGCGTGAGGACATCCTCGCCGCTATCGATTACGGGGCCTCACTTGAGGCGCGACCGTAAGGGAGCGCGTTCCGTTCTTACGAGCCGCGACCAAGCTGCGCTTGCGCCAAGGGAGCGGTTTAAATGATCGACTACTGCACTTCCTTCACCACCGCCTCCGCCGCCAGCACGTCGTGGAACCCGTTCAGCACCACCCGCTTGGGCTTCTTCGGCAAATTAATCTTCACCTCGCTCGACGTGCTCGACCCCTTCAGCGTCACGTATCCCGCGCGGACCATCTTCCCGTCGAAATCGAAATAGATCGGCACCCGCATCACGAACTCCGGCGACACGCCGCTCTGCGTCAGCTTGCCCGTAAACGAAAACTTCCCCCCATCCGCCGGCTTCATCGAATACTCCAGCCGATACTTCGGCAGATCGGTTCCATACACCCAATCGCGATAAAACCACACGAAGCTGTGATTGCCCTCCGGATCGAGGATCGGCTTCAAGTGCTTCTCCACCGCCGCCCGAAAATCCTCGCTCGTCGGGTTGCGATTCATTTGCGTCTTCACGTAGTCCTGCATCATTTCGAAAAAATCCTGATCGCCGGTCTTGTCCTCATGCATCAGTGCCCGGATCATCTGCAAAATGTAGGCGCCCTTCGGATACACCAGGCGATTGTACGCGCCCCCGCTCTTGAACGTATCCAGGCGTATTCCCATCCAGATGGGACCCGCGTCATTCGCGGCCACGCCGTACTGATTCTTGTCCGCGATTTCGCGCAGCGCCCGATCCCAGAACTTGTTCACCTGATCCGCCTTCTCGGTCTGCTCCAGAAACAGTCCCGCCGAAAACTCCGCGAATCCTTCCGATAGCCATTGATCGTGATAGCTCGCGAACCCCACCATGTGCCCCCACCACTGATGCGACACCTCATGCGGCGTCACTTCCTGAATGAACGCCGCGAACCGGAACGAACTGCCGCCCATCAACATCCAGCGCTGCGTCGCATCCAGAAACGCGCTTAGCGGCAGATACACCAGCGACGGCCAGGATTGCCCGAAATTGAATTCCGGCTGCTGCGTGATCGCGATGCGCCCATACGGACACGGTCCGAAATCGTGCGTGAACAGCCGCATCGCGTTCTCCGCCTCCACTCGCGCGCTGTCCGCCATCGCCGACGGCGTAATGGGCATCGAACTGGTCACCTGCTTCAGATAATCCGGCACGTCCTGCGTCGCGTAGGTCTCGATCTGATAGTGCGTGGTATCGTCGGTCACCTGCTTCTTCTTGAACAGCCCGTAATTGAAACCCGCCACTGGGATGGGAACGTCCGACTTCCATTCCGACACCGCAAAATCATCCTCTTTCGATTCCTTCACCAGCTTGCCGACGCTCACCAGCGTGTACTGCTTCGGCACTTTGAAAGTGAGATCGTAGGTCGCGCGATCCGCAAACGTATTCACGCTGGGATACCAGTTCTCACGCGCGCCCACCGCGAAATTTCCAGTGCCCGCGTTCATCACTACGTGGTCGCCCTCGTATTCAATGTGAAGCTGATAGCTCTGCCCGGCCTTCATCGGCGCGGGCATGATCGCGTAAAACGCGCCGTCCTGTTTGCGTTCTTCTTGGATGAAAGGAATCTCGCGCCCGTTCTCACCGCTAGGTCCCGAAGAGTCATTTACATGTGAAGCGACCGTTACACGCGATACCCGCAGCGCCGGCAGCAATCCGAATCGAACCACACGCGCGCCGTTCTCCACCGCCTGAAACCGCACTTCCGCCACCGACGCCAGATGAGTGTTCTTCCCAATCGCGGTTTCGATCCGGTAATGCTGCACCGCCACCGTGCGTTTGTTTTCGCCTGAATCGGCTTTGTTCGCGGCCCACTCCGCCGCCCGATGCGTCAGATACCAGATCCCTTCGTGCTCATTGCCGGGATCCAGATTGATCAGCCCCACTTCTTCCGGCGACATAATCTGCGGCACCGCGCCGCTCGGCACTACGAAAAAACGTAAATCCGAATAATGTTTTCCGTGCAGGAACGCCCGGAACGATCCAGCTTCCGTTGTGGCGCGGGCCGCCAGGCCTGCAGAGCCGCGATTCATCTCGGCTTTTCCGGATTCCGATTTTCCCAACATCTCGGCTTTTCCGGAAGCCAAATACAGCTCCGCCAACAACTCAGCTTCCAAATTGGGCATATCGCCGCCCCTGAGCAATTCCTCCACCAGGCTGCGCGGCCGTTCCACCTGCGGCCGCACACGATTGCGGAAATCACGCAGCGCATTCGCCGCCGAGGCGTCCAGCGTAGTCGCGTGCGCATCCTTCTTGATCGCCGCATACGTGTCATCGGTGAAATAGAATATCGCCGACGTGAACTCCTCATCCACATCGACCCGCCCGATCATTCGGTAGAGATACTGCCCCTCCAGTTGCATGGCCGGCTTCAACTGGAAGCGGCCCTCGCCGCTGAACACCGCGATCGCGACGCGATTCAAAACCGCCGGGACAAAAGTGATACTCCCGGTGCGCAGCGTCACCGTCCCCACATCGCGCTTCAACTCGATATTTTCAACCTGGTAGGTTTCACCCGGCCGCGCGTCGCGCAGCGCGCGGTAGTTGGGATCGGCGTTCGCCAGCGACGATCGCTTACCCTGCACCTCGACCGACGTTTCCACGTCAGCCACTTTCAGCTCAACCTCGATCACGCGCGATTCGTTTTCGGCGACCCTGACCGTGCGTGTCTCGCTCTTAAACCCGGATCGGTCGAACTTGAGCGTCCATTCCGCGGCCCCCAGGTTTTCGAAAACAAAATGACCGCGCTCGTTGGTCGTCGTGTTCAAGGTGGTGTTCGAGGCCGTATTCGATGTGGTGTTCGACGCCGCACTCAGCATGCCCGATGCTGTCGCCGAAATCGCCGCCGCCGGAATCGCCGCGCCGCTCGAATCCATCACCGTCCCCTCGATTTTCGCCGCGAACCCCGTCGAACACACCACCAGAAAAATGGGAACAGTGCACCAATTTCGCAACAGGCCCCTCTGACCGCGGTTGGACAATCTAATCGAATTGATCCCTACCCGCCCCGTCATCCCGAGCGTAGCGAGGGATCTGCTTTTCGGTGAGGGGGGCAGCCTTTCAACCATGACCCACTGCTCTCTTACGTTCTGGTTGCCCGGACTTTAGTCTGTGTTCTGGTGGCACAGACTTTAGTCTGTGTTCGGGTGGCACAGACTTTAGTCTGCGGTTCGGTGGCACAGACTTTAGTCTGCGGTTCGGTGGCACGGACTTTAGTCGGTGGTCCGGTGGCACAGACTTTAGACTGTGTTCTGGTGGCACAGACTTTAGACTGTGTTCTGGTGGCACAGACTTTAGTCTGTGGTTCGGTGGCACAGACTCTAGTCTGTGTTCCGCATGAGCAACATCCAGCCGCGCACCCTCGTCAGTCGGTTCTGCGCATAAACGACTCCGGCCCATATCCACCTGGATGCTACCATGTTGCCGTGTTTTCTTCCCGCCTGAATTGGGACCTCCGCCCCAACCCCTTAACCACTCTGCTGGAACAAAAGCGCATCGAAGGCACTCGTATCCTCGACCTCACCGAATCCAACCCGACCCGCGCCGGATTCAACTACCCCACCCCCGAAATCCTCTCCGCGCTTGCCGATACCCGCGCGCTCCGTTACGATCCCTCACCCCGAGGGCTCCCTTCCGCGCGCGAAGCCATCTCGAATTACTATGCGCGTGGGGCAGGCGATCTTGTCGCCTGCCCTCCAGCCCCATGCGTAAGCTTGGGGCTCCAGGGCGAACTCGTCACCCGCCGTCCAGCCCCATGCGTAAGCGTGGGGCTCCATCCAGCCCCATGCGTAAGCTTGGGGGTCCATCCAGCCCCATGCGTAAGCGTGGGGGTCCATCCCGATCAAATTCTGCTCACCGCCAGCACCAGCGAAGCCTACGCCTACCTGTTCAAGCTCCTGTGCGATCCCGGCGACGAAATCCTCACGCCGCGACCCTCCTATCCTTTATTCGAATTCCTTGCCGCGCTGGAGTCCGTCCGCATCCGCCAATATCCTCTGCGTTACGACGGCGCCTGGCACATCGACTTTGCCGCACTCCAAGCCGCCATCACCCCCCGCACCCGAGCCATCGTCGTCGTCAATCCCAACAATCCCACCGGATCGTTTCTCAAGCCCGACGAGTTCGATCGTCTGCAATCGTTAGCGATCCGTTCCTCTTCCAGCCCCATGCGTCAGCTTGGGGCTACGGGAAATGCCACCGACTCCTCAAGCCCCACCCGTCAGGGTGGGGATGCTCAGCCCGGCATCGCGATCCCTCCGTCCAGCCCCACCCGTGAGGGTGGGGCTTCTACCCGCTCCATCGCCATCCTCATCGACGAGGTCTTCTCCGACTACCACCTCGGCCCACCGCCTCCCGCCCAACCCGAACCGAGAACCCTCACCTTCTCGCTCTCCGGCCTCTCCAAAATCGCCGGACTCCCGCAAATGAAGCTTGGCTGGATCGTCGCCCAAGGTCCCGGACACCAAGCCGCCCTCGACCGCCTCGAACTCATCGCCGACACCTACCTCTCCGTCGCGACGCCCGTCCAACTCGCGCTCCCCCGCCTCCTCGCCGCCTCCGAAACCATCCGAGCCCAGATTCTCCATCGCGCCCAATCCAATCTCGCGCGCCTCCGCTCGCTCACCACCGGGACGCCCTGCCACGTTCTCAATGTCGAAGGCGGCTGGTCTGCGACGCTTCAGGTCCCCCGCACCCGCACGGAAGAGCAGTGGGCCCTCACCCTCCTCGCCGACCACGACGTCCTCATCCAGCCCGGCTTCTTTTTCGATTTCGAATCCGAAGCATTCCTGGTCGTCAGCCTGATCACCCCACCCGAAATCTTTGACGAAGGCATCTGCCGCCTGCTGCGACTCCTCCAATAATGTGGGGCAGGGCCATGCCCTGCCATTGAGGCGCGACAAGAGCGCTTTCAAGCCCCGCCCGTCTGTGGGGCGGGTCCCCTGACCGGTCCCCTGACCCGCGGCCGACGCCCTCGTCGGCCTTCTCGCACACTTACTTCACCAGCCGAATCGTCCAGAAATCGTCCGCCAGATTATCATCCGTCAATGTGGGGCGGGTCCCCTGACCCGCAGGCCGACGCCCTCGTCGGCCTTCTCGCACACTCACTTCACCAGCCGAATCGTCCAGAAATCGTCCGCCAGACTAACATCCGTCAATGTGAGGCGGGTCCCCTGACCCGCGGCCGACGCCCTCGTCGGCCTTCTCGCACACTCACCTCACCAACCGAATCGTCCAGAAATCGTCCGCCAGATTATCATCCGTCAAATACCCATATGGAATCGTGAAGTATCCCCCCATCCCCCACCCCGCGCCCCACGAATTCCGCACCAGAAATCGACCCGGCCCGTCATCGTACCCCACCGCCATCACCGCGTGACCGCCCATCGAAGTCTCCGCGCTCCCCGGCATCGGCGCTACGCCCGTGCGCGCCACCTCGTCGCTCTCGAAACTTTCGTAAACCGTGAACCCAAGCACGAACGGATATCCCGCCGCCAGGCACGCTTTCATGGTCCCGGCGTCCTGCGTCAGCCGCAGATAACTCACCGCCGGATGCAGCTTGGCCACCTTGAAGCACGGCGCCGTCGGCATCTCCGCGAAATCGCCTTCGACATACGGCCACATCGTTTCCGGACACGCGCCGTCGTCTGCCACGGCCTTGATCCCGTCGCGCAGCATCGCCCCGCTATCGGCCGCGATGGTTCCTTCAAGCGCGCGCTCGTTGTAATAAATGAACAGCCGCGACGGCGTGAACGGCTGCGCCAGGTTCTGCTTGCGCTGATCGAATTCCACCGCCGCGGCGATCGCATTCGCCGTGCAACTCCCCAGTTCGCCCTGATCGTAAACCGGCGGACAACCGCTGCGCAGGTCCACCGACTTCGGCAGCGGCCCCGCTTTCCGCGGCGCGCGAAACAGATTGTCGCGCTTGTCCGGAAGGTCCGGGATCCAGCCGTATCGGCAAAGTTTGTTTCTCATAATTTGTTTCTCACGAGCCCAGATTAGTCCCGGCCCCGCGCGAAGCTTTGCCTGCTGAAACTCCAACACCCCAAATCTAAAGCACTTATTCCCCGGAAAAAACCCGTGATCCAAAAAAAGGGGACTGCCCACTCTGTCCCGACTTGCAATCAGTCGACTCAAGCCCCACCCGTTAGGGGTGGGGATCTCCGATCCGTTAGGGGTGGGGATCTCCGATCCGTTAGGGGTGGGGATTTCCGATCCGTTAGGGTGGGGATCTCCCACCACTGCACACGCCTTTTTTCACACCATCCTATGCGCGCCTCGGAAATTGCCGATGGAGAACTCCGCCCGTGCCCGCGCACTCATGTTCGAGTCGTGATGATACCTGTAGCCGCTCCCCCTGTCGTGCCCCAATGCTTCCCCGTTTTGAAGCCGACGCTAGTCAGCCGGCTCGCGACCGCTTCCAGCAAGCCGTTTCGGGTGTGGTTTCCGCCTCAAAGTCCGGTGCGCATCGAGTATTCGCGCGAACTCCTGCGTCTGCTGCTGCCGCGTCAGGACGGCGAGTATTCCAGCGGCGTGCTGTATGGCGCCCGAACCGCTCGCGCCCTGCGCGTGATCTCCGCCCGGCCGCGAGCCGGCCTGGAGCCGATCGGCATTTTCGCCGCGCGCTGGTGCGGCGAGGTCTTCCTGACTGAACCGGACATCCTGCGGCTGGAAAACCTGGATGAGGAACTTGAGTCGGTTGATTCCATCGCCCTGGTGATCGCGGGCGGCCATGGCGGCTTCTTCGTGCGAGAGCCCAACGGCTCCATGCAAACCATCCAGAGTTATCAGGAGTTCCCCATCCGCGCTCCGTCGCTCCAGCCCGCTCGCGCCGCAAAGCTCTTTGGATTTGCAACGCAAGCGACACGCGTGAAGCTCGTGAACTTCGCCAAGTCATGGAAGCTCACCAACCCATGGAAGCGATGGACGCGATGGAAGCGCGTCATTCACGTGGCGGGCGCGAAGCTGGCAGTGCACGCGAACCTGATGAAGGAAATAACGCGCCTGAAGCAGGGCCGGTTAGCGAAGCGCCTGATGCTCGTGAAGCAAGTGATGCTCGTGAAGCAAGTGATGCTCGTGAAGCAAGTGATGCTCGTGAAGCAAGCGATGCTCGTGAAGCAAGTGAAGCGGGTGAAGGAATGGATGCCCGTCGCGCTCGTCGCCGCCGCCGTCATCGTCCTTACCGGGTGTGTCTTGCTTCCGCCGCCGTATTTTTCGCACTCGTCCCCCTTCACCATTCAGGAGCGCGACGGCCAACTGCGAATCGCGCTCACCCCCGGCGCCCTGAGCCCCGGCGCGCGGCTCCAAATCGTTGACGGCGAAGAGCGCAGATCGATTGCCATCTCCCCGTCGCTCACCAGCGTCCTCTACGCCCCGCGCACACGCGACGTGCACATCACCCTGGTCCGCTAGGCCGTTCCGTGGCTCACGCTTTCAGCGTGCAGCGGTGAACTTTAGTTCGCCGTCTTTTCTTACAGAACCGCGACCGTAAGGGAGCGGCAAACAACCTGCCTTTTTCGTTCCGTACATCTCGACATGTTTTTCTTTACAGAACCGCGACCGTAAGGGAGCGGCAAACAACCTGCCTTTTTCGTTCCGTACATCTCGACATTTCGATCCCCGTTTACAATGAAATCTCCAGAGACTTATCCGGATGCTCATCGAGACGCGGCAGTCGCGCAGGTCCACTGTTTCCGAGGCTGAGCAGCTCGCTCGCGACCTCTACGGCCTTGACGCCACTGCCTCGCCTCTCAACGGTGAATTCGATGACAATTTTCATCTGAAAACACGTGAAAACGTGGAATATGCGCTTAAGATCATGCGCCCCGGCTGCGACCGGGCCTTCGTCGATCTCCAAGTCGCCGTGCTCCATCGTCTGCGCAACCTGCCTGTGCCCCATGTCGTCAAGACCATCGAAACCACGCCCGATGGCCGTCTGGTCTGGCTGCTCGAATGGCTCCCCGGCCGACTGTTCGCCGATTACAAACCGCACACGCCCGCGATGCTCGCGAATCTGGGCCGGATGTTGGGACGCGTCGATAAGGCGCTCCAAGGCTTCGATCATCCCGCCGCGCACCGCGAATTGAAGTGGGATCTCGCGCGGGCGGGTTGGATCGGCGACTATCTGCATCACATCGACGATCCGAAACGCCGAAAACTGGTGCAGCGCGCCATGATCCTGTACTCGGCGGTTGCGCGGCCGATGTTTGAATGCGTTCGCCACGGAGTCATTCATGGCGATGCGAACGATCACAACATCATCGTTCAAAATGGCGACATCGCCGGCCTGATCGATTTCGGCGACGTGCATTACGGTGCGCCCGTCTGCGAACTTGCCATCGCCTGCGCCTACGCGGCATTTGGCGAAAACGATCCGCTCGCCGCGATCCGGCATGTCGTGCGCGGCTATCAGGAAGAGTACCCGTTGACGACCGCGGAAATCGAGATTCTGTTTCCCCTGATCCTGACGCGTCTCGCGGTGAGCGTCACGAACTCCGCTTATCTCAAGAGCCTCGATCCCGAAAACGCATACGTGAGCGTCAGCGAAACTCACGCCTGGGCCGCGCTCGAAAAACTTTCCGCCGTTCAGCCGACTTTCGCTTCATACATGCTCGGCTCGCCCACGCCCAAAATCGACTTCGCGAATCTCGATCCAGCGCCGATTCTCGAAAACATCGATCTCCGCACCGAGCCCTGCGTCGTGTTCGATCTCAGCGTCGGCAGCTTACTGTTGGGGGCCGATCCGCGCAATCTCGAATCCGGGGCGATGACCGAAATCGTTTTCCGCGAGATGCGCCAACAGAATGTCCGCGTGGGAGTTGGACGATACAACGAGGCTCGCGCCTGGTACACGGCCCCGGCTTTCTCGAGCGGCACTCACTCGACCGACGAGCATCGGACTATTCATCTTGGGCTCGATCTTTTTGCCGAACCTGGCACGGGAGTGCACGCCCCGCTCGCGGCCACGATTCACGCGTTCGCGAACAACGCCGCGCGGCTGGATTACGGACCACTAGTCATCCTTCGACACGAGTCGGGTGAAAAGAACGGTCCAGAAAACGATCGCTTTTTCACACTTTTTGGCCACTTGTCGCCGGATTCTTTGAATGGCCTAAAAGTGGGCCAATCCGTCGCCCGAGGCCAGCGGATCGGAGCGATCGGATCGCCGCCGGACAATGGCGATTGGGCGCCCCACCTCCATTTCCAGATCATCACGGATCTGCTTGATCGCAGTACCGAGCCGGCAGGCGACATGAATCGCGCGCAATGGCACGAGCGGCCTGCGCGCTTGATCGCCCGCCCCACCGATTTTCCCGGTGTCGCTTTCGCCAGCCAGCGCGACGTTTGGCTGAAGCTGTCGCCCGATCCGAACCTGCTCGTCGGCATTCCCGCGGATCGATTTCCGCAGTTCGAGCGTTCCAAAGACTCGATTCTCGCGACTCGACGCGCGCTGCTCGGCGGCAATCTCAGCGTCAGTTACGACGAGCCGCTGAAGATCGTTCGAGGCTGGCGCCAGTATCTTTACGACGAAACCGGGCGCGCGTTTCTGGATTGCTATAACAACGTTCCGCTGGTGGGCCACAGCCATCCGCGGGTGGTGGAGGCGGTGCAGCGGCAGATCGCGCTGCTCAATACCAATACGCGGTATTTGCATGACAATATTGCCCGTTACGCGGAGCGCCTGACCGCGCTGCTGCCCGTTCCGCTGCGCGTGTGCTATTTCCTCAACTCGGCGAGCGAGGCCAACGAACTGGCGCTTCGCCTTGCTCGCAACTATACCGGCCGCGAAGATATCATCGTGCTGGAGCACGCGTATCACGGCAACACGACGACGCTGATCGACATCAGTCCGTACAAATTCAACGGACCGGGCGGGCGCGGCAAGAAACCGTGGGTGCATGTCGCGCCGCAGCCCGATCCGCACCGCCGCAATGACGCGCAAGCCGGCGCGGAATACGCGCGCGCGGTGGAAGAGATTATTTCAGGAGAACGGCAGGGCATGGCCCTGCCCCACACGAACTTGCCCCGGCAGGGCATGGCCCTGCCCCACTTGCCCCACACGTTCATCGCCGAGAGTCTGCCGAGCGTGGGCGGGCAAGTCGTGTTTCCGCCCGGTTATCTTGCCGAAGTCTACAAGCACGTGCGCGCGGCCGGGGGAGTGTGCATCGCCGATGAAGTGCAAGTCGGGTTCGGACGGTTGGGGAAATGGTTCTGGGGATTTCAGATGCAAAACGTAATCCCCGACATCGTGGTGTTTGGCAAGCCGATGGGCAACGGGTTTCCGCTGGCGGGGGTGGTGACGACGCGCGAAATCGCGGCGGCGTTCGACAACGGCATGGAATTTTTCAGCACGTACGGAGGGAATCCGGTGGCATGCGCCGCGGGGCTCGCAGTGCTGGATGTTTTGGAGGAAGAGGGACTGGCTGAGAACGCTCGCGTGGTAGGCGAGTATTTGATGGGAGCGCTTCGAAAGCTCCAGGCCCGGCACGCAGCCGAAAAAGGGGACAGACCGCATGGTTCGCCGACGAACCCACAAGACTGGCAGGCGACAAGATCGCCTGCCCTACTCACCGATGTGCGCGGCGCGGGATTATTTCTCGGCGTCGAGCTGACGACGGGCGATCAGGCGTCCTATGTGGTGAATCGGCTCCGCGATCGCGGAATTCTCGCCGGAACCGACGGCCCGCTGCACAACGTCATCAAGCTTCGACCGCCGCTGATTTTTTCGGGGGAAGATGCGGATTTCTTCGTTGGAGTACTCACGGAAATTCTCGCCGAGGAGCCGTTTCTCGAAATCTAGGTGCTCCGTTGCAGCGATGGGCGGCAATCACGTATGGCGACGAAAGGCATTTTTTTAATAACCGCTCCCTTTGGTCGCGGCTCGGAACGACGCGCGCTCCCTTACGGTCGCGGTTCCGAATCGGCGGAACCTCAGCGCGGCGCCGGCTGAAACTTCCATAACGTCGCGCGCAGTCCGTTCTTCAGCGCGATCACCTGGCCGTCCTGTGTCCAGCCCAGGGAACGATAGTCGCCCTGATTGTCGGACGGAATTCGCGTGACGCGGCCGGTCGCGGTGTCGATCACACCGGGAGGATTGAACCACGAATCGGGCGGAGCGAGCGGCACAAGGAGCCGGCCATCGGCGCTCAAGCCACTGGATGAGAGCGGAGACGCTGTCAATCGAATGGATCGGTCTAACGGAATTTCGCGCTCAGGGCTGCCATCGAGCGCCACGCTAAACAGATGCAACTGAGAGTTTTCGCGCACCTGGACAATGAGACGCCGGCCGGAAGAGTCCGCGATCACGCGATCGCCCGGGCGAATGTTCCGGGCGTCGCCGCCTGGCGAAGGGATGGACCAGATGACGCCGCGCGCGGAAAAATACGTGGTTCCACCGTCCGGCGAACAGGAGACCGAAGTGATCGGCCCTTTGGCAGGCGAGATCCGCCGAACAATCCTGCCGGTGGCCGGTTCGGTGAACGCGATGGTTTCATGCGGCGCGGGTCCGATCATGAAGACCACTTCGCCCAATCCGCACGCGGCCAGAGGCGCCATGGTTTCCTCATTGGTGTTGACCAGAGGCGCAGGGTCCTTTCCTGGCTGAATCACCATCAGGCGATTTTGGCCGGAAGCGCGGACGGCAACCACGGCGCGGCCGTCGGGAAGAACGGTCATGATGTCGGCGTCTTCCGGGACCAGCGGAAAACTCGCGAATCGCTCAGATCGGGTTCCGTCAAGCGAGAACCTCACCAGGTCCGAGGGGCGTTCCATCATGCTGAGGTAGACACTTCCGTCGGGGCTGGTATCCAAATACCAAACGGTGCTGGTGACCGTAAAGAGGGGCCGCTCCGCCGGCGCGCCGCTTGCCAGATACGAGACAACTCTAGCGAGCGTGCCGGAGTTCACAACCGCCAAAACCGACTGGCCATCCGGAGCCACCGCGTAGGCCGTGACATCCGCGCTGTTTAGTCCAGGCGGGCTGAGCCGCTTCATCGAACCGGAAGCGATGTCTACTGCGTACAAGCCCCGAGCCGAGGCCGACCGCCCCACCGGCTCGCCCCAGATCACGATGGTCTTGCCGTCGGGGAACGCCCTGGCCGCGGTGTTTTGGGAGGAAGACAGCCCCGACTGGATTGCAAGCTCCTGGAATTGCCCGGTGGTGGGCCAAAAGTGGAGAAATTTCCGGTTCCGAGCGGCATCGAGCCTGGTGACGATCAAGGTCCCGTCGCGCAACGGTTCCGCGTTACCGGCATTGTCCAGAACCAAGCGTTCGTCACCGCCGAGCACCGGCACGCTATAGATTTGTCGCACCGAGCCGTAAGTGCGGTTGTAGTAGATCAGCGCTCCGTCCGGAGACCAGCTTGGGTTGTCGGTCTTCCCGCGGGTGCGATCTCGCGTGAGGATCGACCAATTGGCGGACTCCGGCTTCATCACGGCGACCTGCGTGAGCCCGTCGACAATGGCCAGGAACGCGAGCAGGTGTCCGTCGGGAGAAGGCCGAGGATTCATCGCCATCTCAGGACCGCCCAGCATGACGCCGGACCATTGAGGCGGCTCGGGTGTGGGCCACAGGAAGCGCGTAGCTGCGATGGAAACGGCGGCGATCGCGATGGCGCCGGCTATCACGAGAGCCAATCTGCGCGGCCGAGGCGCCACGGGGGGCGCGGCTTGCGGTCCCGTGGATAGCGGCGCTTGCAGTGCGAAAGCGGATCCCGTTTGCCCGCTCCGGCTGGCCGCGCGGCCCGAATCCGTGTCGCGCTTCAGGCGTTGGAGATCGGCGCGAATCTCGGCAGCGTGCTGGTAGCGCAGGTTGCGATCTTTCTCAAGGCATTTGTCGATGATCCGCTCTAACTCCGCCGGTAAGTCGGGATTCAGGCGCACCGGAGGCACAGGCGCGCGGTTGAGTATGGAATCGAAAATGCTCCCCGAGCTTTCCCCGCGGAATGGCAGCATGCCCGTCGCCATTTCATAGAGCACCACTCCGAACGAAAACAAATCCGTTCGGGCGTCCAGATTTTGAGCGCGAACCTGTTCCGGCGACATATATGACACTGTTCCGACGGCGCTCCCCGCGATGGTCAACTGGTCTTCGATGGTGAGAGTGGGCCGTGCGGATTCGCCGTCGCCCGAACGGGAGCCGGGGACGGGACCGACCTTCTTCGCCAATCCGAAATCGAGAATCTTGGCGTTGCCGCGCGTGGTGACGAAGATGTTCGCGGACTTGATGTCCCGGTGGATGATTCCCTTCGTGTGGGCGGCGTCTAAAGCATCGGATGTCTGAATGCTTAAGTCCACGAGTTCCCCGGTGGGGACAGGTCCTGCGCGAATGCGCTGCTTCAACGTCTCGCCTTCCAGCAGCTCCATGACGATCACCGGCTGGCGATTGTGTTCCTCCACTTCGTAAATCGTGCAAATGTTGGGGTGGTTCAAGGCGGAAGCCGCGCGTGCTTCCCGCTCGAAACGGCTGAGCGCCTGTGGATCTTGCGCGATTTCCTCCGGCAGAAACTTGAGCGCCACGAAGCGGTGAAGGCGGATGTCCTCGGCCTTGTAAACCACGCCCATTCCGCCAGCGCCCAGCTTCTCCGCGATGCGGTAATGCGAGATGGTCCGGCCGGTGAGAGAACCGGCGTTGCCCTGGGTGTGCTTCTGAGCGATTGCCTGCGCGGCCAGTTCTATCGCGGGACTCTCCAGAAAACTACCTGCGCCCTGCTGCGAGGCCAGCAGCGACAGAACTTCCTGCTCCAGGGAACGGTCGCCCGCGCACGCCCGTCGCAGGAATTCCGCGCGCCGGGCAGGAGGACACTCCAGTGCCGACTGGAGCAGATTATCGACTTGTTTCCAGCGATCGGAATCCAGGGGCGCCTTTCCGGGCGCCGAGGGAGAGCGCCGTGGGTATGCAGCCGATTCTAGACTAGAATCACACCAGCACAGTGAACGCGTTCTCCGCGCGCTCGACGGGGCGATACAGAGTGTCCCGCTCCATCGGCTCGCGGCCGGCTTCGCGGATCAGCCGCAACAGTTCACCGCGGTGCAGATTTTGCGACGTGGTTGCGCCGGCATCGTGGTAGATTTTCTCCTCGACGACGGTTCCGTCGATGTCGTCCGAGCCGAAGCGCTGCGCAATTTGCGCGATCCGCGGCGTCATCATGATCCAGTACGCCTTGATGTGCGGAATGTTATCCAGCATCAGGCGCGAGACCGCGATCTGGCGCAGATCGTCAAACCCGGTGGTCTTGGGAATGTGCGCGAGCGGCGTGTTATCGGGATGGAACGCCAGCGGAATGAAGGTGACGAAGCCGTTGGTTTCATCCTGAAGAGTGCGCAGTTTATCGAGATGATCGACGCGGTCCTCTTCCGTTTCGATATGCCCGTAGAGCATGGTGCAATTGGAATGCAGCCCGAGCTGGTGAGCGGTGCGGGCGACGTCGAGCCACTGCTCGCCCGTGATTTTGTGATCGCAAATGATGCGGCGGACGCGATCGCTGAAAATTTCCGCGCCGCCGCCGGGAAGGGAATCCATGCCCGCGTCTTTCAGCTTCAGGAGCGTGTCCCGAACGCTAAGTTTCGAGCGTTGCGCGAGATATCCGATCTCGACCATGGTGAACGCCTTCAGGTGCACCTGCGGAAAGCGCTGCTTCAAGCCGCGCAGCATTTCGCAATACCAATCGAGAGTCAGTTCGGGATGCAGGCCGCCGACGATGTGGAACTCGGTGACGGCGTCCCGAGTATTCGGGTTCCAGCCGTGGCCCGCGACCTCCCAGACCTGTTCGAGCGACATGGTGTAGGCCTTGGGATCCTTGGCTCGCTTGCCGAAGGCGCAGAGGCGGCAACTGGCCACGCACACATCGGTGGGATTGATGTGGCGGTTGACGTTGAAATAGGTGACGTTGCCGTGGAGGCGTTCGCGCACGCGATTGGCGAGCCAGCCGACGCCGAGCAGATCGGGCGAGCGGTAGAGGGTGACGCCGTCGTCGGGACTGAGGCGTTGGTGTGCCTCCACTTTTTCGGCGATCGGGCGGAGGCGGGGGTCTTCAAAGGTTGGTGTCATTACGTTAAATCAGTCGCTAGCGGTAGTACTGTCGGCGCCGTTGCGCCGCTCCCTGACGGTCGCGGTTCCGAAAAACAATACGCTCCCTGACGGTCGCGGTTCCGAAAAACGACGCGCTCCCTGACGGTCGCAGGTCCGAAAAACGACGCGCTCCCTGACGGTCGCGCCTCACTTTGGTCGCGGTTCCGAAAAACGACGCGCTCCCTGACGGTCGCGCCTCACTTTGGTCGCGGTTCCGAAAAATAATGCGCTCCCTGCTGTCGCGCCTCATAGCCCCCACCCTGACGGGTGGGGCTGGAAAGCCTACGCGCGCAGAAAAATGTCGGCAGCCCAAAACACAAAGAATATCACGCTCACATAGCCGTTCATGGTGAAGAAGGCCGCATCGATGCGTGAAAGATCGTCGGCTCGGACCAGACGATGCTCCCAGGCAAGCAGCGCCGCGACCGCCGCGACCCCCGCCAGAGCCACCGCGCCCAGCGCGAACGCGTGAACCAGCACCATCAAACACAAGAGCATTCCGATGTGCAGCGCCCGTGAGATCCACAGGGCGCCCGCGATTCCGAACTGCTTGGGCACGCTGTAGAGGCCCGTGTGCACGTCGAAGGCGTAATCCTGGCAGGCGTAAATGATGTCGAAGCCGGCGGTCCACAAAGTCACGGCGGCGGTGAGCCACAGGATGCGAGGGTCGAGCGAGCCGCGCATGGCGATCCACGCGGCGGCCGGCGCGATGCCCAGAGAAAAGCCCAGCACGATGTGCGACAGCGAGGTGAATCGCTTGGTGAAGGAATAAAACATGGGGATCGCGAGGGCCACGGGAGCGAGCAGGAAGCACAGCGGATTCAGCTCGCGCGCGGCGAACAGGAAGATGAACGCGGAGATCGCGATGAAGCCCCAGGCGAAGCGGCGCGTCAGAAGTCCGGCGGGCAAGTGGCGCGATTCGGTTCTGGGATTGGCGGCGTCGATATCGGCATCGAGCACGCGATTGAAGGCCATCGCCACGCTGCGCGCGGCGACCATGGCGATCACGATCCACAGGAGTTTTAGGGGCAGTCCTTCGCGCGAAAAGCGGTCCTCGCGCCAGGCGAGCAGCGCCCCGGTGAGAGCGAACGGGAGCGCGAACACGGAGTGCTCGAACTTAATCATGTCGAGAGTGAGGCGGATGCGGCGGAGGAATTTCGGCACGATTTTTTCTACCGCGCACAACGGCACGAGCAGCCTGTGCGCGGAGCTACAGACCCAGTTATCATTCTATTGAATGCAGCGGACTCTCATGGCCTTCGCGCCCGTGCTGATGGCCGTAACGCTCGCCGGTTGCGGCGAAAAGGCCTCCACCATGGAGGACCTTAACTCGACCGACGTCACGCTGCGCAATGGCACCAAGCTAATTTGCGAGACGATGCGGTTGGACATCGACCTCACGCGCGGGTTGATGTTTCGCGATTCCCTGCCGCCCGGCCACGGCATGTTGTTTTTCTATCCGGCGAGTGCGAAACACCAGCACTGGACCTACCAGGTCAAGTTTCCTATCGACACGATCTGGATGGATGGCGATCACACCGTGGTCGAAATTGTGGCGGACATGCCGCCGTGCACTGCCAAGGCCGCGGGCGAATGCGAGCTATATGGGGGCAAGCAGCTATCGCGTTATTCGCTGGAAGTTCCGGCTGGATTCGCGGTGAAGAACGGAGTGAAGGTGGGCGACAGGATCGATTTTTGAGCGGTCTAGATTTTTGAGTCGTTCTAAACACAGCGTCAGAAGTATTTGCGCATCCGCTCCCTGATGGTCGCGGTTCTGTTACGGAACCGCGCGCGTCAGCAAGCGGCCATTCGCAAATACTTATGACGCTGTGTTTAGTTCTCTGAGTCCGCAATCTTCTTTTTCACCGCCAGCGAATTTCAGCGTGGCAGGTACACGACACTGGCGGCAACAGCAGCGCGGGGATGGCGAATCGCCTCATTTTTCAGTGGGGAGACCGGCTTCATTCCAGGCGCGCCATCCGCCGTCGAGCGAAATCACATCGGTGTAGCCCATGTTTTGCAGCGCATCGGCGGCCAGCGCGGATCGAAACCCGCCGCCGCAATACAACACCAGAGTCGCGGATTTGTCGGGGACCTTGGTTTCGATATCGCGCTCGATGATGCCCTTGCCCAGGTGCATCGCGCCGGCGGCGCGGCCGGCCGCGAATTCGTTGTCCTCGCGGACGTCGATCAGGGTGTGCGATTGGCGCGGCAGTTTCTGGTAGCCGTGGATGTCGATCTGCTTGACGCGGGTTTTGGCGTCGTTGACCAGCGCCAGGAATCCGGTTGCGTGCGGTTTGTGGGGTGTGCTCATGATAGCGTGCTCTCTTTATTATGATCGCGCGGCTCGGTTGGCAGGGCATGGCCCTGCCCCACGGTATTCGGAGCGCCGGATCGGCAACAATAAGAGGATGGAATCGACAGGGCTGCTGGATCAGCTCGAGCGGCACGGCATCATCGACCAAGTCACCAATCGCAAAGCTCTCGACGAGCTGCTCGCTAAACCCGGCGCGTCGATTTACGTCGGCTTCGATCCCACGGCCGACAGCCTGCACGTCGGCCACATGCTGCCGGCGCTGATGCTCGCGCGATTTCAGCGCGCAGGGCATCGCCCCATTATCGTGGTGGGTGGCGCGACCGGCATGATCGGCGATCCCAGCTTTCGGGGCGAGGAACGCCAGCTTTTATCTCTCGACGAAATTCGCGGGAACGCGATTGCGGTCGGCAAGCAGCTCGCGCAATTCGTGAGCTTCGAGGGACCCAATGCCGCGTTGATGGTGAATAACGCGGATTGGACCGCGCCCATCAGTCACCTGGAATGGCTGCGCGACGTGGGCAAGTATTTCACCGTGAATTACATGGTGGCGAAGGAATCCGTACGGCGGCGCCTGGAAGACCGCGAGCATGGGATTTCTTATACCGAGTTCAGTTACATGCTGCTTCAGGCGAACGATTTTCTATATTTGTTCGACCATCAAGGCTGCACGATTCAAGCCGGCGGCAGCGACCAGTGGGGCAATATCACAGCGGGAATCGAGCTGATCCGGAAGGCGCGCGGAGGGGAAGCGTTCGGGATCACGTTCCCGCTGCTGACCACCAGTTCCGGCGAGAAATTCGGGAAGAGCGCGGGCAATGCGGTGTGGCTGGATCCGGCGCGAACCAGCCCTTATCAGTTCTATCAATATTGGATTCGCACGGACGATCGCGACGTGGAAAGGCTGTTGAAGCTGTTTACGTTCTACCCCCTCGACGATATTGCATCGCTCATGACCGCACACGCTGAGTCGCCCGAAAAACGCATCCCGCAGACGGCATTGGCGAACGAGGTGACGCGCATGGTCCACGGCCCGGATGCGCTGGCATACGCGAAGGACGCATCGAGAGCTTTATTCGGTGGCGAGGTGCGCGGGCTTTCCGATCGCGATCTGGAGGATATTTTCGCCAATGTGCCGTCGTTTTCGATTGAAGCGGACGCTGTCGAGCGAGGGCTCAAGCTGCCGGATCTGCTGGTGCTGGCGGGAGCCGCGACGTCGAAAGGCGAGGCGTCGAGGCTGATGGCGGGTGGGGGCGTGTATCTGAACAATCGCCGGGTGGTCGACGCGGCGGCGACATTGCGCCGTGAGGATCTGGCGTCGGAAACGATGCTGGTGTTGAGGGTGGGGAAGAAGTCGTATTATCTGGGGCGGGTTAATTAGAGGATTTATGGCCGAGCCCCATGCGTTAGCTTGGGGCTGTTTACGCGCGCGCTAGCCCCAAGCTGACGCATGGGGCTATTAAACCGCGTCCAGAGCCTGCTCGAAATCTGCCAACAGATCCCGCCAATCCTCGATGCCGATCGACACGCGCACCAATCCGTCGGTAACGCCCGCTTGCGCGAATTGCTCTTCGGTGAATCCGGAATGTGTCGTCGTCCTGGGATGGCACACCAGCGTCTCGACACCGCCTAGTGAAACGGCGTTGCGCGCGAGGCGAATGTTGCGGAGGAATTCGAAGGCCGCGGGCTTGCCGCCGCGCAGCTCCAGCGAAAACATGGCGCCCGGAAAATCACACTGCGCAAGACGGATGCGGATTTGCTCGGCATCGTCGAACAGCGTGGGATACAGGACCTTCTTTATTTTCGGATGGCGCGCGAGCCGCTCGGCGATCCGCTGCGCGTTCTTGCTGGCGCGATTCATGCGCAGCCCCACGGTGGGCAGGCGATGATCCAGCATCCAGCATTCGTCGGGTTGAAGGATGTTGCCGAACAGGCTGCGCAGGGAGCGCATCTTCTTTATAAGAGCTGGATCGCGAGCCAAGGCGACTCCTCCGATCAGATCGCTGAATCCCGATAAATATTTGGTCGCGGAGTACAACACGACGTCCGCGCCCAGCTCGAGCGGATGCTGGAACGCGGGGCCCAGCATGGTGTTATCCACCATCACCAGCGGCTTTTCGCCTGTTGTGTTTTGGGCCGCGACTTCACATGCCCGGCGGATGTCGGTCATGATGATGGTCGGATTAGCGGGCGTTTCGATGAGGACCACCCGCAGGTTTTTCGCGCCGCGAATAATTTCGTCGATGCGATCGGTTTGTCCGGCGGGCGCGGGGATGCCGGCGACGCCCCAGGTCGACAGAAAATTCTCGATCATCTTCTGCGTGCCGCCGTAAACCGGGACGGTGTAGACGATGGTGTCGCCGGGGCGCAGAAACGCGAAGAACGCGGTCATGATCGCGGCCATGCCGGAGTTGAACACCAGCGCGGCTTGCGCGCCGGCCTCCAGCGGAACGATCTTGTCCTCGAACATCTCGGCGTTGGGATGATTGAAGCGCGAATACACCAGGTCGACGTTTTCGCCGGGCTCGAGCATGCCTCGGCCGCCCATCAGGTCGAAGGCGCGTTCGGCGGCTTCGGGGCTGGAGAAAACGTAGGTGGAGCTGCGGAACACGGCGGGCCGCGCGGAACCTACGGAGAGACTCGGGTCGAACCCGCGAGTGAGTACTTCAGTGGGGGGACGAAGGAGGGATTTTTGATCGGCCATCATCCTGAGTTTAGCTGAGCACTAGGTGTGTGGCGCGAGCTGTAGACGAAAGAAAAGCCGAGACGACTCTCGGCTCAGCAGGCCTGGCGGCCCGCGCCACATCAACTCAAGGGCGCTATTCCTGGCGCAGCGCGGTGATCGGATCGACGCGCGCGGCGCGGCGCGCGGGAATCCAGCAGGCCGCGATCATCACCACGGCGAGAATCGCCGGGATGCCGATCACAATCGACGGATCGAATGGGCTCACGCCGATCACGAACGTCTGGAAGACACCGGCGGCCAGCAGCGGAATCGCGATCGCCAGCCCAATCGCAAGGCCGGCCGCGGTGAACGCCGCGCCCTGGCCGAGCACCATGCGAAGAACGTCGGCGGGCTGCGCGCCGATGGCCATGCGGATTCCGATTTCGCGCGTGCGCCGGCTGACCGCGTAGGCGACCACCCCATATAGGCCGATCACGGCGAGCACCAGACCCATTAGCCCGGTCGCGCTGACCACCTGGGCGATCACCCGCGGGCCCAACATCGCGCGATCCCGATAGAAGGCGTCCATGGTGCTGATGCGGAAGATGGGCATGTCGGGATCGAGCTGGCGGACCTGATCGCGGACGGAGGCGGTGATTGCGGCGGGATCGCCCTTGGTGCGGACTTCGACGAACATTCTGGAACTGTAGTCCTGCGCAAACGGCGTCCACAGCGCGAGCTGCGGCGGTTCAGCCCAGTATGCGTATTTTGCGTTTTTTGCGATGCCGATCACCTGCGCCTCCGGACCGTCTTTACTGTCGAGGCGCATACGCTGGCCCACTGCATCGCGATTGGGAAATAACCGTTGCGCCAACGTTTCATTGATCACTACGACGCGCGGCGATCCTGCAGCGTCCTGCGCATTGAATACGCGGCCGCGCACCACGGAAGTCTCCATCAGAGGAAAGTAATTCTCGTCAACAGAGGTGGAGTAGGCCAGTGGATCGGCTACGCCGGGACGCGGCTGATAACCGTCGACGATCACAGGGCGCCAATTTTGGTTGTTGTTGAAAGGGATGGTGGAGGCGAGCGAGACACTTTGCACGCCGCTCAAATCGCGCAGACGATCCACCAGTTGGCGATAGAACTGGCGCGTCTTCAGCTCGTCGTAACGCCCGAGATTCGGATCGAGCGAGAAGAACAGCGTGTGATCCAGGCGGAACCCCGGGTTAACGGCGCTCGGCAACTGGAATCCGCGTACGAACAGCGCCGAGATCATCAGCAATACCACCGAAAGCGTGAGCTGCGCGGTGACCAGCAGGTTGCGACCCGCCAACCTTCCGCGCAGGAAAGAAACTTTGGCGGGCCCGGAATCGCTCGACTTAATGGTCGAGGCAAGGTCGGCGCGGGTCGAGCGGAGCGCCGGCACCAGACCGAACACGATCGCGGTGGCGAGGGACGCGCACAGGCTGAACACCAGCAGCCGCGCGTCCATCCGCAGGCCAAACGAGATCGGAAAATCGGATGGCAGCGGAGTGGAGGCGAGAAAGTGTATGCCAGCATAGCCTACGCCGAGGCCCGCCACGCCGCCCAGGATCGCGAGCAGCAAGCTTTCGGTGAGAAGCTGGCGGACCAGGCGCCCACGGCTCGCGCCGATCGCCATTCGAATCGCGATCTCCTTCACCCGCGCCGTCCCCCTGGCTAGCATCAGGTTGGCGACGTTCGCGCATGCGATCAGCAGAACCAGGCTGGTGATCGCGAGCAGCATCACGGCTAGCGTCGCGTTCACCCCGTCATTTTCGAAGCGGGCGCGGAGGTAGCCGAGCGCGGTAACGCTGCGATCTCGATTGGTGGCGGGATATTGCGCGGCCAGGCGGCGGGCAATCGTGGACAATTCGGCCTGTGCCTGCGCCGCGCTCACGCCAGGGTTGAGACTGCCGAGCAAGGTCAGACCGCGGTTGTCACGGGCGGTTAGAAAATCGCCCTTGGAATTCGGCAGGATCTGCGGGAACGAATTCATGGGCACATAAACTTCAGGCATCACGAACGCAACCGGACCGGTAAAGCCCTCGGGCGCCACGCCGACGACGGTAAAGTCTCCGCCGTTGATGCGGATCTTGCGGCCGATCGCGCCGCGGTCTGAAGCGAACTCGCGCTGCCACATCGCATAGCTGATCACCGCGACCAGATCGCGGCCGGGCACGCTGTCTTCCTCTGGACGGAACCCCCGGCCGATGGTCATCTGGATGCCCAGGCCGGAGAAGAAATTCCCGCTGGCCATGACTCCCAGGTTGAATTGCGGAACCTGATCGCGGTTGACGCTGACCCCCATGGGAACCAGGCTGTAGCACACCAGGCTCGAAAGCGTGCGCGTCTGATCGCGAAGGTCGGCGTAATCGGGATAGGACATGCTCCCGAGCCGGGTGCCGGGCGCGGTCGAGTCAACTTCGAGGACTCGCGATGAGTCGGGAACCGGCAACGGGCGAAGCAGGATCGCGTCGACGAAGCTGAATGTCGCGGTATTCGCCCCGATGCCCAGCGCGAGCGAAAGAATCGCGATCAGCGTGAATCCCGGAGATTTAGCGAGGGTCCGGAAGGCGTAGCGAAGGTCGGCGAGCGTGCGCATGTCCAAGCATACGCGCGGAACGGAAATTTCGTTCCGTAATACGCCGTAGTACCGTGTGTTACGATGAATTACATGGCCACCGCTACTCTTACGATCAGAATCGACCCCAAGATGAAAGCGGAACTGGATGCAATCGCCGCCGCGCGAGATCGCGGCCGTTCGTACCTGGTGAAGGAAGCGCTGCGTGAATATCTTGAGATTCAAAAGTGGCACATAGAGCACATTCGAAAGGGCGTGCGCGAGGCGGATGCTGGAAAATTCGTTTCCGAAGCGAAGATGAAAAAAACCATCGCCCGTTTGACTCGCCGCTCCTGATCGGGAATGATGACCATCCGCTGGACCCCGACGGCGTCAGACGATCTGGAAGCGGTTTACGACTACATCGCGCGAGACAATCCGGATGCGGCGAGTGCGATGATCCGGCGCATCGTTTCTGGGATAGAGGCGTTGGTCCGGAATCCTGAGATGGGGCGAGTCGGACGCCAAGTCGGAAGCCGCGAGCTGATCGTTGTTCCATACCGCGTCATCTACCGAATACGCGATTCTTTCGTGGAAATTCTGAATATCGTTCATAGCGCGCGACGTTGGCGCGCAGCATTCTGAGCCGGAAGACAACTGTTTCAGGTACAATTCCAACCAATGGCGCATAAGCTTCCACTGCTATTGCCCAGCGCGCTGCTGCTCGCGGCACAAACGGCGGTGATCCGAGTCGACACGCGCCTCGTGCAACTCAACGTCATCGTTCGGGATCAGAACAATCGACTCGTCGAGGGACTCACCAAGGCCGATTTCACCGTCTACGACCAGAACAAGGAACAGAAGATCGCGCTGTTTTCGGTCAGCTCCGTCCATAAACTCCTGAAGCCGTCCGCGCCGCTGCCCGCCGGGATCTATACCAATCGGCCGGAGCAGCGCGTGGAATCGCCCACCACGATTACCGTCGTGTTGCTGGATGCGGTCAACACGCACATTGAGGATCAGGGGTACGCCAAGGAACAATTCATCAGGTTTCTGAGCCAGATCCGGCCGGAGGATCGCGTGGCCGTGTACGCGCTGGGAAACCAGTTGCGAATTCTTCAGGATTTTACCGGCGATTCCAAGGCGCTGCTCAATAGCATCGCCCGTTTTCGCGGCGAAGCGCTCCAATACATCGACGATTCCGAGCCCGATCCCGCGGATACTCGTGACGACCCCGGCGGCCAGTACAACATGGACAAATGGCTGAATGACAAGAATGCCATCATGGCGGACAATGCCATTCAGAACCGCGTCCGCGCCACGGTGGGAGCTTTGGAGGCGATCGCGAATCACATCGGTCACCTTCCCGGCCGCAAGAACCTGGTCTGGATCACCGGCAGTTTCCCATTCACCGTGGGTCAGAAATCCGTCGAGACGACCACCAATTGGAACGACGTGACGGATCCAACTCAAAACGGCCCCACGCAAGTGGGAGGAAGTTCGAAGAGTTCGAAGGGCGGGGGATCGTCGGGCCAGACTCCGGAACAACAATACGGCATGAGCAACAGCACTCTGCCCGGACACACGCAACCGGGCCGGGAGGCTTTCGCCGGGTTCGACATGGACATCGCTCGTGCCACCAAGGCCCTCAACGACGCCGATATCGCCGTGTATCCGGTGGATGCGCGCGGGCTGATTACGGTCCCGAAGATCATGACCGCCCAGACGAACGGGCTGGTTAAACCGTCGCAGGCCGGCGGGCTGCCGATGGTTTCACTGATTCCGATGGGAATGGACACCATGACGGTGATGGCGGAATCGACCGGCGGGCGCGCGTTTTATAACACCAACGACCTCCAGCATGCGATTCGCGACGCCGTGGACGATTCCGAGGTGACTTACACGCTGGGATTCTACGCCGATTCGAGTACGCTCGACGCGAAGTTTCACAAACTGAAAGTTACGGTCGACCGCAAACACGTGGATGTTCGTTATCGAAGAGGGTACATCGCCAATCCGGCGGGCCCGCCCGCAGCGGATGAGCGGGAGGCTGTGATTAAGGATGCGATGTGGAGCCCGCTCGATAGCGGCGGCATCTCGCTCGCGGGGCGCGTCGAAAAAGTGCAGCAGCCGAAGCCGAACGGGCTGCGAGTCACCGTTTCCGTGGAGCCGTCGGATCTGGTGTTCCTGGAGCACGACGCTGTGCACACTCTCACGGTCGATTTTACGTTCGCGCTGCTGGCTTCCGATGGACAAAATCTGGACACCATCCATCAGGTCAAGACCATGGAGCTGGACCGGAAGCAGTATCTGGAGCTGAGCAAGAAGTTCGTGGTGAGCAAGACACTGGATCCGAATCCCGCGGTTTCACAGATTCGGGTGGTTCTGTTCGACCGGGAGTCGGGACGGCTCGGGTCGCTAACGATACCGGTGAGGTAGCGCCTCGTGGGGCAGCCAATTGTGGCTGCCGCCGGCTTTCAGCCGGCGCAAAGCCGCCTGAAAGGCGGCTGCAGGCAAGATTGCCTGCCCCACAATTCAATCTATAAATTCCCGCGCGAATCCTGTTCCCGCTCAATCGCCTCGAACAGCGCCTTGAAGTTTCCCTTGCCGAAACTGCGGCTGCCTTTGCGCTGGATCACTTCATAAAATAGTGTCGGCCGATCCTCCACCGGCTTCGTGAAAATCTGAAGCATGTAGCCTTCGTCGTCGCGGTCGACTAGAATTCCCAGCTCCTCAAGCTGATCAAGAGGCTCCTCGATCTTGCCGACGCGAGCGGTCAACTCTCGGTAATAGGAGCTAGGCACACGCAGGAAATCAACGCCCTGATCATGCAGCTTAGTCACGGTGCCGATGATGTCGGCGGTCCCCATGGCGATATGCTGCACGCCGGGTCCTTTGTAAAATTCGATGTATTCCTCGATTTGCGATTTCTTGCGGCCCTCGGCGGGCTCATTGATGGGGAATTTGATGCGGCCGTTGCCGCTCGCCATCACCTTCGACATCAGCGCGGAATATTCGGTCGAAATGTCCTTGTCGTCGAAAGTCTGGTAGAGGCGGAAGCCCATCACGTCTTCGTAAAATCGCACCCACGCGTTCATCTGATTCCAGCCGACGTTGCCGACCATATGATCGATATATTTCAGGCCGGTGGGACGTGAGATTTTGTCGGGGCCTTCGACTGCGACGAAGCCGGGCAGGAACGCTCCCTTGTAATTGCGGCGCTCGACGAACGTATGCACGGTATCTCCGTACGCCGCGATGGAGGCCATGCGCACCACGCCTGTCGAGTCTTCCACGCTGAACGGCTCGCGGACACCGCGCGCGCCGCGCTGGGTGGTCTCGCCGTAGGCGGAATCGGCGTCGTCGACGGTCAATGCGATGTCGCGCACGCCGTCGCCATGCACGCGCACATGCTCTGCGATGGGATGATCGGGCCGCAGGGCTGTGCTCAGAACGAAGCGGATTTTCCCCTGCTCGAGAACGTAGCTCGATCGATCGCGAACGCCGGTTTCAGGACCGCTGTAGCCGGTCAGTGTCATGCCGAACGCGGATCGGTAATAGTGCGCGGCCTGGCGCGCGTTGCCGACGTAGAATTCGACGTGATCGGTGCCGTTGAGCGGCAGGAAGTCGCCCTTTATTCTGACTTCTGGCTCCTGACTCCTGACTTCTTCTTCCCGTTTTATTCTGACTTCTGACTCCTGACTCCTGACTCCTTCTTCTACCGGCATAGAACCTCCTTGAGGTGCAATTGTTCCAGCGCGCCGATCAGCATCTGATTCTCTTCGTCCGTGCCGGTCGAGATGCGCACGCAATTCGGCAGACCGAAGGCCGCGAGCGGCCGCACAATCACTCCGCGCCGCAGCAGTTCTTCGGTGAGCCAGCTCGCTACCTGGGCGCTCTCCAGCGGAACCATCACGAAATTCGCGGCTGAGGGCACGATATCTAAACCCAGGTGCTGTAGCACGCTGGTGAACAGCTTGCGGCCGCGAACGTTTAGCTCGAGCGATCGATGAATAAACTCGCGATCCTCCAGCGCGGCGACGCCGGCCGCTTGCGCCGGCCCGCTGGGCTCAAACGGAAGCTTCACTTTGAGCAGATTCGAGATCAGCTCCTCATGCGCGAATCCGTAGCCGATCCGCAATCCCGCGAGGCCGTAGATTTTCGAAAACGTACGCAGCGTGATCACGTTGTCGTAACGGTAATGCATCGAATCGGGGTAGCGCGGGTTGTCCTGGGCGTATTCGAAATAAGCTTCGTCGAGGATGATCAGCACCCGGGCAGGAACGTGTTTGTAGAACTCGTCGAATTCATGGCGCGAGAAGATCGTGCCGGTGGGATTGTTGGGATTCGCGAGATAAATGATCTTGGTCTTTTCGGTGATGGCGTTTCCAAGGGCGGGCAGGTCGTAATGCCAGTTGCGATACGGCACCGTTCGATACGCGATGCCCCGCGATTTCGCCAGCAACTGAAATCCGACGAACGCGGCTTCTGTGGTGAGCACTTCGTCGTCATCGCACAGAAACGTGCGAATGATGTTCGACATGATGCTGTCCGATCCGCTGCCGGCGATCACATTGCCGACTTTGACATCGAACTCCCCGGCAAGGCGCTCGCGCAGGTCGAGGCCGCCGTTGGGGTAATAGTTGAGAGATCCGAGGCTTCGGATGATCGCGTCGATGGCGAGCGGAGAAGGCCCCAGAGGATTTTCGTTGGAGGCGAGCTTGGCGACGTGGGTGAGGCCGTAGGTTTTCTTCACCTCATCGACGCCGCGGCCGGGCTCATAGGCGCGCAGACTTTCGATGTAGGGAGGGACCAGATGGTAGCTCGCGGGCATCGGTTTCAGGATAGCACCACTTTCAGGTGGTTGCTGTCAATTTCTGTGTGGGGCAGCCAATTCTGGCTGCCGCCGGGTTTCACCCGGCGCCGTTCGTCTTTTCACCGCCGCGGAGCCGGCTGAAAAGCCGGCTGCAGGCAGAATTGCCTGCCCCACATCTCAGGCATTCGAAAGCGATCGTATGCAGTCCTCGATCGTGTCCACCGCGAAATCAGCCTGATCCTTAGTAATGACCAAGGGCGGACACACGCGGATCGAGTTCGGCCCCGAGCCCAGCACCAGCACGCCGCGCTCGAAGCACATCTCGACGATTCGATCGCGCAGCTCCGGTGCACGGTCTTTCGACTGCTGGTCGCGCACGATTTCGAGCCCGATCATCAGCCCCATCCCGCGCACATCGCCGACGATCTTATAGCGATCCGGAAACTCTCCCAGGCGAGCCTTCATGTGCGCGCCGATCTTCGCCGAGTTCTCGACCAATTCCTGCTCCAGCAATTCAATGGTCGCGAGCGAAGCCGCGACGCACACCGGATTTCCGCCGAACGTCGAGGCATGGGCGCCCGGCGTCCAATTCATGATGTCCGCCCGCGCCACCATGGCGCCCAACGGCATCCCGCTGGCGATCCCCTTGGCCAGCGCGACGATATCCGGCGTGAAATCAAAGTGATCTGAGGCGAACATTTTGCCGGTCCGGCCCATTCCGCTCTGCACCTCGTCAGCGATGATCAGGATGCCGTATTTGTCGGCCACGCGACGCAACTCGTCGAAAAACTTGCGTGGCGGGACCACGTAGCCGCCCTCGCCCTGCACCGGCTCGACCACAATCGCGGCCACGTCTTCTGCTGGTACTTTGTGGCGAAAAAGCTGGTCCTCGATCACTTTCACGCATTCGACCGCGCAGGAATCCGGCGTCTTGCCGTAGGCGCAGCGATAGCAGTAAGCGTAGGGCACGTGGTGCACGCCCGGCATCAGGGGGAAGAAGCCCTTCTGCTGCACGCTCTTACTGGCGGTCAGCGCGAGCGATCCCATGGTGCGGCCGTGAAAACCGCCGAAAAACGCGATAAATTGGCCTCTTTTCGTGTGATATCGCGCTAGTTTGATAGCCGCTTCTATCGCCTCGGTCCCCGAGTTCCCGAAGTACACGCGCTTGGCCGCGTCGCCGGGCGCAAGCGCCGCCAGTTTCTCCGCCAAGAGCACCATGTTTTCATAGGAAAAGTCGGTCCCGGACATGTGGATCAGCGTGCCGGCCTGTTCGCGGATCGCTTCGACCACTTTCGGATGGCAATGCCCTGTGGCGACCACGGCAATCCCGGCGTTGCAGTCGAGAAACCTATTGCCATCAACATCTTCCACCATTGCGCCCTGGCCGCAGGCCACCACCAGCGGATAACCTCGTGTGTAGGATGGCGATATAACTGCCTTATCCCGCTCGATGATTGCGCGCGCGTTGGGTCCGGGCAGCGGCGTGAGCAGGCTGGGCAGTTTGCCAGCGTCCTTATTTACGTCCGGACGGACGGATTCCATGGTTTTCATGACACAGCTCCTCTTTCGGCCGACTGGGTTGGGTTGTTGGATTACGGAGCGGGAGCCTTGCGGGAAAGCCTAATCCGAGCCGAAGAGGGAAGGGCGGGCGTTGGATGGGATAGGAGATAGCATGGCCGTCACTTCAGTTTGAGGATAACACAAAAGCTTGCAACTCCAACACATGTTTGGGCATCTTATTGATCAGCGCCAGTATTTGACAAGATTACGCTAAGATAATATGCTATTGATATAGTGGAGATAGGCCATGGACTTCAATCGATTCACCGAAAAGCTTCAAGAGGGCGTCCGGGCCGCGCAGGCCATTGCCTCTCGCAACGGCCAGCAGCAGCTCGATGTAGAGCATCTGCTGCTCGCTCTGTTGGAGCAAGAGGGCGGTCTGGCGCAGTCGATCCTCGCGAAGGCGGGGGTGAGCCCGGAGGCAGTGCATCGGCGGTTGACCCAGGATCTCGACCGGCTCCCGAAAGTTTCCGGTTCGGCCGCCGGACTGGATCAGGTCTACGTCACTCCCCGGCTGCAAACCCTGCTGAGCCGCGCGGAACGCGAGGCCAAGCAATTCAAAGACGACTACGTTTCGGTGGAGCATGTTCTGCTGGCCGCCGCGGACGAAAAAGCGTTCAAGGAATTGGGGATCACTCGCGATCGCCTGATGCACACGCTTCAGGAAGTTCGCGGCAGCCAGCGCGTCACCACGCAGAATCCGGAAACGACTTACGAAGCGCTCGAAAAATACGGCCGCGATCTGACCAAGCTCGCGGAAGCCGGCAAACTCGACCCGGTGATCGGGCGCGACGAGGAGATTCGCCGCGTCATCCAAGTGCTTTCGCGGCGCACCAAGAACAATCCGGTGTTGATCGGCGAGCCGGGCGTCGGCAAGACGGCGATTGTGGAAGGATTGGCGCAGCGCATCGTGCGCGGCGACGTGCCGGAGGGATTGAAGAACAAACGCGTGGTCGCGCTGGATATGGGTGCGTTGATCGCGGGCGCGAAGTTTCGCGGCGAGTTTGAAGAACGCCTCAAAGCGGTGCTGAAGGAAATCCAGAGCGCCGAAGGCCAGATCATTCTGTTCATCGACGAACTGCACACGGTGGTGGGCGCGGGCGCAGCCGAAGGGGCGATGGACGCCGGCAATCTGCTGAAACCGATGCTGGCGCGCGGGGAACTGCATTGCATCGGGGCAACCACTTTAAGCGAGTATCGAAAATATATCGAGAAGGACGCCGCGCTGGAGCGCCGCTTCCAGACTGTACTGGTGGATCAGCCGTCGGTGGAGGACACCATCTCAATCCTGCGCGGCCTGCGCGAGCGTTACGAATCGCATCATGGCGTCCGCATTAAGGATTCGGCGATGGTCGCGGCGGCGGTGCTGAGCCAGCGCTACATCACCGATCGTTTCCTGCCGGACAAAGCCATCGACTTGGTGGATGAAGCCGCGGCCAAGCTGCGCACCGAAATCGATTCGATGCCGGCCGAGCTCGACGAGAAGCTGCGCCGTCAGATGCAGCTCCAAATCGAGCGCGAAGCGCTGAAGAAAGAATCCGACAAGGCGTCGCGTGAACGCCTCGCGAAGATTGAAAAAGAACTGGCGGAGCTGAAGACGGAATCCACCTCGCTTCAGGCGCAGTGGAAGGCCGATCAGGAAACCATCCGCAAGCAGCGCGAGCTGCGCGCGCAGATCGAGCAGGTGAAGGTCGAGATCGAACAGGCGGAGCGCGCCTACGATCTGAATCGGGCGGCGGAGCTCAAATACGGCAAGCTGACCGGCCTGGAAAAGCAGCTCGAAACGCAATCGCGCCCGACGACTCTTCTAAAAGAAGAGGTGGATGAGGAGGACATCGCGCAGGTGGTCAGCCGCTGGACCGGGGTGCCGGTGTCGAGGCTCTTGGAGGGCGAGATCGAGAAGTTGATGCACCTTGCCGAGGAGCTGCATAAGCGCGTGGTGGGGCAGGATGAAGCGGTGGACGCGGTGGCCGACGCGGTGATGCGGGCGCGCGGCGGGTTGAAAGATCCCAAGCGTCCGGTGGGCAGTTTCTTGTTTCTGGGGCCGACCGGGGTGGGCAAGACTGAGCTCGCCCGGGCGCTAGCGCAATTCCTGTTCGACGATGAACACGCCATGATCCGGATCGACATGTCGGAGTACGGGGAAAAGCATACGGTGTCGCGCCTGGTGGGCGCGCCTCCGGGCTATGTCGGCTATGACGAAGGCGGGCAGTTGACCGAAGCCGTGCGCCGGCGGCCGTATTCGGTGGTGCTGCTGGATGAAATAGAGAAAGCGCACAGCGATGTGTTCCATGTGCTGTTGCAGGTTCTTGACGATGGCCGGCTCACGGACGGGCAGGGCCGCACGGTCGATTTCAAGAACACCATCGTGATCATGACGTCGAACGCGCCCAAAGACGAGCTGCCGCGCCTGTTCCGGCCCGAGTTCCTGAATCGCGTCGATGAAATTATTACTTTCCACCGGCTGACCGAAGCGCAACTGAAGCAGATCGTCGAGATTCAGCTTACGAATCTGCGCCAGAGGTTGGCGGAGCGTCACATCGAGATGACTCTCTCGGATTCGGCGCGCGAGCATCTGGTGAAATCGGGTTACGATCCGGCTTACGGCGCGCGGCCGCTGAAGCGGGCGATCCAAAAGGAAGTGGAGACTCCGCTGGCGCGCAAGCTGATCGGCGGAGAGATTCGCGACGGACAGCGGGTGTTTGTGACGGAGAGAAATAAGGGGTTGGTTTTCGAGGTCGAATCGGGAATGAAGGCCGAAGCATCTTAAGAAACGAAGTCAGGAGACAGGAGACAGGAGTCAGAATCAAATGGCTGAAAAAGATATCCAAATCAAAACGCTGCCGATGTTGCCGCTGAAGAACTCCGTGCTGTTTCCGGGATTGCTGATGCCGCTCTCGGTGGGTCGGGCGGCTTCGGTTAGCGCCGTCGAGAAGGCGCTGCGCACGGAAGACAAAGAAATCGTGGTGGTGAGCCAGCGCGACGTTTCGGTGGACGAACCGGACGCGAGCGACCTGTACACCATCGGCACGCGCGCGGTGATCCGCAAAGTCGGCCGCACGAAAGACCAGATGGAAGTGCTGGTGTTTGGCGTCGAGCGGGTAGTCATCGTGAAGGTGGACACGGAAGACGGGCTGCTGATGGCGCGCGTCAGGACCCTGCCCCTTCCCGACGATTCCAGCCGTGAAACCGAAGCGCTAACGCTTTCGATCGTCGAGATGGGTTCCAAATTTGTCGGCCTGATCCAATCGCCCAACACCACGCCGCAGGAACTGGCGCGGATGTTCACTTCGCAAGAGGACCCGCTGCGGCTGGCGTACATGATCGCGTCGCTAATGAACCTGGAAACCGTGCGCGAGCAGGGCTTGCTCGAAGCGCCTACGCGCGTCGAAGCACTGCGCATGGTCCACGGGTGGCTATCGCACGAAGTGGAAGTGCTGGAGCTTCGGAATAAGATCACCGACGAAGCCCGGCAGGAAATGTCGAAGGAGCAGCGCGATTACATTCTGCGCCAGCAGAAGCGCGCGATCGAACAGGAACTGGGGGAGAAGAACCCGGATCAGAGCGATGTGGAGAGCCTGCGCGAGAAGCTGAATAAAACCGATCTGCCGGAAGACGTTCGCAAAGAAGCCGAACGCGAGCTTTCGCGCCTGGAGAAAATGCAATCGGCGCAACCCGAATACAACATCATCCGGACGTGGCTTGAATACGTGATTGAGCTGCCGTGGAACAAGCGCAGCGACGACAATCTTGAAATCGCGCGCGCGCGGCAGGTGCTCGACGAGGATCATTTCGGACTTCAAAAGGTGAAGGAGCGTATTCTCGAACAACTGGCGGTGCTGAAGCTCAATCCCGACGCGAAGGCGCCCATCTTGTGTTTCGTGGGCGCGCCGGGAGTGGGAAAAACGTCGCTGGGACAATCCATTGCGCGCGCGTTGGGACGCAAGTTCGAGCGCATGAGCCTGGGCGGAGTGCACGACGAAGCCGAGTTGCGCGGCCATCGCCGGACCTATATCGGCGCGCTTCCAGGCCGCCTGATTCAGGCGATGAGAAGGGCGGGCACATCGAATCCGGTGCTGATGCTCGATGAAGTCGACAAGCTGGGCCGCGACTTTCGAGGCGATCCGGCATCGGCGCTGCTCGAAGTGCTGGATCCGGAACAGAACAAGACCTTCCGCGACAACTATCTGGATTTGCCGTTCGACTTGTCGAAGGTCCTGTTCGTGACCACCGCGAATACGCTGGATACGATTCCGGCGCCGCTGCTGGATCGCATGGAGATCATCCGGCTGTCGGGGTATAGCGAAGAGGAAAAAGCCCAAATCGCGCGGCGATACCTGCTGCCGAGGCAGTTGACACAAGCCGGCATCAAGCCCGAGCAATTCCAGATGACCGACGCTGCGCTCATCAAGATCATCAGTTCGTACACGCGCGAGGCGGGCGTGCGGCGATTGGAGCAGACGCTGGGCCGCGTGATCCGCAAGGTGGCGCTGAAGTTCGCCGAAGGGAATACCGAATCGGTCACGGTCAAGCCGGAGGATGTCGTCGAAATGCTGGGGCCGGAGCCGGTGCTGCCGGAAGAGGCGCGCAAGCATCTGCCCCCCGGAGTGGCCACGGGACTCGCGTGGACCGAAACCGGCGGCGATGTGCTGTACATCGAAGCCGCGATTCAGCACGGCAGCAAGGACCTGACGATGACGGGTCAGTTGGGAACGGTGATGCAGGAATCGGCGCGAATCGCGCGCAGCTACCTGTGGAGCCACGCGGAAGATTTCGGGTTGAAGATCGGGCCATTTCTGGAATCGGGTGTGCACGTCCACGTTCCGGCGGGGGCGATTCCAAAAGATGGACCGTCGGCGGGTGTGACGATGACCACGGCGCTCGCATCGATTTATTCGGGAATTCCGGCGCGTAGCGATACGGCCATGACGGGCGAGGTGACGCTGACGGGCCTGGTATTGCCGATCGGCGGATTAAAAGAGAAAGTGCTGGCGGCGCGGCGCGCGGGATTGAAGCGCGTGATCCTGCCGCGCGGCAATCAAAAAGATCTGCGCGATCTGCCGGAGGAGGTCCGCAAGGAGATGGAGTTCATTTTCGCGGATCGCGTGGAGGATGTGCTGGCGGAGATGCTGCCGGGGTTGAGGCTGGCGCCAGCGAAGGCGGCGTAGGAGGCGAGGCTCAGCTATGGACCAAATATCATCGAAATCAGAGTTAGTGAGCGACGTGGACACAGTGCTTTTCGCAAATCCAGACGGAACCTTCTTTGTAGCCTACGCATTTGATTCCTCTACTGGCACGGGAAAGCGCTCCCTCGACATGACGGAAGACGAGATCCGCTCCTGTCTTCGCAGTAATGGGCGCTCTGAAAGAATACATCGACGGTAAAATCGCCGACGCTCGAACCGCTCTTGCAGACAAGGTTAAGAGCTGATTCCGTCCGGCCGGCGGGGCGGGAGGGATTGCGCGTGACCCGTTGTTCGCGTAGCTTGGAGTTATGACGGCCGAACAGAAGAGCAAGCTGAGCGAGGTCATCTGGGTCGACCCGGAACGGGTCAGCGGAACTCCCTGCTTCAAGGGCACCCGCGTGCCGGTGCAAAACTTTCTCGATTACATCGAAGGCGGCTCGACCATCGACGAATTCTTTGAAGACTACCCGTCTGTCACGCGCGATCAGATTATCCAGTTCCTTGAACTGGCCAAGGAACAGTTGGTCGAGTGCGTGTCCTCCTAGACGAGTGTGTTCCCGTCCGCCTGAAGAAAGCTTTTTCGGGTCACGCGGTACAGCACGTAACCCAGACCGGTTGGCGCACCAGCAAAGACGGGCCACTTCTCAGCTTTGCTCAAGATCGGTTTGACGTATTGGTAACGGTGGACCGCAAGCTGGAAACTCAAAATAACCTCAGCATGTTCAGGATCGGGTTCGTCATTGCTCGCGTTCCCAACAATCGATTGGACGGCTTTGAGTCGATTTTCGAGCAGTTGAACGCGGCTGCGAACAAAGTTCGACAAGGCGAGATCATTCACGTCGTCAGCCCCGATCTGAAGTCGTAAATCGGCCGAACACAAGCCCAGTGGGGCGTTTAGCAAGGAAGACTATCCGGCGAATGTCAAGAATCAGGAGCGCATGATTCAACTGGCTGGTTCGCCCGACCGTGTCGTTCCCGGCCACGACGCTTTGCAGTTCCTGAGATTCCCGACGCAGGGACGTGTGGCCCAGATCAAGTAATCCTTGGCGCGCCACTTTAGGTTTTTACCGCAGCTTTGCGTCGCCCCGCGACGCGCTTGTGCCGCGCTGTGTTCCTGGAAGCGGAAATCTGGCGGGTTATGATGTCGATATGAAATCGCTGGTACCTGTAATCGCCCTAGGGGTGGTGGCATCGCTGGTGTTTGCCGCGTGGGGCTGCAGCTCAGGATCGCCCACGGTTGAGGAAGCCAAGAAATTTCTCGACGACGCGGAAGCCAGGCTGCTGGTGGCCGGCACGGAAGCGAACCATGCGGACTGGGTTCGCGCGAACTTCATCACCTACGATACCGAGGCCCTTTCCGCCGCCGCGGATGAGCGAGGCACCGCGGAAGGGGTCCGCTTCGCCAAGGGAGCGGTGCGCTTCGATCAGCTGAAGGTGCCGCAGGATATGGCGCGCAAGATGTTGCTTTTGAAAATCGGGCTGACGCTGGCTGCGCCGTCCGATCCGAAGGAAAGCGCGGAGGTCGCGCGCCTGGGCGCGGCGCTCGAAGGAGACTACGGCAAAGGCAAATACTGTCCCGATAGCAAAAAGAATGCCGACAAGCCGTGCCTGGATATCGAAGACATCACGCGTATCATGGCCTCCAGCAATAACGCCGCGGAGCTGCTGGATGTGTGGGGCGGCTGGCATTCTATCTCGCCGCCCATGCGCGGCGACTTCCGGCGGTTCGTGGATCTTTCCAACAAAGGAGCTCGCGAGCTGGGGTTCAAGGATACGGGCGCGATGTGGCGCGCCGGCTATGACATGCAGCCGGACGATTTCTCGAAGGAAGTCGACCGGCTGTGGGACCAGGTGCGTCCCCTGTACCTGTCCCTGCACGCTTACGTGCGATGGAAGCTGCGTGAGAAGTACGGCGCGGCCGCCATCCCGGAGAAGGGACCGATTCCGGCGCACCTGCTGGGCAACATCTGGGCGCAGGATTGGACCAACATCTATAAACTGGTCGCGCCGGCCGACGCCGATCCGGGTTACGACCTGACGCAGATTCTGAAGTCGCGCAAGACCGATGCTCTGCAAATGGTCCGGTACGGCGAAAGTTTTTTCAAGTCGTTGGGATTTGCGCCGCTGCCGCCGACGTTCTGGGAACGGTCGCTGTTCGTCAAGCCGCGCGATCGCGACGTGGTGTGCCATGCCAGCGCCTGGGACCTCGACAGCGTGGAGGATCTGCGACTGAAGGTGTGCATCGATATCACCGCCGAGGATTTCAATACGGTGCATCACGAGCTGGGTCACAATTTTTATCAGCGCGCCTACGACAAGCTGCCGTTTCTGTTTCGCGGCAGCGCCAACGACGGATTTCATGAAGCCATCGGCGACACTATCGCGCTTTCGATCACGCCCGAGTATCTGGTGAAGCTCGGGTTTATCGCGAAGCCGCCCGACGCCTCGAAAGACATCGGTCTGCTGCTGAACAAGGCGCTGGAGAAGATCGCGTTTCTGCCGTTTGGGCTGCTGATCGACCAGTGGCGCTGGAAGGTTTTTTCGGGCGAGATTCCGCCGGAAAAATACAATCAGGCGTGGTGGGACTTGCGGCTGAAGTATCAGGGGATCGCGCCGCCGGGCGCCCGCAGCGAACAGGATTTCGATCCGGGGGCGAAGTATCACGTGGCTGCGAACGTTCCGTATACGCGCTACTTCCTCGCCGACATCTTGCAGTTCCAGTTCCACCGCGCGCTGTCCCAAATCGCGGGCTGCCAAGGGCCCTTGAACCGCTGCTCGATTTACGGGAATCTGGAAGCCGGCAAGCGTCTCAATGCCATGCTCGAAATGGGGCAGAGCCGGCCGTGGCAGGACGCCCTCGAAACCTTGACCGGCCAACGGCAGATGGACGCGACCGCGATTCGCGATTATTTTGCGCCGCTGCAAAAGTGGCTGGATGAGCAGAATCTCGGAAAGCCAATCGGCTGGTAGGCGGCTCGCGAGCTTCACAGAGTACTTGAGCAAACATTCCCAAACTCACTGACGCAGAACGCGCGCGCCCGCACGCTCCTCCGCGTCCAAAATCGCTCCGATCCCGACTTATGAGGAACCGTATCGCACCCGTCGATACTACCGAAAATCAGAGGTTGCGCGTGACGTAAATCCGGGCGTTAAGGGTTACTCATAAACATTGACAGACTGATGAAATTCCTGTATACCAGATAGAACCGGTTTTGCAACCACGCTGTAGCTGCCGATCGAAAGGGGTTTTCCGCAAATGAAGAGACTGGCAACTTTGTTCCTCCTTCTGGCGTGTTCCGCCGTGGGCTTATTCGCGCAATCTTCGTCGATCACGGGCAACGTCACCGATCCGTCGGGAGCTGTCATTCCAGGCGCAACCATCAGCCTGGTCAACCTGGACACCGGCGCGATGCGCAACGGCGTAGCCGACAGTCAAGGCCGTTACACCATGGAGCAGCTAACTCCGGGGTCCTATAAAATCACGGCGAAGGCGACCGGCTTCGGCGATTTTGTGGTCGACCGGATCGAGTTGCTGGTGGGTCAGCCGGCCACGCTCGAAATCGCGTTTTCGAAGGTCGGCAGCACCAGCACCACCATCGAAGTTGCAGCCGCGGCGGCTCAGGTGAACACCACCGACGCTTCGCTCGGCAACGCGATCGACGGTAACGAGATTATCAACATGCCCAGTTTCGCCCGTAACGTCGTCAGCCTGCTGGCGTTTCAACCGGGCGTGACCAATTACGGCTCGGGCGGCACGAACGGCACGACGGTCGGCTCGAACGACGGTGCCGTCAACGGCGGCAAGCCCGACCAGAGTTACATCACGCTCGACGGCGCGGATGTCGGCGATCAGAATGCGCGTACTGCGTTCACCAGCGTTCTGCGCGTCACGCTCGATTCGGTCGAGGAATTCCGCACCACAACTACCAACGGCGACGCGGCCACCGGGCGCGGTTCCGGCGCGGACATCCAACTGGTCACCAAGTCCGGCACCAATACCTTTCACGGCTCGCTGTATGAATACCGCCGCGGAACGGAGACCGCCGCCAATACATTTTTCAACAACGCGTCCAATCCTCACGTGGCCATCCCCGCGCTGCTGATCAACGTCTTCGGTGGGTCGGCCGGCGGCGCCATCAAGAAGAACAAGCTGTTCTACTTCATCAACTATGAAGGACGGCGCGACGCCAGCGCGGGCAGCGCCAATCGGACCGTTCCCAGCGCAAACCTGAGGAACGGGATTGTGGGTTATCTGAACAGCGCCGGTCAGACCATAACCCTCACTCCCGCGCAGGCGCAGGCCATCGATCCCGGCGCCATCGGGGCCAATGCGGCTGGCCTCAAGACCATGCAAGGCATGCCGCTCCCCAACAACCTCAGCATCGGGGACACGATCAATACTGAAGGCTATTCGTTCAACGCGCCCGGGCACAACGTCCAGAATACGTATATCTCAAAGTTCGACTATCGCCCGGACAACGCCGGGAAGAACTCGCTGTACATCCGCGGCAATCTGCAAAATGACTGGGCCAATAACGGCCCCACTAATCTTCCTGAATTCCCCGGGCAGCCGGGGAACACGGTAAGCATCGCGAACAGCAAAGGCTTGGCGGCCGGCTGGACGGATGTGATCTCGCCGAATCTGGTCAGCACCCTGCGCTACGGGTTTACCCGCGCCGGAAATGAGACCTCCGGCGCACTGGACAGCAACTACGAATGGTTCCGCGGCATCAGCAACCCGTTTGACACCGGCACGTCGCTGACGCGAATTATTCCGGTGAATCTGATCGCGGAAGATATGTCCTGGAATCACGGGGCGCACAACATCCGCTTCGGCGTCTCCTTCCGCAACATATCGAATCAGTCGGCCAGCACCGCCAACTCATTCAGCAACGCCAGCTCGAATCCTTCCTGGCTGACCGGTTCGGGGAACGACCTCCTTCCCCCAGCATCTCTGGGCCTTCCGGTCGTTTCGAGCGGATTCCAGCAGAACTATGAATACGCGATGGCGGCCGTGCTGGGGTTGGAAGCGGAGGGCAACGCGGACTATAACTACAAGGTGAACGGCACTGTGCTGGCGTTTGGCCAGCCGGCGGTTCGCGATTTCGTAAATCGGGAAACCGAGGGTTACATCCAGGACACCTGGAAAGTCACGCGCAACTTCACGGTCACGGCCGGCATTCGCCTTGGGTTGGAGCCGCCGGTATACGAAGCCAACGGGCAGCAAGCTTCGACGAACATACCGCTCGCGTCGTGGTTAGGTTCGCGCGCGAACTTGGCCAATCAGGGTCTGTCTCAGCAGGGCGCTGGTCTGATCGACTTTATTCCGTTGAGTCAGGGAAATGCGATGTATCCCTTCCATAAGAACTGGGCGCCGCGCCTGGGCCTCGCCTATTCGCCGAAGGCGGAGAGTGGGATTTCAAAATGGCTGTTCGGCGGTCCCGGCAAAACGTCCATCCGCGCCGGCGCCGGAATGTATTACGATCTGGTCGGCCAGCCCCTGGCTCAGAGCTTCAGCAGCAGCACTCCGGGATTGTCGCAAAGCTTCTCGAATCCGGCGAATATATTGAGCTCCGCCCAGGTTCCGCGCTTCACCACCTTCTTCACCGTTCCCAGCGTGCTGGTCCCGCCGCCTCCTCCGGGCGGGCTGCCGTTGGTTTATCCATACACGGACGGGGCCTCCGGCGCCTTCGCGATCACCAACAGTATCGATTCGCAATTGGCTGCGCCTTACACCATCAACCTGGATTTCACCATAGGACGGGAGCTCTCCCACGGGTTCTTCCTCAATACTTCCTACGTCGGGCGTCTCTCGCGGCACTCGCTGGTCGAACGTGATCTGGCGATGCCGACCAATCTGGTCGACCCGGCGTCCGGCCAGACCTACTTCCAGGCGATGACGAACCTGATGACGGCCATCGATATGAACGGCGCCACCGTCGCCACCGTCCCGCAGCAAGCCTTCTTCAACGACATGTGGAAGACCGCCGCCGGCAATGGACTCACGCCGACGCAGGTGTGGGCCAGCGATTACATCCACAACAGTGCCCATGGCGACGCCACTAATACTCTGCACGATGCCGACGCTTCCACTAATTGCAATATAACGGGCGGGACCAAGTTCAATTCGAGTGGCAACGTCTCCTCGATGGCTTGCGGAATCTATGGCCCCTATATGATCTTCAATCCGCAGTTCTCGGCGCTTTCCGCATGGAGTTCGATCGGAAAGGGCGATTACCACGCGCTGCAAGTGAGCCTCCGCAAGCGCCTCAGCTTCGGATTGCAATTCGACGTGAATTACACCTGGTCGAAGTCGATCGACCTGGGATCGGCCCAGGAAGGCGCCGGTTCCTTCTCCGGGTTCATCACCAACACCTGGGATCCCAGCCAGATGAGAGCCGTTTCCAGCTACGATACGACGCAGCAGGTGAACATCTTCGGCGTTTATGCGCTGCCGTTCGGCCGCGGCTTGAAATACGGCGGCAACATGAACAAGATCGCGGACGCACTGGTCGGCGGTTGGCAGGTGACCGGCAATTACCGAGCGACTACGGGCCTTCCCTTTACCGTCAGCGATGGCTCGCGCTGGGCGACGGACTGGAACATAAGCTCCAACTCTAACGTCCTTGGGCCGGTTCCAGTAAGCATCACCAACAACAATGTCGTGAGTAATGGCATCGCCAAGAATGGTGGTCCAAACCTGTTCTCGAACCCCGGGGCCATCATCGTCTCGCCCGGCGAGCCGATCGGTCAGTATGGACTCTTCGAGGAAGCTTTCGCGGGCCAATCCGGAATTCGCAACAACATTCGCGGACCCGGCCTGTTCGACATCGACAGCGGTCTGTACAAGACGTTCACCATGCCGTATTCGGAGCACCATAAGGTCCAGATCCGGTGGGAGACGTTCAACGTGACCAACTCGGTGAACTTTAGCGGCGCCTCGCTCACCAACAATTCCTCGAGCAGCTTTGGAAGGTTCTCGACCTCGCTGATCCAGCCGCGGCAGATGCAGTTCGCCGGTCGCTATACCTGGTAAGTTCCAGCCCCACCCGGTAGGGTGGGGGAATCTAGGGTCGGGGACACGAATCCAGCCCCACCCGTAAGGGTGGGGGAAATCAAGGGACGCGCTTCGCTTTTCAACAGCGGGCGCGTCCTTTTTCCATTCCAGCCCACTCGTGAAGGTGGGGAGCCCAATTTATCGTGGACTTGGTCCCCACCCTCACGGGTGGGGTTGGAGCCTAGGTCGGTGGACGGAGTTAGAGAACTTCGCCCCGTGAGAACCACTCAGTAGGTTGACCTACCTTCTCACCTTCAACTGCTACGGCGCCCGCCTTCCGGGAGACCAACGCGGCTGGATGGACCGGACTCGCGGCGACCACTGCGGAGGTTATCGTGAACCCTCGGTCGGACTGGAGCGTTACGCTCGGGAAGTGATGCTGCATGATCCTTATCTACTGGACCAACGGCGGGCGAGCCTGGTCCTGGGAGCCATCCAGGAAGTGTGCACATTTCGAAGCTGGGAACTCCTCACCGCACACGTCCGCACAAACCACGTTCATTGTGTTGTGGGCGACGTGATCCATCCAAGTCGCGCCATCGCCGATTTCAAGGCGTACGCGAGCCGGGCCCTAAATGCGATCGAAGGAAATCAGAAACGGTGGGCACGCGGGGGCAGCACCCACACTCTCGAAGCTCCTCACACGATTCGGGCGGCGGTGAGCTACGTTGTCGACGGCCAGGGCGAGGGAATGGCGGTCTACGCATGGCATCGCGTCGTCCAGCCCCACCCGTGAGGGTGGGGGAAACGAACAGTCCCCCACCCTTACGGGTGGGGCTGGAACCCGCTCGTCTCTACTTGTTCATCCGGACGACGAAAGCGCGATGCTCGTCGGAATCCATCCCCTTTTGCAGTACTGCGAGCATCGCTCGGCCCTCGCACGACCAGATGTGCCGCGGATCCAGCCACAGTCCGGGAAAAGCCTTGGAACGATAAATCCAGTCGGTTCCCGGGCTGCGGCGGCGGTACGATCCGCCCGTGAGAACTCGCCACGCGACCTGCTTGCTGAACGTGTCCAGCGTAATGTACTCCCGCACGCCCGCGCGCTGGTACAAGGCGAGCTTGGGCCCGAAATCGTAGGTTGTGCTCGATTCGCTAATTTCCACAATCAACTCCGGAGCGCCGTGGAGGAAATTACTCTGGTCCTGTGTCGAGCCGCCGTGTTCGGGAAGAATGCGAAGGAAGGCGTCCGGTTGCGGGGCGCTCTCCAGCATGTAGCAAGTCACATTCGGCCCGAATGCCACGCCGGGCGTGTACGCTGCATAGGTTCCGAGCCAGAGATGGATCTGGCCATCGTACTGGCCGTGAGTAAGACCGATGGGTGAGGACACGAAGACGATTCCTTCAATGAGTTCGGCTTTCTTGAGTTCCGGGATAGCTTCCCAGCGCTGAAGAAACTCTTCGCGCTTCATGCGCATGCCGGTGATCAGCGGCATCGGTCGGGCGGAGCGAGGCACACACTTAGTATAACGGCGCGCAAACGAGTTCATGTCACAATAAAAATACGCTGTAATTCCAGCCCCACCCGTAAGGGTGGGGGAGCAGGGTGGGGGAGCAGCCGTCCTAAGGACGATTCATAAAATGACAGGTTCCCAGACACGCCAGAAGTTTCTCGACTATTTTGCCCAGCGCGGACATCGCATCGTGCGCAGCTCTTCGCTGGTCCCCGCCAACGACCCCACGCTGCTCTTTACCAACGCCGGGATGAATCAGTTCAAGGACGTGTTTCTGGGCCAGGAGAAACGCGACTACGCGCGCGCCGCCACTTCGCAAAAGTGCGTGCGCGCCGGAGGCAAGCATAACGATCTCGACAACGTCGGCTACACGCGCCGTCACCACACCTTCTTTGAGATGCTGGGAAATTTTTCCTTCGGCGATTACTTCAAGCGAGACGCCATCGCCTTCGCCTGGCAGCTGATCACGAAGGATTACGGCCTGCCCAAGGACAAGCTCTACGTCACCGTGTTTCGCGAGGACGACGACGCTGAAAAGTTGTGGCAGGAAGTCGCCGGAGTTCCCAAGGATCGTATTTTCCGCCTCGGCGAAAAAGACAATTTCTGGCAGATGGGCGAGACCGGGCCTTGTGGGCCGTGCTCGGAGATTCACTACGACTACGGCGTCGAAGCTGCCGAAGCCGGCCGCGAGCACGAACAATTTCCGGACGATGGCGGCGGACGCTTCGTCGAGATCTGGAACCTGGTGTTCATGCAGTTCGATCGCGACGCGTCCGGCAAGCTAACGCCGCTGCCCAAGCCCTCCATCGACACTGGCATGGGCCTCGAGCGCATTGCGGCGATCCTGCAAGGCAAACTGTCGAATTACGATACGGATTTGATTCGCCCCATCATCGATCGCGCGGGCGAGTTGTTCGGCAAGAGTTACGGCGAGGACGAGCGCACCGATGTCGTGCTCAGGATCAACGCGGACCACGCGCGCGCGACCGCTTTTCTGATTAACGACGGCGTCCTGCCGTCGAACGAAGGCCGCGGGTATGTGCTGCGCAAGATCATGCGCCGGGCCATGCGAAACGCCCGCATGCTAGGCACCTCCGAGCCTTATCTCTATAAGTTGACCGGCTTCGTCGCAGAACACATGTCCGATGCGTACCCGGAAATGATGGAGAGCCTCCAGCGCGTCGCACGCGTGGTGAAGGATGAAGAGCATCGCTACGCAACCACGTTCTCGGTCGCCGCCAAAGCCTTCGAGGACCGGGCACGGGAAATCGTCGAGTCGAGCCCTGCCGCCCCGTCGGTGCGGCTCGAGCTCAGGACGCAGGTGTTCCCCGGCGCGGAGGCGTTCAAACTTTACGATACATACGGGCTCGCGCTTGAAGAACAGGAGGACATGGCGCGCGAGCTTGGCGTCTTGATCGACGTCAACGGCTTCAACGCGGAGATGGAGAAGCAGCGCACTCGCGCGCGCGCAAGTTGGAAAGGCGCCGATAAGGCGCAAGTCAATCCGATATACCAGGCGATGCCGCGAACGGAATTCGTCGGACGCGAAACGCTGGAGGCTCCAGCCAGAGTGGCCGCAGTGCTGGTAACGGAACCGCGACCGTCAGGGAGCGGACACTCAAGCCCCACCCGTCAGGGTGGGGATTCCGGTGGGAATTCCGGTGGGAATTCAGGTGGGGATTCCGGCGTCGAAATCGCCCTCGACCGCACCCCGTTCTACGCCGAAGCCGGCGGACAAGTCGGCGACACCGGCGTGTTGCTCTCGCCCGAGACCGGCGCGACCCTGGCGATCGTCGAGTCGGCCTACGTGGCCGCGCCCGGCAAGACTGCTCACAAGGTGAAGATCGTCAGCCCTATTAAGGAGGGCGACACGGTGATCGCGCGAGTCGATCCGCAGTCGCGCCAATCGACCATGCGCAATCACACCGGCACACACTTATTGCATGCCGCGCTGCGGACCGTACTCGGCACGCACGTCAAACAAGCCGGCAGCGTGGTCGATCCCTCGCGCCTGCGCTTCGATTTCACGCACTACGCCGCCATGGATTCCGACGAGCTCGCCGAAGTCGAGCGGCTGATGAACCAGCAGATTCTCGCGAATCGCGAAGTCCACACCGACGTGATGGGTCTGGATCGCGCGCTTGAAACCGGGGCGATGGCTTTGTTCGGCGAAAAATATGGCGACCATGTGCGCGTGGTCTCCATCGACACATTCAGTAAGGAACTGTGCGGCGGAACTCACGTCGCCCGCACCGGCGACATCGGCATCTGCAAAATCGTCTATGAAGGTTCGATCTCAGCGGGCGTGCGCCGTATCGAGGCGATCACGGGCGAGGGTGCGCTGCGGCGCTTCCAGGAAGACGAATCGAAGCTCAGCCAGATCGCGTCTGGAATCAAAGTCTCCGCCACCGACATCGTGGAGCAGGTGTCGAAGGTTCTCGATGAGAAGAAGCATCTCGAACACGAGAATCAGCAATTGAGAATGGAGCTGGCGCAAAGCAAGGTCAGCGAGCTGGAAGGGAAGGCCCGGGTCATCAACGGCGTGAACGTGGTCGCCGCTCGCGTCGACGGACTCGACCGCCAGCAACTGCGCACCATCGTCGATTCCTTGCGCAACAAATGGAAGACCGCGGTGGTGGTCCTCGCCTCCGCCAAGGAGTTCGACATTTCCATTGTCAGCGGCGTGAGCAAGGACCTGACTTCCAAGGTGCAGGCTGGCAAACTCGTCCAGGAAGTCGCGCTTTCGACAGGCGGAAAAGGTGGCGGGCGTCCGGACATGGCGGAAGGCGGCGGAAAAGATACGGCCGCGCTCGCGGGCGCTCTGGATCGCGTGTACGAATCCGTGCGGGAGAAACTCTGAACCCACTGGAACACAAGTTGAAACGCGAATTGACCGATGTCGTCGTGGTGGGAGCGGGCCCCACCGGCCTCGCCTGCGGAATCGAGCTCAAACGGCGCGGCGTCAGCGCGATCGTGATCGACAAAGGCTGCGTCGTCAACTCGATTTATCACTACCCCACCAACCTGGTTTTCTTCACCACGCCGGAGCTGCTTGAAATCGGCGACATCCCCATGACCTCGCTGAATGAGAAGCCGGTGCGCGCCGAAGCGCTGAAGTATTACCGGCGCGTCGCCGATCACTATCAGCTCGATATCCGCCAATATCAACTCGTGGATAATATCGTGGGCGCCGATGGAGCTTTTATGGTGCATTCCATGGATTCCCATGGATGTCCACACGAGTACGCGTCGAAAAAGGTGATTTTGTCGACCGGCTACTACGACGTGCCCAACCGGTTGAACGTGCCCGGCGAGGATCTGGCCAAGGTGATCCACTATTACAAGGAGCCGCATCCCTATTACAATCATGATGTTATGGTGGTGGGCGCGAAGAATTCGGCGGCCATCGCCGCGCTCGAATTGCACTGGAGCGGCGCGCGCGTGACCATGGTGTATCGCGGCGACGGCATTTCGCCGCGCGTAAAATACTGGATTAAACCGAATATTGAGAACCGCATAAAGAGCGGTGAAATACCGGCATTTCCACGGTCAACCGTCGCGGAAATACGGGAAGACTCCGTGCTCCTGGCGACGCCCGGCGGCGAGCTGTCCGTCAAGAACGATTTTGTGTTCGCCATGGTGGGCTACCGCCCCGATCTCCATTTTCTGGAGCGGCACGGCATCCGCTTCGACGCCAAAACCGAGCGTCCTCATACAGATCCCGGAACGCTGGAAAGCGATCGCAAGGGCATGTACCTGGCCGGTGTGCTGGTGGCGGGCATGCATACCAATGAGATTTTCATCGAAAACGGCCGTTTTCACGGTTGCAAGATCGCGGAAGCGATCGCGCAAGATCTGCGTCGCGAGTGAGTCGCCGATTGCGAACCAAAGGCCGGGTTGGCTTACAATAGGTGGATTGATCTGCTGCTATGAGCGCATTGAATCCCGAATTATTTGAGGCCGTGCCGCTGTCGGACGTCCAGAATTACTGGAACGCCCGGCCGTGCAATATTCGCCACTCGACCAAACCGCCGGGGACCAAGGAGTATTTCGACGAGGTCGAGCAGCGCAAATACCGAGTAGAGCCGCACATCCCGGGTTTTGCGGAATTCGAGAAATGGCGCGGCAAGAAGGTGCTCGAAATCGGATGCGGCATCGGCACCGACACCATCAATTTCGCGCGCGCTGGCGCGCAGGTGACGGCGATCGACTTGTCGGAGAAATCGCTCGAGATGGCCCGGCGACGGGCGGAGGTTTTCGGATTCACGGATCGAATCCGATTCATTCAGGCGGATAGCGAACACTTGTCGGATTATCTTCCGGAGGGGAAGTTCGACCTGATCTATTCGTTCGGGGTGATTCATCACACGCCTCATCCGGAACGGGTGATGGCGCAGTTGCCACGATACCTGAAGCCGGATACGACCGTGAAGATCATGGTCTACAACCGCTGGTCCTGGAAAGTAATCTGGATTCTCGCCCGCTACGGCAAGGGGCAATTCTGGAAACTGGATAAGCTGATCGCCGACAATTCGGAGGCGCAAAACGGTTGCCCGGTGACCTACGTTTATTCGAGGGGACAAGGCCGGCGGCTACTGGAGGCCGGCGGATTGCGCGCGATGGATGCGCGCGCCGATCATATTTTTCCGTACCGGATTCCGGACTACGTGCAATATCGCTACGTGAAAGTCTGGTATTTCCGCTGGATGCCGCAGTGGATGTTTCGGATTCTGGAGCGGATGGCGGGCTGGCATCTTTTGTTGACTGGCGTTCCGGCGTCCTCCGATTTGGATGGGGCGCGCCGCTGACCCGGGCGTAAGGCATGGAAACATCAGAAAGGTCACTTAGCCAACGACCACAGGCAGTGCATGGCGCTGCCCCACTTGGCGCTGCCCCACCTGATCAGCAACAGCGACCTTACTTGTCGGTTGTGGTGACAGCACGTAACGACGATCACGGCGGCAATCTTCTCGGCCGGATGCAAGCCTTCGTGAACGGGTGGATGGAGCACTGCCGGCGCCATCGGTTACCGGCTGAGTTGATTATTGTCGAATGGAATCCCCCGGCCGACCGGTCGCCGCTGGCGGATGTGCTTGCGTGGCCGGATGGCGGCGGATTCTGCGAAGTCCGTATTATCGAAGTGCCGCCCGAGCTCCATCAGGGGTTCCGTAACTGGCAGGCGATGCCTCTTTACCAGATGATCGGCAAGAATGTCGGCATCCGGCGAGCGCGTGGCGAGTTCGTGCTGGCGACCAACATCGACATCCTGTTTTCCGACGAGCTGGTGAAGTTTTTCGCGGAGCGGCGCCTGGAGCCCGGCAAAATGTATCGCGTGAACCGCTGGGACGTAATGGGGGACGTTCCCGTGAACGCAGGGGTAGAGGAACAATTGGCGTATTGCCAATCCCACCTGATCCGGCTGAACGCGCGCGAAGGAACGTTCCGGCTGGGGACGGACGGGGTGCGCGTGCTGGAAGAGAACGACATCGCGTCGATGACCGGAACGTTGAAGCTTGGGTCGGGCTGGTTCCAGAGGGAGATGTCCGGTGAAGAGCCGTTCCGGTGGGTGGATAACGACGCCGAGCTGATCATTTCACCTCCGAAAAATTCTCCAACGAATAGTTCCGGGGCGAAGCAGGCACGCGTTCTGGTGCTGGATGTCGAGCCCGGGCCGGGTGTGAACATGAGCCCGTTCCTGCTGGAACTCCGCGATGCTGCGGGGAAACACCTGTCGGAGATTCGAGTCAAACGCAGGAGCGTGGTCACCTTCGCCCTTCCGCATTCGGAGGGAAAGGAGATTAGCGTGGTTCTGCACACACGCCATGGGGGAAATCGAATCCGTTCGGATTTGCGGACTCTCAATTTCCGCCTGTTCCGGTGCAGAGTAAAGTTGGTCTCCGGCGACAACTCGAATCCGGCGCCGGCTATTGAGACGGTCGCGGCCAGCCTGAATGAGACAGAGAGCTGGAGTTCGCGGATGGGCCGGGGGCTGCGGCTGGCCCGTGAAATCTGGCGGGGCAATCCGGACGTGCAGATCCGGGTGCCGATGTCGCGGGAGCAACTGGCCAAGCTCCAGTTGAAGCAGGACGGCAGCGGGGTTTCCTTTTCGGCGCGAGCCCTTAAACGGCTGCGGGGCACAGCCGACGCACCCATGGACTTTCTGCCGGCTGGAATGCGGGCCGTGTGGGGAGCCGGCTGGTATCAGCTCGAATCTGACCACGCGGAGAGCTTTCGCTGGATGGAGCCGAACAGCGCCGTCGTGTGGCTGCCTCCGCGCCAGCCCGCAAGGGAACTGGTTCTGCATGTCGAACCTGGTCCCGCGGTGGGATTCAAGGCCTGCCAGGTGGAGATCCGCGACCAGTGGGACGAAATCGTGGATGTGCAGGAAGTACGCGGACGGTCCGCCATTCGCATTCCGGTGGAGCATCTGTCCGGTCCCTTTATCACCTCCTTCGCGGTTCTGGGCGGCGGTCCGCCGAAAAAAGTGGCGGGCGACAGCCGCGTGATGGCGCTACGCGTGTTCGGATGCACCTGGGAGGGGACGGAAAACGATCAAGCGGACTTGAATGCCGCGGAGTTGGTGGCTGCGGGAGCCGGGATCTGGAGCGGGCGTGGCTGGTGTGCGTTTGATACGCGCCAAGGTGCGAAGGGGCTCGCCGCGCTGCGCGACGCCGAACTGATCCTCCGGGCGCCGGACGGGCCGAGCCGGTTATTGACGCTGGAAGTCGAGCCCGGACCCGGCACTAAATCGCTCGATCTCCTTATCGAGGATTCCAGGGGCCGGATTATGTATCGCGGGAAGGTCCCCGGCCCCAGACGGATTCAACTAAAAAATGTTTTTCGAGGGGGGAATTTCTACGCGCTGCGCCTGCGCGACGCCGCGCATGAAGACAACCCCACGCCTCCCCGAGACCCGATGCTGTTTGTTCCCGCCATTTATTGGCACAGCACGGAGCAGAACGCGGAGAACCAGACTGGCGATGACTGCGTCCGGGTGGTATTGCACCAATCCACATCCGACCAGGCGATCCAGCTACACACCAACGCCTGCGGCGATTTCACGCTGCTTGCGCGCGAGCACTGGATGGACCTGCGCGCCTACCCGGAGCTGGATCTGTTCTCCATGAACATCGATTCGATCTTCTGCTGGATGGCGCATCATGGCGGAGCGCGGGAAGAGATGCTTGACGATCCCATGCGTATCTATCACATCGAGCACGGGACCGGGTCGGGCTGGACGCCGGAAGGCGAGAAGAAATTGTTCGAGCGCATCGCCGCCAAGGGACTTTCCTGGGTGGACTACCACGACGTGGTGGAGTGGGCGAGGATCATGAACCGGTTCGACGCGCCTATGATTTTCAATCGCGAGGGATGGGGACTGGCGCAAGTTGAGTTGAAGGAATCCGGGCCGGGTAAAGGTAAGGTGATCGCCGCCGAGACTCGCTGAGAATCACACGCGCTCTGGCTGGAGGATCGCGCGGCAGGTATGGACACTGGAACACTGATCAGCCGCGTATCGCCCTAGCCAAAGGGCTTGGTCCGGTCAAGAAGCGTGCTTGCAATCGGTTCGGGCTGCGACATGTAGGTCATGAGCGCACTATCGGGCTTTGCCAATAGCTCCGGATTTCGGTTATCATGACAAGAATTGTCCTACTGCGGGGAACACGCAAGATTTTGTCGATTTTTTCGTAAGCACAAGAGGAATTAGATGAGCATTTCGGTAATCGGTTTGGGCAAACTCGGCGCGGTGCTAGCCGGAGTGATGGCGGATAAAGGGCACCAGGTAGTCGGAGTCGACGTGAATCCGGCGGCCGTAACCGCGATCAATCAGGGTGTTTCGCCGGTTCGCGAGCCGGGCCTGGATGAGATGATTCGCAGGAATGCGAGCCGCATGTCGGCGACCGCCGATGTGGCGGACGCGATTGCCCGCACGGACATCACCTTCGTGGTGGTGCCCACGCCTTCCGGCCCCGACGGAACATTTTCATTGCAATATGTCTTGAACGCGGCGGAGCCGATCGCGCAAGGGCTGCGTGCCAAATCCGGCTATCACGTGGTGGTGATCTCCAGCACGGTGATGCCCGGAGCTACCGGCGGGGAAGTGCTGCCGGTGCTGGAACGGATCTCGGGCAAGAAATGCGGACCCGATTTCGGGCTGTGCTACAACCCTGAATTCATCGCGTTGGGCAGCGTGATCCGCGATATGTCGACACCGGACATGATCCTGATCGGGGAATCCGACGAGCGCGCGGGCGCCACGCTGGAAGCGCTGTACCGGACGGTGTGCGCGAATCATCCTCCGGTGGCGCGTATGAACTTCGTCAACGCGGAGCTGACCAAGATCTCGGTGAACACTTACGTCACCACCAAGATTTCCTACGCCAACATGCTGGCCGAGGTTTGCGAAAAAGTGCCGGGCGCCGATTGCGGCGTGATCTCGCAGGCGATCGGTCTGGATACGCGCATCGGCAGGAAGTATCTGAAGGGCGCGTTCGGATATGGCGGCCCGTGTTTCCCGCGGGACAACACGGCGTTCGCGAAATTCGCGGACATGCACGGCGTGGATGCCACGCTGGCAAAAGCCACCGATCAGGTCAATCGCAAGCAGGTGACGCGGCTGGCGGAGCGGGTTCTAGGGCTGCTTCCGGCGAGCGGCACGGTTGGAATTTTGGGGCTTTCCTACAAGCCCGACACGGAAGTGATCGACGAATCGCAAGGAGTAATGCTGGCGCGGCACCTGGCGGGCGAAGGGGTCCGCGTGTGCGCGTACGATCCGGCGGCGATGGCGAACGCGCAACGGGCGCTGGGCTCGGCGGTAACATATTCGGAATCCATGGAGGCGTGCGCCGGCCAAGCCGCGGTGTTAGTGATCGCGACCCCCTGGAAGCAGTTCGCCGCGCTTCGGCCGCAACACCTGTCGAAAGCGGGACGCCCGGTATTGATCGACTGGTGGGGCATTCTTCCGGCGGCGGAGTTCGCGGACACGGCCGACTACATCGCCTGCGGACAGGGTCCGGCCGTCGCCGGCGCCGAGCAGGGGCGTAAAGCAGCGGTGATCGCGCGTGCGTAATACACGGCCCCGCAACTGTTTTCGAATCGAAGCCCGTCAGTGACCCATGAGCGAAAACGAAGGGAGTAACGCGTGAATTCGCGAGTTCTTGTAACCGGGGCCGGTGGTTTCATCGGACATCATCTTGTGAATTATCTGAAAGCCCGTGGCTGCTGGGTGCGCGGTGTCGACTTGAAGAATCCCGAATACGCGCCCACCTCGGCGGACGATTTCCGGCTGCTGGATCTGCGTCGATGGGAAAATTGCCTGGAAGCCACGCAAGGCGTGGACGAGGTGTACGCGCTGGCGGCGGACATGGGCGGCATGGGGTTTATCAGCCATCATCACGCGCTGATTCTGCATAACAACGCGCTGATCAATATCCACACGCTGGAGGCGGCCCATCAGAACAACGTGAAGCGGCTGCTATATACTTCCTCGGCGTGCGTGTATCCGGAGTTCAAGCAGACCGAGGCGAACGTCACGCCGCTCAAGGAAGACGACGCCTACCCGGCGCAGCCACAGGACGCCTATGGCTGGGAGAAGCTGATCACGGAACGGCTGTGCCTGCATTACGCGCAGGATTACGGGATGGAAACGCGCATCGTGCGCTTCCATAATATTTTCGGACCGCTGGGCACGTGGGACGGCGGACGCGAGAAGGCTCCCGCCGCGATGTGCCGTAAGGTCGCGATGGCGAAGATGAGTGGGAATCACGAAATCGAAATTTGGGGTGACGGCGAGCAGACGCGCTCGTTCTGCTATATCGACGATTGTCTGGAAGGACTGACGCGCCTTATGCGTTCGGACTTCCGGGAGCCGCTGAATCTGGGGCAGGATCGAATGGTGACGATCAATCAGCTTGCCGATATCGTCGCGAAGATCGCGGGGGTTCAGATTTCGAAGAAACATATCGACGGGCCGATGGGCGTTCGCGGTAGAAATTCGGACAATACGCTGCTGCGAAAAGTATTGAACTGGGAGCCCGCGATTTCGCTGGAGGATGGTCTGGGCCGGACCTATTCCTGGATCGAATCTCAGATGCGAGCCAAGAGTGCCGCGGCTCGCCCGGCAGTCGTGTCGGTGTAGCCGGCTATTTCAGGGGCGCGTGTAGATCCTGAACTCGATCTCGATTTCGTTCTTCACCTTGATGGCTCCGCCGCCGATACTGATCGGCTTGATCCCGAAATCGGTCTGCTTGAGGATGGTGCGGCCCGTGTAGGCGTCGCCCTCGCGGCGGACACTGACACGGACCGGTTTCGAAACGCCGTGCAGAGATAACGCGCCGTCGACGCGCCACTCGCCTTCAGACGCTTTTTCGACGTGCGAGGACTGAAAAGCGATCTCGCGATAACGCGCCGTCTCAAGCGTCATCTCCTCCATATCTTTCTGGATCTGCGCTTCGGTCTTGGCGTCGATCTTGGGATCGGGCTTCACGCGCATCTTCGCCGTCTCCACGGTGAATTCGACGCGCGGGGCGGTGGAATCGTTAATGGCGCCGGATGAAATCGGCGCGTTCACCCAGTGCTCGTGACCGGCGGCGGAGAGCAGGCCGGCTTTGCTCACGTGAATCGTGATGGTGCTGCGTTCGACATCGATAGTACGATCTTGCGCGAGGAGCGGCGTCAGGGTCGCGATCAGAATGGGCAGAGACCTGAGCATGGTGTCACCCGATTTAAGTTTCGTACGAATAGACTTTTCGCAGATTGTATTCGAATAACATGGCCGGGAGGAGGTTCGTGATGGTTTTGCGCCCGGCCACTAGCACGCGGTTGTCCCACTGCCCGATCCGCCCCATCATCCGCGAGCGCCGCTGCAAATGAGTGGTACGTGGGCGTCTCAGGGATTCGTATCGCTCAAAAGCGCTCGCGATCGAAGGGCCCTGCGAAACGCATTTCGCGAGCACGAGCGCATCTTCGAGCGCCATGCAGCATCCTTGACCGAGATTGGGCGTGCAGGGATGCGCCGCGTCGCCGAGCAAAGTGACGGGTCCGCGGGTCCATCGGAGCAGCGGCGCGCGATCGAACGCGCCATTCTTGACGATGGCGCTCTCATCGGTCGCGCGAATTAACGCCGGAATGGGATCATGCCAACCGGCAAACGCGTCCAGCAATTCCTGTTTGCGGCCCGCAGGCGTGTCCCTGTGATCTCTTGAGACGTTCACCGTCCCATACCACGTGAAGCGATCCTGACCGGTATTCCAAATTCCGAATCTCTTGCCGGAGCCCCAGGTCTCGCTGCTTCCCCGGGGGAGCGCAGAACCGTTATAGTTAGCGATGCCGCGCCACACGGTGTAGCCACGATAGGTCGGTTCGGAAAGACCGAAAAGCTCGGCGCGCACTCGGGACCGGAGGCCATCGGCGCCGATCACGGCGTCATGCTCAATGCAGTCGACAGGCTGCGCGTCACACCGACCCGGGGCGGACATGGCGAAATGGAGCCGAACTTTGGAATCGGATTGCTCCCCGGGGGTTAATTCCAGGTGAGTCAATTCCTGGCCCAGGCGAATTCGATCGGGCGGCAATGACCCCACCAACGCGGCGAGCAGATCCGCCCGGCGCGTGCAGAGTGCCGGTACCTCAAAATCGCCGAGCGCGAGGTGCATCAAAGTTTTGCCGCTGCTCGAACGAACGAGAAAAGCGTCGCTCGATCCGCTGTGAGCGATAACCCGGTCGAGCACACCCAGGTCGCGCAACACGCGCGTCGCGTTAGGCCACAGGATCACTCCCGCGCCCACCTCGCGCAGTTCCCGCGCCCGTTCGTAGACGGTCGCGTGGATGCCGGCCTGTTCCAGCGCGACAGCGGTGGCGACACCGCCGATGCCGCCGCCTATAATCGCGATATCTTTTGGAGGAAAATTCACCCGTGTGTTTTTCGACGTGTCTAAATGACGCCTGGTTTCGCGCCAGAAGGCATATTCATTATCGCAGCAAATCTTCGAGCAGCACTCGCGAATCGGTCTTGCTGTCGCGATATTTGACAATCACCGGAGTATAGAGTGAAATGCCCCAATCCTTGCCATGACCGCGCTGGATCGCGCGCGAGCCGGGGACCACCACCGCATTTTCGGGAATCACCAGCGGCTCGTCATCGGTCGCGGTGTAAACTTCGCCGCGGACGATATCGTACACCGGCGTCGATCGCGTAAGAATGGTGCCGCTGGCTAGCACTGCGCGGCGCTTCACCACGGTGCCTTCGTACACGCCGCTATTGCCGCCGGCCAGAACATCGTCTTCGATGATCACGGGCATCGCACCCACCGGCTCCAGCACGCCGCCGATCTGCGCCGCCGCCGAGATGTGGCAGTTCTTCCCAACCTGCGCGCAGCTTCCCACCAGCGCGTGCGAATCGATCATGGTGCCGTCGCCGATCCACGCACCGGCATTGATGAACATCGGCGGCATGCACGTCACACCCTTGCCGACGTAGCAGCCGTCGCGAATGCTGGAGCCGCCGGGAACGATGCGCACTCCGCTTTCGGCGGTGAGCTGCTTCACCGGCCACGTGGATTTATCGAACAGCGGCTGGCGCGCTACGTCGATGGACATGTCCACTACTGCGCCCATTCGAAATCCTAGCAGCACGCCTTTCTTGACCCATGCGTTGACGCGCCATCCGCTGCGGGTGGATGCGTCAGGCTCGGCGGATCGGATGAGGCCTTGGTTCAACGCTTCCTTGAAGCGCGCGAACAAGGCGAAGTGTTGTTCGGAATAGCTCGCGGGCTTTTCGTCGAAGAGTTTTTCTACTTCAATTTGCATTAGGGTTCAAGTTGCATCCGTGGCTCCATTTATACGCGCCGCTCAACCTACATGAGCCAGAAGACGGCAGGACTCGAGTACCGCCTCGATCTTCGCCCGATTCTGCTCTGAAGGCGGCGTCATCGGCAATCGCCACACGGGTTCCAGCAATCCCATCATCGCCATCGCAGCCTTTACCGGAATCGGATTCGATTCGACGAAGTTTATTTCCATCAGCGGAAGCCATTCGCGCTGTAAGGCTCGCGCGCCGGCGAAGTCGCCGCTCATCGCGAGCCGAGTGAGTTGAGTCATCTCCGTCGGAATCTGGTTGGACACCACCGAGATCAGCCCTCGTCCGCCGAGCGCGATCAGAGGCAGCGTGATCGAATCGTCGCCGCTCAAAACCGCGAAGCGTTCCGGAACTTCGTGAACCACGCGCGCCATCTGGCTGATATTTCCGGACGCTTCCTTCACGCCGACGATATTCTCAATCTCGGACAGGCGCTTGAGCGTTGCCGGCTCCACATTCACGCTGGTGCGCCCCTGCACGCTATACACCACCATCGGCAGCGGCACCGCCGCGGCGATCGCTTTGAAGTGTTGATACAGACCTTCCTGCGTGGGCTTGTTGTAATACGGCGTGACCGAAAGTATGCCATCGACCCCGATGTGCTGAATCTCTTTCGCCAGTTCAATCACTTCGGCTGTGTTGTATCCGCCCGCGCCGCCGAGCACCGGAACTCTTCTCCCACCGCTGATCCCGCTCGCCTCTTCAACAACGATTTCGACTACGCGAAGATGCTCGGCGCGCGTAAGGGTGGGACTCTCGCCGGTGGTGCCGCAGGGCACCAGGAAGTCGATGCCGCCTTCTATCTGACGGCGGACTAACTTGCGAAACACGGTCTCATCCAGCGAATGATCTCTCCGGAACGGAGTCACTAACGCGGTGCCGCATCCCGTGAATGTCATAAATTACCTCCAAACAAGATATCGCTGAATTCGAAAACGCCTCGCTTATCCTTATTAGCGACCATCCATTGCGCGGCCTGGAGCGCGCCACGCGCGAAGCCTTCGCGGCTCCGGGCGGAATGACGCAGCGTGATCGTATCGGCGGCTGAGTCGAATCCGATTTCGTGCGTGCCCGGATGTGCGCCCGCGCGATTCGAGCTGGCGTCGACTGCGCGTGTGTACCCGCCCGCGCGCATTTCATCCACCAGCTTGAGCAGCGTTCCGGACGGCGCGTCCTTCTTGGTGTGATGATGAATCTCCCACGCCCATGCGCCATACTGCGGTTGGTTCCCAAACAGCCGCGCCGCTTCGCGCACCAGCCGCGTGAAGACGTTCACGCCGATGGAAAAGTTCGGGCTCCAGATCATCGCCGATTCGTATCTTTCAACCGCCGCGCGCACACGATCCATTTCCTTGAGCCAGCCCGTGGTTCCCACCACCATCGGCACGCGCATCGCCGCAAGCCCCTCGACGTTCCTGACCACCGCCTCCGGCACGGTGAACTCGATCGCCACATCGCATCCCGCAGCCTGCTGAAAAGAGCCGTCCAAATCGATGCGCGCATTCACCTCGAAATCGTATTCGGGCGCGAGCTGGTCAATCAGCCGCCCCATTTTTCCGTATCCGACAATGGCGAGCTTATTCACTTGGCTGTTCGCTCAAACGCCGATGGGTCCGGGTGGTGAAAAAATTCCCAGTGAAGCGATTCTACCGCGCGAGCGACCTCCGCGGCCGGGATCACCAGGCTGATATTGAGCAGCGAAGCGCCTTGCGATACCATCCGTACGGGGACATCTTTCAGCGCGCAGAAGACGCGCGCCGCCACCGCCGGAACGCGGCGGATATTTTCACCAACCAGGCACACGATCGCGTGATTCTCTTCGATCGAAACCTCCCCGAAAGTTTCCAGCTCCGCGCGAATCGCGTCCAGCGATCGCGTGTTGTCGATGGTCAGTGAAACACTGACTTCCGAGGTCGCCAGCATATCCACCGGCGTTTCGAAGCGATCGAAGACCTCGAAAATGCGGCGCAGGAATCCGTGCGCCATCAACATGCGCGTGGAGACGATGTTGACCAGCGTGATATTGCGCTTGCAGGCGATCGACCGAATCGGATCGGCGCACGGCGGCGCCTCGGCGACAATGAGGGTGCCTTCCGATTCCGGCCGCCGCGAGTTCAGAATCCGCACTGGGATATTCTTTTCGATGGCCGGCAGCACCGTCGCCGGGTGCAGAACCTTCGCGCCGAAATACGCGAGTTCGGCCGCCTCCGCGAAGGAGCACGTCTTGACGCGGTAGCCCCTCGCGAGGATCGCCGGATCGCAAGTGAGCATTCCGTCGACGTCGGTCCAGATCTGGATTTCCTCCGCGCCGATTCCGGCTCCCACGATCGCCGCCGTGTAATCCGATCCGCCGCGGCCGAGCGTTGTCGTGACGCCGTCTTCGGTGGAGGCGATGAATCCGCCCATCACGATTATCGAATCGCTTGCCAGTTCCGCAAGCGCCGCCGCGAGCCGCGCGTTGGTCTTTTCGAACAGAGGCGCCGCTTGCGTGTGCCGATCGTCCGTCACGATCACGCTCCGCGAATCCAGATGCACCGCGTGCATTCCGCAATCTTCGAACACCGCCGCCACGATGACGCTCGAAAGCCGCTCACCATAGGACGCGATGGTGTCCGTCGCGCGAGGCGTGAGCCTCCCCTCCGCGAGTCCCTCGATCAGCCCGGCTAACTCTTCGAAATGCTTTTCGATCGCTTCTCCAACTGGCAGGCCGGCCGATTCGCGCAAATGAAAATCACGTAAGTCGGCAAGCGCAGCGACCCCCTGACCGCGATCGCCCTTCGCCGCAGCGGCGGCGATCGCGAGCAGCTTGTTCGTCGTCTTACCCATAGCCGACACGACGACGATGGGGTGACGATTGAGCCGCTCGCGTACGATATTCGCGACGCGCTCCATTGCCTCCCGCGATTCGACGGACGTGCCGCCGAATTTCATCACGATCATCTCTTAGTCCAGCCAGCCATCGGACTTCATCAACTCCGCATTCAACACCGCCGCGCCCGCCGCACCGCGCACAGTGTTGTGGCCCAGCGCGATGAACTTGTAATCCAGCACGGAACACTTGCGCATCCGGCCGATGAAAACCGCCATGCCGTTTTCGCGCTCCACATCGCGGCGAGGCTGCGGGCGATCCGGCTCCTCCATATAAATCAGAGGACACGGAGGCGCGCTCGGCAATCCTTTCTGCTGCGGAATTCCGCGCCACCCGCGCATCGCGCCGATCAGCTCAGCTTCGGACGGTTTCTTCTCCAGCTCCACCGACACCGCCATAGTGTGGCCGTCCACCACCGGTACGCGATGGCACGAGGCACTGACATGCGCCGCCAGGGGCGTAACTTTGTTACCGGCGAAATCGCCGAGAATCTTCTGCGTCTCACGCTCCATCTTTTCTTCTTCGCCGCCGATAAATGGAATTACGTTCGCGTTGATATCCATCGAAGCGACGCCCGGGTAGCCCGCGCCCGAAAGCGCCTGCATTGTGGTCACCATCACCCGCCGGATTCCAAACTGCTTCAACGGCGCCAGCGCCATCGTCAAAACAATAGTCGAGCAATTCGGATTGGTGACGATCTGGCCGCTCCACCCGCGGTTCTGCTGCTGCCCTGGCAGGAGATCCAGGTGCCCGGCATTGATTTCCGGCACCAGCAGCGGCACGTCTTCATCCATGCGATGATTGCGGGAATTGGAAACCACCGTGTGGCCAGCCGCGGCGAACGCGCGCTCGATTTCGGTTGCCACGGACGCATCCATCGCTGAGAACAGCAGCCGGGGCGAGCCATCCTGCGGCTTGCACTCCGAAACCATCAGGTCACGCACTTCAGGCGGCATCACTCCGCCGAGCCTCCACGTAGTCGCGTCACGATACAACTTGCCCGCCGATCGGTCACTCGCACCGAGCCACGACAATTCGAACCACGGATGCCCGCTCAGGAATTTCACAAAATGTTGGCCCACCATTCCTGTGGCGCCCAGGACTCCAACCTTCATTCGCTCCGTCACTTGCTCATTCATTGCGTCACTCCTTGAATCAACCGCTTCGCTAAAGCCTTGTAAATCTCTACTGCCTCGATCAATTCCTTTTTCGCCACGCGCTCCTCATCCGTGTGCGCGACGTGCACGCTGCCCGGCCCGATCAGAAACGGCTCGCCCCAGGTCCCATTGAACGCGGGAATATCCGTGGTGAAGGATGCAACAAAAGTTTCGAAGCCATCCACCTTTGCGAATTTCAGGGCGGGCGTGCAACGGATCTCGCGCACCTCCAGAAACTTTATAGAACCGTCATCCATCGCCTTCAGCGCCGCACGCGTCGACGAGCCGTCATCCACCAGGCGAAAGAAGATTTCGGCTTGCGCGTAGTCGGGAATTACGTTGGGCGCACGGCCGCCCTGGATGGTGCCGATGTTCAGCGTACTCGGGCCAAAGGCTTCTTCGCGCGGCAGCGGGATCCGCCGTATGCGCTCCAGCGCGTCCAGCAGTTTGTCGATCGCCGATTCTCCCAGATGCGGATACGCGGAATGTGCCATGCGCCCGTGGGCAATCACTTCGCACCGCAGTGCGCCTTTGGATCCCGAAGCGAGTTTGTTGTCGGTCGGCTCACCGTTGATCAGATAGCGGCTGCCGCGCGGCTGATTCGCCGCCACCAGCGCCCCGGCGCTCTCGCGCTCTTCGTCCACGACGAACAGTAAGGCGATGTTGCGCAGGCCTTCAGCGAGCAGATCCTGGACCGCGAAAATCATCGACGCGATGATGCCCTTGGTGTCGCACGCGCCGCGGCCCCACACAAATTCCGCGTCCTCTCGCGACGCAAAGAATGGGGGCACCGTATCCATGTGCGTCGAAAATGTGACTACCGGTGTATCCCATGTCGCGAGCACGTTAAACCGATGCGGCTCTACCTCCATGCGTTCCACTCGGCCGCCCGTCGCCCCGGCGATCCGCGAAAGATGGTCGAACAGGTAATTCCCGAACGCTTCCTCGTTTCCCGTCACGGAGTCGATATCGATGAATGCGCGCGTCAACTCAAAAATATTCATGACCATCTAAGCAACCGGGGATGGAGGAAACAGGAAGGCACGGATGCGCCGTTCCCGATAGCTCTCCATCCGAAAAATCGCAATTCAAACTGCAATTCGAAAAACGGATGACAGTGACCAGGTGTTAGCCTTGCTCACCAACCGCCCGGCCGGGGGTCCGGCGCTTCGGCGATTTCGGCGGGGCCGCGCCTTTCACCCCGCGCTCCGGAACCCGCCGGAACTGCGCGCGGAGCTACTCATCGCCCTCGCTCCTCTATCAAGACTTTTTCAGAATAACACGCGCGCAAAGCTGCCACGTGCACGCGATCAGCAGCGCAATCGCGGTGATCGCGCTCGCCCAATGCGCGACGCGCATCTCCGTTCCGCCATCGTAAATCAACTCGACCGCGGCCGTTCCCGCGACTTCCGGCTCCACGTACATCAGTCCGAGCGCGTCGTGAAGCACTGGAACCGCGCGGCCGTTGGCAGTCGCGTGCCAGCCTTCCTGCCACGCGATTTGCATCGATATCACTTCATCCGGTTGCAAGTCGGCGGAGATCTTCGCATCGTGCGCGTTGATCCAATCGGATCGCGCTTGCGGGGAGTCCGGATTGTCCAATGCGGCCACATAAGGGCGCAGCGGTTCGACGTCGATCGCATTCACCGGAGTGCGATTCGCCAAGTCCGCGCGCCGGACGATTCGCGCGAGCGGAGCGTGCTTGCCCACCTGGTAGATCGCGTCATCTTTTTCGTGCCACAGCGTTTCGAGCACGCCGGCGAATTTCTTGGGATCGCGGAACGCGTGGTAAATCTCCGTGCTCCGCGGTCCGCTGACGGCTACCGCATGCACGCCCAAAGCCTTCATCCACAGCACCGAATATTCCGCATCGTGCGATCCCGCCGAATCGCCGCTCATAATCCCGTAATCCGCCACCCGCACCATGTAATCGGTCGCCGCCTGATCGAAGCCCCACAACTGCGGCGTGTCGCTAAATGCGTTCAGCCATAGAGAAGTTGATCCGGGCGCCAAAACGCGCTCGCCGTTCCAATGCTGGTTGAACCATTGCGACACCTTCCACTCGATGGTGGTGGTGATGTCGATCGGCCGCAGCATGTTATCGCGGGCGTAGCGGCGAACCATCCGGGTTGGTTGGATCAGCGCCAGCAACAGCGCGGCCATCGCCACGGCGCCCATCCATCGCGGCCGGTTTGAAAGCCAGGCATGCGCCGCGAACGGGATCAGCAGCGCCAGCGCCATCTCCATTTCCAGGTGATAGCGCTCGGCGAGCGGAACAATCGGAATGCCCCAGTAGGCGTCGGCAAGGGCGATCAGCGTCATCAGAAACGCAAAGAAAATCGCAAACTGAAGATGCGGCGCGAAGCGGTGAATCGCGAGCTTGATCAGGATCAACGCCGTCAGAATCGCCAGGCCTTGGGGCAGAGCCGACTGATAGGCGTGGAGGTAATTGCCGCCGGTGGTCCGCGCGTTGCTCTGCAGCACCGCGATGGTCGACGGCGGGACCAGCGGCATCGCCAGGCAGTATCCCGCCATCGCGATCAGCGCCAGCAGCCCGCACTCGCGAAGTCTCCATCGGCCGCGGCCGAGTTTTGCCAAGACGTACGGCGCAACCACCAGCACAGTCGCAAACGCGCCCAGCCAATTCGTGATCACCGTGGCGCCGAAAGCGGCAGCGGCCAACAATATCCATGGAGCCCGCCGCGTCGCTATCGCGATATCCAGAAACAGGAGCGCCAGAGCGAGCAGCGTCATCGACGAAACATGCGGACCTTCGCCGTACAAGACCAGGGCCTGCAGCCGCCGTGCGTAGAAAAAACTCCCCATGTCCTTCTCGATCGCCGGGATCAGCCACGCGGACATCGACAGAGACGAATACATCAGCCCCGCCGCGAACGCAGCCCATCGCGATCCGCTCAGCCGCAGTGCCAGCGCGAACAATGCCACGGGCCCCAGGCAATAGGCGAACGCGGTTACCCCGTGATACGCGAGCGCGGTCGACACGCCGCGCGCTTGCGCCACGGCCGCGACCACCAGGTGCAGCAGCGGTGGATAGGTGGTTGGAAACGGCGCTCCGGCGTTCCACCACGGAAACCACGTGAGGTCGTTCCAGTGCGTCGTGATGTAGCGGCTCATCCCGATGAATGCGCCTTCGATGGATCCCATGTGCCGCAGGTATTCGATGTGAAACAGTTCGCGGCAGATGTAGACGTTCAGCAGGAACAATCCCGATGCGAGCAGGAATGTCGTCAACCGTCCGCGCGAATGTGCCGATGGATTCAATCAGAATGATGATAGCGGATGACCGCCGTGCCCCTTGTGGGGCGGGTCCCCAGGCGGGTCCCCTGACCTGGTCCCCTGACCCGCGCGCGCGACCCCCTGGTCGCGCAATGAGCCGCGCAACGAGCCCGCTCCGGACGAGGGCAGGGTACGCGCGTTTCACGTTCGTCACATTCGTTCACAACGACTGGTGCAACCGGCCTAAACGCCTGGATTTCCGAGTGACGAAATGCGTCGATCCCAGAACTGCCAGCCGCACGCAATCAGCAAGACCATCGCGGTGATCGCGCTCACCCACTGCGCGACCCGCATCTCCGTTCCTCCGTCGTATAGCAACCGGATCTGGCATGGTCCGTTGCACTGCGGCTCGACGATCATAAAGCCCAGGCCATCCCGCCGCAGCGGGCGCGGCGACCCGTTCACCATCGCTCGCCAGCCCGGATGATAGCTGACCTGCACCATCACCAGGTGTTCCGGCCGCAACGTCGCGGAGACCGCCGCCTCGGACGGACTCTTCCACGTGAAATCGGCGACCGGTAAAGCCGGATTCTCCAGTGCCGTGTTGAGCTTTCGCACCGGTTCCACGTCCGCCGCGTTCATAGGCGCTCGGGAGACCACGTCCGTGGATAGAATCACGTGCGCTAGCGACATGGACCGCTGCGGCACACCATAGATCCCATCGCCGCCGTCGCGCCACAATTCCGGAAGCACTCCCTTGAACTTGTCAGGATCCTGCCAGTCGTGGGGATAAGCGTCCCGGCTCCCCGGCCCGCTGACGATAACAGCTTCCGCGCCCAGGAGTCTCAGCCACATCGCGGTAGTCGCGCCGTCGCCTCTGGTATAAGGGATTCCGAACTTCAGGATCGGAATTTCCGGATTGATATCGCCCTGGTCAAAGCCGCCGCCGACTTGAGGGTTGTCGCAGAACGCGCTTAGCCAGAATCGCGTGGACCCTTCCGTCAAGATCCGGCGATTCGGCAGATTCTTCTGGAGCCATTGCGCCGATTCGTACTCGATGGTCTGATGGATATCGATGGAGTGCGTAATCTGTCTAAAAAACTTGCGGTATGTCCGAGCTTGCATTACTCCGAAAACTACCACCGTGGCGGCCAACACGACTAAAGCCACGCGGTACTTCCGAGCCAGGTTCATCAATGGCCCCCCCAGCACAAACACCACCACCAGGCATACGGCGACCTCCAACTCCAGTTGATATCGATCCGGCTGCGGCATCAGGTACACGTGGAGCCACTCGGCAGGTAACGCCAGGGCCGCCATCGCCAGGAGAAAGTAGGAGCTGAATCGCACGCACAGCGAAGCTCGCGATTTTTTCATGATCCACCGCATCGTCGAGCCGGCCGCCAGCAACACAAGGGCATACTCAAGCTGCCGGACGCCCATCGGATACTGGCCGGCAGCCTGCATGTTCTTTTGAATGGTGTCGATTGTCGATGGAGGTATCCAGGGCGCAGCCAGCCCATAGGCGGCCAAGCCGATGCCGGCCGAAAATCCCAGCATACGTGCACCGGTCCATTTGGAATCCTCCTCCACGCGCGCCAGCAGATAGGTTGCGCACGCGATCGCCAGCGAGAAAGCGCCCAGCCAGTTCGTCAACACCACGGCTGCCAGCATAACCGCGGCGGCCAGCACACGCGCCGCCCCTCTTCTTTCGATCGCCAGATGCAGCGCCAGCACCGCGATCAGAAATAAGGTGATAGAGGAACCGTGAGGCCCGTCGCCGTAACTGACCAGCGCCTGTAGCCGCCGCGCGTTCCACAAGGAACCCAGGTCCGTCCTTATGGAAGGCATCAGGAAAGCGGATGGCGACAGCAGCGAGTACAGCAAACCGGAGATGCAGCTCAGCGTCAAATCATTCGACAGCGCGTAGGCCAGGAACATCAGCGCCACCGGTCCCAGACAATAAAATGTTGCCCCCACCATGTGATGCGCCAGCGCCGGCGACACTCTGAACAACCCGGCCGTCCCCGCCACCAGTATGTGAAGCAGCGGCGGATAGGTATTTTGAAATGGAATGCCGCCATACCACAAAGGGAACCAGCCAAGATCCCGCGGATGATTTAAGATATAACGGCTAATGCCGATATAGCTGCCCTCAATGGATTCCATGCGACGCAGGTACTCCGTCCGGAACAGATCGCGGCAAATGTATACGTTGAGATACGTAAGCAGCGCTGCGGCTGTCAGCGTCGCGCGCGACAACAGCTTGACTTGTGGAACTCCGTTCATTGACGCGCCACCGCCTCCTTCAAACCCCGCCCGCCAGGGTGGGGATCGCAAAGCGGTCTGTCCCCTTTTTCAGCCGGCTCAATCAGAATAAGAATAGCGAATGACACCCCTGCTCAAGCTGCACCTTTTTCAACCGAGCGCCGTGGCGCGGCAGTGGTCGCTCCTCGGTCGGGCATCCATGGGCGTATATCGCGATGGAGGTCTCAGCGTCGCCAAAGGCGTTGCGTACTCTTCGCTGCTCGCATTCTTCCCGGTCTTGACGACGCTGGCGGCGATTCTCGCGCAAGCGCAGGCCGAGGCCGTGTCGCGAACCATCGCCCGATTGCTCTACGACGTCGTGCCGCCCGGAACCGACGATGTCGTCAAGACATTGTTCGCGATCCATGGCCAGCGCCCCAAGTGGCTGCTGATTCCGGCGATCGTGCTCGCGGCCTGGGCTGCTTCGGGCGCCATCATCAGCCTGATGGAAGGCTTCCGCGCGGTGTATCGAACCACGGACACGCGCTCCTTCGTGCGTGAACGGCTCCTGGCCATGCTGCTGGTGGTCACCTGCGCGCTCCCTGTATTGGGCGCGTCGGCGTTGATCGTTTCCGGCCGGCGCGCGGAACGCTGGCTTATCGGATGGATCGGATTGACCGGCGCCAGCGCGGACCTCAAGGGTTGGGTCCTGCTCGCCGGCATCGTCCTGCGATTCGTGCTCGCGTTCGGAGCTATCGTCCTCGCCAGCGCGCTGCTTTACTACGCCGCTCCGGAGCGCAAACAGAAGTTTCACCAGGTTCTGCCCGGCGCCACGCTCGCCACCGTATTATGGCTGCTTGCGACCCTTGCTTTCGGATGGTACGTGCGTTACGTCGTCAATTACAACGTGCTTTATGGCGGCGTCGGCGCGGGACTGGCGCTGCTGGTGTGGATGTACGTGCTCGCCGTGATTCTGATGCTCGGCTGTGAGTATAACGCCGAGCGTGAGAAGATGCAGCTTCACGGCGAAGCCTAACCGCCTCTTGAGGCGCGCCCGTCAGGGCGCGCGTAACGCTTCTAGCGATTCCTCTCGTTTCTATTTGACCGCCGCCATCATCCAATCCACCCGCTGCTCGAACAATCCGTCGTCGTCGAAGCCCCTTAGATGAAATCGGATGTTGCCGTCGCGGTCAATCACATAGAGTTGCGGGATGTTGGCGTCTTCCATGGTCGCCCCGGCGGTATAGGACGCTACCTCGGAGCCGAGCGAAGTCAGAATGGGAAACGCGAAATTCTGCTTCTTTGCAAATTCTTTGATGACATCCGGTTTGTCGTCGACGTCCACCGCCATAACCTCCGCCCGATCGCGAAGCTGCGGGTAAACCCTGCTCAGCGCGCCGAGCTCCTGCATGCACGGACCGCACCACGTCGCCCAAAACAGCGCGATTACGATCCTTCCCTTTTGGGCGTGAAGATTCACCACGCGCCCATTGAGATCGTACACGCTAAATAGCCTGGCAATCTCCTTCCCTTCCGTCGCCAGCAGATCCGCTTTGGCGTAGTGGACTCGTGACGCCCATTCGGCGGCGACGATCGCCTGAGAGCGCGAGCCGCCGGAGAGTGTCTCGGAGGAATAAGGCAACAGTTCCGCAATCGCGCGCTGCGCTCTTGCGTCTTCAGATTTCCCGCACCGGTCGAGCGCAGTCGCGTAGAGTTGCCGCAGCTTGATTTCGTCGAGCGTCTGGTAGACGCGCGTGAACATCCTTCCCGCTTCGATGTCGGCCACCGATTTCGCGCCCATCCCGGCGGCCGCCTCCCATTTGCCGAGCTTTACTTGGGCTTCGAGAATGACCGGCCAGAACCATCGCTCGGTTTCGACGTCCAGCGCCGCGGCTTTCGTCGCGTAGTCGAGCGCCCCGGCCGGATCGCGTTCGAGCAACTTCTTGGATGTCTCGAGCCGGTCGATCGAGTCTTGTGTCGAGACCTGTGCCGCATCTTGCGCCGAGACCTGTGACAAGACTTGCGGCGAGTCTTGCGCCCACAGGGCGCTCGCGGCCGTAAGAAGAAGGCACCAGCGTGTCATCCGGATTCTATTCTCAGTATATTTCCCTTGGGTAGTGGGGCAGTTAGTAGAACTACACCCCTACACCCACGTCATCCCGAGCGAAGCGAGGGATCTGCTTTTCGGGAGCGGGGTCAATTCTTCAAACTGACCCGCTACCTTCCCTTGCAACGTGGACCACGTGGTCCACTGCTTCGAGCGCCGCGACCGCTGCCTCCAGATTCGCGGCTTTCACCAGCACGTAATCCGTGTCGAAAGTCGAAATCGCAAAGATCGGAATTCCGGCTCTCGCCAGCGGCTCGGCGAGCGACGCCAGCACTCCCGTCAGGGAAAAATCCAAAGGTCCCTCCACTTTCATGCACCGCCACCAACGCTCTGCCGCAATCTCCGGGGGAACGAGCGTAGATTCGCAGACAATCGAAAGCTCCTCGCGCGTTCGCGTGATGGAGAGGAACTCCGCCGCGGCCTCAATCCACCCGGGCAGGGCGGCGCTCGCGTTCAGCCGCATGATCGCGAATTCGCCACGGAGGACCTCCAGCCGCATCAGCCTATTATGGACACTTCCGGCGAGCGGACTTTGGACCAATCGCGATGAAATATCGTACAATCTCGGGATGGTCGTGAGGTCAGGAGACGAGAGCATTGTCCGGTATAACAGAGGGTTGACTCTTACGCTTCAGGTGGTTGGGTGGTTGTTGATCCTTGCGGCGGTAGTAGCCCTTTTTGGACCGCTTCTTGGGGAGGTCGGGTGGGAGGTGCCGCTTTACTTCGGGGGGATGGCAGTGCCCACGGCGGCGCTGCTGTTCGTGACGGCGCGGCCGTTTTCTCGAAGCTTCGTGGCTATCGGGCCCGAAGGAGTGAGGCTGGAGTTGCTGAAATTTACCGCGGGCGACCCGGTTGGTCTGGTTAAGCGATATGCCAGATGGACACCACAACAAGAGCAGCGCTTCAAGTGGGAAGAGATTGGGGACATCACTTACGACAGCGACAAGGGTGTCTGCCGATTCCGGGCTCGCAACTATATCTACGAGCTGACCGACAACAACTCTCCATCGCCGAGGACGGTTGCGAAATTGATGGCGGAGAGACTGGGTGTGCAGCTTGCGGCTCAAGAATTGCTAGTACCGCCCGGCGAAAGGCCAATGCCGCGCCTGACTCAGGCCGCGATAATGGGCGGAATCAGCCTCCCTCTGATGGGGGCTGTTGCCGTGGGAGAAGTGTGGATTAATAGCCAAGCCGAAGGGCCGTACTTCGACGCTGAATTTGGCGCTCTCACCGTGCTCGGGCTGCTCGGCATAACATTATTTATTTCGGCGATCGCTTTAGTCGTAATAGAGGTGACTCACAGGCTTTAGACTAGGCGCGCAGAAAATCAAGGCCGCTTTCCACACTACCAGCGGTCTCGCATGTCGGCGTCAAGCTGTCCAATGTTCCCGCCCGAATATGATAAAGTCCAAAGAATTCGCGGCCCGGTTACACAAGGCGCTATCGCTTTTAGCGAGGTCGCGAAAAACGCCATGGAGGACCACCATGAGAAACGTTCATCTGCCAACTATCGCCGCACTACTCTGTCTATTTTGCGTCGCTGTGGCTCACGCCCAGCAATCGCAGCCAACCGCAGCCGCAACAGTTCCCAAACTGGTGCGATTCGGCGGATCGTTTCACCCGACCAATGGCATGCCGGTGCAGCCTGTCGAGAGCGTCACGCTTTCGGTCTATCGCGATCAGACCGGCGGGACGCCTTTGTGGCAGGAGACGCAAAACGTCGCCGTGGACGGCGAAGGAAAATACTCCGTTCTAATGGGTGCCACGCAGAATGACGGAGTGCCGCTCGAACTGTTGAGCGCGGGAGAGCCGAGGTGGCTGGGTGCGCAGTTCAACCGGCCGGGCGAGGCGGAGCAGCCTCGCGTGCTGATGGCGAGTGTGCCGTATGCGCTGAAATCCGTCGACGCCGAGACACTGGGAGGCAAACCCGCGTCGGCTTACTTGCTGGCCCCGTCGGGAAGCAACGCGTCGAGCGACACATCAATGAATGTTGCGAGCAACGCTGTGTCCACCACCGCTTCTGGAACCACCACCGCGCCCGCCACCTCGACCAGCGTCATGACCCATACCACCGCCGTAAAGCCCAGGACGATTTCCGGTCAGGCAGGCTTCGTGCCGTATTTCACGGATGCATCGAACGACCTGGGCGATTCCGTGATTCAACAGTCCGGCGGCTTTATCGGGATCGGAACGGTTCCTGGCGCGGGGGCCAACACCACGCCGTCGCTTGATCTGCGCACGTACCCGTTTTCTCAGATCGGAATGGCGCAGACGGTGGACTATCTGGGGTTCTTTTCTTCCGATCAATATGGTCCGGCGATCTATTGGAATCCTGGGAAAGACCTGCGTCTTGGCAAAGCGGGAGCCCAGTTGTATGGCGCCTTCGGATTCGTCGAGCAGATGCGGATTCAATCTGCCACGGGCAACGTGGGAATCGGGACTATGACGCCGGGTTCGACGCTGGATGTGGCGGGCAATATCAACCTTAGTGGGAGCGTTTTGTATCAAGGGAGCCCAGCGCTGCAGTTCCCTGGCGGCCTTCCGAGCGCGAATACCGCCTTGGGTCTCGAAGCGCTGACGAACAACACCACCGGGCCGTGCGATGGGCAGCACGGTTGCGACAACACGGCCGCAGGCGCACGGGCTCTGGGGTACAATACCACCGGGGCGGACAACACGGCCGTCGGTTCCGAGGCGCTGGCGACCAACACCTCCGGCAGCGACAACACGGCCGCGGGTGTGTTTGCGCTGACTTCCAACACCACCGGGAGCAGCAACACTGCCGCGGGCGGCGGTGCGCTGCTCTCGAACACCAGCGGGAGCGGCAACACCGCCCTCGGCTTTGAGGCGTTGTTTTCAAACATTTCAGGCAGCAATAACGTCGCCGTCGGTTACAACGCGTTGCTGAACACCAATGGGAGCGGCACCACCACTGGCTACGGCAACACGGCAATCGGCACTGGCGCGCTCCAGGCCAACGTGTCAGGCAACTTTAACCTCGCCCTCGGGAACGCTTCCGGCAATGCCGTCTTAGGCAGCGACAACATCGAGATCGCCAATTTTGGTTTGGCCGGCGACAACGGCGTCATCCGGATCGGAAACTCGCTGCACACCACGTTTTTTGCGGCCGGCATTTACAATGTGGCCGCCTCCAGCGGCGTCCCGGTCCTCATCAGCTCAAGCGGTCAGTTGGGCACCACGGTTTCTTCGCGGCGCTACAAGGAAGATATCCAGGACATGGGCGACGCGAGCCGCGGCCTGATGGATCTGCGGCCGGTCACCTTCCGCTACAAGAAAGCCGCCGAGGACGGCTCCAAGCCGTTGCAGTATGGTTTGATCGCGGAGGAAGTGGCCGAGGTCTACCCGGATCTCGTCGTGTACTCAAAGGACGGGCTGCCGGAAGCGGTGCAGTATCAGAACGTGAACGCAATGCTGCTGAACGAAGTGCAGAAACAGAATCAGCATGCGCAACAACAGGATGAAACCATCCGCCAGCAGCAGGAGCTGGTCGCGCAGCAGCAGGAACAGGTCTCACGGCAGCAGCAGGAAATCAGGAGCCTGGAAGCGCGCCTAGCGGCGCTGGAGGCCTTGTTGTCCGGCAAGGCTCCCACCACGGCGACTGCCGGCCGCTAGACCGGTTTCACGGATAACGTAGATCAGCCGTCGTTGTGGGGCGGGTCCCCTGACCTGGTCCCCTGACCCGCGCGCGACCCTCTGGTCGCGCAACAAGCCCGGCCAGGGGCCGGGCTGCGGACGAGGGCGTCCGCCCCACATTGATGCACAGAAACTGTGAAACTGGTCTAGGTCCCTCGCCGGCGTCACGCCATCCGCTGAACCCATTGACTCCGCCAGGCTGGCGCCTCGAAGGGATCCGCGAAATACTGTGTCTCGTGCACCACCTTACCGTCGCTGAACTCCATAATGCTCACTGTGTATGCTAATCGTCCCTGGTAGGTGATTATGTATTCCGTGATCCAGAGATCGCTGTTTCCGAGAATTCGCCTGACGTTGAAGCCCGACGGCTTGCCTGGATGATGACTCCGCAAGGCTTGCAAATTACTTCGCCCGACGATTCGTTCCCCTGACTGCGGATAATCACAAATGGCATCGTCAGCGTAAATATCGTGTTCCGCGTTTGCATCGCCGGCTGCCGACGCGTTCCAGTGCCGATTCAGGGCTTCACGTATTTGTTCCTCATGCATGGACTGCTCCCGCCCCACCCGTAAGGGTGGGGGCTTCTTCCGAGGCGCGACACTTCAGGCGGCCTTTGTGGCGCACGCTTTTAGCGTGCAGCGGCGGACTTCAGTCCGCCGTGTCTTTCTTTACAGAACCGCGACCGTAAGGGAGCGGCAAGCAATCGGCCTTTCTCGACACCCTCTTCAGCGTGCCGCCGTCGGTTTCAAGCCGACGGTCCCGGTGGCACGGACTTTAGTCTGTGTTCTGGACCCTGTCAAGCCGGCCGCGACTCATCCCACAACAGCCGGACTTCTTTCGCCGGATCGTTCTCCACCCGCGTCTTCAAATCGAACAGCATGGTCGGGCGCTTTTCCGCGTCGTACGCGGCCCAGTGCGGGATCTGCTTGCAATTCGGATTGCCGGTCTTGGCGAACTGCACCCACACCGACCCCATCCGATCCGCCATGATGTGCGATTCCGGCGTATCGCCCAAAATCGGCGGCTGCGTGTTGTGGAAGCACAGGCTGACATCGGTGCCGTGGATCGCACCGAACTTTCCGCCGTAAGCGGGCGACGGCCAATCCCAGCGATACAGGTACGCGGGCGCGTGGCCCAGCGCGGCTTTGCGCTCCGCCATCGTGGTCGCGTTGCGGCGGCCGGCGCGATCGGTGGCGATTTTGGTTTTGATCAGGAACGGCCTGGTATTCGGGAACGCCTTGCGATACACCTCCAGGACGTGATCGACGTGGCTCGCGCCGATGCCCTGCTGCTCCGTGACCCATTTCTTCAGGCCGGCTTCGTCCAGATCCCAATCCGTCATTCTCAACCCCGCGTCGTCGAGCGCGGTACCGATAATCATCGGGATATCCGCCGAAACTTCCGGTGCGGTGGGATCGAACGGATCGCGCGGAATAATCTTTCCGTCGACCGAAGGCCCCGCGATTCCGCCCGCCGCAATCAGCTTTTCAAACGGCACATTTTGCAAATCTCTCGCGTGTGATTTATCGATGCCGACCTTCGCGAGCAAACCAGCTGCCGCCTGCGCCGCCATGTCCTTATGCATCATCTTGATGGTCGATCCGCTCTGCACCGCCGCGCGATGGAACAGGCCTTTCGCCGACGGCATGCTCAGCAGCGTCGACGTTTTCGCTCCGCCGCCCGACTGCCCAAAAATAAACACGTTCGCCGGATTGCCGCCGAAATTCTCGATGTTGTCGCGAATCCATTCGAGGGATTGCACGCAATCCATCATTCCCGCGACGCCTGAATAGGCGAAATCGGGCCCCGCGATATCGCCCAGGTAGGTATAGCCGAGCGGTCCCAGCCGGTGGTTCACGCCCACCACCACCACGTCCGCGAAATGCGCCAGCGATTCGCCGTCATAGCCGGGCAGATTTCCGGAGCCGGTGGTGTAGCCGCCGCCGTGATAGGAAACCAGCACCGGCCGCTTGACGCCGTCCTTCAACCCGCGCGTCCAGATGTTGAGATTGAGGCAATCCTCGCTGAGGCCGCCGCGTTCTTTATCCCACTCGATCGCTTTTTCGTAATCACCGGCGTTCTTCACCAGCGTCTGCGGCGAAATGTGGCCGTACTCGGTGCATTCGCGAACGCCGGCCCATTTGGCGGGCTTGGTGGGCGGCATGAATCGATTCCTGCCGCTGGTGTCGCCCCCGTAGGGAATGCCGCGAAAAATTTTGACTCCGTTGGAGTCAAAACCGCGAACTTGCCCGCAGTTGGTTTCTGTGACCGGTGTTCCGCCCGACGATTTCTTCGCGGCGAACAACGATGGCGCAAGCAGCGCGGCAGTAGAAGCGGTCTTCAAAAAATCGCGGCGTGCAGTTGGCCGCGCGGTGACGTCGAAAGAGTTGGGTGAGTTCATACGTGGACCTCCCGTCCGGTAGGTAGAATTATATGCCTTCAGCGCGACGAAAAAAAGGGGACTGACCACTCTGTCCCTCTCGCAACTAGTCCAAACCTCAAAAGGTCTCATAGTGGACAGAGCGGTCTGTCCCCTTTTTCAACAAGCTCCTAGATCACTTCGCCAAAGCCTGCTGCCTGGCGAGCTCTTCCTTGAACGATTTCTCTTTCTCGTCGATGTGCGCCCGAAACCCCGCCGGATCGATGAACGGATTCTCTCCGTCTTTCCCCAGCTTGGGATATTTCTCGTTCAAGTTGTAGAAACTCCCATGCGACGCCAGAAAAACGTCGACGTGCATCGCGCGCAGCTTCGCGAAGCTGCGCACATAGTCATCGGCGATCTGCGGATAATCCTTGTTGTTCACCAGAACGTATCCGGGATTCCAGCCGATGCTGCCCAGAATGATCACGTCGTAGGTCTTGGCGCCCTCTTTGGTTTTCAGCGTCCACGACGTGCATCCCTTTGTATGGCCGGCAGTTAGATGCGCGACCATGGTGGTCCCGCCGAGCTTCACCTCGTCGCCGTCCTTCAAAACCCGGTCGATGGGATGCTCTTTTCCGCCCGGCTTCATCAGTTTTAGCGCCGGAATATCCTGCTCCATGACCATGACTTTCGCGCCGGTCAATTCCTTGACCATCGCGTCGCCTTCCATATGATCGCCATGTGCATGACTGCCAAGGAGAATCTTGGTGTCGCTGACCTTGAAACCGAGCTTCTCGATGTTGGCTTTGAGGAACGGAACTGTCGTCTCGAAGTCGCTGTTAACTAGGATGTTACCTTGCGGCGTCACGATCAGAAACGATCCCAGTTCGCCGGTCCCGACGAAGTACACGTTGCCGATCACTTTATGCGGCGGAAACGGCTTGTTCCAGTCGCGCGCCTGCGCGAATGCTGAGCCGGGGGCCAGCGCGGCGATCACCGGTAAAAGCACCGTAAAACACCGCCAGTTTACCGTCGTTTTAGCGATCGCCGATTTTGCCGTCATTTGAGCGGAGCTTCCTTCGCGCTCCCGTAATACAAACCATTGAAAAGAAGCTTGAAAGACGCATGCGGCTGCGCCCGGAACGCGACCTCCGGGCCGAGCATCACCACTTTGCCCTCGCCCATGGTCGCTTCGGCGACGGCGGTGCCGCCGTCGAGATACTGCTGGCCCCAGGCCCATCCGCTATCGAGAACTTCAGAGCCGGAGAACCAGGCGACGGCCGAGGTTTTCTTCAACTCGGCGTTCGGCTCCAGGCGGAAGACCGGGCTGTTGTCGTAGAACACGTCGAGCTGGCTGGGCATGCCGTAGGCGAGCGGATTGGTGTTATCAATATTCGCCTTGAGCAGCGATCCGGGAATATAGAATTTCTCGCGCGGAAGCTGGCGGTCGCGGCCGTCCGGGCCTTTCTCCGTCAGATAATTCTTCACCGGAACCCCCAGCACTTCGGCGATGCCCGTCGAGCTGCCGATGGTCACGATGGAACCGCCCGATTCGACGAACAGCTTGAGCTGCGGCAGCGTTTTGTCCTCACTGATGCGGCCCATGGTCGCGCGATACTCTTCGGGAACGGATTCCGGTTCCGCGCCGCCTCGGCCGCCGCCTCCACCACCTCCGCGTCCGCCGCCGGCACCTGCGCTGCGAAACGCGCCGTCGGTGAACACCAGCACGTCAAACTTATTTTTCAGATCGCCCGCGTCGAGGGTTTGCGGATAGACAACCTGAAACGGGAATTCGTACTGCTCGAACAGCCATCGCGTCCAGCCGGAGGGCATGTTGCCGCCGTACTGATCGTAGAGGCCGATGCGAATGGGCTTGAGCTTGAGCGCTTCGCCGGTAGGGGCCTTGGCCACCGCATGGACCGGAACGCCGAACTGCTTCGACGCCTGATCGAGAACTCCGCGAGCCGCGGCTGACGCCGGGACCCAGATGGAGCCGGTGCCTAACTCCTGGCCGTCGGCGGTCTGCTGCTTCTTCACCCAATAGACATCCGCGCCGGCTTTCAGCAGGCGATTCACCAGCACGAACGAATTGTTGATTTCATGGCTGATGAGATATCCAGCCGCGCCGGTGGCGGGGCCGGTGACCGATGCGGGCGGCGCGGGCAACAGGCCGTTGATTTTCGTGAACGGACCGTTCGGCATCGCGTCGAGAATGCGATCGAACTTCACGCCCATCTGAAACGCGAGTGTCCATCCGGTGATGTCATAAGGCGGACGCGGCGGGCCGCCGGGGTAGGCGAAATCGTTGGGGTGATCCTGCGGCTCGAACATATCCATCACGTGCGGGCGAAACGCCTGCGCGGTCTTGACGACGTACGATCCCGAGGGATAGCTCTTGCCGGCGACTGAAAAGTTCGACGTGGCTCTGAGAATCGTAATGCCGTTCTTGAGCAGCGCGTTGATGAACTCGGTTGCAGTTGCGAAATCGGGTTGATCGGAAGGAACGATGAAACCGCGCGGATCGCGGAGCTTGGGGTCGTGCAAAACGCTCGCGTACAGCTCACTGGGAACGGTGCGCGCGTTTTGTCCGCCGCCGGGAGTGTCGCCGCCCGCGGGAGCTTCCCCGCCACGACCTCCGCGTCCTCCACGACCACCTCCGCCACCGGCCGGAGCGAGCTTGGCGGCTGCGGCTTCGAGCGCGTTGATTCGTTTGGGAGTGACGGTCCAGGTATCGTTACTGCCTTTCGCGATGGAGTTCCTGCCCATCTGGTAGATGTTGTAGAGGAACGTTTCGCGATAGCGCGAAGCCACGTCGAGCATCGCGCGATTGTTGGTCATCTCATAATCGATCGACTGGCGATAGTGCCACTTCTGGGTCCCCATGGTGGGCGCGATGGGGAGCGGCCAGTCGCCTTGCGGCAACTGCTTGTCGGGGACCAGCGGGATATCGATGGGCGTGGGATTGCCGATGATTTCCGTCAGAATGCCGATCATGTTGTGGAAGTAAGTGATGGTGCGCAGCCCGCCGTTCCACCACGTGGAATAGTTCGAACCGGAGCGCATGGCCGACCCGCCTTTGCCTTCGGCGACCAGACGGCTGTGCATGGCCGTGCCGACGAGTTCAATACCCAGTGGGACCAGCGGATCGAAATTATAATTGAACGGATCGCGGAACGGCGGCATGAAGATCACGGCGCCGGCGGGACCGGTCTGGTGATGGTTGTACATGACCTGCGGATACCATTCCAGGAACAACTGGTGGTTCATGTTGGTGGTTTCCTTCATGTTGGACATGTAGAAATCGCGATTGTCGTCGTGGCCGACGTATTTGGCATACAGGCGCGGCAAGCCGTTCAGGGTGCGTTTTAGCGGATCTTTTTCGCGCATGTACCACGTCGCGCACAACTCCTGGCCATCGGGATTGGCGAGCACGTAGAGCCCGATCACGTCGTTCAGAAAACGCATGGTCTCGGGATCGGTCTTGCTAGCCATCTGGTAGACCATTTCCATTTCCTGCTGAGAGCCGACGGTTTCGCTGGCATGCAATCCGCCATCGATCCATACGACCGCTTTGCCTTCTTGCGCCAGCGCGTGGGCCTGATCGTCGGTGAGGCCTTCGGCGTGCGCGAGCCTCGCCGAGATTTCCTTGTAATGGTCGAGCTTCTTGAGATTGTCGGGCGAGGTGATGATCATCATGTACTGGCGGCGGCCTTCCTCAGTCGGGCCGATGTCGACCAGCTTGCAGCGGTCGCATTCGGAGGCGATCTTGTGCCAGTACTTGTCCAGGTCGGTATAGCTGGCCATCATGTAGTCGTCGCCGATGTTGAAGCCGAGAAATTCTTTGGGTGTGGTAATTTTCGGCGCGGGTTGGGCGGAGAGCGTTCCAAGAGAGACAGCGGCGAGCAGGAGAAGCAACAAGCGAGTGTAGAGACGACTTGGGGTCATGAGGTAGAGTTTACTCCTGTTGCGGGGGGATTCGCTGCATGGCCCGAGGGCACGCGGGTCAGGGCGGGAATTCAGGGCGCGTGGCGATTCCAGATGGATCCCCCACCCTGACGGGTGGGGCTGGAGCGGGGCAATGCGGGATCCCCGCCCTGACGGGCGGGGCTTGAGAAATTGCGCGCGCCCTGACGGGCGCGCCTCAAAGCCGGCTCGCCACTCGCGAAGTAAGCTACCCTACGTTTGCATGCCTCATTTCGACCTCATCGCCTCTGCCCGCCAGGAAATGATCGACAACGGGTTCGATCCGGATTTTCCTCGCGGCACGCAAGAGCAGCTTGACGCGATCAAAGGAAAGCCGGCTCCGGCGCCGACTGGCGATGTGCACGATCTCCGCCAGATGCTGTGGTCGTCGATCGACAACGATACTTCGCGCGATCTGGATCAGGCGGAAGTGGCGGAGCGGGTGAGCGGCGGCATTCGAATCAGGGTTGCTGTCGCCGATGTGGATAGCGATGTCGAAAAGGGCACGCCCATCGACCATCATGCGTCCGATCAAACTTGCACCGTGTATACCGGCGTCAAGAATTTCTCGATGCTGCCGGACGACCTGTCGACCGATCTCACTTCGTTGAATGAGAATGCGGATCGGCGGGCGATGGTGGTGGAGACGGTGGTCGCGCCGGATGGGTCGATCACGGCGCCGTCGATTTATCGCGCGCTGATTCGCAATCATGCGCAGTTGGCGTATAACGGCGTGGGCGCGTGGCTCGAAGGGAAAGGGGATGCGCCGGCGAAGGTCGCCGCCTCGGCTGATTTGCAGGCGCAGTTGAAACTTCAGGATGAGGCTGCTCAGCTTCTAGCCGCGGAGAGGCACACCCACGGCGCGCTGGATTTCGATCGCGTGGAGGCGGAGTTCATCGTCGGCGACAATCACCAGGTCCAGGACATTCAGGAGCGCAAGCGCAATCGCGCCACGATGCTGATTGAGGACTTCATGATCGGCGCGAATGAAGTGATGGCGCAGACTTTGGCGAAGGCCGGCCTATCGATTATTCGGCGCGTGGTCAAGACCCCCGAACGGTGGCCGCGCATCGTCCAACTGGCGGCGCGTTACCATTCGATCCTTCCCGCTGAGCCGGATTCCGCGGCGCTGAACGGATTTCTCCAGAAAATGCGCACGGCCGATGCCGCGCACTATTCCGACCTGTCGCTCGCGGTCATCAAACTAATGGGACCCGGCGAGTATGTATTTTCGCGCCCAGGCGCTCAGGATCAGGGTCATTTTGCGCTGGCGGTGCAGGATTACACGCATTCGACGGCGCCCAATCGCAGGTTCGCGGATCTGGTGACGCAGCGGCTGATCAAGTCCGTGCTGGATAAGGTCGCGACGCCGTATTCGGATGGCGAGCTCGGTTCGATCGCCGCCAATTGCACGGAGAAAGAGGATGCCGCGCGAAAAGTGGAGCGCAGGATGTTCAAGCGGATGGCGGCGGTTGCGCTGGCGAGTCGCGTGGGGGCGACGTTCAATGGCGTGATCACGGGCGTGACGCCGAAGGGGACGTTCGTTCGCATCACTACTCCGCCGGCCGAGGGTTTGCTGATTCACGGCGAGCAGGGCGTGGATGTGGGGGATCAGATGAAGGTGAAGCTGGTGAGCACGGATCCGCGAAGAGGGTATCTGGATTTCGCGCGGGTGTAGTGAATCGTTAACACAGACTAGAGTCTGTGCCACCCGGACTGTCGGCTGAAGCCGACAGCGGCACGCTAAAGAGGACGTTGAAAAAAGCTCCCTAACGGTCGCGGTTCCGTAAAGAAGAAGATGTCGAGATGAATCTCGACACAGCACGCTAAAGCGCGCGCCACGTCATCTTGCAGTGTGCTAAATTAGCGGACTACCGCCCAGTTGCGACACCCGTCCATGCGCCGACTTTAGGTAATTCACAAGGAGCCGAGAATGTCTAAACTTTTCCTCACTGCATTGCTCTCCATGCTAGCCGCCGGTTGCGTTTTTGCGCAGCAGACGCCGCCGCCGGCTGCTCCGGCGAAAGTCGTCTCTCCCAAAGAAGCCGCCATGAAGGCCGATCTGGCCGGAGAGATCGACCACATGCAGAAACAGGCCCAGGTGTGGGTGGATAGCGTGTTCAGTTTCGGCGAACTGGGTTTTCAGGAATTCGAAACGTCGAAGTATCTCACCGGGATTCTCGAAAAGAACGGCTTCAAGGTGGAGCGCGGCGTGTCCGGCATTCCGACGGCGTGGGTCGCATCATGGGGCAGCGGGAAGCCGGTGATTTCGCTGGGCTCCGACATCGACGATATTCCGCAGGCGTCGCAAAAGCCGGCGGTGGGATGGCATGAGGCGATGATCGAAGGCGCGCCGGGGCATGGGGAAGGCCACAACTCGGGTGTGCCGCTCAACATCATCGCCGCGCTGGCGGTGAAAAAAGTGATGGAGCGCGAGCATCTGCAAGGCACACTTCGGCTGTGGCCCGGCGTCGCCGAGGAACTGGTGGGGACCAAGGCATATTACGTTCGCGACGGGATGTTCAAGGATGTCGATATCGTGCTGTTCGCGCACGTTGCCAACAATCTTGGCGTGTCGTATGGGCCGAGCGGACAGAACGGCCTGGTGTCGATCGAATACATGTTCAAAGGCGAAAGCGCGCACGCCGCGGGAGCGCCGTGGAGAGGGCGCAGCGCACTGGACGCGGTGGAGCTGATGGATGTCGGCTACAATTTCCGGCGCGAACACCTTCGCCTGGCGACGCGCATTCACAACGTGATCACCAATGGCGGCGATCAACCCAACGTGGTGCCGCCGAACGCAGCCACGTGGTACTACTTCCGCGAGGCCGATTACGAACACATCATGAACCTGTGGCACATCGGCGACGACATGGCGAAAGGCGCGTGCCTGATGACCAATACCGAATATAGCGAGCGCCTGCTGGGCAGCGCGTGGCCGGGATACTTCAATAAACCGATCGCCGAGGCGATGTACGACAACATCAAGAAAGTCGGGCTGCCGACTTGGACCGCCGACGATGAGACGCTGGCGAAGGCGGTGCAGCGCGAATTGAAAGCGCCGGTGCGCGGCATGGCGACGAAGATTTCGGTGCTGCGCGTGCCGCGCGAGCCATCCGCCGATGACGGCGAGGAAGGGCAGGGCGGCAATCAGCCCACCGGCGGCGGATCGGACGATATCGGCGATGTGTCGTGGGTGGTGCCGACGGTCACGCTGCGGTATCCGTCGAATATTTCCGGCGGTCCGGGCCACAACTGGGCGAATGCGATCACGATGGCCACGCCGATCGCGCACAAGGGCGTGATCGCGGGGGCCAAGGTGCAGGCGATGACCATTCTGGATATTCTGACGCACCCGGAACTGGTGCAGGCGGCGAAGGATTATTTCAAGAACGTCCAGACGAAAGACGTAAAGTACACCAGTTTCCTGCGTCCCGACGATAAGCCGGCCATCTGGATGAACGCGAAGACCATGGAGATTTATCGCGAGCGGATGAAGCAGTATTACTATAATCCGGATAAGTACAACACTTATCTGGAGCAGCTCGGGATTAAGTATCCGACGGTGAAGCCGGCGCCCGCGGGCGGCGACGGCAAGTAAATCCGCGGAGTTTTATCCGTTAATTGAGTTGAAACGAGCGGCAGTTTCGCGTCACAACAGACGTGATCGTGATATAGTTGTCGCCCATGGCGGAGCCAGAATCCAGCGCCGACGGCCGAGAGTACAGCGTCCAGCAGGACGACGCGGTGTGCTTTTCGGCCGGCCTGACGGGAGCGGCTTTCGGCGCAGGCGCCATCCACGCGTATCTCGCTTCAGACCGGAAGCCTCCGGTGGTGGCCGCGGGAATCTCATTGGGCGCGCTGAGCGCGGCGGCGATGGAGCGCTCCTATCGCGAAATGCACCAGTGCCGCAAGCACAGGGCGCCCTCGGAGGCCGTGCGATGGAGTTGGTACCGGCGCTACTTATCCTTTCTGCTGAACCGGCCGTTCGATGTGGTGTGGGACGCGATTCCCGATCCGTCGGATCTCATCTCGGATTTGCCTCCGGTGCAGGAAACCAACCTGCCCGCCGACGAGGGAGGCAAAACTAACCCGCTGGCGGAGGAGCTTGAAGTCAGAGCGCGGCGCAAGCTGTACATCGTCGCCAAGCTGGGGGGCTGGCTGGCGCGTCTTCCGATACGGTTCAGCACCATCGCATGGTTGATGGTACGCTACGTCCGGTTCCGCGAAAAGTATCCGCCCGGCCTTTCGCAGCTTTGGAACGGCCTGTGCCTGTACGTCAATCTTCTGTCGGCATCGTGGAGCCTATACCTGAAAGTTTTGTGTCCGCCGTGGGTGTCGGAGCGACGATTCCGGATCGAGACCCCTTCCGGAGGACGGCAGGCCCAGGGGTGGCTGTGGTTCCGTCCGCTGTTCGGCTGGCGGCTGTTGATCAGAATGTGGTACGTGCTGGTAGCGCTGGTGCTCGCCGCCGCGGCGCAAGGATACCATCTGGCGTTCGGATCGGCGCGGATGTGGGCGTGGATCGTATTCGCTGCGTACCTGCTGCTGGCTTTGCATCTGCCCATGATTCCGATCGCGCGCTGGCGGTGGACGCGGCGGAGCCGGAAGCGTCCCGCGGCCCCGGACCAAAAGGAAACATGGATAGACCGCGCGCTGCGGCGCCTGCTTACCAACCTGGACATCGAGAAATCCTTGCTCAGCGATTTTCCGCTGCTGCTCAAGCTGTTTCGGCTGTTCGAGGATGAATCCCCGGCGACGGGGCACAAGGACGGCGCAAGCGCTGGGAAAGGCGCTTCGCAGGTACTCGCCGATTGCGAGTTTCCGATCCTGCTGGTTGCCGCGCCGCTCCAGATCCTGCCCAACACGAGCCACTTCGGGGACTCGCTGGGTTCGGCGAATCAACTGTGGCCGAAGCCGGGAGGCTCGCTGTCCATCGTGCGGGCCCTGCGCGCCTGTCTCGGGGGCTCACCATGGTTTGCGCCCCGGGAAGTTACCTGCAGTGGCGATCGGGAGCAGGTT
>Ga0182024_10000719_pt1 | contig 85979 bp, 65 predicted proteins | sample P32metaG_FD_120480 | JGI IMG/M metagenome (GOLD analysis project Ga0182024, IMG submission 120480) | Permafrost microbial communities from Stordalen Mire, Sweden - P3-2 metaG (Illumina Assembly) | ecosystem: Environmental > Terrestrial > Soil > Wetlands > Permafrost | place: Sweden: Stordalen... | reverse complement strand
TGCCACCCGAGTAGCCGGAACGCTGTTTCATCCAAAGATAGTCTTCCCATCTGACTAAGCCGTCGCCGATTAGAGTGGTGTGGATAGCGGATAGAGCAATGTGGAAAGAGAACGATATGCAATGTCCGATAACAGGTATTATGTAAAGCGTAAGAGATACCCTGCGGTAGCTTTCCCGCGCGCTGCACTTGGTGTTGGTATTCACTGACCACTAGCCGCAGATCACTGATCACTGCTACATCTTGTACTTCCCCAGATCCTCGTCGTTCAACCCTTCCAGATACTTGCGCAGTTCTTCGGCAGTCACGCGGTCCGAACCATTCGCCGCCTGCTTCGAGTTCTTCAACACCACTTCATCCACAAATATCGGACAATCCACCCGCAGCGCCAGCGCCAAAGCATCCGACGGCCGCGAGTCGATGCTGATCACCTCGCCGCTGCGCTCCAGCCAGATCACCGCAAAAAATGTGTCTTCGCGTAGTTCCGTCACCACAACCTTGTGCACATGCGTCTCCAGCCCCGTCAGCACATTCTTGATCAGATCATGCGTCATAGGCCGCGGAGTGCTCACCTTCTCCATCTCCAAAGCAATCGCGTTCGCCTCATAAACCCCCACCCAGATCGGCAGCACACTCTCCCCAGCAACGTCTTTGAGGATCACAATCGGCATGTTCGACACTGGATCCATCAAAAGACCTCGGATCGTCATTTCTACTTCCATATTCGACTCCTTCAACTGGCCTGCTTGGGCTGCCTTTCTTTGCCTCTTATATCACCAATTCGCCGAGAAGACTGTTGGGAAAGCTTGCCGTCGCCCTCACCTGGACGTAGGTTCCCGCCTTGGGCTCAGAGGTTTCTGGGGCGGTAAAGTTTAACGTTTTATTCTGCGAGGTGCGGCCGATCCACTGCGCTCTCGCTTCGTTTCGTCCTTCAACCATCACTTCCGATGTTGTTCCTATATATCTCTTGTAGCGTGCGATCTGGATCTCTTTCTGCGCGGCCATTAAAGTTTCGAGGCGGCGGGATTTCTCTTCGTCCGGGATCGCATCCGCGAGCGCCAGCGATGGCGTGTTTGGGCGCGGCGAGTATTTGAAGGTGAAGACACTGTCGTATCCAACTTCGTCGAGCAAGCTCAACGTCTCCGCGAAGTCTTCTTCTGTCTCTCCGGGAAAGCCGACGATCATATCGCTGGTGATGCTGATCTCTCGCTTCGCCGCCTTCATCCATGCAATGCGTTCCATATATTCCTCGCGGGTGTAGAGGCGCTGCATGGCGTTCAGCACACGGTCTGAGCCGCTCTGGACCGGCAGATGTACGTGGTCGCAGAGCGCGGGCACGGCGTCGATGGCGTCGATGATGTCGCGGCCAAAGTCGCGCGGATGCGAGGTTGTAAACCGCACCCTTCGGATGCCCGGCACCTCGCCCACCGCAGCCAGCAATTCCGCGAACGTTTTCTTTCTTCCGGAAAATCCGCCACCCGGCTTCCCTCCCGGATCTTTATAGGAATTCACATTCTGCCCGAGCAACTGGATTTCCGTGTAGCCCAGATCGGCCATCTGGCGCGCTTCGGCGAGCACGGAGTCCGAACTCCGGCTGCGCTCCTTGCCACGCGTGAACGGCACCACGCAGTATGCGCAGAACTTGTCGCAGCCTTCGATGATCGTGATGTATCCGCGATGGGGGTTGGTCCGCGCGGTGAATTCGGTCTCAAAGCATTCGTCGGTCTCGCGATCGTCGAGGCCGGTGATGCGGAGCGGACTTCCCGCATCCGGCTTTCGGGCTCCGGGCTTCGGGGCCTCCGACTTCCCTGTTTCCAATTGCACCAGCATCTGCGGCAGATTGCGGTAGCTGGCCGATCCGCAGACGAGCGATACATGCGGGGCGCGCTCGAAAATCTTTTCGCCTTCCTGCTGCGCGACGCAGCCGAGCACGCCAAACTTCTTGCCCTGTTTCAGGAGTTTCTTGTAATCGTTCAGCCGGTTGAATACTTTCTGCTCCGCCTTGTCGCGAATGGAGCAGGTGTTGTAGAGAATGAGGTCGGCCTGCTCAACGGTTTCCACCTGCCGGTAGCCCTCGTGCACCAGCGTGCCAATGACCTTCTCCGAGTCATGCACGTTCATCTGGCAGCCGAAGGTTTCCAGGTAGAAGGTCTTCTGTGGGGTGGCGGACATAGTTCAAGTATAAGCGATGCTTGTGTGGGATTGCTTGTGTGGGTCGGACGCTCCTGTCCGACCCACACAAGCATTGCCGACTCACGCGAGCATTCCTTCAAGCTCGATCAAGACGGGTCAGAAGTTGTTGGCCGCCGGCGAGTTTGCGGATGAGGCGTAGTAGCCTTTGCGAGCATAGACGCGCAGCTTGTGGCCGTCTTTTTCCACCTTGATGTCGATGGCGCGGTACTGGCCATCGCGCTTGAAGAGAGCGGGTTTGTAGGTGATGAGATAGCGGCTGCGGATGACCTGCTGCAGGTCAGCGAAACTGCTGTCGAGACGATGAACATTGCCCGGCGCGAATGCGGCTCCCCCAGTCTGGTTGGACAATATGGCCAGGGCATGTTCGCCTACCACACCGTCTCCCGATTCGGTGGTGATCAGCGGATCGGCAACGGCTTCGCGGGAACTGACGGTGTAGACGGCGACCTCTCCGTGTTGTGCGCGATTAATGGCTTGTTTCAAGGTGACGTTGCTGGAGTTGTCCTGGCCATCGCTGATGACCACGAGAATTCTGGCTACAGGCTCGGCTTCGGGACGGGAGGCAAGTTTTTCGGCAGCATAGTCGACGGCATCCCACAGGGCGGTGCCGCCGGAGGGAACGAGCTGGCCGACGCCACGGGCAATGAGTTTCTGATCGCCGGTGAAATCCTGAACGAGCAGAACCGAGTTGGCGAATCCGACGACGAAGGCAAGATCGTTGGGCCCGGTCACCACCTTCTTCATGAAGTTGGCGGCGGCTTCCTGTTCGAACTTGAAGCGGCCTTCGATGGATGCGCTGGTGTCGATGACGAGACCGAGGCGTAGCGGCAACTGGCCTTCGTTGCGGAATCCGGTGACGGCGGCGGGGGGCTTGCGATCGTCACGGATGCCGACGTCTTTGCCGGTAAGGTTGGTCACCGACTTTCCGTGATCGGTGGCGGCGAAAAATATCGCGACCTCGTCGGCGGAGGCGTGCAGGGTCAATCCCTTGTACTTGGAAGTGGAAGGAGCCGGTTGCGAAGTGGCGCCGGGGGCGGTTGCTGCGGTGGGCTCAGGAGAAGCTGGAGATCCCGTGTTGTCGCAGTCGGGACACTCCGCGGCCGCTTCGGCTTCCGCGATCTGAGCGTTTTCCTTCTGCTCCTGCAAGAGTTGACGAATACGTTCGGGCAACTCCACGGGACCAGTCGGCTGACTCGCGACTGTGGTGTAGGAGACTTTCAAATCCGTGGCAAGAGCGGCGGGAAGCTTCTGATCCTGCTTGAGTTCGTCGATCATTTGGACAGCCTGGGCCGCGGCCGGAGACTTGGGATCCTCGCGCAAGAGCGTCAGCAATTCCTTGTTCGCCTCGGGAAGCTTGTCCTGCTTTTCCCAAGCGGCGGCCGCGTACAGGTGAGCCATCGCAGCGCCTTGGTGTTTGTGCTGGTGGACCTTTTGAGCGGTCGCGATGGTGCCCGCGTAATCTTTGTTCATGAGCTGGCCGTAGGCCAATGCGGTGAGCAAGGTAAGGTCGAGAGGCGCGATGTTGGAGGCCTTTTGCATAGCCTCCTCCGCGGCAGGATAGTGCTTGAGGGCAAGTTCGGCACAACCCAGATTCAAATAAGAATTGGGTAGGTGGTCATCGAGCGAGACGGCCTGAGCGAACTCAGTGCGAGCCTGATCGTTCTGGCCGAGACCAAGATAAGCCGAGCCGAGCGCATTATGGGCAGACACGTAGCTGGGATAGATCGTAGTGGCCATGGTCAAATGGTCGACCGCGCCCGGCATATCCTTGCGCATCAGCAACTGATAGCCCTTGTCATACTCGTGCTTGGCCTTCCCGGGAGCCTTCAGGTCGAGCTTGGAGAGCGAGCCTGTCGGACTTTCCAGCGGGCTGCGGTTTTGCGTATTGATGGTAAACAGATTCCCGTCCATCATGGTCGTCTGAACTAAATTCAGCGCTGAGTCAGCCATGTTGGTCGCGGCACCACCGGGCGATGACGGAAAACTCAGGTTCTGAGCGAACAAGGTAGACGACAGGAGTAGATAGAGAGATGCTCGAAGTGACGCGCGCGTGACCATAATCCTTGCCCCTTAGGACTAGCCGATCAAGCCGCCCATGGATATGCGGCGACCAAAGTTTAATCCTCTGGAGTGCGTTGGGCAATAGAGAAAATAGACTCTTTCAGCCTAAACTCTTCCCATTTTTCAAATCAGGACAAGCAATCGCTACAGGCATCCACACCCGCTGTTTTGTCCGCCCCGGAGATGGGGTTAGGTTTTGTTTGCTACTAAGTCGAGGAATGCTTTGTGCAACCGAGTGTCGTCGGAGAGTTCGGGATGAAAAGTGGCTGCCATGACTCTTCCCTGCCGGACGGCCACCGGATCTTCGCCGTCGGTGGCGATCACTTCCACACCTGCGCCTACACGCTCGATCTTGGGAGCGCGGATGAAGACCATCTCCAGCGGGGCGTTTCCCCAGTTATCCGGCATGAATCGCCCTCGGCGGATAGAACTGTCGAGCTGGCGCCCGTAGGCGTTGCGGCGAATCCGGATGTCGATTGCGCCGAGGCCTGCCTGGGTGGGATTCTCCACTTCCGTGGCAAGCAGGATCGCGCCGGCGCAAGTGCCGAAGGTGGGCCTCGCCTTTACGAACTCTTTCAGCTTTTCGAAACCGTTTTCTCCCAGCAACTTCAGGAATGTTCCGGATTCGCCTCCGGGGATGACCAGCCCATCGATGCCGTCCAGTTGCTCGGGCTTTTTCACGAGCACAACTTCGGCGCCCAGCTCTTCAAGCCGGCGGCGGTGCGCGTCAAAATCGCCCTGCAGCGCTAGCACTCCGATGATCATGCTGCTTCGATTTTATCTGAACAAGCGCCGAGAACGCGGGCGAGCTGGTTCACCTTCGATTTTCCGTCGTCACCATCAAGAGAAAGGCTGCCCCACGCTTCGCGATTTTCGAAGCGTGGGCGCCACGGACGCCCGGCATCATGAGTTTGGCCGAACCGCCGCTCACCTCTTCGGGCACACCACACACCGCACCGGCATCTCCTCGCACCGGCATCGCTTGGGAATATCGCCTTTACCCCGCGCCCGCGCCGAACAAGCCATCAGGCACCAGGCCTCCCGGTAGTGTTCAAACATCGCCTCGCTATGCGGCCCGTAATTAAAGTGGACCGTCGCCCGCGGAACAAACGCATCCGCCGGAACCACGTACCACAGATTCTGTGAGATCACATACGCCACCAGAAAATCGATGTCATCCAGCGTATAGAGTTTTCCGCTGCTGCCCGCGGCCTTCGCGTCGCATCGTGTACCTCGAAAGCTGGTCGCGCACTTCACCTGCACCCGCCACAGCCGCCGCCCACTCTCCACCGCAAAGTCATAAGGACGGCTATCTCCCCAAGGCTTCAGCACAGGAAAGCCCAGCATCGTGGCCTTAGCCAGGAACGCAGCCTCCACAGCCTCCCCCAGCGCTTTGCGCTCGGGCACGCCCACAGCATGTATCTCAATGATCTCCTGCTTCTCATCCCGTCCTCGATCCAATTCATCAGGCACAAAAGGCTCCGTAGGCATAAAAAAAGCGCAGCTTTTGGGCTGCGCCATATCTTCTTTCAAAACAAAAGGCGCAGACCGGAAGGCCCGCGCCGCTGTTTAGCCTCTATAATTCCATTATATCATCCCGCAAAGGGTAAAAGCGCCAAATTAGCCAACTTTATTTCTCCAACCGAATCAGCAAGTTGCCGCCAAAACCGATTTCCAGGGGGCTTGACAACATTTTCCCAAAACGGGAAAACCCGCGACTTCCCGCAGTTCGTTCCACTCGGTGTCCACGTATTGTCATCCTGAGCGGAGCAAGAGCTTGCGCGCATAGCGCAAGCTCTTGAGTAGTCGAAGGACCCCTACAGTCTATCGATCACTCATGGACCCGCAGGGAGTTCTCTCAACGAACTTACGAAAACCTCCCGCCTGACTCCTCGCCGCTGTCTCCAAATCTCCCAGCCCCTTGTCATTCCGACGCGCGAGCGAAGCGAGGCAGGAGGAATCTGCTTCCTCCCGCAAGACCACCACCAGGGGACCTCGGGTGACGCAGCCAGCCACACCATCGTGCCACTCCACTCCGACCAACGGGCCACAGACAGCGATTCGCCAAGTAGCTAATATCCTCTCGCTGCACGGGCCGAACCCTTCCTGGATAACTTCACATAAGTTGAGAAAAGAAGATTAAACGTACGGTTCCCGTCACCGTTTTCAGGAATTGCCGCTAGGAGCACAACATGACACAGCGCCACATCAGACCATCGAGCTGACCAAAGATTTCCGGAAGGATTGCACCCAAGTCCGCGTTACTACACTCCAAGAAAAGGCTGATTACACCGTCACGCTCAATCACATCGAGCATGGATTCGTTCGAGACAACCAGTTTCTGCTCTCCAACAAAGATGGCGATGTGCTGTACACCAAAGAAGGTGCAGCATCGACAAGAACGTAAAGTACGCCTGCGGAGTGATCCAGAAAGACTGGAAACCCAAACCAGAAGCGGGAGGAGCAACCACGGCTGCGGAAAACAAGTAACCTGGAGGCGGCGCCGTAGAACGAAATGCCGCATTTATCTTAAGCGCCCGATGAGGGGTACCCCACGTTTCGCCGTTCTTGCGAGACGTGGGAGTAGGCGCCTGAGACCTGGACCACCCGCCAACAGGAGATCAATGGTGGGCCAGCCCCCGCCCACCCACTAAGGTTCAAGATTTTTCCGGACGTATCCCCGATAGTCCTCGTATTGCGGTCGCATTTCCGGGTCTATCTCTTTCTCTTTCCGCGCACGCAGGAATCGGTCATCAGCTATAGAGCAGAGAACCCTTACGACCCTGACGTCAGCGTAGGGGCCATACTTTCCATTAATTGTCGCTGGGTGATCCCTTTCGTGGCGGGTAAATGCATCCCAACCTGTGTTTACTGTCTCGTCCAGCTGTTTGATGCTCGTTATATCCGCCCGCCGAAGTTGGGCAACCAAGCTCGACAAGCTTTTCTCGTCTTCGGTGTGGACCCGATCTTTGAATCTGGACTTGAGGTACGCCGATAGGCTATCCAGATTCAAATCAAGATCTAACTGCGGGTCCCGAGCTGCGAGCTTTTCTTCGACAGTCGCTCGGGCCCTCTCCCTCTCTCTCGCGAACATCTCAAAGTGGCGATCCGCCACGTAGAAGAGCCCGCTCAAAGCGTAAAAATCCTTTCGCAGCTCTTTGGGCACATCTACGTCGGTTTTGTAGTCAAGATAATGCGACGCCGCAGCCCAGGCATCCATCGCGATCGTTCGCACCTGTATCTCAAACCGAATCCCCGCAAGCGGATCATATCGGGGCCCTTTGTATTCTTCCCGCATGCGAGCGACGAAATGGATCGACATGTATCCGAACGAGGACGCTGGCTGCCCGTCGATCTTGTTGTCTTCCTCCGTAACGTCGAAGCACTTGCGTACAGACTCGCCTACCCTATCAATGTCACTGAGAAAGAGACAGACTACTCGGAGGCCGACGATGTTCTTGAGTTCGCCCAGCGGATCACGCAACTGTTGTCTTTCCGCCTTATCGAAAAGGGATGTCAATGCTTTGATGCGGGAGGCAATTGAATGTCGTTTTATGCCGGCTCGATTGAGTTCGTTAGTTAGGACAAAGACGGCCTCGTCTTCGAGTCGCTTGTAGGCACCTTCCGATTCTAAAAATCGTCGCTCTACATCCGCTCTATCGAAGACTGCGGAGCCTTGATCGGCCATGACCAAGCAGGATAGGCAAGTTCCGCGACTCCGTCAACGGTCTGTGTTTTGAGTCAGAATCGCGCCTACCAACCCCTGGTTTGCAGCATCTGTGCCTCATCCAACCCAGCCACAGACAGCCCTTTCATCGCTCCCACCAGATCTTCGCTGACCTCAAGTAACACTTTAGGGTCGTTGAAGTGCGTCGCAGCTTTGACGATGGCGCGGGCCCTCTTTTCGGCTTCCGCGGGAGGGGCGAAGGTGGTGGAATCCTGCATGAAGATGCCGCTGCCGACGAAGACGGCTTCGGCGCCCAGCTGCATGACGAGAGATGCGTCGGCGGGCGTGGCAATGCCTCCGGCGGAGAAATTCGGCACAGGAAGCTTCCCTGTTTTCGCGACCATCTTGATCAGTTCGTAAGGAGCGCCGTGTTCTTTAGCTTTGGCGTAGAGCTCTTCTTCGCCAAGGACAGTCAGGATTTTCATCTCCTGCACAATTTGCCGGATGTGCTTGACGGCGTGGACAACGTCCCCAGTGCCAGCCTCCCCCTTGGTGCGGATCATTGCCGCGCCCTCGGCAATGCGCCGCAGAGCTTCTCCAAGATTGCGCGCGCCGCAGACGAATGGGACATTGAAGGCGTGCTTGTCGACGTGATGAGCCTCGTCGGCAGGAGTCAACACTTCAGATTCGTCGATGTAGTCGACACCGAGTTCCTGCAGGATCTGCGCTTCGGCAAAATGTCCAATGCGGCACTTAGCCATCACCGGGATGGAAACAGTCGCCATGATCTCCCGAATCTTCTTGGGCGAAGCCATGCGCGCCACGCCGCCTTCAGCGCGGATCTGCGCCGGCACGCGTTCGAGGGCCATCACGGCGACTGCGCCGGCCTTTTCGGCAATGGAGGCCTGCTCGGCGTTGGTCACATCCATAATTACGCCGCCTTTTAGCATTTCGGCCAGGCCGGTTTTTAGGCGGAGACTGGTGTTGCTACCGTTGTTTTGCGACATGGTGGACTCTTTTCTGGGGGCTTCGGGCTTAGGCTATCGGGCTTCGGCGAAGCTTGAGTTATTTTACAGTTTGTTCACAATTCGCGGTACCCCTTACGAAGCTATCAGCTATCAGCTATCAGAAAAGAGCACTGGGCTTCGCCCGGGGGACAGTCCCTTCGACTTCGCTCAGGGCAAGCTACGGGCGTCTGTCCCTGCAAGCGGACATCGCTGTAAAAGAAGATCAAAGTCAAAGACGGCGGACAGGAGTGTCCGACCCACACGGTTCGTGTCTATCCACACGGGCTATCTCTTCGCATACTTTTTTGAACATTTTTTCGGGGTCGATAGCTATGAAAGTTCCGCGGCTGCGGGCCAGGACTTCATCTTTTTCGTTTAGGATCTCGGCGGAGTTCGTGTGGGTTCTGCCTTCTACCTTGATCTCGCGGCCCTCTACGCGCAGGGGCTTGTGCAGAGGAACTGGCTTTAGATATTCGACTGTCATTTCGCGGGTTAGCGCTACTACGTGCCGCAGTTTGTTTACCTTGCCCATGGCGTCGTCGAGGATGCTGGCGATAATGCCGCCGTGGCAATGGCCGGGCGGTCCGGTGTAGCGCTTGCTCAGGCGGAAGCGGCAGACGAAGGCTTGGCGGTCTTCATCCAGGGTGAACTTTAATCGCATGCCGTCGGGATTGTTCATGCCGCAGACGAAGCAGTTATTCTTTTGCATTTTGACGTAACGGGTGTCGTGGCCTTGGGGCTTCGATGGCATGGGATGATTTTAGCGGATGTGTGAGTGTCATTTTCGGACGAACAGAGGAAATCAAGACCGCTGGCGGCAGCCGGATTGGGCTAGGGATCCTTCGACTGCGGATGAGCTTCGCGTTCGCGAAGCACATCCTCCGCTCAGGATGACAGGGTGGAAATTCCGGAGAAGCTGCTTCTCACCCTTCGCGGAATCCTGTATACATATCGGTTTTGGAAATCTTTCATTTTGGAGTGGCTTGTGAAATTGCGCATCGCCTTTGTTCTCGTTGCAGTGCTCTTATCACTCTCTCTGCTGGTCGCAGCTCCGCAGGGTAAGGATGCGGATAAGGCCGGGCCGCCTACTGCTCAGAAAGATCATCAGAAGAAGGATAAGAAGAAGGTCGAGGCCAAGGACACAGATAAAGATAAAAAAGATGAAGAGAAGAAGGGCGGGATGACGGCTGACACTTTTTCTGGGCTGAAGTTCCGTTCGATTGGGCCGGCGGTGGCTTCGGGGAGGGTGATGGCGATTGCGGTGAATCCCAAAAACAAGTTTGAGTATTACGTGGGTGTGGCGTCGGGTGGCGTTTGGAAAACCGTCAACGATGGCACTACTTGGATTCCGGTGTTCGACAAGGAAGGGTCGTATTCGATTGGATGGGTTGCGCTTGATCCGAACGATCCGGCGGTGGTGTGGGTTGGGGCGGGAGAAAGCAACTCGCAGCGCAGTGTGGCTTATGGGGATGGGATCTATCGATCAGACGATGGCGGAAAGAATTGGCAGAATCTCGGATTGAAGAAGTCGGAGCATATTGGGCGGGTGGTGATCGATCCGCGCGACTCAAAAGTTGTCTATGTGGCGGCGGAGGGTCCGCTTTGGGGTCCGGGCGGAGATCGCGGGCTTTACAAGAGTATCGACGGCGGGAAGACCTGGAAGACTGCCTTGACGATCAGCGAAAACACTGGCGTGGTGGATGTGGCGATCGATCCGTCGAATCCTGACATCGTTTATGCGGCGGCTTACCAGCGTCGCCGGCACGTTTTTACTTTGATCGACGGCGGACCGGAGAGTGCGATTTATAAATCCGCGGACGCCGGGGTAACGTGGAACAAGTTGAAGTCTGGTCTGCCTACCGTTGATATGGGACGAATCGGGCTGGCGGTTTCCGGGGTTGATCCCAGCGTGGTGTATGCCACGATTGAGGCGGCGGACGGCAAAGGCGGAATTTTCCGGTCGAATGACCGGGGAGCGACATGGGAGCGGCAGAATGAATTCGATGTGGGGGCGCAGTATTACGCACGGATTTTCACCGACCCGAAGAATGTGGACCGAATCTTCGTGATGAATGTGAGCCTGCGCGAATCGCTCGACGGCGGAAAGACTTTGCGCAAGGTGAACGAGAACAATCATCACGGGGACAATCACGCGATCTGGATCGATCCGGACAATACCAAGCATTGGCTTTTAGGGTCGGATGGCGGCATGTATGAGACCTGGGACGACGCCAAGAGCTGGGAGTTCAAGGCGAACCTGCCGACGGTGCAGTTTTACGACGTAACTGTGGACAACGCGCTTCCCTTCTACAACGTGTGCGGAGGGACGCAGGATAATTTTTCGTGGTGCGGTCCGGCGCGAACCCGCAACATCAACGGCATCATGAATTCGGATTGGTTTGTCACTACTGGAGGCGACGGCTTCCGGTCGGTGGTCGATCCGGTTGATGCCAACACGATTTATTCCGAGTCGCAATACGGCGTGCTGGTGCGCTATGACAAGCCCACCGGGCAAGAGCTGGTGCTGCAGCCGCGGGAGGGCAAGGGCGAGCTTCCTCTGCGGTGGAACTGGGATTCGCCGGTGATCATCAGTCCGCACTCGCATACGCGGCTTTATTTTGCTGCGAACAAACTGTTCCGCAGCGACGACCGGGGCGATACATGGAGGGCGATCAGCGGCGACCTTACGCGGCAGATTGACCGCAACAAACTGCCGGTGATGGGAAAAGTTTGGGATCCCGATGCGGTGGCGAAGAACGGGTCGACGTCGTTGTACGGAAACATTGTGGCCTTGTCGGAGTCTCCGAAAAAAGAAGGCCTGATTTATGTAGGCACCGACGACGGGCTGATTCAGGTCACAGGTGATGACGGGCAGAATTGGACGAAGTATGAAAAATTCAGTGGCATTCCGGATACGACCTATGTGAGCCGGCTGGCGGCTTCGCAGCATGACGCCAACATGGTTTACGCCGCGTTCGACAATCATAAGAATGAGGACTTCAAACCCTACCTGCTGAAATCGACGGACGCAGGCAAGACGTGGATCTCGATTGCCGGGAATCTGCCGGAGAACGGTTCAGTACTGGCGTTTGCGGAAGACCCGGTGAATGCCAACCTGCTGTTTGCGGGGACTGAGTTCGGCGCGTTTTTTACGATTGACGGCGGACAGAAGTGGGTGCAGCTCAAGGGAGGACTGCCAACAATTGCGGTGCGCGATATGGTGATGCAATCGCGAGAAGGCGACTTGGTGATTGCAACTTTCGGCCGGGGATTCTATGTGCTCGACGATGTTTCGGCCTTGCGGCAGATCAAGGCGGAGTCTGTGGAGCAGGCCGCCGCGCTGTTTCCCATGAGGGATTCGCTGTTGTACATGGAGCGGCATCCTCTGGGTGAGCCGAAGAAAGGATTTCAGGGAGATGCGTTTTATACGGCGGACAATCCTCCGTATGGGGCCGTGTTTACGGCTTTCTTGAAAGAGACGCTGAAAACGAAAAAAGAAAAACGTCAGGAGGCCGAGAAGGAAGCTGCGAAGAAGAACCAGACCCTGCCTTATCCACCTAACGACGAATTACGGGCCGAGGCGGAAGAGACGAAGCCGGAAGTGTACTTCGTGGTGTATGACGAATTGGGGGCTGCGATTCGGCGGGTGGAAGGCAGCATCGAGTCAGGCTTTCAGCGAACTCCGTGGGACCTGCGGTATCCAGCGGTTTCTTTGCGCGAGCATACTGAAGAAGGCGAAGGTTATCCTCCCGCGGGAGCGCAAGGACCGCTGGTGATTTCTGGATCGTATTCGGTGCGAATGTTTCAGAAGGTGAATGGCGCGGTCACGGAATTATCGGGAGCGCAGAATTTCAAAATAGTCACCGAAGGCGCGGCTTCCATGAGTGCGACGGACCGAGGGGCACAGGAGGAATTTCAGCGCGAGGTGGCGCGCCTTTACCGCGCAGTCTCAGGGGCACTGCATACGTCGGACGAAGTGGAGGAGCGGCTCAAAGCGATTCGCGGAGCTTTGCGGGAAACGCCCGCAGTGGAGAAGCAACTGGGCGCGGTGGCTGATGCGATCGAGCAGACGAATCGAGGAATCCTGCGAGCCTTGCGCGGGGATACGGAGATGCAGAAGCGGAACGAATCCGTTCCCACGTCGATCAACGAACGGGTGACTGCGATTCTGGAGGGCGAACGCTTCTCGCTCGCGAAGCCGACTCAGACTCATGTTGACGATTACAGCATTGCCGCTACGGAGTTTGCTGAGCAGTTGGGCAAGCTTCACATATTAGTTGAGGTCGATTTGGCCAAGTTGGAGAAGGATATGGAGGCTGCCGGGGCTCCGTGGACTCCGGGGCGGGTGCCGGAGTGGAGTGAGAAGTAGGACTGGCGACGTATCTGCGTAGAGTAGAAGATCAAAAGCCTTAAACACAGGGGACCGGGGGAACACAGGGTAATTCAACGTCGCTCTATGAAACGGATTCTTTTATCCTGGAGCAGCGGGAAGGACAGCGCCTGGAGCTTGCATGTGCTGCGGCAGCGTGCTGAGTATGAGGTGGTCGGGCTGTTGACTACTTTCAACGGAGAGGCTGATCGGGTCGCGATGCACGCGGTGCGGCGTGAGTTGGTTGAGCGGCAGGCTGCGGCCGCCGGGCTTCCCTTGTGGGCCGTGCCTTTGCCTTGGCCGTGCTCGAACGAGCAGTATGCGGCGCTGATGGCTCAAACTTGCGCTAAGGCGATTGCCGAAAGGATTGAAGGGATCGCGTTCGGTGATCTGTTTCTTGAAGACGTGCGCGCTTACCGGGAGAAGCAGATGAAAGACACGGGCCTGGAGCCGGTGTTTCCCGTGTGGGGCCTGCCTACGCGGACTTTGGCGTGGGAGATGATTGGTGCCGGCATACGAGCGAAGTTGACTTGCGTGGATACTACTAAGCTTGATCGGTCGTTTGCAGGACGGGAGTTCGATGAAGAGCTTCTTGCGGAGCTGCCGGAGGATGTCGATCCTTGTGGTGAACGTGGGGAATTCCACTCATTTGTTTATGCGGGGCCCATGCTTGACGGCTTGCTACCGGTTGCGGTCGGGCCGGCTGTCGTGCGCGATCAGTTTGTTTTTACGGATCTGATTTTAAGGTGAGCGTTTGGATATTGAAACGCAAGATCTTTAACACAGGGGGCGCAGAGGTCCACAGCGTAATTCAATGACCTATGACTTGGTTTTATCCGTGGGAATCCGCGAAATCCGTGGCCGATTGTTTCTTTCGTGAAACTGGATTGCAATATCCTCTAGGGGCTGTGGTAAACTCGCCGCCGACCATTGACTTGCGTTATCGGGCGCGGCAACGGTCGCAGCAAAATCGTTTCGCGTGGTTTTGTGTTGGGGGGGACTAGGGAATGGGCCTCGCGCTGCTGGTCGTCATCTGGCTGATCACCTTTGCCAGCACGTACTTCTTTGTCGCCAAGACATGGTGGCTGCCGGTTGGGGCTGCCGAAGCTGCGGGATTTATCGACGGGCAATTTACCCTCACGCTAATTCTGATGGGAATTGTGTTTCTCGCGGCGCAACTTGCCCTCGGCTACTTCGCCTGGAGATACCGGGAGCAGCCTTCCTCACCGCCGGTGGACTATTCGCACGGCAACATAAAGCTCGAGGTGGTGTGGACGGTGTTGACTACGGTTCTGTTTGTTGGCTTGAACCTGATGGGAAGCAGCGTTTGGGCGGCCCAGCGTTTTGACCAGGCAGGGCCGGGCGCGGTGCAGGTTGAGGTGACGGGCATGCAGTTTGCCTGGTACTTCCGTTATCCGGGACCGGATGGAACCTACGGCGGGACGAGCGTCAAGCTGATGGATCCCTCGGCCGGCGGCGAAGCCGCGGTAGGCCTGAATCCTTCTGATCCTTCTTCTAAGGACGATGTGGTTACGGGCACGATGTATCTGCCGGTGGATCGAGAGGTCGATGTCAGCCTGCGGTCGGTGGATGTGATCCACAGCTTCTTTGTACCGAACCTGCGTTTCAAGCAGGACGCGGTGCCCGGGTTAAACATTCACATGCACTTCAAGCCGACGGCGATTGGCGAGTATGAAATTGCTTGCGCCGAACTTTGCGGCTTGGGTCATTACAAGATGCACGGCATGGTACACGTCGTCAGCCAGGAAGACTTTGACAAGTGGCTGGCGGCACGGGAGGCGGAGAAACAATAAATGGCAACCTCGGCAACCGCTCACGCGCACGCGGCCCCTCAGGGGTTCATCCGAAAATATATTTTCAGCCTGGATCACAAAGTCATCGGGATTCAGTATTTCTTTCTGGCGCTCACAGCGGTGTGGGTGGGAATGTTTCTGTCGCTGCTCATGCGGCTGCACCTGATCTTCCCGACGGCCAGTTTGCCGCTGGTGGGCGAGATCAAGCCGGAGACGTATCTTAGCCTGCTCACCATGCATGGAACCATCATGGTGTTCTTCGTGCTGACCACGGCGCCGCAGGGCGGGTTTGGAAATTACTTTCTGCCGATTCAGATTGGCGCGCCGGATATGGCGTTCCCCGTCCTGAACATGCTTTCGTTCTGGACCACGTTCGTGGCTTTTGTGTGCATTATTGCTGCGTTCTTTGTCTCAGGCGGAGCGCCGTTGCATGGGTGGACGGGATATCCGCCGTTGAGCGCACTGCAATCGGCTGGGCCGGGCGAAGGACTTGGGGCTGATTTGTGGATCACGAGCATTGCGATCTTCTGTCTGGCCTCGCTGATGGGAGCCCTGAACTTCCTGACGACGACCCTCGATATGCGGGCCAAGGGCATGACGATGATGCGCATGCCGCTGACCGTGTGGTCGTGGTTCATCACTGCGATTCTTGGGCTGCTGGCGTTCGGCGTGCTGCTCTCGGCCGGAATCCTGTTACTGATGGACCGCAACCTTGGCACGAGTTTTTATGTGCCGCTGGTGGTGGTGAACGGACAGATCATGGGGCACAAGGGCGGTTCGCCGCTTTTGTGGCAGCATTTGTTCTGGTTCTTCGGGCATCCCGAGGTTTACATCGCGATTCTGCCGGGCATGGGCGTGACTTCGCAGATTCTTTCGACCTTCTCGCGTAAGCCCATTTTTGGTTATAAGGCCATGGTCTATGCCATGCTCGCGATCGGGTTTTTTGGATTCATGGTATGGGGCCACCACATGTTCATGAGCGGCATGAGCCCGTATTCGGCGTTCGCGTTCTCGCTGCTGACCATGTGCATAGGCGTGCCTTCGGCCATCAAGACGTTTAACTGGCTGGGCACGATGTACAAGGCTCGGATTCGGTTTCAGACGCCGATGCTGTATGCGATTGGATTCGTTTCCCTGTTCGTCTCGGGTGGATTGAGTGGACCGTTCCTGGCACAACCGGTGCTGGACATTCAGTTGCACGACACCTACTTCGTCGTTGGTCACTTCCACCTGATCATGGGCGTGGCCGCGATTTTCGGAATGTTTGCGGCGACTTACTACTGGTTCCCGAAGATGTTCGGGCGCATGATGAATGAGACTTGGGGAAGAATACATTTCTTCATCACGCTCATCGGGACTTATGCCATCTTCATGCCAATGCACTACCTTGGGATCGCCGGCGGGACGCGGCGGTACTCGCAATATACGGAAGTGGCGTACCTGACGAAGTTGATGCCGCTCCATCAGTTCATGACCTACGCGGCGATCATCACGATCTCGGCACAGTTCATTTTTGTGATCAATTTGTTCTGGAGCATGTTTAAAGGGCCGAAGGCGAGCGACAATCCGTGGGAGTCGACTACTTTGGAATGGACTACTGCGACACCGCCGCCGCATGACAACTTTGGCGGCATTACGCCGGTGGTCCATAACGGCCCGTATGAGTATGGAGTTCCGGGGGCTGCTCGGGATTATGTGATGCAGACGGATCCGCCGGTTGGGTCGGGGCACTGAGGTGCAGGCACCTCGGGGGCTAAAGCCCGTCGAGGAAAGGGAGCTTTGTCGCAGCGCTGAAGCGCTGCTCCACCCTTTGCTTGCGCGGCGTTTGTTTGCGGAGGCAGGATCTTTAGAGTTGCGTGGCTGATGGGATTTTTTATGGCGACTTATACACCGAGCACTCCGATGAATCAGTTGGGCCGCGGTGGCGACCGGCCTGCGCCTCCGAATGGTGGCGGGGACGATGGCGGCGGCTTTCCGGATTCGGGGTTGCCGAACTATGGTGCGCGGCTGCGGCGGGCACGGCTGGGGCTGATGTGCGCGATCGCAACCGTCAGCATGGTGTTTGTGTCGCTGACAAGTGCGTATGTTGTGCGGCGGGGCTTGCCGACCTTTGACGACTTGACCCGGACTTACTTGCGCGACTGGGGCACAGTGCAGTTGCCCTGGGTGTTGCTGGCCGTCAATACGGCAATACTTTTGGTCAGTAGCTTGACGATGGAGGGCGCACGCCGCGACATTGCACGGCGGGCGGCGCTGGCTCCCGTGCGGTCGATTCCCGGAGTTTCGCTGGGCGAGGAAAGAAACTTTCCATGGCTGGGTGTGACGGTGATCCTCGGTTTGGGATTTCTGGTGGGGCAATGGATGGCTTGGGGCGAACTGAAGGCCCGGGGATTTTTGGTCAGCACTAATCCGGACAGTTCTTTTGTTTACTTGTTGACGGCGGCGCATGCGGTGCATCTGATGGGCGGGATTATTGCGCTGCTGTGGGCGGGCATTGCTTCCCTGCAACATAGGCCCATCGACGAGCGACGGATTGTGGTCGACGTTACGGCCTGGTACTGGCATTTCATGGCCGTGCTTTGGATTTATGTGTTTGCTCTGTTGGCGTTTGCGCGATGACACGAAAGGGGAAACCAGGGAATGGCTGAAGCTGCGCTGCAACATAACGCTGCTGCCGGACACGGGGCGGCGGGCGAGTATGAAGCTCCGCTGTTTGGGGCGTACTCGAAAAAGGTGGGCATGTGGCTGTTCCTGGCCTCGGATTCGCTGACGTTCGGGGCATTGCTGTTTGCATTCAGCTACAACCGCATCTATACCGTGTGGCCGACGCCGTTTGGCAAAGACAGCATTATCAATGCGACGGTGATGACGGCTTGCCTGCTATCGAGTTCGCTTACCATGGTGCTCGCCGTGTTCGCGGCGCAGGCGCACGACCGGTCGAAGACGCGGCTATGGCTGCTGGCAACGATGGTGTTTGGAACAGCGTTTATCGTGTTGCACGGAATGGAATGGACGAAGTTAATCCATGAGGGATTGACTTTGCCGGGGTTTCCCAAGCCCGCGGGGCAGGAGCCCGGAGTGTTCGCCAGGATTTCGACGGGCGTGCCGCAGTTTGCGGCGACCTTCTTCGGGCTGACTGCAATGCACATGTTGCACGTCACGATTGGCGTCATCTATCTGGGTGTGGTTGCGCTGCGCAAATGGTTTCTGCCTATTCTGGGCGTGATCTGGCTCGCAGCATATTTTCTGATTCCTTCGGACAACGTTTTTCATTACGGGGTTCATGCGTTGCTGATTGGGCTGATTGTTTCTGCCGTGATTCTCTTTCTGAAGCCGAAGGATTATGACGCGCACGATGTTGAGGTATCCGGATTGTATTGGCACTTTGTCGATCTGGTGTGGATGTTTATTTTCCCGCTGGTGTATTTGATGTCGACGAAGATATAGAGGGCGGGAGTTGAGGCGCGGGAGATCCTTGCGCGCAAAGAACGCGCTCAGGATGACAACCGTTAGACAATAGCGGAGAAAAACACAATGCACGATGTGGCGAAGCACGACGACAGCAAAGGGCAGTATTTCTGGGTGTGGGGCGCGCTGCTAGTTCTGACCGGGGTGGAGGTCTGGCTCGGCTACCGGCAGATATTCGAACCGGTGCGCATGCTGCAGGTTTTGCTGGTGCTGTCGGTGATCAAGTCGGCGTTGATCATTGGCTACTTCATGCACTTGAAGTTTGAAAAGGCGATCATGCGCTGGATGCTGGTGATCGCGGTGACAGGCTGCTTTGTGATTATGTTCTTCTTTTTCTTTCCCGACGCGGATCGTATCCTGCGCTTGGGCGTCAAATAGACTTATGAAATTTCTTTACGGAAAGGCTCGTGCTCTTGCGTTGTTGGCTGTCCTCTGCGCCTGCGCCATCCCCGCCTTCGGGCAAGGCTGCGCAATGTGCAATGCGAGCGCTCGGAGCACGCCTAAGGAAGCTCAACGGGCGCTCAACCGGGCGGTGCTCGTGCTACTGCTGCCTCCGGTTGGGATTATGGTGTTTGGCGCGGTTCTCGCCGTTCGGTATGGAAAGCGGCGAGATCAGGATCAGGAGTAGACTTCCGACGGCCTTCTCTTTCGCCCCTTCGGGGGCTTCTAAGTCCTCACCGTGTTATCAACGGCTTACTCCCCTTCGGCAAGCTCAGGGTAGGCTGTGGGCCGCATTTTGCCGCCGGTTCGCGGCGATCTGCCGTTTTCTCGATCCGTCTCGCGCGAATCCCTGAGTCAGTCGCTGATTTATAATAGAGGATTCGGTATTGCCCTTTTACGCGGCTGGGAGACCCGCGGCGAAATGGCTGCCGAACCTTAATCGATGTCTGATTCTTCCCTACCTACGGAAAGCATTGTTGTTCGCGGTGCCCGCGTTCATAACCTGAAGAACATCGACTTTGAAGTTCCGCACAATACTTTGACGGTGGTCACCGGGGTCTCGGGATCGGGCAAGTCTTCCCTCGCGTTTGACACAATTTATGCCGAAGGGCAGCGGCGGTATGTGGAGTCGCTCTCGGCGTATGCGCGGCAATTTCTGGAGCGCATTGAGAAGCCCGACGTGGATTCGATTGATGGCATCGCTCCGGCGGTGGCGATCCGGCAGAAGAATACGACGCGCAATCCGAGGTCGACGGTGGCGACGGCGACCGAGATCTATGACTATCTGCGGTTACTGTTTGCCCGCGTCGGCCGCACTTACTGCGCGAACTGCGGCCGCGAAGTGAAGAAAGATACAGTGGATGAAATTGCCGACGCAGTGATGGCATTGGACCCAGGAACGCGGGTGCAAGTTGTTTTCCCTTTGCAACTGGCCGTGGCCGGGCCGCGGGAACCCGAGAAGAAGGCTTCTGCTACGCGCAAGTCCAGGAAGAAAGGTTCCGCGCCGGACTCAGGATTATCGGACCAGCTTAAAGTTCGTCTGTACGACCTGCGCAAGGCGGGCTTCAATCGGCTTTACCAAGCAGGCCAGGTGTTTGAATTCTCCACGCCGGAGTCGCTGCTGGATGTTCGCTTCGACCAGCCGGTGTTTATGCTGGTGGACCGCCTTACGGTTTCCGCGGATGCGCGCACGAGGATCGTGGATGCGGTCGAGACCGCGTACCGTGAGGCGGGCGAAGTTATTTTCGATCTTCCACCGGGCGATCAGCAGGCCACTTCCGCAGGCGGGGGCGCCGGCGCCACACGCCAATTGCGATTTGCCCAGCGTTTCGAATGCAAGAATTGCAATCTGCGATACGAGGAGCCGGAGCCGCGGTTGTTTTCCTTCAATAATCCTTACGGGGCGTGTCCGCGGTGCCAGGGGTTTGGCAATACGATTGACTTCGATCTTGAGCGTGTCATTCCAGATCCCATGAAATCTCTCGGTGAGGGCGCGATTGATCCCTGGAACAAGCCCAAGTACCGGCCACTGTTTACGGACATGAAACGCTTTGCCAAGCAGAATGACATCCCACTCGATGTGCCCTGGGTGGAACTCGACGCCGCGCAACACGAACTCATTCTGGATGGGGATGGAAAATTCCTGGGGGTGCGCGGATTCTTTCAGTATCTGGAACGGAAGAAGTATAAGTTGCACATCCGCGTGTTTTTGAGCCGGTATCGGGGATATTCGACTTGTCCGGAGTGCCGGGGCACGCGCCTGCGTTTGGAAGCCCGGCAAGTGAAGATCGACGGGAAGAACATTTGCGAAGTGTGCGCTATGACGGTGGAGGACGCGGCGAGCTTTTTCGCTGGCGTCCGGTTGAGCCCGGAGGAAGCTGATATTGCGGAGCGGTTGCTGCAGGAAATTCGCGAGCGGTTGCGTTTTCTCAATGACGTGGGCCTGGAATATCTGACGCTCGACCGTTTGTCGTCCACACTTTCGGGAGGCGAAGCACAGCGCATTCAACTGGCTACTTCTTTGGGGTCGCGGCTCGTGGGCACGCTTTACGTGCTGGACGAGCCGTCGATTGGACTGCACAGCCGCGACACACACCGGCTGATCAAGATCTTGCACGACCTGCGCGATTTGGGGAACACGATTCTGGTAGTGGAGCATGATCCCGACATCATGCGCACGGCGGATCGGATTCTCGACCTTGGGCCTGGCGCCGGAGAAAACGGCGGCAAGCTGGTGGCGGCGGGAACCTACGAAGAGATTCTTGGAAATCCGGCTTCCCTTACCGGCCGTTATCTTTCTGAAGACTTGCGGATTCAAATTCCGGCGGTGCGGCGCCAGCCGGGAGTGCAGCAGATCAGAATCAAAGGCGTGCGCGCCAATAACCTGAAGGGCATCGACATTTGCATCCCGTTGGGGATGCTGGTTGCGATCACGGGAGTGTCGGGCTCCGGAAAATCGACGCTGTTGCACCAGGTTCTTTATCAGGCGCTGGGAGAAGCCAAGAAGCAGCAAACCACAGGCCCGGCGCGGGGTGCAGCTACATGGGAAAGTCTGGAAGGCGATCAGTTCATTGATGAAGTCGTGCTGGTCGATCAATCTCCGATCGGCCGGACACCGCGGTCGAATCCGGTGACTTACATCAAGGCGTTCGATGCCATCCGCGAGCTGTTCGCATCGCTGCCGGAGGCCAAAAAGCGCGGTTTCGCTTCTGGGCATTTTTCGTTCAACATTCCCGGAGGGCGATGCGAAACCTGCCAGGGCGATGGCACGGTTACAGTGGAGATGCAGTTCCTCGCGGACGTGGAACTGATCTGTGAGGAATGCAAGGGCACGCGTTACAAGACGCAGGTGCTCGAGGTTCGCTACCACGGGAAGAATATTCATGAAGTGTTAAACCTGACTGTGAAAGAGGCGCTCAGGTTTTTTGCCGAAGTCCCGAAGATCACCGAGAAGCTGCGCGTGCTGGAGGAGGTCGGGTTGGGATACCTGCGGCTGGGGCAATCGGCGACCACGTTATCGGGGGGAGAAGCGCAGCGCATGAAGTTGGCGGCGCACCTGCAGCCCGCCGCTCGCGAGATTGGGCGGCCCAGCGGGGCGCGGCAAGATGAGAGCCGCCGGCGGCGGCGAATGCTCTATATTTTCGACGAACCCACGACGGGACTGCATTTTGATGACGTCAGCAAACTTCTGGCGGCTTTTCGCCGTCTTATAGATGCGGGTGGTTCGATCCTGGTAATCGAACACAATTTGGAAGTGATCAAGACCGCGGACTGGGTGATCGACCTGGGGCCGGAAGGTGGAGCGCGCGGCGGCAGAATTGTGGGAGTGGGTCCGCCGGAAGCGATTGCCGGGCTTTCCGGGTCGTACACGGGCAAGTATCTGGCCCGGCTGCTGAATGACGATGGCGCGGGAAGTACAACTGAGGCGTTGCGTGCCAATGGGAGCAAGTAAACTACTCGCGGGTTGCCTGTGGGTGTTGACGTCGGGCGCGATGGCGCAGACCGCGAGCCCAGCAGCGCCGACGTCGCAACAGCCATCGTCCGGGAGCGGAGCATCTTCTAACCAGTCTCTGCCGGGAAAAGGCGATTCCAGCTCTCGCCGGTCCGCTCATCGCATCCGGGTTCCGGATGAGGATTCTCCTGCGCAACCAGCCGAACTCACTGCGGCGGAAGCGGCGATTGAAAAAAAAGACTACTCCGCCGCCGAGCCTCTGCTCCGAAAATCGGTTGAGCATGATCCCGCGAGCTACGTGGCGTGGTTCGATCTAGGTTTCGTGGAGAATGCGCTGGGCAAGGTGGACGATTCGATTGCGGCCTATCGGAAGTCTGTGGCCGCGAAGCCGGATGTTTTCGAATCGAACCTGAACCTTGGACTGCAACTCGCGAAGACCGGCCAGCCCGATGCCGAGGAGTGTCTGCGGGCGGCGACCCATCTCAAGCCCACCAGTCACCTTGCCGAGGGGCAGTACAGAGCCTGGCTGTCGCTCGCTCAGACAATTGAAAAATCGAAGCCTGAAGAGGCTCTCGCTGCTTACCAGCAGGCGGCGATTCTTCAACCCAAAGAGGCCGAGCCGCATCTTTATGCGGCTGAGCTTCTCGAACAGAAAACAAGATTTGCTGACGCCGAGCCGGAATACAAGCTGGCGTTGGCGCTCGATTCGGGGTCGGCGGATGCGATTATCGGGCTGGCTAACATATATATGCGCGGGCGGCGATTTCCGGAGGCTGAAGAATATCTGCGCAAGCTGCTTGCCGAACACACGAACTCCGCTCCGGTTCACATTCAGTTGGGGCGAGTGCTCGCCGCCGAAGGTAAGACAGACGCCGCTATTGCTGAACTGGAATCAGGAATCAAACTGTCTCCGGGCAACGATGCTGTGATGCGCGATCTTGCCGAGCTGTACACCACCGCCGGGAAAAATGACCTGGCGGAAGCCGCCTACCGTACGCTGGTGGGGGCCCATCCCAACGAGGCCGAGCTGCATCGCCGTCTCGGACAGGCTCTGCTGCGGCAGAAGAAATTTCCGGATGCTCAGCCGGAGTTCATCCGTGCGTTAAAACTGAGGCCCGACCTCGGAGAAGCTTACGGGGACTTGGCATTCGCCGCGGGTGAGAACAAGGAGTACCCGCTGGTGATTCGTGCGCTGGATGCCCGGGCGAAACTATTGCCGGAAATTCCAATCACATATTTTATGCGGGCATCGGCATACGATCACCTGCGCGACTTCAAAAGCGCCGCTGCCAACTATCACCTCTTCCTCAACACGGCGAGCGGGAAGTATCCTGATCAGGAGTGGCAGGCGAAGCATCGGCTGATCGCGATCGAGCCGAAGAAATAGCCGCAATAGAACCTATGGCTTTCGCGATGGAACATTTGCAATTTTGGCGGGTTGCCGCGCTAGGCTTGGCGATTTTGACGCCGGTCTTCCCTGCGAATCTGATTGGCCGCGAACAGCCTGCGATCGAGGAACTGAAGGCGCGAGTCCCCAATGCCAGCATCGCCGACCGTCCGGTTCTGTGCATTCACATATCCGAGCTGCAGCTGGGTGCCGCCGACAGACTTTACGTTGCCGGCGACAGCGGGCAAGCGCAGGCCGCTCTGGCTGACGTGGTAGCTTTTTCTGAATTGGCCCGCGATTATTCCATCCAGTCGCACAAGCACGAAAAACAGAGCGAGATCGCCATCCGTAAGATGGCCCGCAAATTGGCCGATATGAAGCACACGGTCTCGCACGACGACCAAGAGCAGGTGCAGACGACCGTGGACCGACTGCAGCGCATCCGCGACGATCTGCTGGCTGCCATGTTTCCGAAAGGCAACAATAAATGACCGCCCCCTGGTTTCGAAGATACGCTGGTATCGGTGTGTTATTGCTTATGGCCGCGGCGGCAACGGCACAGCGTCACCGGGATCCCTTCACTCAACTGGAGATTGATGAGATCCGCGACGCAAGTTGGGCGCCGCAGGAACGGCTCTCACTTTATGTAAAGTTTGCGCGGGCGCGTCTGGTTGGTCTGGAGCAGTTGCGCAGCGATCCCAAAGCCAAGGACCGGCCGCAACAGACCCATGACAAGCTGGAAGACTTCCTGCTGATCTACGACGAATTAAACGACAACATCGACACTTACCTTGGCCGCAAAAACGACATTCGCAAACCGTTGAAGGTAATTATCGACGCCGACACGGAATTCCAAGCGAAGCTGCGCGCTCTGAAGGACGCTGCCGATGTGCCTTCGGAAGAAGCGAAGCGGTACGAGTTTGTTCTGACCACGGCTCTCGAAACGGTTGATACTTCGGTGGTGGAACACGGGAAACTTCTGGCTGAGCAAGTAGAGGCCGCCAAACATCGGAAAAACTCTGACGTGAAACCTCCTGGGAATAAATCTGAGTGAGCGCTTCCTGACGTGGGCATTTCGCCGGCGCGGGCAAAGAAAACCATCGAGCTTCGCTCGATGGACAGCCGAGAGCCTGCCCTGAGCCTGCCGAAGGGGCGGCCGTCCCCACATGAGCACTTATGCTAATCCCCAGGCATGTTAATCTGGGCTCACTGTGCGTGAGGGACTGGTCGAACTTTTCCATGAGGAACACCGGCAATTGCGTCCCGGCGCTTTGCCGCCTGAGCTAAAGATCGAGTTTTTTGAGTTCGCCAACGTCAACAACACCATTCGCTTACGCGAGGGTAGGCTGCTGGTGCGGCTTTCCGATCTGCTGGAAGGCGCGCCACAGGCCGTGGTGCGGGCCATCGCCCACATCCTGCTGGCGAAGATGTACCGCAAGCCCATCGACCGCAGCCACGCGTCTCGCTACCGAAAATATGTGGCCAGCCATGAAGTTGTGAAAAAAGCACATCTGGTGCGGCAGATGCGCGGCCGCAAGCGGCTTCATTCTCCAAAAGGCCGCATTTATGATCTCGATGTGGTTTTCGAAGACTTGAACCAGCGCTTCTTCCATGGACTCCTGGGCCGCCCGCGCATGAGTTGGAGCCCGACCAAGACCCGCCGCATCCTCGGGCATTACGATCCGGCGCATAACGCAATCGTGATCAGCCGCATCTTTGATCAGTTCTTAGTTCCCCGCTACGCCGTGGAATATATCGTTTACCACGAGATGCTGCACCTCAAGCATCCGGTCAGGCTTCGCGGCAGCCGGAGGTGTGTACACTCGGCGGAGTTCCATGCGGAGGAAAAATTGTTTCCGCAGTTGGAGCAGGCTAACGCGTTCTTGAAGAGGTTGTGAGGGAAGCGTCTGATAGCGTAGGAGCGACACAGCGGCCCGATGAACACGGGGCGCCGGACAGCGCCGAGGGCGGCTGTCCCCACATGTGTTTCGCTGCTTACCGGCCTACCAGATTCTTACGCGGTCTGCGGGCGCTAGATACAATTTCTCTCCTGCCAGCACCTCGAATGCGGCGTACCAGGGGTCGAGGTTGCGGACCTCGAGCGCGCGGTACTGGCCGGGGGAGTGGCCGTCGGTCAATATCTGCTGGCGGAGCGCTTCGTCGCGACTCTTCTCGGCCCAGGCTTGAGCGAAGGCGAGAAAGAATTGCTGATCGCCGGAGAGTCCGTCATGCACAGGGGCAGGCTGGCCCGCCAGCGAGAACTTGTACGCATCGTAGGAGGCTGCCAGTCCCCCAAGGTCGGCGATGTTCTCCCCCAGTGTCTGCTTACCGTTCAGGGCAAGATCGGGGAAAGGTTTGTAAGTATCGTACTGTGTGGCCAGTTTTGCGGTGGCCGCTTCAAAATGCGCGAGGTCTCCCGGCGTCCACCAATTGCGTACGCGGCCTTTCGAATCAAACGCGCTGCCCAGGTTGTCGAAGGTGTGGCTGATCTCGTGGCCAATGACCGCTCCGATGGAACCGTAGTTGGCTGCGGCGGGGGCTTGCGGGTCAAAGAATGGCGGCTGCAGAATGCCCGCGGGAAAGTTCAACGCGTTTTGCAGCGGCAGATTCACCGCGTTGATGGTCTGCGGCGTCATGGACCACTCTTTGCGGTCAATCGGAGCGCCCAGCCGGGCGACTTGGCGGTGATATTCGGCGAGGCGCCCGCGCCACAAGTTTCCGAATAGGTCGTCCGCTTTTACATCAAAGTTCGAGTAGTCATGCCAGCTTTCTCCGTAGCCGACGCCCACATAAAGAGTGTCGAGCTTGGCCACGGCCTCAGCCTTGGTCGCGGGATTCATCCACGTCAAAGCATCGATTCTCTTGCGGAAGGCTGCCTTGATGTTAACCACCATGGCTTCGACTTGCGCCTTGGATTCAGGCGGGAAGTAGCGCTGGGCGTAGAGTTGGCCAATATCGTCGCCCAGAAAGCCGCTCACCAGATCGACGCCCCGCTTCCAGCGCGCCCGCTCTTCGGAAACGCCGGAAAGGACTTTTCCGAAAAAGGCGAACTGTTCGTCGCTGAAGGCCTTAGGTAATGCAAAGGACTGGGATTCAATGAGGTGATAAGCCAGCCAGTCCTTCCAGGTGTCGAGAGCAGTGGAGGCGACCAGGGCTGATTCTCCAGTAAACGCGGTGGGCTGCCAGACCATAAACTTTTTCTGCTGCGTAAGCCCTGCGCCGCGAAAATACTCCGGCCAGTCGAGGCCCGGAGCCTTTGCGACGAACTCGGCCTGAGTCCACGTGTTGTTGGCCTTATGGATGTCGTCGTTCTCGGCCAGGCTGATGTGTTTTTCGGCAATGGCATGTTCCAGTTCGACGATGCGAGCGGCCCGGGCGTCAGTATCGTTGAAGCCCGCGAGCTTCAGCAGCAGCGCCACATGGGCTTTGTATTTGTCGCGGATGTCGCGCTGAGCCGTGCTGTCGGAAAGATAGTATTCGCGGTCCGGCAGTCCGAGACCACCTTGCATCATGTAAGCGGTGTAGTGCTCGACTTCGTTGAAGCCGGGAGCAACCCAGAGTCCGAAGAGATTCGGCGTATGGAAGTTCGTGTTGTTGAGTGCGTCGACGTCGGCGCGGAGAGTCTCGCCGAGCGCGCGCGCTAGTTCGCGCTTATCGTGGATCGCCGCGATGCCCGCCAGATGCGGCTGCAGCGGCTTCAGGCCTTTGGCTTCGATGCCGGCCTCATCTATGAAAGAGTTGTAGAAATCGGCGATCTTGCGGGACTTCTCACCACCAGCCGACCCACTCTTGGCGGCCTCGGTAATCAGGTCGGCAACCCGCTTGTCGGTTTCATCGACAACCGGAAGGGCCGGCGAAGTTCCTCCGCGATCGGCGGGAATCTCGGTGTGCTTGAGCCATGCGCCGTTGGCGTACTGGTAGAAGTTGTCCCCCGGCCGTACCGTGCGTTCCATGTAAGACATGTTGACCGCCGGGCCTGTCGGCAGAGTGTCCTTTGCCGGAGCTGCGGCATGGGCGGCGAGCAACGGAAACACAATTACAGCGCAGGCAAGGGCATGCATCAGGAATGGGTCACGGCGTGTTGTTTTCATGAGTGTGCTCCGGGAGTATCTTGGTCAAGAAGCCTATGAATTAGACGCGGTCCTTAACGGATGGATAGCTGTCGGGTCTGATTATCGCACCCAGTGGCGGGGCCACGCACTCCGTTTAATCCCATATTTCCCCGTGTGATGCCGATCACTCGCGTTTGTGACACGGCGGATTGACGCCCCCGGCGCTCCCGGCATATCCTTAAAGTTGAAATTGAAATTCATTTTCAAGATCGTTTTCAGAAACCCAGTTCGCTTATAGATGCTTCAGGCTTTCATCATCACGCTTCGCGAAGGGGTTGAGGCCGCCCTGATCGTCGGGATTACGCTGGCCTATCTGACCAAAATTGGCCGCGATGACCTCCGCAAGGCGGTCTATGCCGCGCTGGGCTGCGCACTTCTGGGCAGCATCGGGATTGCGATTGTTATTTCCCGGCTGAACTGGAACGAAGATGTGTTCGAAGGCTGGATCATGCTGGTGGCCGCATTCTTCGTCGTCACCATGGTTATTTTCATGATGAAGACCGGACGCAAGCTGAAGGGAGAGATTGAAGGTAAGGTCGGCCTGCTGGCGGGTAAAGACGCATGGATTAGCCTTTTTTTCTTTGTGTTCCTAATGGTACTGCGCGAGGGTGCCGAGACCGTGCTGATTCTTTCCGCTGTCACGCTGAACTCTACGGAACTGATGAGCTTTCTGGGCACGTTGTTGGGCGTGGGGGCGGCGATTGCCTTCGGCGTGATGTTCGTAAAAGGCAGCGTGCGAATTAACCTGCAGAAATTCTTTCGGGTTACGACGGCCATCCTTTTTCTGGTGGCGTTGCAATTGGTGGTTGCTGGGCTCCACGAACTTTCGGAGAGCGGCGTGATTGCGTCGTCCAAACGCGAGATGGCCATCATCGGGCCGATTGTGCGCAACGATCTTTTCTTTTTCGTCACGATTGTCGCACTGGCGGCACTGATGGTGTTGTTTGATGCCAAGCGGCGCGAGCCCGTGCCTGAATCCGCTTCCCCAGCCCAGCGCCGGATTGCAATCTGGAGCGCCCGCAAGGAACGTCTTTGGATGACTTCGGTCTACACGTTCTCCTTCCTTTTTATCGGGATGGTGACGGCGGAATTTGTTTATGCCAAGAGCGCGAGCGCTCTATCGCCAGCCACCGAGATCAGCTTTACAAACGGTCAAGTGAAGATCCCGTTGGCTGAGGTTTCCAATGGAGACCTGCACCGCTATCAGGCGCAGGAAAACGGGGTTGCAATTCGCTTCTGGCTTTATCAGAAACCGGACGGTAAGATCGCCACGGTTTTCGATGCCTGCGAAATCTGCGGCGCTGTCGGCTTCTACAAATCAGGCAACGGAATAGTTTGTAAGAACTGCGCCGCTCCGATTAATCCGCAATCAGTGGGCGCGGCGGGCGGATGCAATCCAATTCCTCTCAAAGCCACGCAGACCGACGACTCCGTGATTATTCAGGAAGCGGACATTGCGGCCGGCAGCCGCGTGTTCGAGAAACAGTAGGAAATGTTCGCGCGCCTTGTCTACGAATCCTTCCGGCGCCAGAAGCGACGCAGATTGCTGGCCGGCGCGGCCATCACCCTGGGTGTCACCGTAGCTACGGCGATGATTGCCGTTGCTACCGATATTGGCGACAAGATCAATCGCGAACTGCGCACTATCGGCGCCAATATTCTTGTGACTCCGCAGGAAGACACGCTGGACGTTGAAATCGGCGGCGTCAACCTGAAGCCGCCCAGTGACGGGGCTTTTCTGAATGAGGCGGACCTGCCCAAGATAAAGGGGACTTTCTGGCATAACAACATCACTGGTTTCGCCCCGATGCTGCCTGTGAATGTCACGCTGCAGCGCGACGGACAGACGGACAATCTCACTCTGCTCGGCACTTACTTCGCAAAGCAGGTTTCTTTTGGTAAGGAACAGTTCAACACCGGTGTGCGTTCCACTCAACCCTGGTGGAAGGTTACTGGCACATGGCCCGACGACAACTCCCGAGACGTTCTGTTAGGAGAACGGCTGGCGGCGCGCCTTTCGGCGAAGCCCGGCGATGGGCTGACGCTTTCCGGGCGCCACTTGCGCGTGAGCGGAATTCTTTCCACCGGCGCCGGCGAAGACGACCAGATCGTCGCACCGATTGCTTTGGCTCAGGAGATTCTTGGCAAGCCGGGCGCGGTTCGACGCGTCTACGTCAGCGCACTCACCAAACCCGAAGATGCTTTCGCGCGCCGCGACCCCAAGAGCATGTCGGGCGCGATCTATGACCGCTGGTACTGCTCGCCGTACCCGCAGTCGATCGCTTTCCAGCTGCAGGAGGCGATTCCACACTCGCACGCTGAACAGATTCGGCAGGTCGCACAGAATGAAGGCGCTGTGCTTACGCGCATCGAGGGCCTTATTTTCCTTGTGACGTTGGCGGCGCTATTTGCTTCGGCACTGGCGGTCTCAGCAGCCATGGCTACGGCAATCTTCGAGCGGCGCGCGGAAGTGGGTCTGATGAAGGCCCTGGGCGCGGGGAGGGTTGCGGTCGCGTCCATCTTCTTCGCGGAAGCGACGTTGCTGGCCTTGATTGGCGGCGGAGTGGGCTTCGCCGCCGGTGGGTTGCTTGCGCGGCAGATCGGCCGCGCCGTCTTCAATTCCGAGATCACGATTGCGCCCGTTCTCCTACCAGTGATCCTGGTAATCGCGGTGATCGTCACTTTTGCGGGAAGCGCTGCCGCCATCCGCACCGCGGTGCGACTTGATCCTGTGTTCGCACTGCGAGGTGAACTGTGAACGGGATAGCCGCCCGCCGCGCGTCGTCTCCGCATACTTCCATGTTCTTCCGGATGCTGGTGCGGGCCGCTGTGCTCCGTCGCGGACGCGCTGCGGCAGCGATGCTTGCCATGGTGGTCGCGGCCGCAGTCACCACTGCGATGCTGAACCTTTATGTCGATGTGCAGGCCAAGCTACGGCGCGAGTTCCGCAACTATGGCGCGAACATTGTTCTCGTTGGCAAGGACGGCGCTTCGCTACCCGCCGACGCTCTTTCACAGGCAGAATCTGCGCTGGCTGGACGCGGCGTGGTCGCCCCCTTCGCGCTGGTTGTGGCGCGGACCAGCGATGGTCAACCGGTGGTTGTGGCAGGTACAGATTTCGACCGGGTTCAGCAACTTGACCGCTGGTGGTTGGTGACACACTGGCCTTCGGCTTCCGGACAGGCGCTGATTGGGGTGCGCGCCGTTTCTGTGGTCTCGCCGAAAAACCTGCCTTTTGATCTTAGCTTTCAAGGACACACCATTCACCTCGCGCCGGGCGGCACGGTGCAGACCGGCGCTGCCGAGGACAGCCGCGTGTATCTGGCGCTGCCAGATTTCGTTTCCTGGACAGGAGTGCAGCCCTCGACAGTCGAAGTTGCCGCTACCGGATCACCGGCAGAGATCGACGCGATCATGCATCAACTGGAGCAGGCAGTCCCGTCCGCCGATGTTCGCCCGGTGCGGCAGATCATGGAAGGCGAGACTCGCGTGCTCGGGAAGACTCGCTCCACGCTGCTGGCCGCGGCCGCACTCATCATACTGACCGCAGCGCTGTGCGTGCTTTCCACGCTGGTGGGATGGATCTTCGACCGCCGTCGCGATTTCGCCATCATGAAAGCGCTGGGCGCTTCCGACCGCTTGCTGAATGGATTCTTCGCCGCCGAAGCCGCAGCCCTGGGCGCGATCGGCGCGATGATCGGATTTCTTCTGGGGATTGGTCTCGCTGCCTGGATTGGCCGGGTTAACTTCCATGCTCCTGTGGTTCCGCGTTTCGGTGTCCTTCCCTTTGTTCTGGCTGGTAGCATAATAGTGACGTTGCTCTCGGCGATTCTTCCGATATCGCTGTTGCGACGGGTGCAGCCCGCGGTCATTCTGAGGGGGGAGTGAAATGATTCAGATCAAAGACGTCACCAAACTCTACCCCTCCCAGGGCGCGGGACAGCCGAACGCGAATGGCAGGGAGAGCCAGAACGACACTATTCATGCGCTGGATCATATCTCCCTTGACGTGGCGCCGGGCGAATGGCTTTCCATCATGGGCCCCTCAGGCTCAGGCAAGTCGACGCTGGTGAATCTGATCGGCTGCCTCGACCGCCCCACATCCGGTGAAATCTGGCTCGACGGCCAGAATGTTGCCGGCATCACTGCCGCCGAACTGAATCGCGTGCGCGCCGAGAAGGTTGGATTCATCTTTCAGCAGTTTCATCTGATTCCGTTTCTTTCCGCAGTCGAGAATGTCATGCTGGCGCAGTATTTTCACAGCATGACCGATGAAAAAGAGGCGATTGAAGCCCTCGCCCGCGTGGGACTGGGCGACCGCGCGCACCACCTGCCGTCGCAGCTTTCAGGAGGCGAGCAACAGCGCGTCTGCATCGCACGCGCGTTGATCAACGATCCGAAGATTATTTTGGCCGATGAGCCTACCGGCAACCTCGATGCGCAGAACGAAGAAATTGTTTTGCGGTTGCTGCGCGAGTTTCATCAGCAGGGGCGGACGATCGTGATGGTCACACACGATCCTGTCGTGGCGCGCCTTGCCGACCGCCGCATCGAGTTCCATCACGGCAAGATCGAATCGCAGGAAGTCTTTGCCATGGCCGACGAAGAGCAGTTCGACGAGGTTCTCGAAGAACTCTGGGTACTGGCCGAGCACGGCGAGATCGCCGAGGTCGTCCACGGCGCGCTGCCAGTTAGCCTGGCGATTGAGAAGATGATTCAGATGGGTTTCGTGATTTCTGCGCCGCATCCGCCGCATCCTCACGATCACAAACCTTTCGTGAATCCTTGCCACGAGGCGCTCAAGCCCGTGGCGGCCTCGATCGGAGATGGCACACTGATCGTGGAACTTACGCCGCGCGGCCGCGAACGTGCAGGCAGCATCATCCGCCGTCACCGCCTGGCCGAGCGTCTCTTCACCGATAGCCTCGCCATGGACAGCGAGTCTGAAATCGAGCAGCAGGCCTGCAAGTTCGAGCATATCCTCTCCCCCGAAGCGACCGACAAGATCTGCACATTCCTCGGACACCCAACGACTTGCCCGCATGGCGCGCCGATCCCGCCAGGAGCGTGCTGCGGAGGCATTCGAATCAACGCGGAAGCCCTTGACCTCTCGGCTTCCAAGAGAATGTAGATGATGGACACGGTGGATGACGCGCAAGGACTTTCAACGCCTAGCTAGGATGAGGTTAAGTGACGCTCGCGTTCTCCTGAGGAGCGGGAACAACGAAGGAGCCTACTCCTTGGCTGGCCTCGCCGTGGAATGTGCGCTGAAATCCGCCATAGCGCGAAGAACCAATCGACATGATTTCCCGCCGAAACCAAAGATTGTCTATAGCATGTATGACCATGATTTGAATAAACTACTAGTAGCTGCCAATTTAGAGACTGCCCTGAATGCGGCGGTGGCAACCAAGCCGGCTCTCAAAGCGAACTGGTTATTGGTTAAGGACGGTCGAAAGCCGATACCTGGTAACCGGTCTGAGCGCGCAGGATATCTATCGCGCCGCGACGGGAAGAAATGGGGTTTTGAAATGGCTACGACAGCGCTGGTAGATAGAGATCTTGACGTCGGTCGAAGGATCCTTAAGGCGCTCGCATGGGCCGACATAAAGGTGAACATTGCCTTCTGGGCCCACACTCCGCAAATCGGCGAGTGGCAGCTTTTCATAGTTACGCCCATAGTCGATTCCGAGGGCCACCGGTCAGCGTACGAGCGGGTCTTGCGCATACTACACGAGGCCGGAATGGACCCGGAGCTTCCTTGGCGAAGGATTTTTTTGCGCAGTCCAAAGGATCCCGTGTTGAAGTCTCTCGAAGATCGGACGAGCTACGGCGGGCCGGTTGAGATCATGGAATCCCAGAACGCTCCGAGGGGAGCCCCGAATTCATACTACGTCACCTATGCGCCGCACCCAGGAGGTACGTTCAGAATTCTTAACGTACCTGTCGGTGACAGGTTCGTTGAAGACGCATACGTCTACGGCGCGACGTGGCATGTTTCCGGTCTTGACCATTTAAGGGAATTCCTATCGAAACTCCGCCTGAATCGGGATGCAGTCGCAGCCGTCGAAGAGTTGTCCACCGAGAAGAGGGCCCTAATCCCGAACGTTCAGTTGCGTGTCAGAGATTTCAAGCAGCTGAGACCAGCTTGAGAGTGACTCCCCGGCGTCCCACTATCGGCGTATTTGATTCCGGTTTCGGCGGACTTACCGTCCTTAAAGCTTTACTTGAACTTATCCCAGACGCCAATTACCTCTACTTTGGCGATACCGCCCGCCTTCCCTACGGCTCGAAGTCGGTCGAAACCGTAGCGAGGTACGCTGTTGAGGCTGCGCACTACCTCGAGGCTCACGGAGCCGAGTTGCTGGTCATCGCCTGCAATACAGCAACCGCACTGGCGCTCGACCGCATCACGGCCGCGGCGCACGTGCCTGTGGTGGGCGTGGTTGAGCCCGGGGCTGAGGCCGCTGCTTTCGTGAGCAAGAATAAGAAAGCCGTCGTCATCGGGACCGAAGCCACGGTCAGCAGCCACGCCTACCGGAAAGCTCTTGAGGCACGCGGCCTCAATGCGCGTCAGAAGGCTTGCCCACTGCTGGTTCCTCTTGTCGAGGAAGGATGGGTGGAGCATCCCGTCACCGAACAGGTTGCTCGTATTTATTTGGACGAGGCCTTCGCTGATGGCTTCGGCGAGGCGGACGTTCTAGTGCTCGGCTGCACACATTATCCGTTGCTGAAGCCGCTGCTGCATCGCGTTGCACCGCCGCACGTCGGCATCGTCGACTCCGCCGAATCGACAGCACGCGCCGTCGCGAGCCACTTGAAGAAACTCTTGCCCATGCTCGTTCCGGGAGAAGAACGACGAGCGCGCCCCCGTCTTAAATTCTTTGCCACGGACTCGGTGGAGAAATTCCGGCGGCTGGGTGAGCGCTTCCTGGGCTATCCCATCGAAGATGTTCAGCATGTTGATTTGAAGGAATAGAGGTCGACCTCAGGACCTATAGCCCAACCAAAGCCTGCCTTCAAACGCAGGCCTGGAAGGCCTGGTCCACTCGCCTCTTGCTCCGCCAAGACCGGCTGGCGTGCACGCCCTTTGCGCGCAAGGTTCGGATAGCAGGGAAACGCATCGCAGAATTACTGTGTCCGAGTGGTGGCCCGATCACTCAAATCAGAAGCGGCGGACACAGGTTAAAGCAGGATGCATCCCCTCGACAACGTTATCTGGAAAGCGTTGACCACGCGGCAGGCCCACTTTGCTGAGTCTTCTGGCAAGGCGTGCAGATTTACGCCGGAGGTCTCGCCCCTGGCCGCATTTCGCGAACCCACGCCAGAAGCATACGAATCGCTGGCGGCATTGTTTAGCCCACGCGGGACGATTGGGCTGTTCCTGGATGCACCCTATCAACCGCGCGCCAGCTGGAGTCTCGTCGCGGGCGCCCCGATGCCGGAAATGGTTTACGAGGGTGGAACCGCCCCGCTCACTCGTTCCTCCTCGGATCCGGAAATCGTTGAACTTGGCGCTGCGGACTCCCCTGACATGATGGCTCTCACAGCGCTCACTAAGCCCGGTCCATTTCACAAACGCACTCACGAATTGGGCGGCTACTTGGGAATCCGCCGCGAGGGAAAGCTTGTCGCCATGGCGGGCGAGCGATTAAAGGTCCCGGGTTACACCGAGGTGAGCGCGATCTGCACGCATCCTGAACATACCGGCCACGGCTACGCCGGGATCCTGACGAACGAAGTGATACACAGAATTCGTAGCCGTGGAGAAACGCCCTTCCTGCATGTTCGGGAAGATAATGTGCGCGCGATTGAGCTATATAAGAGGCTGGGCTTTAGACAACGAGTATTGTTGCACTTCGCCGTGCTTCGAAAGGAATGACGTTCTTGGCAGCCGGAGTATCGACAAACGAGAACTAAGTTCCTCAGTACAGATGAAAATCGACTTCCACGGCAATTTCCACCGCTACGTCGTGACCGTCCTTCTTGCCCGGCTCGAATTTCCAATTCTTGACCGACTCGATGGCCTTTTCGTCCAGGCCCATGCCGAGAGCGCTGAGTACCCGGATGGCTGTCGGATGTCCGTTCGCGTCAACCACCAGTCCCAGAACGCATGTCCCCTGGTACTTCGCCTTGCGTGCTTCTTCAGAAAATTCAGGATCAGTTTGATAAATGACGCGCGGTGGGGTCACTCCCTTGCCGATGCGGAAAACACCGCCGCCGATGCCGCCTCCTGAACCAGGTCCTACGCCAGCGCCAGTACCCGAGCCAACTCCGCCACCGGAGCCACTACCGATACCGCTTCCCGATCCCGTCCCGTTCGACGGAATGACCGTGTTGGATTTCGGGTCGCCAAGGTTCGGCATATTCAACTGTGCGACCTGGATATCGGGTGGCACAATCACCGTGGGTTCAACCGCCAACTTGGGATTCGGATTCCGGATCACCGCCGCCGGTGGCGTGATCTGCTGCATCGAGAACTTCGGCAATTTTCCCTGCGATGCCTTCAGTACATCACGGTCGCCACCACCACCACCACCGCCGGCCTGCGTCTTCGCGGGCTTTAACGCGTAATCACCGGGATCAATCAACGAGATCGTAGTCTGCGGCTTGGCTTCAACCTTGGTGACAAGGCGTCGCGCGAAAATCGTGCCGCCGATGATCAATGCGATCACAACAACGTGGAACGCAGTCGAGGTCAGAGCCCCATTCTTTTTGTAATTGTAGAAGCCCCAAATATCCTTGACCGGGATTGGCTTCGATTCGAGCTTCAGCGGGGGAAGTTTCTTGGGAAAGAAGAACTCGTCCAGGCCGCGGGAAAGCGACTTCCATAGCGGCTCAAACGTGTCGGGCGCGAGCAGAAGGTGCAACTCCGGCTCGTTGCCAGGAGTCGGACTGATGTTCGGATTGACTTCTGATGATGCCATTATTCCCCGGTTCGGTCTCCCTTGTGGAGTAATGAACAGGCTGTCTTCCTGGCGACACCCTCGCTTACACAGATGACCAGTCTTTCCAACAAGTTGCCTGCTGAGATTTCTTCTGCGAGTCTTCCCAGGCCCAGAAATCGGACTCGCCCGCAAGGCGGAACCAAGGACCAAACCTCAGCTTCAGGAAGCGCCTGCTTCTAGTAAAATTGTACCCCTTTCGCCACCTTTTCCGCAGTGTATTTCGAGTTTCCGTGGGAGCGCACCTTTTCGACACATTTTGAGCAAGAAAGGCCATAGCCCCTGATTTTTCAACGGTTCCGGGCGAATAGACGTTCTCTGCTCAGCTCCCTATAATGAAAAGATTCCATCATTGGGGAGAATCCAACCGGGTGCCGCTCGAACTGAAAGCCACCATCAATCTGCCTAAGACCGCCTTCCCTATGAAGGCCAATCTGCCTCAGAACGAGCCAAAAATGCTAGCCCGGTGGGAGGAGATGCGGATCTACGAGCGCATCCGCGGAGCCCGCAAAGGCTCGCCTGCCTACATTCTGCACGACGGACCACCCTATACTAGCGGACCGATTCATATGGGCACGGCGCTGAATAAGTGCCTCAAGGACTTCATCGTCAAATCGAAGACCATGGCGGGATTCGACGCGCCTTACGTGCCCGGCTGGGATTGCCACGGCCTGCCGATCGAGATCAAGGTGGACAAGGAACTCGGCGGCAAGAAACTGCAAATGCGTCCCACCGACGTGCGGGCGGAATGCCGCAAGTATGCGCAGAAGTTTCTCGACTTACAACGCACTCAGTTCAAACGGATCGGCGTCTTCGGCCGCTTCGACCGGCCGTATGCCACCATGAATCCGCAGTATGAATCGGTAGTGCTCTCGACTTTCTTTTCGTTTTACGAAAACGGTTTTGTCTACAAAGGGCTGCGCGCCGTCTATTGGTGCACGCACGACGAGACGGCTCTCGCCGAGGCGGAGGTTGAATACGAGAACCACACCAGCCCCACGGTGTGGGTGAAGTACGCTCTGCTCGACGATCCTACGAAGATTGATGCGGCTCTGGCGGGAAAGAAAGTTTCAACCATCATCTGGACCACCACTCCCTGGACTCTGCCCGCGTCGATGGCCGTGGCTTTTCATCCGGACGAAGAATATGTAGCGCTGGAATCCGGCGAACAGGTTTACATCGTCGCCTCGAAGCTTGCGAAAGATGTCGCCGAGAAGTGCAATCTAGCCGACCCGCGCGAACTGGCCCACTTCCCTGGCCGCAAGCTGGAGCGCTTGAACTTCCAGCATCCCTTCCTCGACCGAAAGATCATCGGCGTGCTTGCTGACTACGTCACCATGGACACGGGAACTGGCGTGGTCCACACCGCGCCTTCGCATGGCGCCGAGGACTTTATGACCGGCGTCAAGTATGGTCTCGACGCTACCAGCAATGTTGACGAGAAGGGCATCCTGCGTAATGGCCTGCCGGAATATACCGGCAAGCGCGTGTGGGAAGCGAACCAGCCGATCATCGACCTGGTCAAGAGCCGCGGCGCTTTGCTGCATGCGGAGAAGACCGAGCACTCTTACCCGCACTGCTGGCGCTGCCACAATCCGGTGATATTTCGCGCTACCGAGCAGTGGTTTATTTCCATGGAAACGCCGATGCCGGGTGGGTCCGGCAGTCGAGGTTCAGAAAATGACAACCTGCGCTCGCGCACACTAGAAGAAATCAAACATGTGAAATGGGATCCGGCGTGGGGCGAGGAACGGCTTTCGAACATGATCGCCACGCGGCCCGACTGGTGCATCTCGCGACAGCGCGTGTGGGGCGTGCCTATCGCCGTGTTTCTTTGCGAGAGCTGCGGCAAACCACTCAACGATCACGCCGTGAATCGTAAGGTCGTCGATCTCTTCGCCCGCTCCGGCGCCGACGCTTGGTTTACGTCCGAATCAGACGCGGTTCTTCCCGAGGGAACGAAGTGTCCGCATTGCTCGAGCACGAAGTTCGAGAAAGAAACTGACATCTTCGACGTCTGGCTCGAATCCGGCGCGAGCTATCTGGCTTTGGTTGCCGACGAGCCGTCATATCCCTGGCCATCCGATCTTTACCTGGAAGGCGGCGACCAATACCGCGGGTGGTTCCAGTCGTCGCTCCTTTGCGCCATGGGTACGCACGGAACGCCGCCCTACAAAGGCGTGGTCACCCCGGGGTGGACGCTCGACGAAAAAGGGCAAGCCATGTCGAAGTCGCGCGGCAACGACGTAGATCCTGTGGATATCGCCGGTCGTCTCGGCGGAGAAGTTGTTCGCCTCTGGGTTGCGTCGGTCGACTTCCGGGAGGATGTGGTTGGCTCCGAACGCCTGATGCTGACCGTGGCGGAAAATTACCGCAAGATCCGGAATACGTTCCGCTACATTCTGGGGAATCTTTACGATTTTGATCCGCAGAAGGATTCCGTGACGTTCGAGGAGATGGAGCCGCTCGATCGTTACATGCTTTTCGAGACGGTGAGCTTCAGCGATGACGTAGTGGCCTGGTACAAGACATTTCAGTTCCACCGCATTTACCAGCGGACCGGCGGCTTTTGCATCAATGCTCTCAGTGCATTTTTTTTCGATGTGCTGAAGGATCGCCTGTACATCTCCGCACCTGCGTCGCCAAGGCGTCGCGCGGCGCAGACGTCTCTGTGGCGGATCGGGGAAGTTCTGGTACGTTTGTTGGCTCCGATCATGAGCTTCACCTGTGAGGAAGTCTGGCAGCATCTGCCGGTTATTGAGGGCCGCGAGGCAAGTGTGCATCTAGCAGCGTTCTTATGTGACCCGGTCAGCAGGGGAATCCCGACGATCAACACAGCGTTTGCCCTGGAATTCGCAATGCTGATTCCTGTGCGCGACGAGGTTCTAAAAGCGCTCGAAGAAGCTCGCAACAACAAATTAATCGGTACCGGCCTGGAAGCCCAGGTCAATCTGACTGCGCCGGACCCGGTTTATTCCGTGCTGTCCCGTCACGCCGATCAGCTGCGATACCTATTCATCGTTTCCGCGGTGACGCTTACCAAAGCTTCCGCCAACGGCACAGGCAGCGTACACGTCGAGGTGAAGAAGGCTGGCGGACTGAAGTGCGAGCGCTGCTGGAACTACTCCACCCGCGTCGGAGAGGACAAGACCTATCCCACGGTCTGCGAGCGTTGCAACGCGGTGCTGAAAGAACTGGAACGCAACAAGTAGCGCAGCAGAAAAGCGGGTTCCTCACCGGGCCTTCGGCCCCGTTCGGAATGACAAGAGATTTTGCCGAAGCCCGCCCTACCGCAACTCTTCCATCGCCGCCTCCAGCACTTCCCTGCCCGGACGCGTCAGCGATTCCGGTAGCGTGGCCAGCGGCTGATCCACCATATTCAGCATATCGAGAAAGTTGGGCGCCTTGGTGTTCACGTAGAACAATCCCGTTAGCACCTCGCCCTTGTCATGCGCCTCGGTCAAGCGCGTCATGGCTTGAACCCGATCGGTCGGGTCGTAGTCTTCCTCCAGCTTGCGCAGTTGCAGGTGAGAGCCATCGTGCATGGTGACCTGGACCGTTGTTCCCGGATCGTACTCGACGTCGATCTCTTCGAAGTGCGGCACGAAACTCATCTCCTGCAAAGTCTCTTCGTGATCCTTTACGTATTTGTAGGATTTGGTCGAACCCTCGTGATCGTTAAAGGTCACGCACGGCGAAACCACGTCGAGCATCACCGTGCCATTGTGCGCGATGGCGGCTTTCAGCATTGTGCCCAACTGCCGCTTGTCGCCAGAGAACGATCGGCCGACAAAGGTCGCGCCCAACTGAATCGCAAGCGTGCACGTATCAATCGGGGGCAGATCGTTCAGCACCCCCGATTTCAGCTTCGATCCCAGATCGGCAGTTGCCGAGAACTGGCCCTTGGTCAAGCCGTACACGCCGTTGTCCTCAATGATGTAGATGATGGGAAGATTGCGGCGCATGAGGTGAACAAACTGTCCGATACCGATCGAAGCCGTGTCGCCGTCGCCACTCACACCCAGCGCGATCAGGTCGCGATTGGCCAGCATGGCTCCCGTGGCTACCGACGGCATGCGTCCATGCACCGAGTTGAAACTGTGCGAACGGTTCATGAAATAGGCCGGACTCTTAGACGAGCACCCGATCCCGCTCAACTTGGCGACCCGCTCCGGCTGCACTCCCATGTCATACATGGCTTCGATGATGCGCTCGGAAATAGCGTTATGGCCGCATCCGGCGCACAGGGTGGTCTTGCCGCCCTTGTAGTCGATCACGGTCAATCCGATGTGGTTTGTTTTCGGTTCTGCAGTGGGCGTCGTCGCCATTTACTTACCCTCCATGGTGCTCAGTTCGTCGGTGACGGAGCGCGCATCGAGCGGCAGTCCATCGAGATGACTGATGCTGCGAAGCCGCCCTATCAGTTCAGGTTTGAGGTCGAGCTTGAGCAGGCTGAGCATCTGCGCATCGCGGTTCTGCTCGACTACATAGACACGTTCGTGCTGCTCGATGAACTCATGCACTTCGCGCGTAAAGGGATACGCCCGCAAACGCAAGTAGTCAGTTTCAATCGCATACTCGTTGCGCAACTGGTCGCGGCTCTCGATGATCCCCCAATGCGATGTGCCATAGGCGATGATACCGATTTTGGCATTCGCGCCTTTGAGAATCTCCGGCCGCGGCACGAACGAGCGAGAGGACTCGAACTTGCGGTTCAGCCGCTCCATGTTGTTTTCGTAGTCGTCGGGCCGCTCGCTGTAGTTGGATTTATCGTTGTGTCCGCTGCCCCGCGTGAAATAGGCCGCGGCCGGATGGTCGGTTCCCGGCAGGGTGCGATAGCCCACACCATCGCCATCCAAATCTCTATAGCGAGCAAAGCCGCCCAGCTTAGTGAGATCTTCTTTGCTGAGAACCTTGCCGCGCTTGATGGGCGCGGTCGGATATTCAAACGGATCGGACATCCAGTTGTTCATACCCAAGTCAAGATCGGACATAACGAACACCAGCGTCTGGAATTGCTCCGCCAGATTAAAGGCGTCCGAAGCCATGCTGAAACACTCCGCCACCGAGCACGGAATCAGCATGATGTTTTTAGTATCGCCGTGCGAAAGAAAGGCCGTGGAGAGAATATCGCCTTGTGAAGTGCGCGTGGGCAAACCGGTCGACGGTCCGACGCGCTGAATGTCCCAGATCACGCCCGGAATCTCCGCGTAATAAGCCAACCCGGCAAACTCCGACATCAACGAAATGCCAGGGCCGGCGGTCGCCGTCATGCTGCGCGCACCCGCCCAGCCGGCGCCGATCACCATGCCGATCGCCGCCAGTTCATCCTCCGCCTGCACAATCGCGAAGGTTGCTTTGCCATCCGGGCCGATGCGGTACTCCTTCATATACTCAATCATCGTCTCCACCAACGACGACGACGGCGTGATTGGATACCAGGTAACCACCGTGCATCCGGCGAACAAACAGCCGAGTGCCGCGGCCGAATTACCATCAATGATGATCTTGCCCGCAGTCGCGTTCATACGCTCGATGTAGAACACGCCCCGTTTCTGCAGACTCGTTTTCGCATAATCAAATCCCGCTTGCGCCGCAGCCAGATTCAGGTTGGCCGCCTTCACTTTGGTGGCAAACTGCTTGCGGATCGCCTTCTCCACTTCTCCCATCTCGATTTCGAGAAGTTGCGCGACCACGCCTACATACACCATGTTCTTGACCAGCTTGCGCAGCTTTGCCTCGGGACAAACCGCCGCCACCAGTTTGTCGTAGGGAACCGAATAGAAAATCAAGTCGTGGCGCAACTTGTCGAGGCCAAGCGGTTCGTCGTAAAGCACCGAAGCGCCGGGGGCGAGCGACATCACGTCGTCCTGTGCGGTTTCGGCGTTCATGGCAACAAGAAAATCTATTTCCTTCTTGCGCCCGATGTAGCCGTCTTTGTTTGCCCGGATCGTGTACCAGGTCGGCAGACCGGCAATGTTCGAAGGAAACAGATTCTTGCCCGAAACCGGCGCGCCCATCTGAAAGATGGCGCGCAACAAAACCGTATTCGAACTTTGCGACCCTGAGCCATTCACCGTGGCAACCTGAATGCTCATGTCATTAACGATGCGCTTGCGTCCCAATTGCCCGCCCGTACCCTGGGGCGCAACATCCGTAGTAGCCATCCCTACACCTTCCTTTGATTAAGGGCGTAGTCAGACCCGCCCAAACCTGAACTAGAGCGAAACAGATTATTATACGGCGGCAGCCTCGCAGGAGTACACCAAATCACCCGCCCGGAGCCGGGAGGAACCTATTTGAAAACGAGACGCTGGAAGAAGAAGAGCGCTGCGGACTCACTACTCAGTCTTGAAGAACTGCGCCATGGCGCGGAACTTGTGATATCGGGATGCGAGCAGATCTGGCAGTGGAGCTTTCTTCAGCTCTGAAAAATGCTTCTGCAGGCTCACGTCAAGCAAATTCGCCGCCGCTTCGTGATCGCGGTGCGCTCCGCCCTCGGGCTCGGGAACGATATCGTCGATGCAGCCCAGTTCGCTGAGATCCGTGGCCGTAATACGCATAGCTTCCGCCGCCAACTCCTTCTTGGTTGCGTCCCGCCACATGATGGCGGCACAGCCCTCGGGAGAAATCACCGAGTAGATGGAGTTCTCCATCATCAGCACGCGGTCGGCGACCGCAATCGCCAATGCCCCACCACTGCCTCCAACTCCAATCACCGTCGCGATGATTGGCACTTCCAGCCGTGCCATTTCGCGCAAGTTGTAAGCAATCGCCTCGGCTTGACCGCGTTCCTCCGCATGAATTCCAGGGTAGGCGCCATCCGTATCCACCAGCGTGAAGATCGGCCGGCGAAACTTTTCCGCGACCTGCATCACGCGTAGCGCCTTGCGATATCCTTCCGGGTGCGGTGTGCCGAAATTGCGGTACACGCGCTGCTTCATGTCCCGGCCCTTCTGGGTGCCGACCACTAGAACTTCCTCGCCGTGAAACCGAGCCATCCCGCAAACCAGCGCCGGATCATCGCCGAAACCGCGGTCCCCGTGAATCTCGCTCCAGTCCGTGAACACGCGCTCGATATAGTCGAGCGTCTGCGGACGCTGAGGATGCCGGGCCAACTCCGTTTTCTGCCAGGCCGTCTGCAAGCCCTTCATTTCCTCTCTGAGAATGTGGATGCGCTCATGAAGCTTCGCGAGCTGGCGGTGAGTCTCCTCATTCTGCCCGGCGGTAGCCTCGATCAGCGCCACCTGGCGCTCGATTTGCTCCAATTCCTGCTGCGCCTTTTGGGTTGCTTCCATGGTTGGAGATTACAGACTCAACTGATCACTCGCACACTGCCCCGCCCGCACAACTGTTCGACCCGGGCGATGAAGTTGCGATCTGGCAGCACATTATAACCTTCCGCTTCCATTACCACCATGAAATCCCCTGCCCGTTCCATATCAAACAACACGCGCGCTTCGCCCTTGCGCTCCCTGAAAAGCGTGTGCAGATCGTCCACCGTTGTCTCACCCGCGGTTTCCAGCGGCACTCGAATACGAATCGCGCGCGGCAGCGGAACCTTGGCCTCTTCCAGAGGCATAATCTCAGCCGCCGTAATCTTCGGATTCGCCCCTTCTTCGATTCTCACTCCTGCCCTCACCAGTACCGGAACTTCGAGCTTCACCTTGTCTTGCAGGCGCTTGTACGCTTCCGGGAAGACAATCATATCGATCGAGCCTGACATATCTTCGAGCGTAGCCTGCGCGTAAAATTCTCCCCGCTTGGACTTCTGCACGCGCACGTTGCCGATGATCCCAGCCGTCGCGATGGTCTCGTCCTTGCCGGTTGACCGGGTCATCGCGGCGACCTCCTCAATGCGCAGCGCCTGCAGGTCTCCCAATTTATCCTTGTATTTCTCCAGTGGGTGACCAGTAATGAAGAAGCCCACGATTTCCTTTTCCGCAGCCAGGCGCGCCTGCTCGTCCCAATCAGGAATGTCAGGCAACTTGTCGTTGTGCGCCTCGGACTCATCCTGAAACACTCCAAACAACCCGTGCTGCCCCGACTCGGCGTCGCGCTGCGCTTTCTGGGCGCGATCCATGGCGCGATTCAGCACCGTCATCAATTGGGCCCGGCGGCCCAGTGAATCCATTGCACCACTCTTAATCAACGACTCCAGCACTCGCTTGTTCAGCAAGCGTAAATCAACGTTCTCGCAGAATTCGTAAATTGATTTGAAGCGCCCCAGTTTCTTCCGCGCCGCCACAATCGACTCAATCGCATTGCCGCCGACATTCTTCACCGCAGCCAGCCCGAAGCGAATCGCCTCTCCATGCGGCGTGAAGTTCGCATCCGAGACGTTGATGTCCGGCGCTTCCACCGCAATCCCCATCTCGCGGCATTCGTTGATGTACTTCACCACGTCATCCGTGCTGCCGGTGACTGAAGTAAGCAAAGCCGCCATAAACTCGACGGGATAATGCGTCTTCAAATACGCCGTGTGATAAGCCAACAACGCATACGCAGCCGAATGCGACTTATTGAATCCGTATCCCGCGAACTGGGCCATGAGATCGAAAATCTTCTCGATCTTCTTGGGCGGAAACTTGCGTTGCGCCGCGCCTTCCACAAAGCGCTCGCGCTGCTGCGCCATCTCCGCAGCGTTCTTCTTGCCCATGGCGCGCCGCAAGAGATCCGCTTCGCCGAGGGAGTAGCCTGCCAGCCGGTTCGCGATCTGCATCACCTGCTCCTGATACACGATCACGCCCAGCGTCTCTTCTAGAATCTCTTTCAACTCCGGCAGTTCGTATTCCACTTTCTTGCGCCCATGCTTGCGATCGACAAAATCGTCGATCATCCCACCCTGAATCGGCCCCGGCCGATAGAGCGCGTTCAGTGCCGTAAGATCTTCAATCGAATTCGGCTGGTACTTGCGCAGCACGTCCCGCATGCCGTGCGATTCAAACTGAAACACTCCGGACGTCAATCCCTTGTGAAAGACTTTCTGATAAGTCTCAGCATCTTCCAGCGGAACACTTTCCAGAGTGATCGGCGTGCCGCGGGTCTGTTCGATGAGCTTCAACGCGTCAGTCAGGATCGTCAGCGTGGTCAGCCCGAGAAAATCCATCTTCAGCAAGCCCATCTTCTCGATGGCGACCATGTCGAAGGCGGTCACAATTTCGTCGTTCTTGGTCCTGTGCAGGGGGACGAGTTCGGTCAGTGGACGCGGCGAAATCACCACACCAGCGGCGTGCACTCCGGAGTTGCGCACCATCCCTTCCAGCTTCTTCGCAGTCTGGATCAGTTCGCGAATCTGCCCATCTTTCTCCATCGCCTCGCGCAGTTGTGGCGAGTCCTCAATGGCCTGGTCGAGCGTGATGTTGAGTTGGGTGGGGATCATCTTGGCGATGCGATCAACGTCGCTGTACGGGATGTCCATCGCGCGCCCCACATCTTTGATGGCCGCCTTGGCCGCCATCGTGCCAAACGTGATGATCTGCGCCACATTGTCGCGCCCATATTTCTGTGTGACGTAGTTGATCACCTCGCCGCGGCGGTTCATGCAGAAATCGATGTCGATATCCGGCATGGACACGCGCTCCGGATTTAAGAAGCGCTCAAACAGCAACTCATGCTGCAAGGGATCGAGATCGGTGATGCCCAGCGCGTAGGAAACCAACGAGCCGGCCGCCGATCCACGTCCCGGGCCTACCGGAATATCCCGCTCCTTGGCGTAGCGGATGAAATCCCACACAATCAGAAAATATCCCGGAAACTTCATCTGCTGGATGATCCCGAGCTCTCGCTCCAACCGCTGCTCGTAATCGGAAATCGGATGCTTCAGCTTGCCCTGTTCGTGCAGCGGTCGCAGCGCCGTCATACGTCGGGCGAAACCCTCGCGCGACACATGCTCAAAATAACTGTCGATGGTGTAGCCCGGCGGAACCTCGAATTGCGGGAACGGCGTCGCTATTTTCTCCAGGCGCAGGCTGCAGCGCTCGGCAATATCGAGCGTGCGCGTTAAAACCTCGGGCGAGTCCTTAAACACTCGATACATCTCGTCATGGTCTTTGACGAAGAACTGGTTGCCGTCGAACTTCATCCGCTGCGTGTCGTGAATCGACTTGCCGGTCTGGATGCACAGCATCACATCCTGCGCGTGCGCATCGTCCTCGCAAAGATAGTGACTGTCGTTGGTTGCAACTAAAGGCAGCCCTAGATCTTTTTCCAACTGGAAGAGGCCGGGATGAATCTTATGCTCCATCGCCAGGCCCTGATCCTGAATCTCCAGATAGAAATTCTCTTTGCCGAAAATGTCGCGGAAGTTTCCCGCAGCCGTTCGGGCAGCCTCGTAGTTCTCTTCCATCAACCGCTCGGCAACCTCGCCTTTCAAGCATCCCGAAAGACCAATCAGCCCGCGAGAATGTTCCGCCAGAAACTTCTTGCTTACTCGGGGCTTGTAATAGAAACCGTGCAGCGAGGCCTCTGACGTAATTTTCACCAGATTGCGATAGCCCTCTTCGTTCTCGGCCAGCACCAACAGATGGTTGTAGGTATCGCCATCGGGAGGAGTCCGCTCGATGTTGTGATCATCTTTTTTGCAGATGTAAAGTTCGCAGCCCACGATAGGCTTCACTCCGTACTTGTGCGCCGCATTTACGAAGTGCACCGCGCCAAAGATATTTCCGTGATCAGTCATGGCCACGGCAGGCATGCCCAGCTCTTTCACACGTTTGCAAAGTTGTTCGACGTCGCAAGCGCCATCCAGCAGGGAGTAATCGGTATGAAGATGCAAGTGGACGAATTGGGACATAGGCTTGGAGTAAATTATTGCGGTAATTGTTGATTGCTGACCGCTGATTGAAAAGCCTGCGGGACAGGCATTTCAATCAATGATCATCAATCTAATGATCATCAATTTACGTTGAACTCATTCTAACGGGAAACGCGGGCTAACAAGCGGCAAAATATCCACAGAGCGGCGCTAAGGAGATAGGCTACTGACCTTCACGCGCGCCGGGCAGGCGGAAATCCACCCCGCGCTCGTCGTTCGCTTTGGTGGTTGCCGGAAGGTCGAGATCAGCGAGTGGAATCTTCTGCGTATGCTGCGGAGCGAAGTTCCACAGGGTCTGGCCTACGATGGCGTAGTTCTGTACTTCCTGTTTATGCTGATCACGGAAAACCAGCACTGTGTCGGGCACCACTTCTTTGTCGCGCGGTGGCGGAAACGCCGGCCTTGCATAAACATCTTGATCGACCTGCCGGCGCACACTCTGCTCTTCGAGACTCTGCTGGTTCATCTCGTTCGCGAGGCCAATCTCGTACTGCTGTTCCTGATCGTAAGTGGAACCAGAATCCCACCAGTACGGATCGTAGATCCCGCCATACAACCACGGGTAACCATAAACCCCGGAACCGAAGCGGTTGTTTCTGAAGCCGCGAGTTCGAAGTCGCAAACCACCAGAATGGGTTAAGCCGCGTGAGGAGACTATCGGGCGGGAAGCGTATCCGCGAACCAAGGGACGCGCCGCGAAGCCTGAGCCGGAGTGCGCTCCGCTGAAAGCGTGACCACCGAAACCGCCGTGCCCGGCCATTCCGCCATGTCCACCAGCGGACGCATGGCCACCGCCGTGCTGGGCCGAAAGAGGAGCGGCTGCCAGCAAGAACACGAACACCGCGATAAAAAGCGGTCGATGCATACCCTCATTATATGCCCGATTCAGGCGAGGCAATACAGAAATTAGTACTTGGCAAAGCCGAAGCAGACACGGACCGAGGCTGCCGTAAGCCTTATCGCCTGGCCTTTGCTTTCTTCAAAGTAGCCTTCTTGGCAGGATGTTTCGCGGTCTTCTTGGTGGCGTGCTTCGCCGGCTTCGACGCCACTTTAGCCGGCTCCGCCTTAACTTCTGGCTTCGTTTTCGCTACTGGTTTCGCTTTAGCCTCGGGCTTCGCCACGGAGGCCGGAACCGCAGCGGCGGTTGCAGCTTTTCCCTTACCCTTCGCCACTTCGCCCTTTTTGCCTGGCATTGTCGCGGCAGGCGCAGCCGCTGCGGCCTTCGGCCCGCGTCCTCGCCTAGGTGGGGGTGGGGGAGGCGGCGGAGGCGGCGCAAACGGTTTCAGGAACTTCAAGGTTTCCGTCCGCGAACGAAGTCTCCCGTCGAGCAGTAGCATGAACACGTCACGCGCGATCTTTGGATACTCCGGCAACTGGGGAGTGATCAGCAGTTCCGTCATCTCGGGCAGTGGAATGCGCTGCTGCACCTGCCGCCACTTGGTCAGAAAATTCTTTATCTTCTGCGCGACCGCCTGCTGCCGCGCCGTCACCGCCAGAAACAGAATCATCTCCGGCCGCGCCGCAGACAGAAGATTCCACGTGCGCGAAGGCGTTGCCGCTTCCTTCCCGGTCAGCCGCTTGGCCAGGTCCTTGGCATGATTCTCGATATCTCGCCACGACTCGATCAAATCCTTGCGCGGGATCTGCCGCCGCAAATCCGCAACGTCTTTATCGGAAAGCCGTGCCGTCAGGAAGTGCATCACCGCTGCCGATGGATCGACGGTATAACCCAGATCCACCATTTGCTGGCGTGTCTTCATCAACTGCGCCAGCCCGTTCGTATCCACCTTGGCCGCCGACCAGTGCGGATGCAGCACCTTGAGCCATTCTTCCTTTTCCAGGGCGCGCACCACGTTCAGCGGATCGTCTTCATGTGCCAGTTGCGCAATCTCATGTCCCACCGCGCTGCGCGAGATGTGCTCAATGTACTTATTTTCCTTGGCCGCGTCGTAGCGCTGCTGCGTGCGCTCCTCCAGCGGCCAGTGAAAGCGCGCCGCAAAACGCGTGGCGCGAATCAGCCGCGAAGGATCTTCCACGAACGAGTAATTGTGCAGAATGCGCAACAGCTTCGCCTCAATATCAGCCACGCCGTTGAATGGATCAAGCAGCAACCCCCGCGATCCTTCATTCAGCGACAGCGCCATCGCGTTCACTGTGAAGTCACGCCGCCGCAAATCTTCCTGAATGCTAGCCGGGGTAATCACCGGCAACCTGCCCACCTTCTCGTATTCTTCGGTGCGCGCCATTCCAATTTCTGCGCGTACATTCCCGGGCAGCACCAGAAACAGCGTGCGCACGTCTTCATCGTGACCGGCGATTTGCGCGCCCGCCCGTTCGAAGTCCTTTTGCAGCTTGAGGGGATTGCCCTGAACGGTAAAATCCAGGTCGCGGATCGTGAACCCGCTGATGATGTCGCGAATCGCGCCCCCGGTCAGGTAAAGAGTGATTCCCGCGGCGCGGGCTATCTCTTGCACCAGGTTGACGCCTTTCAACTGGTCCGGCGTCAACCGGATTTCCATGGTGTAAATGTAATCAGCCATTCGTCGTCAAGCGTTCTAAGTCAAGCAACCTGTGTGAAACTCGGCTCGTCTAGCGTTTTCCACACGATTTCCACAGGGCAACGCATCCCAGCCCCGGCGACCGCGCCCCGAATCCTACCCAAGCCATTCAATCCAAGACACTTATACGGACTTGAGCCGACCCAAGGCAACTTAAAGGAATAACACAACGTTGACAATTTGGCTACTGCCAACGTGGATTCGCGCGATTTCTCTTAATTTAGTGCGAGAATGGGCTGCCCGGTGAACTCCGGTGTGGGGTTCGCCGTGACGGTTCCTTTGAAAGGGCGCGGCTTCAAGCCGCGCCGTCGGACCCTAACATAAACAATCGGCTTCAGCCGCCGGAGCCCGAAAGCCGAAGCCCGATCAATGCCCTCGACCCACAAGAAAGTCATTGTCCGCAAGATGGACCGGGATTCGGTCTCCGGCTACGTCTCCCCCACGCAATTCCTCAACGAAGGCAAACTCGAATTACTCAACACAGCCGGCAACGTAGTCGCCATGGATCTCCGTGAAATCAAGGGCGTGTACTTCGTGCGCGAGTTCGGCGACTCCGAATCACTGACCCGCAAGACCTTCACTTCCCGGCCCCGCTCGGAAGGTTTGTGGGTGCGCCTGCGCTTCAAGGACAACGAGATCCTCGAAGGCCTGATGCCTTCCGATCTAACCCAAAATCTGCCGGAAGGCTATCTCGTAAACCCTCCCGACCAGCGCTCGAACACCCAACGTATCTTCGTCCCCCGCACTGCGCTCGACTCCCTGACGGTGCTGGCCGTAATCGGCGCCACCCGCCGTCCTCGCCGCGGTCCCACCGACGATCAGCGCCAGGTGCCCATGTTCGAAGAATGAAGCCCGAGCCTAGGTCGGTAACGGAACCAGCTACTCGAAAGCTTGATTACGAGACGTTTGACGAATATCCTAATGGTGAAGGATGCTCACGCGTTGCTACGCAGACAACTATCGCTGTCTTTCAAGCTTCGATCTTCCGCTTGAGCCGCTCACGGTTCTTTTAGGACCTAACGGTTCGGGCAAGTCGACACTCCTGAGTCTGATTGCAAAATTGCGGGATTTCATCCTGGGCCGTGGATCTTCCCTGGATCTGTTTCCCCCGGAAACATTAACCCGCTGGGATCAACGTACCGAGCAAACCTTTGAACTGGCCATCCAGCTTGATCGCGGCAAATACCTGTATCGGCTGCGCATCAGCCACAGGCCAGAACAGGCGCTAAACAAGGTGATGGAGGAAGGGCTGACGCTAGATGGACAGCCGCTGTTCCGCTCGGATGACGAGGAAATTCAACTGTACAACGACTGGCACGTTGCAGGCCCATTGCTAATGCCCGATTGGCATATTTCGGGCATCTCACGCATCTACGAGCGGAACGACAACACGAAGCTGTGGGCTTTCCGCCATTTTGTCGAGAACATTTTTGTGCTCGCCCTCAATCCATCACTTGTTACAGCGGTCAGCGCCGAAAAGCAGCCGGTCACCTTGCCGAGGCCCGACTGCTCAGACTTCGCTAGCTGGCTACGCCACATTGCGACGTCCGAGGCGTTGGCGAGACAGGAGGCTGAACAGAACTTGGCGAAGGGTGAACTTACCGGATTCAGAGTGTTCCAAGCAGAACCGTCAGGCGATGCGCAAATACTGCAGTGCATCTTTCAATCGGGTTCCATTCCGAGGAAGTTCCGCCTTGACGAGCTTTCCTCGGGACAGATTGCCCTAATCATTCTAGAAACAGCTCTTGCCGTGGTCGGAGGACGACACGGTGCGCTGCTGCTGGACGAACCAAGCAATTTCCTTGGCCTCAGTGAGATCCAGCCCCTGCTGACCCGCCTCCAGGACGCGGCTCTGGAACGTCGCTTCCAGGTTGTCCTCTCCGCGCACCATCCGATAGCCGTAAACTTCCTCGCGGCGGCGCATGGCCTGTGGCTGGATCGTGAGCCGATCGGTCCTGCCCGAGTCTCCCGAATTCACATTGACGAGGACATAGCGGAAGGCAAGGCAGGAGTGTCGGTTTCCGATCTCGTAGCGCGTGGTTGGCTTTCCGGTTTGGGTGTGAATTCGCCGGATACTTCGGCCAAACATTAAGTTTACCCCGGACATCATTAGCGATGAGTCGCATTTGCAGAATCGTGGTCGTTTGTGAGGACTGGCGTCACTCAGCCTTCGCCCGCGGTTTCGTCTCACAAGCCGGCGTTGACGGGCGAAGCCTCGATCTTAGAGTCAACCCCGGGGGCTCAGGACACGACTGGGTAAAAGGAACGTTTGTTGACGAAGTAGCTAACGTTGCTCGATTCTCAGAAGGCCGGGGCGTTCTCGCTCTTCTTGATGAAGACGGGGTGGGGACGGCAAAGTGTCAGCGGGAGGTTGCAGACGGACTCCTAGCGCGAGGGCTTCCTGGGATTGCCGCCGACGATGGTCGCTGCCTGGTCCTGCCCACGCGAAACGTTGAAACCTGGCTCTATTGGCTAACAGCCCAGCGAAAGGGCGAGGCCATAGTGGTCGATGAGATAACCGACTACAAGAAAAACGGTCCACCAGCGGGCACGACACGCATCGAGAACTCCGACTGCAGGCCGTCAGGTGAGTTCTTACACGGCCTCGACCATAGCTCACTGCCAGCAGGATGCCCTTCCATGCTCAAGGTTGCACTTCCGCAACTTCGGGGCTTCCTCAATGCCGCGCGCCGATAATGGGCGGAAACGATCATGAACCATTGCGCAAGTGACCTGCGCGACTAAGAACCCCTAATAGTCCGAATCACATAAGGCACTTAGCAAACCACAATAAAGTTGCAATCTTTAAAAGCCTGAAGTAAAAAGACTGGTTCCCGGCGCGGACCTCCTGCGCATCGAGAGCGGTTGGGCTTCCTTCCCCTGGCCCGTCTGTGTCTCTGATCACATTCCAGGGTAGAGGTGTCGATTCCATGAGAAGCCTGTGTTCTTCCGCTTCGAAGCAACTCCCCACCATCAGTCTTCTCGCGACGATCTTGTGCACTGTGTCTCTCGCCCAGCCGGCCGCTGCCCAGCAGCAGTCTGCGCTCGCAGCATCGCGCCCGCTCATCACTCAGCCGGTCGACGAATCGCAGCTCACCATACTCAAAGGCAACACGCATCCCTTGGCGCGCCCGGAATTCAACCTCGGTACAGCGCCGGCCACACTCCCCATGCAGCGCATGCTTCTGGTGCTGAAGCGCAGCCCCGAGCAGGAATCCGCCCTGCGCCAACTCCTCGACAACCAGCAGGACAAGTCCTCGCCCAGCTATCACAAGTGGCTAACCCCCGCCGAGTACGGCCAACAATTCGGCCCCACCGACGCCGACATACAGACGATCACCGCATGGCTCGAATCCCGTGGCTTCCAGGTAGGCTCAACCAAAGGCCGCACCGTCCTAGAATTCTCCGGCACGGCAGGACAGGTCCAGAAAGCGTTCCATACCACGATTCACCTGTACGTAGTACATGGAGAACAGCACTGGGCAAACTCAAGCGACCCCTCAATTCCAACAGCCCTCACCCCAGCGGTCGCGGGCGTAGCCACTCTGCACAATTTTCTGAAGAAGCCGCAGATTCACATGGTGAAGGAGCCTGCCCTGGCAAGGATCATTCCCGGCAGGAAGCCGCAGGTCACGTTCCCAGCGCAAAATGGACAGCCCATCACCAATGCAATCGGCCCCCAAGACTATGCGACCATCTACAACGTCAATCCCACCTACAACAACGGCATCACCGGTCAGGGCGTCACGATTGGAGTAGTCGGACGAAGCAACCTGTACGGTGGCGTGCCAGGGCTTTCCCCCGGTCAAGACATAGGAGATTTTCACCTCTTTGCCTTCAACCTGCCCGGCGGTCTTTTGAACATCGTTTTAAATGGCCCTGATCCCGGCGACTTGGGTGGGGGCGAAGAAAGCGAAGCTACCCTTGATTCCACGTGGTCCGGCGCTATCGCCTACGGCGCAACTGTGGATCTCGTGGTCTCTACCACGACCAATACAACCGATGGCGTTGATCTCTCCGAGGCCTACATCGTCGAAAACAATCTCGCCGACATCATGACCGAGAGCTTCAGTGGTTGCCAACTCTACGCCACGGATGCTCAGTTCTCGTTTACCGATGGCCTCGCCGAACAGGCCGCCGCCCAGGGCATCACGTATTTTGTTTCCGCGGGAGACAATGGAGCTGAGGGTTGCGATAATCCTGCCTCTCCGCCCGCAACCCACCCAATCTCGGTCAGCCTTCTCGCATCCACGCCGTTCAACGTAGCCGTGGGCGGTACCATGTTTAACGAAGATGGACAAACCAGTAAGTACTGGGGGAGCGAACCACCATTGGAAGAGTCAGCCCTGTCCTACATCCCGGAAAATGTCTGGAACGAGAGCGGTCCAGCTCTTGGCCTGTGGTCAAGCAGTGGCGGGGCCAGTGCGGGAAACATAGGGAACGGGCTGGGCGGCACAACGCCAGGTATCCCAAAACCTTCGTGGCAATCGGGAGTTACCGGGATCCCTGATGACCTGGTCCGCAACCTGCCCGACGTTTCTCTAACAGCGGCGATTCATGATGCCTATCTCTTGTGCTTGGAAGGCTCCTGCTATCCGAATAGCCAGGGCGAGCTTTACGTATACTTCGTCGGCGGCACATCAGCTTCCGCACCGTCGTTCGCGAGCATCATGGCTCTCGTTGACCAGCAGATGGCGAAACTCAATCCAGGTCTGGGCCCTCGCCAGGGGCAGGCAAACTACGTTCTTTACCGTTTGGCCGCCTCTCAGAATGCTGACCTTTCGCAGTGTGACGCGTCGGCCACAGTTACTCTGCCCGCCAGCACCTGCATCTTCAATGACGTAACCGTCGGCGACAACGTGGTCCCAGGTGAGCGAGGCAACCTGTACCAGGCAGGCTCCGGGTATGACCAGACTACCGGCCTCGGCTCAGTTAACGTCACCAATCTGGTGAACGAATGGGACTCTGTCACGTTTACGCCCACGACCACTGCGCTTGCCCTCAGTCCCGTGGTCAACATCGCCCATGGATCACCCGTCGACGTCACGATCTCCGTTTCTCCCAACAGTGGGACGGGAAGTCCCTCCGGCGCCGTCTCTCTGCTGGCGGTATCGAACAGCACCGGCCAAACCGCGGTGGACCTCTTCACCTTGAGCAGTATGAGTACCGTGGGTTCATCGACTAGCCGGCTGCCTGGCGGCGGGCCCTATAGCGTCATAGCCCAATACGCTGGCGATGGCACCTACGCTCCGAGCGATTCCAGCCCGGTATCGGTTACCGTTACGCCCGAGCCGAGTACGACAACAGTTTCCGTCGGCAATGCCAGCCCGTTCACCGGCGGTCCCTTTGGCAGCGTGGTCTATCTTCGCGCCGACGTGGCGGGAAAGTCAGGATTCGGAGTTCCGACCGGAAACGTGACTTTTCTCGACAATGGCAGCCCCATCGTTGGCGGTTCCCTTACCTTGAACAGTCAAGGCAATACAGCCACTCCCGGCGGAATCCTCAATTTCGACACCGGTACCCACACCATCTCCGCCAGCTACAGCGGCGATCCAAGCTTCAACCCGAGCAACTCAGCCCAATCGCAATCTTTCACGATTACGCCGGGATTCTTTGCCATGGTCCCGCTCTACGCCGTGAATCCCTTGGCGATCTCAGCTCCAGGTTCTTCAGGACAAACTGCAGTCAACGTCACCTCCTCCACCGGGTTCAGCGGGACGATCACTCTTTCGTGCTCACACCTTCCAGCCGGCGCTGCCTGTCATTTCGCTCAACCGTCGATCGCATCAACGGGAACACTCACGACGACAACCGACAGGATTACCGTGACGACGATGGCGTCTTCGGCCCTGCTACGATCTCCCGAGCACCCATACTTGGCCCAGTGGCTGGGGGCGGGAAGTTTCATGTTCCTTTCTCTCACTCTGATCGCCGCGCCTCGGCGACGGTCTCCACTTCCCCTGCTGATCGCGCTGTTAACGATAATCATGCTGTTCCCCGCTTGCGGTGGTGGCGGGGGCGAAAGCAGCAATACAGGTCCGCCCCCGAACTCCGCCACGCCAACTGGAACCTACAACGTGATGGTCACTGCCAGCAGCGGTTCGACATCATCGATCACAGGTTTTACCCTAGTCGTGCACTAGCTATTTCGTTGGATTCGTGGGTTGGGTGGGTAACGATCCTTTGCGCGTCATTTACGCAAGACCGGCATTCCACGGAGGCCAATCCCTTCGCCTTTGAGCCCCGCAGATTTCCACAGCCCTCGTGTGACATCTGACCTTGTGCCTGCCATCAAACTTGCGCAATCATGATCGAGGCAGTGACGGTCGAGAGAGATCGATTCACGCCTCGCTAAGTCGTCTGTTTTTTATATTTTGAGATCTAAGTTCTTTGACAACAGTATTTTGCGAGATCCACTTTTCGAAACCCGCGCCTGGCAAGGCTTCCCGCCGTATCGAATTAAAAAAACTTTTCGCCAGATCTACTGCGGAGCCCCATGACGCGTTTTCGCAACGCACTCCGCGAAATTTATTTTGGCAGAGAAATCCACACAAAGACTGGCCCCATCAACCCAGCCGACAGCAGCCCGAGGAAACTTGAGGAGGCTCGGCTAGTAATAAACACGTAAACATCGCACGATGGACCACCTCGGGACTGGTGTACGATTTACTCGCGCCATCCATCGACCATGAAACTTTCTGCCATCGCCTCCGCCCTCAACGCGCGCCTCGAAAATGGTTCGCCCGACACCGACATCACCGGACTCAACGGCATCGAGCAAGCTGGCCCGTCGGAAATCACCTTCATCGCCAACCCAAAGTATTCTGCCGCGGCCCGCCTCACGAAGGCCGCAGCCGTGATTGTTGCCGAAAACTTTCCCATAATTCCAGCAGCCACGCTGCGCGTCGAAGATCCCTATCTCGGTTTCGCACGCGCACTCGAACTCTTTCACCAACCACTGCGCTATGCCCCAGGCATCCATCCCACTGCGGTCATCCACGCCTCGGCAAAGATTGGACGCGACGCCCACATCGGACCTTACGTGGTCATCGACGAGAATGTCGAGATCGGCAACCGCGCCGTGATGCTCGCGCACGTAGTCATCTATCGCGGCATAACGATTGGCAACAATTTCTTTGCTCATGCCCACGCGGTCGTCCGCGAAAACTGCCGCATCGGCCACAACGTGCTGCTGCATAATGGCGTCGTGATCGGCTCTGACGGCTTCGGTTTCGCCAAAACTGAAGACGCACATTGGTACAAAATTCCGCAGCCTGCCCCGGTTGTCATCGAAGACGACGTGGAAGTTCAGGCGAACTCGTGCATCGATCGCGCCAGTGTCGGCGAAACTCGCATCAGGCGCGGCGTTAAGGTAGATAACCTGGTACAGGTCGGCCACGGATCGCAAGTCGGCGAAGATGCATTGCTGTGCTCGCAGGTGGGCCTCGGAGGCTCAACTGAAATTGGCAATCGAGTGATACTGACCGGCCAGGTCGGAGTGGTCGGCCACTGCAAGGTCGGCGACGGTGCGATCGTCACCCCGCAAAGCGGCGTCGCCAATGATGTTCCCGCCGGCGCTCTGGTCAGCGGCGCACCCGCGGTCGATCACAAATTATGGCTGAAGTATTCCGCGCTGCTGCCGAAGTTGCCCGAGATGGCGCGCGCGCTGCGAGCCAGGACGCCGAAGGAATAACGCGACTTTACTTCTTCAACTCCGCAGGCCAGTTCTGCACCAGCGTAAAAGGATCGCCGCCCTCTTTCAGGTTTCCGCTGTTGAGCAAAAACTTCTTTCCATCCCCGGTCACGTCGTAAGGTCCATACTCGCGCTGGACTCCAATTGCCTGGAACAATGTATGAGGAGTGTCAAGCTGTACCGCGCTGCCGGACGCATTGACGTCGACCGCAACCAGATTGTCGGAAGGATCGAGATAGAAAATCTCCTTGCTGTCTTTGCGCCATTTGGGCGAGGCGCCACCAACGCTGGACACCTGCCACTTTGCACCACCGCCAGGAAACGCCGTGATGTAAACTTCCCAGCGGCCCGACTCGTTGCTCTGGTAGGCCATCCACTTTCCGTCCGCCGAAACCCCAGGATAACGTTCCTCGAAATTACTCTGCACGATGGGAAACGCCTTGCCCTCGCCAGACAAGGGAAGCGCCCAAATGTGAAACGCCGTCTCGCCCTTCACCTTTCTTGTGTACACCAGATAGTGTCCGTCGGGCGAAACGCTCTCCGGGTATTCGAAGACATCGGTGGTTTCCAATACCACGCGCTCAGAGCCGCTGCCATCGGCGGCCTTGGCTTTGATGTGAGGAAATCCCGCGCCGGAAGAATAGAAGATCGTTTTCCCGTCGGGCGACCACACGGGTGCGTTCTGGCTATAGGGGCCGAAGGTCAGACGCGTGCTGGTTCCGCGGGTCAGATCGAAGGTCCAAATGTCGCCGATTCCCTGCGTGCCGGCGAAAATCTCCACCGCGAGTCTTGTGCCATCGGGGGAGAGTGTGGGAGCGAGATAATGATCAGACTGCGGGATTGCGGCGCTCTGTTTGCCGTCTCTACCCCACCACACCAGGTTCCCGCCGCCTGAGGTTTCGCCAGCCTGGTAGATTAAGGTGCCCGTATCCGATACAGAGAACATGGCGCGGACGGTTGATCCGTTGACGGCTACGTGTTCTGCCATGGGCTGTGGTTCACCGCTTAGCTGGAATCGGCCCGGGTCAAAGGGTTGCGCCATCAGGGTCTGGTCGCGCAGAAACAGAAGGTGGCCGGAGGCGTAGACGGCCATGGTCTCACTTTTCATGAGCACCTTCGCCTGCAACGTTCCCAGTTCCCCGAGGTAGAGCACAGGCGACTGTCCTACGCGAGAGGTCCGCGACCAATAGAGGAAGTGTTTACCGTCGGGCAGGAAGGTGGGCCAGCGATGGCTATTCTCGGCCTGAGAAACATCCAATTTTGAAGCGGGGACTGGAGTTCCGCCTTCCGCGGATACACTCAAGAGCGGTTGGTTGGAGGATGATGTAAAAACGATAACGCCCGCCTTGCTCCATGCGCCGCCACGGCCGCTGATGCTATCGCACACAGTTTGCGCAGGGCCGCCGCTGGCGTTAATCTTTTTCAACTTGCCTGGAACGAAGAATCCAATCTCCCGGCTATCTGGAGACCAGAAGGGATACGTGGCTTCTTCGGTTCCGGGTAGGGGTTGCGCCATTGAGGACGCTAGTGGGCGGACATACAACAGGACTTTGCTCTTGTCGTCACGTGCGGTGAACGCGATCCGCGTTCCGTCCGGTGAGAGCACGGCCGGACCAGACGCCGGCAGCATGGTAACGAACGCTGTGCCCGGAGGCGGCAGGATCGACGACTGCACCACCGCCGCGGGCTTTGGTGACTGGAGAACGTAGGCTGCGCCAACGGTCAGCGTCAGTGCGATCAGCGCAGCGATCCCCGCAACCAGCCAGGGAACTCGCGAGTTGCCAGAACCTTGTTGCAGCGGCTCTGCGGATGTGCCCGCGGCGCGCGTCCCAGCCTCCGCCAATGCTTCCAGTTGAATCCTGACGTCGTGCATGCAGCCGTAGCGCTGATCCGGATTCTTCGCCAGGCAGCGCCACACGGTTTCATCGAGCCGCGGGGGCGTGGCCGGCATCACGGCGGAAATGCGATCCGGTTCTTTATCGAGAATCGCACCCAGTACACTGAACTGCGACTTGCCTTCAAACGCGCGGCGTCCGGTGAACATCTCGTAGAGCACGCAGCCGAAACTGAAAATGTCGGATCGGCCATCGGCTTCGGCACCCTGCAACACTTCCGGCGCCATGTACTGGAAAGTTCCGACCACCGTTCCTTTCTGAGTCAGCGGCGAGGCGGAACCGCTGAGCGCAGCCACGCTCATGGTCGGCGTGCTGGGCGTCAGTGGCCTGGCTCCCGACGCGGAACTCACGCCCGGCGCAGGCTTGGCCAAACCAAAGTCCATCAGCTTCGGCCCGTTTTTCGTGAGCATGATGTTTGCAGGCTTCAGATCGCGATGCACGATTCCGCGCGCATGCGCTTTGTCGAGCGCATCGGCAATCTTGATTGCAATCTGCAGCGCTTCTTCAATCGGCATCGCGCCGCGATGCAGCCGGTCGGCAAGAGTCTCGCCGTCCAGGTGCTCCATCACCAGAAAATCGACGCCATTCTGCGAGCCAATGTCGTGCAAGGTACAGATGTTGGGATGATTCAGCGAGGAGATCGAGCGCGCTTCGCGCTCCATGCGCTGCCTTAGATCAAGATTGGCAGAAAGATGTGCAGGTAGAACCTTGATCGCTACATCGCGCCCCAGCCTGGTGTCGCGAGCGCGATAAACTTCGCCCATGCCGCCTGCTCCAAGCGGCGACTGGATCTCATACGGCCCGAGTTTTGTGCCAGAGGCGAGGCCCACGGTTGGCTGGGATTATAGCGTGAAATCAAGACGTAGAGAGAGCGAAGCGGTCACGTCGCGAGGTTTCCTTCTTGCACTTTCGTGGCAGAAGGATATTCCCGGAACTCTTCCGACAGTCCGCTTTCGATCACGGTACGTACTTTCGCCATCAGACAATCCCGGCTGCCGAAATCCTTCGGTTCGATCGGCGGATGAAAAATCACCGTCGCCGTCCCTGGATGAATAGCGAACCTTCCCTTCGGCATCAGATGATGCGTGCCGTTGATCGTCACCGGAACCACCGGAACTCCGCACTCCATCGCCAGATAAAACGGCCCCTTCTTGAACGGGAGCAGCTTACCGTCGAAGGAGCGATGGCCTTCCACGTAGATCGTCATGTTGAGCCCTTGCTCAACTACCTGCTTTGAGAAGCGCACCGACTCGATACCTGCATCACGATTGCCGCGATCTACCGGTACCAGCGATCCCATCCGCATCGCCTGGCCCAAGATCGGATAACTGAACAACTCTTTCTTCACCATAACTGATGTGCGCCGCGGAATCAGAGGAATCGTAATCGGCGGATCAAGGTTCGACACGTGGTTCGACATGAAGATATAGGTGCGCGCCGGATCCAGGGTGTCGAGTCCGACGGTTTGCACGCGCACTCCGGCTAGACGCACGCCATTCCACGCACCAAACATGAACATGCGGTAGAGCAGGCGAATGTCGCCGGTGATGAAGGTCCAGGGGAATCCGATCAGCGCCGCGACGGGCGCGGCCAGCCCCCAGAAAGCGAGCATCACGATGGTACGAATCATAGTTGTATTCCAGGTGCCGCAACGGCCGTCACCGCGAAAGTGGCGCTGGCGTCCCGCCGGCTGTCCTGCGGGCGTCTTCGCCCGCAGCACCGAGAGCATCTCAGTGTTGGCATAGCCGGCGAGACCCTTCGACTTGGCTCAGGGCAGGCTGCCGGCGCTACACTACTGCGGCGCAACCTCCGCCTCGCCTTTCAGCCACGCCGCGCGGCGTGCCCGCTGTTCTGCGGTGATCTTTTCCAAGTCCTTGAGTTCGTATGAGACTTCTTCGCGGCTCCCTGCTTTCCACTTCAATTCTCGTTCCGCACCACGCCGGGCGCGGACTTTCACCGTGATCGTATCGCCGGAATTCAACCCCGCTATCTCCTGCGAATATCCCTGCCCCGCGGGCTTTCCGTCGATTTCCAAAACTGTGTCACCCACCTGCAGACCGGCTTTCTCAGCCGGACTGCCAGCCGTGACCCCCGCCACGGTCATGGGACCATCAAAGTTTCGCGAGGCCACAAACCCGGCATCCGCCACCGTGTTCGTCCCTTGCAGCAGTCGCAGTCCCACGCTGCGGAAGAAGTCATTCCAGGGAATCTCCTCCGTGCCCGAAACATACTTCGTGAAAAACCATCCCAAATCCGCATGGCTCACCGCCTCGGCGGCCTCTCGCACGCCGTCGGAATCAGAAAAAAAGCGTCCCTTCTTGGCGTAATTCTGATTCATCCATTGAAAGACTTCGCGCAAGGACGCGCGACCTTGGCTGGCTTCGCGCACAGCCAAATCCAACGTGATGCCTAGCAGTTCACCTTTGTTGTAATAGGAAACACTGCGCTCCGCGCGACGGTAGTACGCGTCGCCTTCGAGCCAGGCATCCAGACTCGACTCTTCCGCCGATTGCGTCAGATGGGCTGGACGGCGCTCAAGTTCGCCAATCCCTGAGGCCAACTGTTGCTCGAAATGGGGCTCGTCAAGCAACCCGCCGCGCAATTGAATGAAGTCTGCCGCCGTGCTGGTGCAGCCTTCGCTGAACCAAAGCGCCCGCGTGTAATTCTCTTTTGTGTAATCTACGGGCTCGAGCGTCTGCGGACGGATACGCTTCACGTTCCACAGATGAAAGAATTCGTGCGCCGTCACGGAAGCCAGCGCCTCAGGCGCCTGCGCCAACGCTTCCGCATTTAGCGAGATGGCGGTCGAGTACGCGTGCTCCATGCCGCCGCCGCCCGGCCCGCGAGGGAAGTGATAAAGAAACATGTAGTTGTCGAAAGGACGATCGTCCATCCAACTGGTCGCGGCGGCTACGATCTTGTGCAGCATGGAGGAGATTTTCTCGAGGTCGTAGTCACCGGATTCGGCGTGCACGATTACTCGATAGCGCCCGCCGCCTTCATCAAAGTCAGATTCGTGGTACATTCCGATCTCGACTGGAGAATCCACCAGGCGATCATAGTTTTCCGAACTAAACCCGCCTTCGGGCGTTGCCGCCAGGGGCGTGGCAACATGCCATCCCTCGGGGACATGGCTAAAGCGCACGACCAGCGGCCCGTTCCGCGCGTCCACGGGATACATGAGAAGCTGCGCCAGATTAAGAAACGCATGGTGCGAGTTGAATTGGGCGCCGAAGGGTCCGGGCGAATCGAGAAAGATTTGATATTCAATCACCGCGCCGCCCTGGGCGTTTGAAATCTGCCAGCGGCTTTTGTCCAACGCGCGGACGCTAAGCGATTGGCCCGCGTGGTCTTTGGCCCGCACCCAGTTCACGTATTGCGCGAAGTCGCGCACCTGATAGAGCGAATTCCACACTGGAAGCTGTAACTCGCGCTGTGCGGCGCCTTCTGGCAATGCGATCTGCACCTCCACCAGATGCTGCTCGGGATTTGCGAGAGAAACGATGTAGCTGGTTGCAGCGTAGGACGGCGCGACAATTATCAGGAAGAACAGAGTTACGAAGACGAACATGCGAGCCGAACTCTTGATCCAACTGAAAGAGTTCATTGCTTCCCCGCCGCATTGGCTGAGTTGAGAATTCCGGCTTCAACTGCCAGCGCCCGCAAGCGTGCCGGCAGTTTCTCGTAGATTCCGCCAAAGCCACCGTTGGAAAGAATTGCCACCACATCGCCACTGCGCATCTCGGGGGCGATGGTTTGCACGATTCCATCGGCGTCGGCGATCACGCGCGCGCGGCGGCCACCCTTCAAAATATCCGCCGCGAGTTCCTGCACATCCAGCCGCTCATTTTCCGGCAATGCTTCGGATCGGAAGACGCCTGCCACGATAACTTCATCCGCGAGCGCGAGGCTGCGCGCCAGATCGCTCTGCAGCACGCGCCGCCGCAGTGTGTTCGACCGCGGCTCCAGAATCGCCCAGAGCCGCGCGCCCGCGTACCGCGACCGCAATGCCTTCAGCGTACCCGCAATCGCTGTGGGATGATGCGCGAAGTCGTCAATGATGGTGACGCCGTTCACCTGAGCCTTGACCTCCAAACGCCTTTTCACACTCTTGAACGTCTTGAGCGCCGCCGCAATCTCCGCTTTCGAAATGCCGTACCCCGCTGCCAGCGCCGCCGCCGTGGTTGCATTCCACACGTTGTATTCGCCTGCAAGAGGAAACTCAAGATCCGCCCAGGGTTGCCCCTGGTGCAACAGCGACCACGACGTTCGCCCAGCCTCGAATTTCAGGTTCGTAATTTGCCAGTCTGAGCGGGCACCCGTTCCGTACCGTTCCACCGGGCAAAACGCCTTGGCTAAGCTGCGTTCGAGGCTGGCGCTCTCGGTGTGTTCACCCGCTACTCCATCGAATGCCACGATAAGCCCGCGCCGCGGAATCAGATTCACCAGCCGTTTGAAGGCCGTCTCGACGGCATCCAGATCTTTGTAGATATCGGCGTGATCGAATTCCACAGAAGTCAGAATCACGGCGTCGGGAAAGTAGTGCAGAAACTTCGGTCCCTTGTCGAAGAATGCGGTGTCGTACTCGTCGCCTTCCAGTATGAAATGTTTTCCCTGGCCGAGATGAAAGCTGGAGCCAAAGTTTTCGGCGATGCCGCCGATCAGAAACGATGGTTGCATTCCGGCCGTATGAAAGATCCACGCCAGCATTGAGGTTGTCGTGGTTTTTCCGTGCGTCCCGGCCACGACCAGCACTTCTTTGCCGCGCAGGAATTCCTCATGCAGCAATTGAGGCAACGAGCAGAAAGGAATGCGCTGGTCGAGCACTTGCTCCAGTTCGACATTCCCGCGCGAAATCGCGTTGCCCACGACCGTCAAATCAGGACGAGGCTCGAGATTCCGCGCATCGAAGGGCTGCGCCACCGGAATACCGAGTTCCTCGAGAAAGCCGGACATTGGGGGGTACGCCGCGGCGTCCGACCCGGTCACGCGAAACCCACGCTGCTTCAGCATTCCCGCCACTGCAGCCATCGCCGTACCGCAGATGCCGATCAGATGAATGTGCTGGTTTTCGTTCATGATTTTCTTCGCGCCCTTCGCCGATTTCTTGACATCCTTCCTGCGGTTAGACCCTGGGTAGCGTGACCGCCGCTTCCAAAGTCTTCCAACGCACGCGCCCGCCGCTAATCTTTAACTCAGACCGCACGCCGATTGGCAGCGTGATGTTGCCTGCTGTGACGTGTCCCGACCGCACGCCATAGGCTACCGGCACACCCAGGTCTCCGACAATTCGCATCACCACTTCTTCCAGCGTGTATGCCTGAGTCGCAGTCTGCAAACAGTCTCGCATCTCGCCAAACACAATCCCTTGCACACCCGCGAACTTTCCAGCCAGCTTCAATTGCATCAGCATGCGGTCGATCTGAAAAGGTTTCGCGGCCACATCCTCAAGAAACAAAATCGTTCCTTCCGTGCGAAGCTCATACGGTGTCCCCAGCGAAGCAACCAGGATGGAGAGGCAGCCGCCGTAAAGAACTCCTTCGACCTCGCCATCCACCAACCCGCTGACCCCAGAATCCGCGCCCAGATTTAGTTGCCAGGCCCCAGCACCGGCAAGTGCGGACTGCCACGAAGTCATATCCACGCCATCTTCGTGCGCCCAGTCTTTCGCCACCATGGGCCCGTGGAAGGTCACCAGGCCCGCGGCATCCGCAAAATAGGTGAGGAGGGCGGTGAGATCGCTATAGCCCACAAAAATCTTCGGATGAGCTTTGATCTTTTCCAGGTCCAGCACCGGCAGCAGGTAGTTCGCGCCATATCCGCCGCGCGCGCAAACAATCGCCCGCACCTCTTCGAGCGCAAACATTTCCTCAAGCTCGCGCGAACGGCGTTCCACCGATCCTGCAAAATAGAGGTCTTGATCAAGAATGGAGTCGAAATAAAACGGCCGATAGCCAGCGCGCCGCAAACGTTCGCATCCCGCCTCCAGATCATCACGCTTCACATTGCTGGCCGGCGCCACAATTCCGACGGTATCTCCCGACCGAAGGGCAGGCGGCTTGATCCGGGAAGTAATTGAAGAAGACATGCGGCAAGAGGCCTGTTACAAAATGCGATCAACAATTTGATCGAACGAAAAACTGCGTCGAGCGAACTGAGCAGTCTAACTCAGAAAGAACTCTCCCCGGCAAACCAGTCGCGCCATTCCACGCAGAAACACCAGATTGTTTTCCTGACGCACGGTCTGCGTTCCGCCTGGCGCATGCACCCGAACGGGCGATTCCGCCTTGCCCGCCGTCATCGCAGCCATTGCCGCCGCGCAAGAACCCGTCCCCGACGATTGCGTCTCTCCGACTCCACGTTCGAAGAAACGGGCCCGCACATCGTGCTTTCCATCGACCACAACCAATTCAACGTTCACGCCCTGCTTGAACTGAGGGCTCCGCTGAACCTCCGCTGCTTGCGATTGCCAGTCTTCGGCGAACTCCGGTACAAACACCACGTAGTGTGGATTCCCCATCGAAACCGGAATCCCCCGCACCTTGTTCGTGCTCAAGTTCACTGCCAGTTCGGCTCCCACAACGGACTCGCCCATTGCGACTTCGAATTCGTACTCGGATTCGGTCCGTCCAGTGAGCAGGCAAGTTTTTATTCCAGCCCCGGTTTGAATCGCGATCTTTTCTTGCCCGCGCTCCGCACAAATATATGCCGCCACACAACGCGTGCCGTTGCCGGAGATTTCAGCCTCGGAACCATCGGCATTGATCAGTCGAATCTCGACATCCGCCGCAGCGTGCGGATGCATCCATTCCACTCCATCAGCTCCCACCCCCTCGTGCCGGTCGCACAGGCATCGCGTAACAGCCGCGAAGTCCACTGGGGCGAGACCGTTTTCGACATTCGCAGAGGCTATCAGCAGAAAATCATTTCCGCACGCACTGGCCTTCACGAACGGAATCACAACATGCGATGAGCTCACTCCAACTCCACAGGCCCCAAAGAAGCCACACCGCCCAGGACCGCCGCCAGTACCAGACAGATTACGGAAGTTGCCACAATCCCGCTCGCCATCTCTCCGTGCAGCAAATCGAGAATATGTTGCCAGTTCATGGATTCGGCGCTTTGTCCGGGAAAGGCTTGAGATGGCCGGATTTTACCACTGGAGCGCCCGCGCCCAGCGAGTTTCAACCGTTAACCCGCCTGATTACCGCGGCTGTCCAGCCTCCGGGATTGCACGCATGTCACTGCGTCCGCCCACGCGTTCGTGCTTGAAAGACCGCGGCCCGCGGCTGGCCCGTGGTGTGGATCACGACGACCGCCGTCAGATGCCGATTCTCCGCTGCCTGCCACACAGGATCTCCGTCAAACCCAACGGCATAATCCGCATAGTTCGCTGGGTCCTTCAACGCTCGCTCCCACAAACCTTCCGGATCGACCGGCTGCCTCCACACCCGATGATTGCCTTCGTTGATCACCCGCCGCAACGGAACCCCAGCCTGCTCGAGCGCACCGACATGCTCGCCCAAATACATCAGCAGCGTCGAATCCGACGGCAAAGACTTGAGCCAGCCTCCCAGTTGCCGGTCGAGAGCGACGCGCCCACGCGCGTTGATCGCAGCCTCGCGATAACAAAAGGGGTCCGCGCGCCAGATCGGGCCATAGCTGGCAGCTACCAGCACAAACAGGCTCAGCATCGCGACCAGAGGTGCCCACTTGCTCCACGAACCCTCTATAGGAAGAATCCTCGCCGCAGATTGCACAACCAACGCAATTGCCAGCGGCGCAAACACCGCGAACGCCGGCAGCAGTTGCAACCCGTAGCGAAGGTTGTAGTTTGAAAAAGGCCACCACGCTGGCACAAAAATCGGCACGCTGCCATATGCCACGGATAACGAATAGAACGGCAACGGAGCCCACAGCAACAACGCGACCCGCCCGCGACCGCTGAACCCCGCCGCCAGACTTCCCAGCAAGGCCAGCCCTAGCCACAACCGTTCCTGCCAGTTCGCCTCGCCCACATTCAGTTCAGCGGCTTTCAGAAAATACGAGGCGGCAGCCAATAGATTCCCTTTGGCGGGATTCACCGTCGCGGTCTTTTGCTCGATTGCTTTCGCCGAGTAAGGCCCGTTCGCGAACTCCAGCGGATTGCCATAGACGACGGCGTTGTAGCCAAGCCAAAGCGCCGGCCCAGCCGCCGCGAGCAAAATAAATTTCGGGAGCAACCTTCGCAGTGATGGAACTGAAAGCCCGGGTGCCCCACTTCTCGCGTTCCTGGCGAGGATTGCGGAAGTGGTCACTGCGCATGCAACCAAAACCACCGCCAGAAACCATCCGTCGTAACGCGTCAAACAAGCCGCGAACAAACATACCCCACACTTCGTCAGGGCCCGGCTTGCCTTCGCCCCGCCCCGCGCAAACTCGGCGAAATACACCAGGGCCCAGATGAAGAAGGCCAGATACAGCGACTCGCCCATCGCCGTCGCCTGCAGGTAAATCAAATTAGGATTTGCGCCGTAGACGAGCGCTGAGGCCCACGCTCCGATCTTCTCGGCGAAGTCCATCTTTCCATCGCGGCCGAACGCCGCGCGGCCCAGCCGGAAGATTCCGAGCACTCCGAACACGAACCCCGCCATCGACGGAATCGAGCCCCCCGAGCCGCTCTGCCACATCTGCTTCGACAAAATAAAGGGTACGATCAGCAGGTGCGGCAGCGGCAGCCATACCGTCCCCAACTGCAGCAGCCCTGGAGTTTTCGAGTCGAAGACACGGCGCGCGATGTTGATGTGCGCCACGGCATCGCCGTACAGGAGCACATCTTCATGCCTGTAGTAGAAAAGAAAAGAAAATACTGAAACGAAGATCGCCAGCCACACTAACCGCACGACCTCAGTTTCAGAATATGTCTTCGGAGGCGCCGTTTGCGGCTTCATTCGAGGTGAGTCAGTTCGCGAAAAATCTGGAAGCGCTCGTCAATTTCTTCGCGCGTCAGCGACTGCAGCCGCTCCGTGCCAAAACTTTCGACCGCGAACGATCCCATCACTCCACCGTAGAATAGAGCCCGCTTCAGCACTTCGCGATTCAACTCTTCCTGTGACGCCACGTAGCCCATGAACCCGCCGGCGAAGGAATCCCCCCCTCCGGTATGATCTTTCACTTCATCGAGCGGCAGGGTTGGAGCGCGAAACGGATGCCGCCCAATTCCGAATGCACCCTCGCGAAAGAAAATCGTTGCCCCATATTCGCCGTGCTTGATCACCAGCGCCTGCGGCCCCATCGCCAGAATTTTTTGCGCTGCACGCGGCAAATTCGTCTCGTTCGCCAGCATCTTCGTCTCGGTATCGTTGATCAGCAGGACGTTCACCAGCTTCAGGGTCTCGGCCAGTTCCTTGCGCGCACCTTGAATCCAGTAATTCATGGTGTCGCAGCCGGTGAGCCGCACACCGTTCATCTTGCGGCGCACTTCCGCCTGCAACGTCGGCTGAATGTTCGCCAGAAACAGAAAGTCGGTGTCCTCATACTCTTTGGGAATGCGCGGCTGAAACTTCTCAAACACGTTCAGATCGGTGAAGGTTGTCTTAGCTTCGTTGAGGTTCTCGGCGTACGTTCCGCCCCAGCGAAACGTCTTACCCCCGGCGCGCTCGATGCCACGTGTATCCACGCCGCGCTTCTTCAGAATGTTTTCATGCTCGGCACCAAAGTCTTCGCCTACTACGGCCACCATACGCACCTTGGTGAAATAGCTGGCCGCCAGCGAGAAATACGTTGCGGCTCCGCCCAATATGCCCTTTACGCTGCCCGAAGGCGACGTGATGTCGTCAAACGCCACCGAACCGACCACAACGATGCTCATCATTGAACCTCAGTGATTAGTGGCTAGTGGTCAGTGGCCAGTTAAAATCGGGGACTGTGGTGTTACTGGCCACTGACCACTAGCGACTGCTTTTCACATACTTTCCGATAATCAGCTTCAACTTCTTCCGTGTCGCTGCCGGAATCGTCTTGGGGTCGGTCATGATCGCATGCGCCAGCGCCGATTCGCACTTGCAGTGGCGGTCCCTCGGCATTCCCGCTACGCTCTCGCGCACGACTTTCGCGGCATTCTCGGCATTCTTCACCAGCACTGCGACAATCTGATCTACCGTTACGGAGTCGTGATGCGGATGCCAGCAATCATAGTCAGTGACCATCGCCACGGTGACGTAGCAAAGCTCGGCCTCGCGCGCCAGCTTCGCCTCCTGCAGGTTGGTCATGCCGATCACGTCCATGCCCAGGCTGCGGTACACATGCGACTCGGCCTTGGTCGAAAATTGCGGACCTTCCATGCACAGATAAGTTCCACCGCGCTTGCCGGTCACGCCGACTTTATGGCATGCACTCTCCACCACTTTCGCCAGTTCGCCGCATACCGGATCGGCAAACGCAATGTGCGCCACCACCCCGCCGCCGAAGAACGTATCCACACGGTGCCGAGTGCGATCGAAGAATTGGTTCGGGATTACGAAATCCAACGGCTCGTGTTCTTCCTTCAGCGATCCCACGGCGGAAACTGAAACAATCCTCTCGACGCCAAGCTGCTTGAAGCCATGAATATTGGCGCGGAAATTCAGTTCGCTCGGCAGGATGCGGTGTCCGCGCCCATGCCGCGCTAGAAACGCCACCTTGCGGCCTTCTAGCGTACCGCAAACGTAAGCGTCCGAAGGCGCGCCGAACGGCGTCTTTACCCGCACTTCTTTCACTTTGCTCAGCCCCGGCATCGAGTAAAGGCCGCTGCCGCCGATAATCCCAATTTCCGCCTGCGCCACCCAGCCTCCGAAGTCCGGCTTACAGAAATCCTTCTCGCGTGGAAGTCAAACTCGTGATTATACAAGACGCTCCGTGAAGCCCGATGCCGGCGGTGGTTCATGCTTATCCAACCCGTTACAATCTCTCTGTGCGATGCCGACGCCTCGTCGTCTTCATTCTAAGCGCTGCGGCGCTCGCACAAACCTCATCGAAGCCTGGGTCTCAGACCGAAATAAAATCTGTAACCGTCCCCATCACGCTGGACCACAACCGCGTAGTCATCGATGTCACCATTCCGCTTCCTAACGGAACCACGCAGCGGGTTCATGCCTGGGTCGACAACGGAAACCCCGATCTAGTTCTGTCTAATAGCCTCGCTCACAAGATGGGCTTGACTCTGATGTGCGCCGGGCAAATATGCAGCACGCCCACCCCTCTGCCCGAAATCCTAATTGGCGACATGAAGGTTCCGGTGTCGAACATCAAGCAGAGTATTTGGGAAAAACCTGAGAATGCCATGTCTATTGCGTTTCCCGGCATGTCTGCCGAGATCAACATCCCCTCCACCATTCTGCGCAACTACGATGTGCTCATCAATTACCCCGGCCGCGAACTAACCATCGCACAGCCCGGCATCCTGAGATTTAAAGGAGTCACGGCCAAGGTAATCGTGAACTCCGCGACCGGCCTCATCCAGGTCCCGAGCGAGATTGAGAAGAAGAAATACAACCTCGCCCTCGACTTGGGGTCGTCCATCAGCTTCCTCGCAAATGGACTCTTCAACAAACTCTCCGCCGCTCACCCAGCCTGGCCGCACATGACTGGCGCTGTTGGCCCCGCCAACCTGTGGGGACTGGATGATGAACCGAAATGGAAGCTCATGCGCCTGGACCGCCTGCAGTTCGGTCCGCTCTTCTTCACCAATGTAGCCGTGGTCGACTTCCCTGAAGATCGCCAGGCCTCATTCGAAAAGCGCGCCGGCATCCCAACCGCCGGGCTGCTCGGTGCAAACACGCTGCTCAACTACCGCGTCGGCCTCGACTACGCCCACTCCACTGTCTATTTCGACGTTGGCCGATTGTTCAACTTTCCAGACTTCGACGTCATCGGCCTCATCCTTCGCCCCGAAGACGACGGGCGCTTCACAGTTCTCAGCGTCGCCGATTTCAATGGCCAACCTTCCGTGGATGGCGTTCAGGCGGGCGATCACCTCGTAGCCGTCGATGGCATCCCCGTTTCCGGCTCGACGTTGGGACAAGTCTGGTCGATGCTCGGAGGCGAGCCCGGCAAAGAACGAATACTCTCCACCGAGCGCGCCGGCAAGCAGTTCACCGTCGTCGCCAAGGTGCAGCACTTCCTGGGAGAAACTGGCGAAGACGATAAATCGAAAGGAAGGGCGCGCAAGAACTAGCGAATTAAAAGCTGAACGTGAGAATTAAGGACTGAGGACTGAGACTGTTCCTAACCGCCTCCTCACTTCGCCCCAAACACTTCCTTCTCCAGTATCTCGGTCGTAGCCGCGTCCAGGCTCTCGCTCACCAGCACGGTATCGCCCTGCTCTTCAATCACTACGGTGCCTTCTTCCGTCGTCCACGCATGGCGCCCTTTCAGAAGGTCGACCTTGTACTCCGGATGCTGTTGGGACGATTCGCCAGTAGGATTCCCCATTTCCTCCGCCTTCTTGTACCGCTTCACCAGCGAGCGCGCATAAATTTCGGCAAACTCAGACGCCTTCTCCGGGCTCGACCAGCGCGACACATATAGCAGTCCCAGCGGCGCGGACACATCGTTCTTCGGACGCCCCGCATAGTAATATCCACCCCGCCACTCTGGATACAGCCGGTCTGACAACTTCTTCCCCGCATACTGCTCCACCAGCACTGCGACGTCGAACTCGCCCATCGCACCGATATCAAACTTCACATAATCCTTGAGGTCGCGCTTAAATTCGGGAACGCGCATGGGTGCGATCTTCTCGCCTGACAAATAGGTCGCGGGCTCCATAATCTGCCGCGTAGAGTGCGGAGGATTCGCCAGCACCTCGGCAAACGCTTTCTCCTTGCCGCCATTCTCCATCAGCCTGATCACAAACTTCATCCCATAGCTGTAAGGGAACGTGAGCGATTCCTTCAGAAAGATTGGAGCGTCCTTGAAGACCTTCGAGTCGTCCGTCCCAGTGGCCATCTGCGCTTCCATGGTCTCCACCAGATCCGGGGAATCCGCAATCGACCGACCCACTGGTGCAAGTTCATACTCCAGCATCACGGTCTCGGCCTGGCCCTCGATCACCGCTTCGCGCGCGTCGGAGATCTCGTCATTCTCGATTTCCTCGGGCGTAGGATCTTTTCTGATCTCCCCCAAATCTTTGTCGCCCTTCTTCATCCACTTGTCGAGACCGATGGTCTGATCCTGCAGTGCATGGGTCAATTCGTGAGCCATCACCGGTTCCTGCTCCTCCATCGGAACCCAGTCCAGCAGGTTTACCGTTTTCGTCTTCGGATCGTAATAGCCGGCGATTTGCTCGCGCAGTAGCGCCACCAGTAGCTTCTCCAGGTCGAACTCGCGCGGCAAAAGACCGAACTTCTTCAGCACCAGTTCCGATCGCTGCAACTTCTTCACGTCTTCGTCTTTCATGTGCTTCGTCAGGTACGCGACCACTTCATCGCGGCTGGTGAGGCGGCGCTTGACGTCCTTCTTGATGGGCAGTCCGGTCTGCTTGCTGTCGAAGGCCAGAATCTCATCGACGGAATGAAACAACTCCTCGGCCTCCCGAGGAGTGATCTTGACTTCTTTTTCTTGCGAAGGTTTTGTAGCGCTTGCGTCCTCGCCGGCAGGTTTTTGATCGGCAGCAGCAGGAGCCTGTGTGGAAGGAGCTTGTGTGGGTCGGACACTCTTGTCCGACTGCTCGTGACTCTGATCTTGATTTTGCTCTTGCTGTGCGGGCGGAGCATTCTGATCTAGAGCCCATCCCGAAGCCGCACCGCCGAGGAAGGCAAGAATGACAATCGCCAAAAGTGATCTCAGAGATCGCGCGCCAAGCAGGTTAACGGAATTCATTAGCAACGAGTCTACATCAGCGGCCAACGTAGTCCGCCACCCACTCCCCCGCTTCCCGCGTCCCCAGCACGCCCCCGATATCCTGTGTGGTCCTTTCCTGCCGCACCGCTTCCAGCACGGCGGCTTCAATCTTCTCGGCTTCGTTGGTCAATCCCAAATGCCCCAACATCATGGCCGCCGTGAGAATCGCGCCAAACGGATTCGCCAGGTTCTTCCCTGCGATCGGCGGCGCCGAGCCGTGTACCGGCTCGAACATCGAAGTCTTGCCGGGATGAATATTTCCGCTGGCCGCCATGCCCAGTCCGCCCTGCAGTCCGGCGGCGAGGTCGGTGATGATATCGCCGAACATGTTATTGGTGACGATTACATCGAACGGTCGCGGATCACGCACCATCTGCATGCAAAGCGCGTCCACATACATGTGCTGCGTGGCAATTTGCTGAAACTCGGCACTTACCTCTCTGAACACGCGCTGCCACAAGCCGCCGGCGTGCGTCATGGCATTCGACTTATCGCACATAAGCACTCGCCGCCGGGGCGAGCCGTCGAGCTTGGTATGGCGGTCGCAATATTCGAACGCATAACGAATGATGCGCTCCACGCCCTTGCGCGTGTTGATGTCTTCCTGAATCGCGATCTCATCCGCTGTGCCCTGCTTGAACACTCCGCCCGCGTCGGTGTAAACGCCCTCTGTGTTTTCGCGGATGACGACAAAATCCACATCCCGGGGCTCAACGCCCTTCAGTGGACAGAGCGCCGCATCGAGCAGTCGCACCGGCCGCACGTTGGCGTAGAGGTCCATCTTGAAGCGCATGCCGAGGAGAATCTCTTTTGCGTGAATGTTGGTCTTGACGCGTGGGTCACCGAAGGCACCAGCCAGGATCGCGTCGAAGTCGCGCTCAAGCGTGGCAAAGCCGTCGGAAGGGACGGTCACCCCGTCGCGGAGGTAGCGATCGGCGCCCCAGTCGAATTGGGTGAACTCCACGTTGGCACCCGAGGCTTCAATAGCTTTTAAAGCCTGCGGGATCGCCTCTTGGCCAATCCCGTCTCCGGGAATGACGGCAATGCGCTTCTTGGAAGGCTTTTGCTTGTCCACGGCAGAAAGCTAACACAAGGCGAGCAGAATGAGTAGATTGTGGCTAGAGTGCAAGCCTGCTGCGCAGAATCTGTCTCGTTCGGGTGAGATTTGATCGAACCTGGCCCATCGGCGGCGGCCCATGAATCGCCAAGCCGTTCGCTATAATCAATACTTCCGATGTTAAGGACTCCACTCCAGGACGCTCTGCAGACACAATCACCCACGGCGGAATACCGTGGAGCAGCAACAGCAGCGCGCTTTGGCGATCCTCAAGCGGAGTTCTACGCCCTCCTTGGCGGTTGTGGAATCTATGATCTGGGCTTTCGCGCTCGGCTCTCGCTCACCGGCGGCGATCGCGTGCGCTGGCTGAACGGAATGGTTACAAACAACATTCGCGATCTCGCCATTGGCCATGGCGTGTATGCGTTCCTGCTCAACCCGCAGGGCCGCATTCTCGGCGACATGTTCGTCTATAACCAGGGCGAGGCGCTCATTGTCGAAACCGATCGCAGCCAGGTGGAGAAGATCGTCGCGACTTTCGACCATTACATCATCATGGACGATGTGGAAGTGACGAACATCAGCGGGACGCAGACTGCTCTAGGGCTGGCGGGACCTAAGACACGAGCGATCATGAATAAGGCGGGAATCGAGGTTCCGAATCTGGAACCATTGCAGATGATCACCCCGCAATGCAATTGCGATTGCGGCTGCGTGCAGTGCACGGTCGTGCGCGGCGATAACGAGCGGCAGGAATCCTACGATGTCTGGCTTGCACCTCAGGATGTTTACAAGACCTGGCAGGCGCTGGAAGCGGCCGGAGCCACACCCGTGGGTAGCGAAGCGCTAGAGATGCAACGCATCGTCGCTGGCGTTCCGCTTTATGGTGTTGACATTCGCGAGCGCGATCTTCCCCAGGAAACCGAGCAGATGCGTGCCCTTAACTTCAACAAAGGCTGCTACGTTGGACAGGAAATTGTGGAGCGGATTCGCTCGCGCGGCAACGTACATCGCAAATTGGCCGGCTTCCAGGTGGAAGGTACGGCGGCAATCGCGGCAGGGGACAAGATCGTCTCTAGCGAAAAGGAAGTTGGAGAGATCACCAGCGTTGCGGTTGTGGGCGCACCATCCGGCCTGCGAACCGTTGCTCTGGGATACATTCGGCGCGAAGTTGGACTGCCGGGGCGCGAAGTGACGATTGGAATGCTTAGAGCCGTTGTGGTTCAGTTGCCGGTGGAAAGCTTCGCGCCGAGGCAGGCTGAAGATTCGCTGCTGCACCAGACTTAGGCTTCATCGAGCTTCTGGCAAGAGAGATTTACGAGGACAGATGCTATGGCTGAGAAGAAACAAGAATCGGGCTTCACCGTAACCGACCGTCGCTTATTTACGGAGGACGGAGAGTTGCGAAAAGATGTGATCGAGGAAGTTGCGCCGCCCAAGGCTGTGACATCTCCCGCTTCAGCTCCACCTTCAAATCAAACCGCAGCCGGGGAAACTGCGCCCGCTACGAACCCTGTCGCGCCGTTTCCTGCGGCGGGTGACGGAGTTGCGGGGCAGGACTTGCCCCCCGCTCCGACCGTGGCCGAGCAACAGGCACAGGCCGACGCCTACCGCGAATCGTCGAAGGAACTCGATTCGCGCGTGGAACTCAGCGGCCGTTCCGCCAAAGAGTTTGAGATGACCTTCGAGCGCTTCCTGGCGTCCTTGTATATGACGGCGATGTTGCAGATGGGATTGATGCACGAACAGGGCGGCCAGCCTCGCATCGACATTATCGGCGCGCGCCAGACCATCGACACGCTCGCTTTGATGGCCGAAAAGACCAAGGGCAACCTGACTCCCACGGAAGAAGCTTTCCTGCAGAATAGCCTCTACGAAGTGCGAATGGCGTACGTGGAGGTAACCAACGCGCTATCGCGTCCGCCGCAGCCCGGGGTTGCCACGGGAACCAGCGGACGATGAAGGCCACGCTGACGGTGCTAGGCAGTGGCACGTCGATGGGCGTGCCGACCTTGGGCTGCGACTGCGCGGTCTGTCATTCCAAAGACCCGCATGACCGGCGCACCCGGCCCTCCGTGATGATTGAATACGGAGGCAAGGTTGTGCTCATAGACACCTCCCCCGATTTTTACGCGCAGGCCATCCGCGAGGGCATCACGCGCGTGGACGCAGTCTTTTACACGCACACGCATGCCGACCACATCCTGGGTATCGACGATCTGCGCCCGCTCAGTTACCGTCACCGGCCGGAAAAGCTTCCGATCTACGCCCGCCCGGACGCAGCGGCTTTTCTGCGCAAGATGTTCAGCTATATCTTCGACGCCGATTACAAGTATGGGAGCTTGCCGCAACTCGAGTTGCGGCCGATTGACGATCCGGTTGAGCTTTTCGGGGCACGCTTCGAGCCAGTGCGGCTGATCCATGGCGAAGCTGAGATTTATGGCTTCCGCTTTGGATCGGCGGCGTATCTCACCGATCACAGCGAAATACCCGAGGCGTCATTCCGTCAACTGGAAGGACTGGATGTTCTCTTTCTGGATGCACTGCGGCACAAGCCGCATCCCACGCACTCGACCGTGGAGAATTCGCTGCGAATCGTGAATCGCGTCAAAGCCAAGCGCGCATTTTTTACTCACATTTGCCATGACCTGGCACATGAGGCAACCAACGCGACGCTGCCGCCGAATGTGCGACTGGCGTATGACGGGATGAAGCTGGAGTTTGAGATTTGAAGAACAGTGGTCAGTGGCTAGTGATCAGTGGTCAGTGAGACCCTAGCGGAGAGCTGACTTCTGGCCACTAGCCACTGATCGCGGACCACTGCCATGCAGATCTTCCACAAACTCGAAGACGTCCCGGCCGGATTCGGCCCGTCGATGGTGACCGTGGGTAACTTCGACGGAGTGCACCGGGCGCACGCACATGTGTTGGGCGAGATCGTACGGCGGGCGCGGTCGAGCGGGGCGAAGGCAGTAGCGGTGACTTTTGAGCCGCATCCGGCGCGCATCCTGCGGCCGGACTCGGGATTGAAGCTCTTGACTCCGGCGCCCGAAAAGCTTCGTTTGCTCGAAGCCACGGGGATTGATGCGGTACTAATGCTGCCCTTTGGGCGCGATCTTTCGCTGATGACGCCGCGTCAGTTCGCCGAGCGCATTTTGAAGAAGAAACTGCGTGCGCGCGAAGTGCATGAAGGCTACAACTTCCGCTTCGGGCACAAGGCTGCCGGCGACGTAAACGTGTTGGCGCAATTGGGGCAGGAAATGGGCTTTGAGGTAAGAGTGTACCCAGAAGAGAAGTTGCGCGGCGAGCCAGTTTCCAGCAGTCACATTCGAAAACTGATCGGCGAGGGGCGGGTGAAACGGGCGCGGCATCTGCTGGCGCGTCCGTTCTGCATTCTAGGCACACCGGGCCGCGGACGCGGGCTGGGATCGAAATATACCGTCCCCACCATCAACCTGGCGCGGTTCGAAGAACTTGTGCCCGACGATGGCGTCTACATTACATGGACGCGCGTTGCGACCGAGTGCTTCGATTCCGTCACAAACGTGGGCAATCGGCCTACGTTCGGTTCGGATTCGTTCGCCATTGAGACCCACCTGCTCAACTTTCATCCCATTGAACTGACGCCGGAGAGCGAGATCGAGATATGTTTTCTCGACCGGCTGCGCGATGAGATCAGGTTTCCGTCGGTGGAGGCGTTGCGCGAGCAGATCGCCCACGACGTGAAGAAAGCGCGCCGGTATTTTCATTTGCTGAGAGGAATGTAACCTGCCACAAGCCATCTCCTAGATCACCGGGCACGTGCGTCGCCCTTTCAATTATGCCGGTAGCCCAAGACGGGACAACCCTACTAGCAAGCTCAATTCTTTTCAGTTTTATACACTCTCCAGCATTCAATCTGCACGACAATGGTCGTCGTTCGTCATAACGTAGAACCGGGGTGAAGGCTCCGCATGAGATACGGTTCTTTGCGAGTTCGGGCCACCGCAGTGCTGCTGGCAATTTGTGCCCTGGCCGCGGCGCCGCTGGGCGGTGTCGACCGACCGATCACCCTTGGCGTAGTCATGGACGAGGTGACCCGAAAAGAGAGGGAACCTCTGGCGGGCCTATCTAACGAAGGCAATGGGCGACCGGTGAATATCGCAGCCCCTGATACTTTCAGCGAGACCGTCGCCCATCTGGGAGATGGACCTTACGATTTCGCCTGTCTGGGTGCTCTGATGTATATCCGGGCTCAGGCGAAGTATGGACTCATCCCGCTGGTGCAGCGCGTCATTGACCAGCATTATCACACGGTCTTTATCACCGGCACCGGATCGTCGATTCGTTCCTTGGGCGACCTGTCGGGAAAGCAGTTCGCATTTGGCGACATCGATTCGACCAGCGCTCATCTGATGGCCTCGTACGAACTCAAGCAGGCGGGAATCGATCCCGAAACGGATCTTCGAGTTCGTTACAGCGGAAGCCATCCAGCGACCGCAGCTATGGGGAAACTGGAGTGGTCGACGCCGGAGCTATCGACGAAACCGTCTTCAATTTCTTGATCAGTAGCGGAAAGCTTGACGGGAAGAGAGTTCGCATCTTCCATACTTCCAGGCCTTATGTCGATTACGTGTACGTGGCTCGCAAGGATATACCCCAAGCCGAACGAGAGAGATTTTCCCGCACCCTTCTCGCCCTGAAGGAAGGCAAGGATGATCCCGTCTTGAAGATTCTACGTGCCCACCGATTTGTCGTTGCTAATGACCAGGAATACACTGCCATGCGGCAGATCGCGCATGAACTGAAGATGTTCTGACCGGTTTCCGGCTTGTTCTTATCCTGCTCTCGGCACGAGCGTTGCGTGAGCGGATTCACGCGCGACGCGAAAGGCGCGGAGATATTTCCGACTTGCTGCGACTGGAGCCCCACACCGGTTAATAGTAACTCAGGCAGACCAGGCTTAGACTCAAACAGTGCAGTACATCCCTCCGCAATTCATTGATCGGATGGCTGAGGCGCGCCCTTCCCTGCCGAAGATCGTCCTGTTTCTTCTCTGCTTGATGGGGCCGACGTGGCTGCCTGCGGAAACAATCTCCGGAACAGTGCAGGATCCATCGGGCGCCGTGATCGCCGGGGCGCGAATCGAAATCACTGGTGGCGATCTGACGCAACCAATCGTGTTTACGTCGGACGGGTTGGGCAACTTCACTTCCCCCGATCTGCATCTGGGGACGTATTCGCTGCGTGTAACGCGGGAAGGTTTCGAGCCTCTGGTAAAGACGGTGAACTTGCCGGGAGCCGGCCAACTGCAACTAGCCCTCAGCATCGCCAAACCGCAGGAGATCATCGAGGTTCCAGGCAACAGTCTCAGGTTTGCAAACTCCGACCCAGTCTACCGAAAGCTCCGCGACATCCAACTGGGCGAATCGTTCCGCTTCGACAATTTCACGTTGACCTTTGACACAGGAACCTTCCAGTTTCAGAAAGGAACGCTGACATTTCTGACTCCAGTGGACGGAGTCGTAACCGGCGCGATTTTCGCTGGGGAAGGTCATTTCAACCTAAAGCCGGCGATTCCCCTCGACGCTCGGGAACTCAGCCGACGCACCGGAGCAACCGAGGTAAACGAAGATTTCACCGAGGTGGTTTTCCGTTTCACCGGGGAAAGCCGCATGAGATTTCTTCCTGGATTAGGAGATCGATCCGAAACCACATCCGAGGCGGCCACGATTCTCAAGCAGTGGAGGGAGAAGATGCGGCAGCGGCACGAGCGAGCGCTGGGTTTTAGCGAGTTCTTGTTGCACGGTGAAACCATGGACAACGTGGATGCCGACCTGTTGGCTGCTGTGTACAACCGCGCGCATCCGGAGTTCTTCAATGCGTACATGCGCGGAAAGAAGCATAAGGACCTCCGCTTTTTCGTGAGGACTCGCGTAGGAGCGTTGCCCCAGCTTGACTCGCCAGAGGAGGTTGCGCTCATCAACTTCGATCCCGAAGGCATGGGTTTGGACGATGGCGTTTGGTACCTGGCTCACTTGAAGTCTGAATATGTAAACCGCACGGCAAGGTCCAATGAAGACCGCCGACTGTTTGCCACACATCGCTACAAAATTGAGACCGTCATTGCGAGGAACGGCCACTTGTTCAGTCGGGCTACCATCGGCTTCGAGGCTTTGGTCGCGGGAGAAAGAGTGATGAAATTTGGCCTGCTGCCGAATCTGCGCGTCACGCGGGTTACGGACGAGAAGGGCCAGGATATTTATTTCATTCAGGAGAGTCGCAAAGAGGACGGTTCGTTCTACGCGATCCTTTCCCAGGCACCGCCGCTTGGCACGGAAGAGTCGATCAATGTCGAGTACGCCGGCGACAAGGTGCTGGAAGACGCCGGAGAAGGAAGCTACTACGTGCTCGCGCGCACGTCCTGGTATCCGAACCTGAATGGATTTGGCGAAAAAGCCTTCTATGATCTCACCTACAAGGTCCCGCGAAAGTTCAAGGTCGTGAGCGTCGGACAGTTGAAGGAAGAGTCGATTGAGCAGGACCTGGCCATCAGCCACTGGATAACTCCGGTGCCGGTTGCGGTAGCCGGATTCAACTATGGCAGTTACCAAAAGCTCGAACTGCCGGATGAGATTACGGGGTACAAGATCTCGGGATACTACCTGACGGAGTTGCCCGATAGGCTTAGGGGCTATAGTGCACTGCGGAGCCTGGCGCCCCGCAGCATGACTGCGTACGCGCTCGAGCAAGCGCGGGGGCAGTTGCAGTTGTGCACCTACTACTTCGGCAAGAGTCCTTATGAAGAGATTTATATTACAGAACAGCCAGATTTTAATTTTGGGCAATCCTGGCCCAACCTGGTTTATCTACCCATCTCGGCCTACACGGATTCAACGCAGAGATGGATGCTCTTTGGAAACATCGACAACAAATTCACCGGCTTCGTGCAGGAAGTGACGCCGCACGAAGTGTCCCACCAATGGTGGGGCCACGCCGTGGGTTGGTCGTCTTACCACGACCAGTGGCTTTCCGAGGGTTTTGCGGAGTTTTCTGCAGGGTTGTTTCTGCAGCAGGGTGTGGCGGGGGACTGGCGCAAAGATTACATCGAGTTTTGGGAACGCCTTCGCCGGCGTGTTCTAGAGAAGAATAAGTTCGACGTAGCTCCTAACGACGCGGGGCCGTTGTGGATGGGGCTGCGTTTGATGTCTCCTCGCAGCATGGACGCATATCAAAATGTGACGTATCCCAAGGGCGCTTACGTTCTTCAAATGCTGCGCTCGATGATGCGCGGCACCGACGATCACGACCAGGACAAGGCCTTCATCGACATGATGCACGACTTTGTGGATACGCATCGCCAGAGAGCCGCGACGACCGAATCGTTCAAAGCGATTGCAGAAAGACACATGACCAAGCTGATGGATTTTGGGGGAAACGGCCGCCTCGATTGGTTTTTTGACGAGTGGGTCTATGGCACGCAAGTACCGCGATACCACTTCGAGTCTCAATCGATTCCGGCGGAAAACGGCAAAGTGAAAGTGCACATGACCATCACGCAGAGTGATGTCGACGAGCACTTTGCCATGCTGATCCCGGTATTCGCCGACTTTGGCAAGGGCATGATCCGTCTCGGACAGGTTGGAATGGTTGGCAACAGCACCCGCAGCGTCGACATGACCGTTCCGCTTCAGCCGAAGAAAGTCGCGCTGAATGCGTACAAAGAGATCCTGGAACGGTAAGAACCCGCGGGGAATGACTTTTCGGCTAATGGGGCAGATAGCCTGATTCCATGGGTAGTTTGCCATCCACTCGCACGACGTTGACGCTGTTGTCAATGGAGTGGATTTCCACGAACCCCACAGCGCCGGGTGTGGATCGGACGATCTTGAGTACTTCCGCGTCCGAGTCCGCCATCACAATGGAATCCTTGTGAGCGGCGATCAGCGCCTTCAACTCGCTAGGACTTATCTTGATCAAGCGCTCCAGGGTCTCCGTTTCGCCCTCAGAGTCTTTGTGCAGAACTACGATGATGTTCTTGCCATCCGGCCACTTCTTGACCTCCGACCGCACAATCTTTCCCAGATGGACGGCCGTAACGTTGTCAACTTTGTTGTCCTTGTTGACCACTACCGCCATGTGGTGGGCGAAACACGGGGTAAGGAACATCAGGAGAAAAACAGGAAGCACAGCAACCCGCTGAAATCTCATAAGCACGTCCGGTTTCCAGGCTGTCGTCACCTGAAAGCAATACGACGAGGCTAACCCAGAATCACGGTCCGTACAGTAAAAACATTGTCAAATCACAGCCAGGTGCCAAATGAGAAAACATCCAGACTCGCAGCCGAGAAGGCAATCACTGCCGTGGCTATTCAATCGGATCGACCGCGGCCGACTCTTCCACTATGCCATGGCGACTGGGGCGCTGCACAATCACGATGGCCGCCAGCACAAAGACAATTCCCAAGGTTTGAATCGGGCGCAGGATTTCTCCTAACAGAAGAGCCGCGAGAACGATAGAGAATACCGGCTCCAGACAACTGGCGATGATGGCGCGCGTGGGTTCGAGATGCTGCAGGCCGAGGAAGTAGAGCGAGAAGGCCCCGAGCACCGAGATCATCGAGAACACAAATAGGAACAGCCACTGCGCTGGCGCGTAGTGAGCGGCCATCACTTTCCAGGGAGGGTTGACGAACAACCAAAAAGCGGCGGCCGCGGCCAGCGTCCAGACGAGAACGCGCCAGCGATCGTAATGGGCGAGGATGCGGTGCCCGGCGACGCTGTAGAAGGCGAAAGAGAACGAGGCTAGCAGCGCGGCGATCAGGCCGTAGGAATCGAGGCGTAGCGCGTGTCCGCCATTCGGATTTGTTCCAAAGAAGCCAATGACCAGGGCAATGCCTGCAATGGCCAGTGCCACGGCAACCACTTTCTGCAACGACAGCTTCTGATGGCCGCGAGCCACTACATAGAAGAGAACCCAAACCGGAGCGGTGTATTGCACGATGATGGCGATGGCGACGTTCGTCCTCTGAACCGCGACGTAATAGAAATAATTCGATACCGCGACCCCGAGCGTACCCAGAAGAAAGCAGTAAGCGAGATCGCGTGCGGGGAGCTTGATCCGCTGCCATCCTTGCGAAGCAACCAGCAGCGGCAGGAGCACAAGCAGAGAAAATGTGGTGCGGGTCTGCGACAGGATCAGAGGATCGATGGGACGCAGAGCGGTTCCGCCTAGCGGCAGTTTGCCAGTAAAAACGGCGCGGCCCAGGGCAGCGGAGACTCCCCAAAGAAATGCCGCTGAGGCGATAAAGAAATAGCCGCGCAGAGGATGCGGGCGTGAGCTTTCCTGATTCAACTCCGGCTGATCTGAGCTTACGATGTGAGCCCTCCGCGGATCGTTCCGATGATCAGGCAGCGGAGAGGAACCGGTCAAGGCGGTCGGGATCGAAGCCTTCGATAACCTCGATGCCCGCCGCTGCGAGAATCACCAGACTGGGCGCGGTCCGGCAGTGATAGGTCGCGAGCTATTCAGTGCGGGCGGCGGCGTCGCTGCTCATATTGCGCTCTTCGAATGGGATGCCCTTCGCTTCCAAAAAGATCTTCATTACTTCGCAGTTGAGGCACCCGGATTGGGTGAACAGGAATATCTTAAGTAGAGCATTGTTGCGCATTCTAAGCGTCCAGATATTCGATCTCGGCGGTGATCTTCGCGGTCTTCGCAAGCATGGCTGACACCGAGCAGTATTTTTCTTTTGAGAGGCGGACTGCATCCTCAACCGCCTTGCGAGACACTTTACCACCGATGCGGTAAAGCAGTTTGATTTCCGTATAGACGGAAGGCGGGTCGGCGGCGCGCTCGGCCTGCGCGCGCACTTCAAGGCTGGTGAATCGTTCGCGCTTCTTTTGAAGAATCGAGACGACGTCGTAGCCGGTGCAACCGCATAGGCCAATGAGGACGAGCTCCATGGGGCTGTTCCCTGTTGCCTTGTCCCCGTCGACTTCGATGGAATGACCGCTGTCGGCGACGCCTTCGAAGCGCTGCTTTTCGATCCAGGTAGTGCGAGCCTTATTCATGACGCGATCTTACGAGGAATTGTGGATTTTTGATTGTTGATTATTGATTGAGAACCTTTTCTTGCCGTCACTCGTGAGGCATTGAAGATGGCGACCAGCCGATTTGCTTCGGATTTCAGCTCTTTCAGCTTTCCCTCCGAGATTAACCCGGCATCAACCAGCAACTCCAGCCAAAAGGCGGACTCGTCGGTTTCTTCGATCACAATTGACAGCTTCAACAAGAACTCCGCCCTGGAACGAGCGCGGCACACGGCTCGGTAATCGGCGGCGACGGAAATGCCGGATCGTAAAAGTTGATGACCGATGATCCTTCCTTCTTGGCCGGGTGGCAGAGAGCGGATGACGCGAATAATCCGCAGGGCGAACTTCTTGGTGCGATCTTTGAGGGCTTGGGCTTTGTTATCCACGCTGCCTTCTTTGTTGAGTTGTTGATTGATCATTTCTGATTGGTGATTGAAAAACAAAAAACTGAGAGTCTCAAAAGCTCTTAATCAACAATCATCAATTAACAATCATGAATTAACAATCATCAATTCTTGCGGAATTGTCTGTGACGGACGTCACACCGAACAGCTCTATCTCCGGTTATCCGTGCTGGGCTCGGGATGAATCAACACCCGGAAAAGTTCCGGTGCGGCCTGCTTGAGGTGGATTTCGAGTTCGGTTTGAATGTCGTGGACCCGGGCGAGCGGCAGATCGTCCGACATGGTGCAGTGGCAGGAAACGTAGAGCCGGCCGCGGACCTTCTTGATCTGGACGTCGTGCATGTCGACGATCTCAGGAAACCGGCCCGCGACCAGCTTCAGTTGCCGCTCCAAGCCGGCGTCGCGGACCAGTTCGTCGCCGGTTTCAATGGTAGCGGGCTCGCTTTCGATGTGCGTGAGGATTTCTGCGATTTCGGGTACGTCGTGGCGCATATCGGCTTCCAATTCGGTGACCTGATCGTGCGCGGTCTTGAGGGTCATGCGCTCGTCGAGTTCGACGTGCTGCTCGACGTGGAGTTGGCCGTTGAGATCCTGCACGCTGATGTCGTGGACGTTGAGGTTGTGGCGAGTGGCGACGGCGCGGATGCGGTCGAAGATGTTTTCCGAACGCTGGGCGCGGGGCAGTGGCTGAACAGTGACATCGGCGTC